>Ga0247834_1000047_pt1 | contig 184745 bp, 173 predicted proteins | sample LaCruzMarch2015__8_FD_187118 | JGI IMG/M metagenome (GOLD analysis project Ga0247834, IMG submission 187118) | Freshwater microbial communities from meromictic Lake La Cruz, Castile-La Mancha, Spain - LaCruzMarch2015_12m | ecosystem: Environmental > Aquatic > Freshwater > Lake | place: Spain...
CACGATGCTGCTGAGGTAGTAATACAGAAACTTGTGCTGGAGCTGGCTTCGAGGAATCAGACCTTTGCAGCCTTGGTTCGTCGCCATCAGCTCGGTGTTGATGACCAAGTGTCCGATGGGTGCGCGTGATGAAAGAATGACCGAATGCGGCGGCAGCATCTGCGCGGAGCTGTTGCGAAGCCCCAAGTCCGAAATCATGCGTTCCGTTTCGCTGACGTAGGGACTGAGACGCTTGCCCATTTCGGCAGGCGTTATCCAACGGTGCTGGCCGTCCCAGTATTCGGAAACGCCCGTCTTCGGTGTGCCGCCATTCACGACTTCACACGTTTCGCCAATCGTCTTTGTCTGCCACGCCTTTTTCCTAGCAGCGCCTTGATGTTGCCCAGCACTTCCGCGCTCTCGGCGTCCAGCGCGGCGGTTTTCCATGGCGGCGGTTTCATTCATCATTCGTGGGCCGGAGTTTCTTGGCGCTGCCGCCGGGCGGCAGATAGTTTTCGCCGGTCACCACCTTTTTGCCGGTTTTGGCTTCGAGTTCCAGCCGCGCACGTCTGGAAATTTTCCCGCCGGTTTTGGCAGCGGTTTGATTTTCCGCCATGCCGGTGGCGGCCACGGTCTCGGCGATCTGGCGGGTGGATAACTCGGCGAGGGCGGTGAAAATCAATTCGGCCTCGCTCATGTGGTCGCGGAGGTTCTGGGCTTTCAGCCCTTTCAAATTTTTGTGGGCGGTGACGCTGACGCCGCTCCATTCCTGATGGATGAGGTTGGTGAGGATGGCGTATTCATCGCCCTTTTTGATGTCGTGCGTGGCCCAGTAGTCGGTGAGTTTGTTGCGGGTTTCCTGCCCGGTCATGCGCTGCTGAATCCATTTCTCGCTGCGGCCATGTTTTTTCCAGGTCTCGCGGGCGCGCTCGAGGGCGCGGGCGGGGTCGCCCATCTCCTGCATCCGCTCGTAGCCGGTCCGGGCGAGCCAGAGTTTGATGGGCTCGGCCTTGGGGCTGGGCACGCTCTGGACGAGGCGCAGGAGGGTTTCGGCATTGGCCACGTCGGTGAGGCGTTGCTTGCCGTCGCCGGCGGCCATTTTCAACTGGTAACAATTTGTTACCAGTTCACTTCCTTCTTTGGCCAAGCGGCCTTTGAGCACCTTCCAATACTTTCTGGCTGCCTGATAATCCGGCTGCTGGGTGAGGACCTGGATGATGTCCACGACGGAGAAGAACCACGTCTCGGTCTTCTCGTCGTAGATGCGGCGGATTTCGTGTCCCTCAAAAATGGCGAGGTCCTTTTTCATAATGGTGGAGTCGGTTTCAGTTGGTGACGATTTGTCACCGACTGGGGTTTTTCAGGATTCAGATGGTAACAAATTGTTACCGACTCCGGCAACTGGTGACGGTTTGTCACCAGTTCACGCCGCTTGGTTCGGGCGAGTGGAGTCATAGCAGCTTGCGGATATTCCCCAGCACTTCCGCGCTCTCGGCGTCCAGCGCGGCGATTTCGTCCATGATGTCCGCCGGGCTGCGGTGCGCGATTTCCTCGCCGCCGTTGGGGTTCTTCACGGACAAATCAAACGTCTTCGGGTCGATGGCCGCCACGTCCACGCTCCAGCTTTTGGGCGAGTCGGCCTTGGTCGCGTGCAGCGCGATGAACTCGGCGAGGTCGGCGTCGTTGAGCGGGTTGGTTTTGCCCATGTTGCGGCCGGGGTCGAGCTGGTAGAACCACACCTTTCGCGTCTTCGTGCCTTTCTCAAAGAAGAGCACCACGGTCTTCACGCCCGCGCCGATGAACGTGCCGCCGGGGCAGTCGAGCACGGTGTGGAGATTGCACTCTTCAAGGAGTTTCCGGCGCAGGCTGACGGAGGCGTTGTCGGTGTTGGAGAGGAAGGTGTTCTTGATGACGATGCCGGCGCGGCCTCCGGCCTTGAGGATTTTGATGAAGTGCTGGAGGAAGAGGAACGCGGTCTCGCCGGTGCGGATGGGGAAGTTTTGCTGCACTTCCTTGCGTTCTTTGCCGCCGAAGGGCGGATTGGCAACGATGATATTGAAACGGTCCTTTTCCTGCACGTCGGCAAGGTTCTCGGCGAGCGTGTTGGTGTGAATGATGTTGGGCGCTTCGATGCCGTGCAGGATCATGTTCATGATCGCGATGACGTAGGCGAGGGACTTCTTTTCCTTTCCGTAAAAGGTGCGCTCTTGCAGGGCGCGGTCCTGGGCGGTGGTGCGCTTGGGGTTCTGGGCGCGGAGGTAATCGAAGGATTCGCAGAGGAAGCCGGCCGAGCCGACGGCGGGGTCGCAGATGGTCTCGCCGAGCTGCGGGGCGGTGACGGCGACGATGGCGCGGATGAGCGGGCGCGGGGTGTAATACTCGCCGCCGTTGCGCCCGGCGTTGCCCATGTTTTTGATCTTGGCTTCGTAGAGGTGCGAGAGCTCGTGCTTCTCGGCCTGGGACTGGAAGCGGAGTTCGTCGATGTGGTCGATGATCTCGCGCAGGTTGTAGCCGCTCTGGATGCGGTTCTTAATCTCGCCGAAGATTTCGCCAATCTTGTATTCGATGGTGTTCGGGCCGGTGGCCTTCTGCTTGAAGCCGTGCAGGTAGGGGAAGAGCTTGCCGTTGACGAAGGTGATGAGGTCGTCGCCGGTGAGGGCTGCATTGTGGTCGATCTTGCCATCCTTGCCCTTGGGCGCGGCCCAAGTTTCCCACCGGTAGGGCTTGTCGAGGATGTGGGTGTATTTCTTGCCGTCGAGGGCGGCTTCGGTCGCTTTGTCCTGCTCCAAGGCGTCGAGATACTTCAGGAAAAGCAGCCAGGAGGTCTGCTCGGTGTAGTCGAGCTCGCTGGTGCAACCGGCGTCCTTCCAAAGGACATCGTCGATGTTTTTGAAAGCTTGTTCGAACATGGCGGGTGTGTTGCTGGAGGCTGGGTTTTGGCCCGGGGCAAGAGCCGACCAACTAAAGGCCGGACCTTATCTTCCTGCAGCCTCCGGGGCACGACGGAAAGTTGTCATAGACGGTCGTGGGGAGCCAAGGCCCGTGAGCGGATGCCGGACTGTCCGGGGCCATCAGGCTGTGGAAATTCATCCGGAAGTTAAACCACGGGTCGGCATCCCAGGGGCTCCGCAGAATTTTGGCCGGAAAAATGCGGCCATGAGGACTCGAACCTCAAACCTTCTGATCCGTAGTCAGATGCTCTATCCAATTGAGCTATGGCCGCGAGAGACAGTGAAATTAGCGAAGGGGCTTGCTGAGGTCAAATCCGTTTAGGCTTCGGGCCGTCAATGATGGCCGCCGCCGCCCATAGCGATTTCCCCGGGTTCCGCTCTGTCCTCGCGCAGCAAAGCCCAGAGAACCGCGGAGATGGCGAGGGACGCGGCGCAGATGATGAAGACCAGGTTCTTGTCGGCAGCGTCGTCGACGAAGCTGCCGATTCCGACGCTGACTAGGATTTGCGGGATGACGACAGAGAGGTTGAAGAGGCCCATGAAGAGGCCCATGCGTGTCTTATCCACGCTGTCGCTCATGATGGCGAAGGGCAGGCTGACAACCGACGCCCAGCCGATGCCGACGACGGCCATGAGGGCGTAGAGGCCTAGAATCGGTAGTCCTGTCCCGAAGTAGGCCAGCGCGCCGTAGCCCATTGCCATTATGAAAATGCAGACGGTGTGAGTGCGAACAAGACCAATTTTCTTCGCGAGAGGATTCAAGACTAGCACGGGCAAGACGAAACCCACGGTTTGCATGATGCCAAACGAGATGCTGATTATCTTGCCTAGCGTCTTTCCCTCGTCGTCGCCCAGATCCATGCGGCCCCCAAAAAACGCATGGCGTGCATAGGCAAAAAGGAAAACGAACATGGTCTGCACGCCCAGCCAGGTGAAGGCGTGGGCCAAGTAAACATGGAGCAGACGCGAGAGTTTTGTTGTTCCCTGGCCGGCCTTAAGTTCCGTCGGCGACGCGTGCGAGGCAGTTGTGCCAAGATCGCGCGGTTCCTTGAGGAGGAATGCGGGCACGACGTTCAGAACGAGCACCAACGCGACACCGATATAGATCAGCGCGTAATTGCCTGCTGCTGCTCCGATCACGCTCGCAAGCACGCCAAAGAAGCCCGATACAGTTTGCATCCAAGCAAAACCTTTGGTGCGTGCTTCGCCTTCGGGAGTCAGATCTGCGATGATCGATCGTGTCGGATTGAACCCGACGTTGATGGCAAGGTCGAGAGTCAGGGCAACGACGATCGCTGTTGCGAGAATGCCCAGCCCGGTGAACAGACTGACCTCCGCCAAAAAGGGCAGCGCCAACAGCATGAGCGAGGCGGTGACGCCCCCGATGAGGATGAAGGGGCGCCGCCGCCCGCCCCAGAACCAAACCTTATCGCTAATGAGACCAACGATCGGTTGAGCAAGCAAACCTGCGAGGGGTCCTGCCAACCACACGTATCCCACGTGCTCGATCGACAGCTTGTATTTCTCGCTCAGAATCCAACTGAGGGCATTTATTTGCACGCACAGCGCGAAGCCCATCGCAGTGGAGGGCAGGCTGAGCAGGGCGTAGAACGGATTGGTTAGTTTCTGATGATTCGACATGGGGGGAGTTCGAGCGGGGTTGGGCGGACGCGCGCGGCGAGGCTAAGGGGATTTTTTCGACTCGTCGATCAACTGCCAAAACTCGCGGTTGGCGGCGAGTTCATCGTCCTCACCCATGGGAAGGCTGGTGCGGAAGAGGAAATCGCGGATGGTGTTCTTGCTCAGGACACGACGGACGAGGAGCCCGCCGTCTTGGGCCTCAAAATAGATCCGGTAGTCGCCGGCACGGTAGCGGTAGAGGGTGCGGTGGTCCCGCTCCACTTTGCCGAAGAGCTTGGGGTCGAGCTTTTCCAGATCGTCGGGCATGACGTGAAACTCGCCGAGGATCTCCAACTGGAGCAGCTTGGGCAGGGCGGCCATTTCGGCGGCGCTGAGGTCGTTGAAGATGATCTGGATCATGGACGGGCGGAAGTTTGCGCCCCTCAGGCGGCGAAGAAAAGCAGCGAGACCGCGATGAGGAGCGCGCCATAGGCCACGCCGGACCAGGCGGCGAGTTGATACCGCCAGGGCTTGGCCGCGACCCAGGTCAGGAGGTCGCGCAGGAGATACGGTGCGCCGACGAGAAAAAGTCCGCCCAGCGCCCACACGTAGCCCAGCACGACAAGGAGGAGACGGGTCTGCTCCGGACGCAGGAACGCGGCATCGAGCAGCGGTTCGGCCGCGAGCAGGGCCAGAATTCCGACGGCGCGGACGGCCAGAAATTCCTCGGCGAAGAGCGGCACCATGATGGCGCCGACCAAAACAGCAACGCAGATGAGGGTGCGGTTGGGGGTGAATTCCCCGAGGTCCATGGTGAAAGCCAGCCAGAACGCCCAGACCGCGGCCAGGGTGCAAAGCACGATGCCCGCGACCCGTGAGCGGGGGAAATCCGCCATCCAAAGTTTGACCCGCTCCGCGGAGAGAAGCGCGAAGCCGTGGGAGAGAAGCAAAGCGAGACCGACGGCCAGGCCGACGGTGCGCAGGGAGAAATCGTAAATCATGAAAAGGCGGCCGCCACTTTCAACACGTTCCCGGCCCTCTTGACAAGCGCGCGGCTAAGCATGGGACGCCGCCGCCTGGGCCTTTTCCCACGTGAGGATCCCTCCGGCGACGTTGCGGGCGTCGTATCCGTGCTGTCGCAGGAATCGCACGGCGTAGTAGCCGCGTTGGCCCACCCTGCAGTAGGCCAGGATAGGGCGGTCCTTCGGGAGGGAGGACGGATCGAAGCGCAGGGCGGGCAGTGGAAGATTGACCGATCCCGGGACATGGCCCTCGGCAAATTCATCCGCATCGCGCACATCAAGAAGGAAGGCGTTGTCCGGCAGTTGCCCCCAATTGACCACGGGCATGTCACGGTCGATCACGTTGGAGGCGACCATGCCGGCGAAATTCACGGGGTCCTTGGCCGCGCCGAACTGCGGGGCGTAACACAACTCGGCTTCGGCCAAGTCCTGCACCGTGCCGTCCTTTTGCAGGAACGCGGCCATGACGTCGATCCGGCGGGCCACGTCCGCCTCGCCCACGGCCTGGGCGCCGAGCAGGCGTCCGTCGGACGGGCGGAACAGAATTTTCAGATGCATCTGCTTCGCCCCCGGGTAGTAGCCGACGTGGTTCATCGGGTGGAGGTAGACTTTCTCGTAATCGGTGAGGCCGGCGCGGCGCAGCATGTTCTCGCTGCAACCGGTCCCGGCGGCGGCCAAGCCGAAGACGCCGATGATGGATGTTCCCTGCACGCCGCGGAAGGTGGAGGGACGACCGGCAATGTTGTCCGCCGCCACACGGCCCTGGCGATTGGCCGGGCCGGCCAGGGCGAGAAGTTGGGGTTGCCCCGTCACGATGTTGCGCACCTGCACGGCATCGCCGACGGCCCAAACATGCGGATCACTCGTCTGCATGTGGTCATCCACCTCAATCCCGCCGGTCACACCGATACGCAACCCCGCGTCGCGCGCGAGCGCGGTCTCCGGGCGGACGCCGAGGCCGAGAATGACGATCTCGCCGCGGTGACGGGAGCCGTTTTTCGTCAGGACTTCCACCGCCCCGTCGGCCGTCGCCTCGAAACCGGCCACCGCATCCCCGAGGGCGAATTTGCAACCATGCTCTTCGAGGCGCTGCTGGACGGTCACGGCGATCTCCGGGTCGAGGTTGGGCATGATCTGCGGAAGCATTTCCACCAAAGTGACAGCCAGCCCGCGGTGCAGGAGGTTCTCGGCCATTTCCACGCCGATGAAACCGCCGCCCACGACCACAGCCGATTTGGCGCCACGCTCCTCAATCCATCGCCGGATTTGTTCGGAATCGGGGATGGTGCGGACCTGAAAAATTCCCGGGAGGTCGATGCCCGGCAGCGGGGGCCGGATCGGAGCGGCACCGGGCGAGAGAACAAGGGCATCGTAGGGCAGGTCGCTTTCCCCGCCGCTCCCGGCCTCGCGCACGCGCACGGTGCGGTGCGTTGGGTCGATCTTCAGCGCCTCCGTGCTGATCTTCACGTCGATGCGGAAGCGGTCCCGGAAGAGTGCGGTGTTGGCCAGCACGAGTTTGCCCTGCTCCGTGATGACGTTGCCGACGTAATAGGGCAGGCCGCAGTTGGCGAAGGAAACGTAGGGGCCGCGCTCAAGGACAATGATGTCGCAGGCTTCGTCCAAGCGGCGCAAACGGGCGGCACAGGAGGCCCCGCCGGCCACGCCTCCGATGATAACAACTTTCTTCGGCACGGCCTCGATTGTGGCGGCCGCGGTTGCGGAGGGCAAGGCTTAGCCCCGGGCGCGGTGGGCGGCCTCGGCCAAGGGGCGCACAAAATCCACCACGCGGGCGACGAAATCCGGCGCCGAGCCGAACTCGTCCATCCGCCGCACGATCGCGCTGCCCACAACCACGGCGTCCGCTTCCTTGGCCACCTCCGCGGATTGCGCGGGCGAGGAAATGCCGAAGCCGACGGCCACGGGGAGGTCGGTGTGCTTTTTGATTTCGGCCACCTGCGCGGCGATCGACGTCGAAACCTGGGTTTGTTCGCCGGTCACGCCCTCGCGCGACACGTAGTAGATGAATCCCTCGGCCGCCCGGGCGATGCGCGCCATGCGCGCCGGTGGCGTGGTCGGGGCGATGAGACGGATGGCTCTCATTTCGTGCAGGGAGGTCAGTTCGCGGTTGGCGTCGATTTCCTCGGGCGGGAGGTCGAGAATAAGGATGCCATCAACCCCGGCCGCGGCCGCTTCCTCGTGGAATTTGGCGAAGCCGTGCACGTAAACCGGGTTGAGGTAGGTGTAAAGAATCAGGGGCACCTCACACTCGCGGCGGATGGCGCGGACGGCGTCAAACACCTTGCTGATGGTGGCCCCGGCGACGAGCGCACGCTGCGCGCCCAGTTGGTTGACCACGCCATCGGCCAGCGGATCGGAGAAGGGCACGCCCAGCTCGACGAAATCCACCCCGGCCTCGGCCAGGGCGGGGACGAGACGCACGGTGGCCTCCATGTCCGGGTCGCCCGCCGTGATGTAGGCCATGAAACCGGAACGTCCGAGCGAGCGGAGTTCGGCGAATTTTGCGTCGATGCGATTGGACATGAGCTCTTCCTTGTAGGCGTTGCGCGGGGCAGTTCCAAGATTTTGCGCGCGTCGGCCCGCCGGACCCCTGCTACGTTCGCCCCCGTCATGGTGGAATTGTCGGAGAAATGGCTGGCGGCGGTGGCCGGCTGGCCCGTGGTGCACGAAGCGCGCAAACTGCACGGCGGCGGCCGGGTCTTGCGCGCTTCGTTCGCCCCGCCTTTGCTGACCGGCGTCGTGCGCGAGGGCACGCGCAACTATGCCGCGGGGCTGCGCATTCTTTCCGGTTCGGAGGTGGAAAACCTTTGCACCTGCCGAAGCGCGCGGGCCGAGGGAAAGGTCTGCCCGCACTCGGTGGCGGCGGCGTTGTTTGTGCTCGCCGGTGGCGCGGCGGGCGAGGGGACCCCAGCCCGGGCGGCGGTGACGCTGGACGTGAGCCCTGACGCCGCGACGGCCGGTGAGGTTTGCGTGGTCCTTGAGGGCTCCTTGCAGGGCGTGGAGGCGGAAGTCCGCAGCGCTGACCAGGCGGCCCGGGAGCGCGTGTGTGAATTTCTTGAACGCGAGGGTTTCGTTGCGCGGGCGGGGCGATTGACCCTGACCGGGCGCGAAGCCGTGTTGCGCTTTCTGGCCGAGGGGGCGCAGGATTTTTCGCCCAAGTGGCGCTTGGAATCCGGGCCCAGATTTCGCCCCTTCCGCGAGGCTTTGGTGCCGGTGACCTTGCGCGGGAGGCTCGGTGCGGATGCCGGCGACGGGTGGCTTCGGCTGCACTGCGAACCAGCTGCCGGAGCGGACGCCGTGCCGTGGGAGGCTGTGCGTCGGGCCGCCGCGGCCGGGCGTCCTGTCCTGCCTTTGCCCGACGGACGAATGGCTCTGGTCAATCGCCGGGAGCTGGCCGATTTCGAGGAGACGCTGGCGGGATCCGGAGTGCAGAGCGAGGGTGGCGCAAGCTGGCGGGTGCCGGTTGGACAGGGGGAATTCCTGCGGACCAGTTTGGCCGCATGGCACGACGAGGCGGCTCCGGCCGATCCGCGCAAAATCATCCCGCTCGGCGATTTGGCCGGGACCCTCCGACCGTATCAGCAGGCGGGCGTGTTTTGGCTGGCCGATCGCGCGGCGACAGTCGGCGGGGCGATTCTGGCTGACGACATGGGCTTGGGCAAAACACTCCAAGCCCTCGCATTGATGCGTCATCTCCACGGGCCGTGTCTGGTGGTTTGTCCCGCCTCGCTTGTCTTCAATTGGGCCGCCGAGGCGGCGCGTTTTTGGCCGCAGGCTCAGGTGGTTCGTTGGGCCGGAGCGGCGCGCAAGAACCACACCGAGGCCCTGGCCCGGGCCGACCTCGTGATCACCAACTACGCGCTGTTGCGCACCGATCTGGCGATTTTGTCCTCCGTGGGTTGGACGACGGTGGTCCTGGACGAGGCGCAGCACATCAAAAATCCGGACAGCCAGAACGCGGTCGCCGCCGCGGCGGTGGGCGGTCGTTTCCGCTTGGCTCTCACCGGAACACCGCTGGAAAACTCCATCCGCGACCTCTGGTCCCTGGCGCATTTTGCCGTCCCGGGCTACCTCGGCACCGACGCCGACTTTCAGCAGCGTTATGCCAAACCCTTGGAAACCTCGGGCGATACGGCGGTGCGCCAACGCCTGCGGCGGAAGATGAAGCCTCTGGTGCTCCGGCGGACCAAAGCCGAGGTCCTGCCGGACTTGCCGCCCAAGATTTCCTTCTCCGCCTGGTGCGAAATGGCCGACGACCAGCGGGACGTCTATCAGCGACTGCAGCGCGAGGGCTGGCATGAGATCGAGGCCCTTGAGTCCAACGAACACGCCGGGACGCGCAAAATGGCCATGCTGGCTTTGCTGCTGAGGCTGCGACAGGCGTGCTGCGATACGCGGTTATTGCCCGGGATGTCCGACACGGTCGTCTCATCTGCGAAATTGGACATGCTGCGCGAACTGCTAGCCGAGGCGGCCGACGCGGGGCACCGAACCCTTGTTTTCAGTCAATTCGCCACCATGCTGCGACTGTTGCGCGATCAGGCTGGAGGTTGGGGGCTCAAGTCGTGCTATCTGGACGGACAGACCAAGGACCGCGAGAACGAGGTCCGGCGGTTCAAGGAAAATCCGGACTTCGGCGTGTTTTTCATCAGCCTCAAGGCCGGTGGCTCGGGATTGAATCTGGCCGAGGCCGACCAAGTCATCCATTTTGACCCTTGGTGGAATCCTGCCGTCGAGGACCAGGCCACAGACCGGGTTCATCGCATCGGGCAGACCAAAGCGGTGCTCAGTCGACGTCTGGTTGTGACCGGAACCGTGGAGGAAAAGGTGGTGCAACTGCAGCAAAAGAAGCGCGCCTGGGCTCAGGAGTTTCTGGAGGCGGACGACGCGCTGGGCGCGGCGCAGGCCGGCGGCAGGTTGACCGATGACGAACTTGGCTCTCTGATCAAGCCAGACGACACGGCTTGAGCCGGGGTCACTGCCTGTGAGCAACTTCGGGCGCTAAGACCAATGACCGAAGTTCGACAAAATGATCCACAAGTTACTCACAATGATGCAATCTCCTTCCGGTCAGTCAGTAACCCATAAGTGCATACAATATATGTCATGTATAATAGCTAACTGTGTTTGAGCCACGCCATGAGACCGCCAACGACCGTTGCCCCGGAAAAATCCGCCGCGCTGGCCGACCTCGCTCGATCCGGCCGGCGCCGGGCCGCGCTGCAGTTTGGCTACGTGCTGGTCTTTGCCGGCTTGGCCTTGGTGCCGAACTTGCTGACGCGGCCGAGTCTGCTGCTGCTGGTCTGTGCCGCGCTCGCGCTTTGTTGGCTCCTCGGGTGTCTCGGAGTGGCGCGTGGACTGAGCCACGCGGACGAATTGATGCTCTGCGGTTGCACGGCTCCGCTTGTGCTTGGTGTCGCTCAACTGGTCTACCGCCTCGACTTCATCCGGACCCACGGCGGCCTGACCCACCCCGGGATTCCGGAATCCTCGGCTGCGGCTTTTGCGGCGGTCTGGGCGGTCGAACTTTTCGCCGTCCTGCTGCCGGGGCTTTGTTTTCTTTACCTCAACGCCCGATCGCTGACCCCTCCACTCCCGCCGGCGCCCGGCGTAATGCGGCCTTCATCACGCAAGAGGCGCACGTAATCCGCCACAGCCTCCGGCCAGCTACGCATGGGCTGGCCGAGAAGCGCCTCCAAGCGGCCGCAGGCCAGAACCGTGTGGATCGGGCGCCGGGCTTTCATCACGGCGAGGTCCGACAATTTGATCGGCTCCACCACCGGCGCTCGAATCGGCACGCCCAAGCGGATGGCGGCATCAATTCCGGCCTGCGCCCACTCCTGCCACGAACAGACGCCGCGGTTGCAGAGGTGATAAATTCCGCCAGCCGCCTCGTCCGCCAACAACCCCGCCAAGGCGGCCGCAGCATCCAGAGTGTAGGTCGGCGAGGAAAATTTGTCGGCCACAGCCCTGACCGTCTCGCCGCGCATGGCGGTATGCAGTGCCTTGTCGATAAAGCTGTCCCGATCCGGCCCAAAAACCCACGCCACACGCACCACGGCATGCCGCGGGTCGGATTCCATGACGTTCTCCTCGCCCCGACGTTTGGTTTCGCCATACCAGGAGAGCGGTCGCGGAATATCCTCCTCGGTGTAGGGTTCGTTGTTTTCGCCGGAGAAAACGTAATCCGTGCTCACGTGGATGAGACGCGCGCCGAGGCTTGAGCAAACCTGGCCCAAAACGCCCGGAGCCACCGCGTTGACCGTTTCGGCCAATGCACGCTCGGTCTCGCAGGCGTCCACATTGGTCATTGCGGCGCAATTGATGACAACCTCCGGATCGGCGGCGCGCAGAAGTTCGGCCAATTGTTCAGGCCGTCCCAGGTCAGCCTCTTTCCGCCCCAGAGCCTGCACCGCATGGTCGCGACCATACGCATGGGTCAGCCTAGCCCCCAGCCTGCCTCCCGCCCCGAGAATGAGAATCTTTCGCCTTTGCAATTTCGACAACGATACCCCACTTGCCCCCGCCAAGTCACGCGGACCCGGCGGAAAAGGCACCGAGGAGGAACGCGTGCATTTCCTCTTCCAAGACATCGAACTGACGCTCCTCGGCCCGGATCTTCAAGAACCACTCCATGCTCTCGTGCATCAGGCGCAAGCCGAGCACGGTGCAGAAGGCGCAGTAGAAGCGGGCATGAATCTGCTCCGCTTTGAGGTGAGGCAGGGTTTTTTGCAGCTCCTGATGATAACACTCCAGGACCTCCTGATAGAAAACCCGGTGCAACTGCGAAAAACGCTCGGGGTCGTCGATCATCATCTGTGCCACCAGGCGGACCATGATGGCGCGATTGTTGCGGCCCTGCCGAAGAGCTTTGAACATAGGGTCGATCAGCGCGCAGACCAAGTCACGGACCGGGATCGCCTCCTCGCCGTGGTGGGCGCGCAACTTGGCCAAGCGCTCGAGACGCTCGGCATTGATCGGGGTCAAGCGGCGGTCGGCCAGCGCGTGGATCAGCTTGTCTTTCGATCCGAAGTGGTAATTCACCGCGGCCAGATTGACCCCCGCCAGCAGCGTGACATCGCGGAGCGACATCCCATGGAAGCCGCTCGCGGCGTAAATGCGCTCGGCCGCCCGTAAAATGCGTTCGCGCGTGGATTCCGCGGAGTTTTTTGGCATACGAACGTTTAAACCTGCTGATTAATCGGTAGCGTAACTTCCCTCCCCGTCAAGCGCAGGCTTGTCTTCCCCGCCTCGGCGAAACGTCTGGAGCTCCGGTCGTTCCGCTTTAGATTGGGAGGCATGGCCGATTCCCCGAACCATCCGGATGTCGCGGCATTGCGCCGCGAGTATGCGCAGGCCGGTCTTCGCCGGGAGGACCTCGACCCGGATCCCGTCGGGCAGTTTCGGCGGTGGTTTGGCGAGGCGGCGGCCGCCGGCTTGATCGAGCCGAATGCCATGGTGCTCGGCACGACCGACGGTGAGCGGCCGAGTTCCCGCACGGTTCTGCTCAAGGCTTATGACCAGCGGGGCTTCGTGTTTTTCACCAATTACGGCAGCCGCAAGGCCCGCGACCTTGAGATCAACCCGCACGCCAGTCTGCTTTTTCCCTGGTATCCGCTCGAGCGCCAGGTCGCCATCCTCGGACGGGCCGAGCGAATCAGTCCGGCCGAGTCACTCGCTTACTTCGCCTCGCGGCCGCACGGCAGCCGGGTCGGAGCATGGGTTTCGCAGCAGAGCTCGGTCATCACCTCGCGCCAACTGCTGGAGATGAAATGGGACGAGATGAAGCGCAAATTCGCGCAGGGCGAGGTGCCCCTCCCCTCGTTCTGGGGAGGATTTCGGGTGTTGCCGTCCGAGTTCGAGTTCTGGCAGGGCCGGGAGAACCGGCTGCACGACCGCTTCCGCTACTTCCGGGCGGAGGACGGCTCATGGCAGCCCGAGCGGCTGGCCCCCTGAGGCGAAATCTCGACGGTCTGGGGCCGGGGCGGTAAGGTCCGAAGCTCCATTATGGCTAAAACAAAAGCTCCTGTCGGCAACATGGTCATCGCGCAAAGCGGCGGCCCCACCATGGTCATCAATCAAAGCCTCATCGGCGCCGTCCTCGAGGCGAAGAAGCACAAGCAGATCAAGAACATCTACGGGTCGCTCCACGGCATCGCCGGCATTCTCGGTGAAAATTTCATCGACCTGCGCAAAGAGGACGCGGCCACGCTCGAGCGCGTGGCCCAAACGCCCTCCTCCGGCTTGGGATCCGTGCGCAAGAAGCCGACCAAGGACGACTGCGTGGCCATCTCCCGCATCCTCCAGCGCTATGGCGTGCGGTATTTTTTCTACATCGGCGGCAACGACTCGGCCGAGACCACGCACATCATCAACGAGGCCGCTCGTGCGGCCGGTGAAGACCTCCGCTGCTTCCACATTCCCAAGACGATCGACAACGACCTGCGCGAGAATGACCACACCCCGGGCTTCGGCAGCGGCGCGCGCTTTGTCGCCGAAGCGTTCATGGGCGACAACCTGGACAACCGCGCCCTCCCCGGCGTCAAAATCAATGTCATCATGGGCCGCCACGCCGGTTTCCTCACCGCCGCGGCCGCTTTGGCGCGCGTTTACCCGGACGACGGCCCGCACCTTGTTTACCTGCCCGAGCGGCCGTTTGACGAAAGCCGCTTCGCCCGCGACGTGGAGTCTGTCTATCGCAAGCTCGGACGTTGTGTCGTGGCGGTTTCCGAGGGCATCTGCGACCGAAATGGCACGGCCATTGCCGCCAAGTTGAGCAAAGAGGTGGACTCGCACGGCAATGTGCAACTCAGCGGCTCCGGCGCCCTGGGCGACATGCTGGCCGGGGTGATCAAGGCCAAGACGAAGATTTCCCGCGTGCGCGCCGACACCTTCGGCTACCTCCAGCGTTCGTTCCCGGGGATCGCTTCGTCCGTGGACTCCACCGAAGCGCGCGCCGTCGGAAGTCTCGCCGTGCGTCATGCCGTGGCGGGAGCGACGCAAAGCGGATCCGTCACCATCGGCCGCAAGCCGGGCAAGAAGTATGCCCCGGTTTACGGGCTGGTCGAACTGCGGAAAGTCTCGAAGGAAACACGCCACATGCCCGACAAGTTCATCAACAAAGCCGGCAACAACGTGACTCCTGACTTCGTCGCTTACGCCAAACCGCTGCTGGGCGAACTGCCCGTGATCGGGCGGCTCAAGGGCGTGCGGGTCAAAAAGGCGAAATAGTCCGCCGCTGGCAGTCCGACATTCAGGCCAAGATTCCCCGCGGCCGCGCCTCCGTGGGGTCAGCGTCAGCCTTGGGCATGCGCTGTTCCAGGATCGCGCGAAAAATCGCTTCCCCCGTGGCGGGTGACGCGAGGCGCACCTGCCCCGTGGCCGGACCGAATGCAGCCACAGCGTCGCGGATGGCCTCGCGCACGGAAATGGCCAACATGAATGGCGGTTCGCCCACGGCTTTGGTGCGATGGACGGTGGCCTTGGGATTCGGGGCGTCCTTGAGCAGACTCACACGGAAGTCGCGGGGCATATCTCCCACCGCCGGGATCTTGTAAGTGTCGGGTGAATGCGTCAGCAGTCTGCCCTCGGCATTCCAGACCAACTCCTCTGCGGTGAGCCAGCCCATGCCCTGGACAAATCCCCCCTCGACCTGTCCGCGGTTGATGCCTTCGTTGATGGAGTTTCCGGCATCATGAAGGATGTCGACCCGTCGCACATGCATCTCGCCGGTGAATCCGTCCACCTCGACCTCACTGACGGCTGCACCGACGGCAAAATAGTAGAATGGGTGTCCCTTCCCGGCCGCGCGATCCCAGTGGATCTCCGGAGTCCGATAATAACCGGTGGCCGAGAGGCTGATGCGCTGCATCCAGGCGGTCTGGCTGACCCAGGCGAATTCCACAAACTCCGCTGGATAATCCGGATGGCCGACGCGGCCGTGGCGAAATTCCAAGTCCTGCGCAGCCACCGGACGTCCGTATTGGGCCACCAGCAATTCGGCGGCGACGGGGCGCAGGCGGGCGATGAGTTTTGCGCAGGCGTCTTGCACGGCCAGGCCATTCATATCCGTGCCACTTGAGGCCGCCGTGGCCGAGGTGTTGGGCACTTTGTCCGTCGCGGTGGACATCACGCGGATTTTTTCCGGAGGCAGGCCAAGGGCGCGGGCCGCGATGGCCATGATGTTGGTATTGATCCCCTGCCCCATTTCCGTGCCCCCGTGGTTCACCTGGACCGAGCCGTCGCTGTAGACAAGGACCAGCGCCCCCGCCTGATTGAGCATCGTGTTGGTGAACGAAATACCGAATTTCACAGGCGTCATGGCCAGCCCGCGCTTGCGATGCGGGCTGGATTGATTCCATGCCGCGATTCCCGCGCGCCTGGCCGCGAGCGTGGCCGAGTCTTTCAATTCGTGCCAAACCTGCTGGATGCGGTTGTCTTCGATCGGCTGGCCGTAGTGGGTCGTGTTGGTCTCGCCGGCTCCGTGGTAAAGGTTGAGTTCGCGCACAACCTCCGGAGGCAAACCCAGTTGTCGGGCCACGCGATCAAGGATTTCCTCGATGATGAGCATGCCCTGTGGACCGCCGAAACCACGGAACGCCGTGTTTGACACGAGGTTCGTTTTGACCACCTGACCTGCGATCTCAACGTGCGGGATGTAGTAGCAGTTGTCCGCGTGAAACATTGCGCGGTCCGTCACCGGCATGGAAAGATCGAGAGCCCATCCGCCATTCGAAAACAGCGCCATCTTCAGCGCCTGGAGGCGTCCATCGGCGGCAAACCCGACGGTGAAGCGCGCCAGAAATGGATGCCGCTTGCCCGTGAGCATCATGTCCTGATCCCGGTTGAATCGCATCCGCACGGGACGCCCGGTGACCTTGGCCGCGAGCGCCGACAGCGCCGCGAGCGTGGCCGCCTGGGTTTCCTTGCCGCCAAAACCTCCACCCATCCGGGGCACCTTCACCACGACCTGGTTGGCCGCCACGCCGAGCACATGCGCGACCGCGTGCTGAACCTCCGTCGGGTGCTGGGTCGAGCTGGTGACCTGAACTGTGCCATCCTCCCCCGGTTCAGCGAAGGCCGCCTGCATTTCGAGATAAAAGTGCTCCTGCCCACCGAAGGAAAACTCGCCCTCCAGCACATGCGGGGCGTCTCCCAGCGCGGCCATGACGTCACCACGCCGCATGAAGTTCGGCTCGCTGTGGAAGCTTCCAGCGGCGATGCCCTGCTCGATCGTCAGGACCGGCTGAAGCGGCTCGTATTCCACCACGACTTTTGCGGCCGCCGCCCGGCATTGATCCGCCGTGTCCCCGACAACCAAGGCCACGATGTGTCCGTGAAATTGCGCGAGCGTGTCCGCCAGCAACTCCTCGTCCTGCCGGACCGCTCCGACATCGTTCAAACCCGGCACGTCCTCAGCCATGAGCACGGCTCGGATCCCCGGCATGGCCCTGGCTGCCGCCGCGTCGCGTTTGACGATGCGCGCCAGCGCATGGGGGGAATGCACTGGCCAGACTTCGAGCGCATTCTGACGCCGCAGCGCAAGGTCATCGGTGTAAACCGCCTCGCCGTTCACGTGCTTGTGCGCACTTTCGTGCGGCAATGGGCGATCCGCCGACACCACCGGGGCCGGCAGCGACGCGGTATCTCCGGTCCACTCCGGATCGTGGAAAAACTTCACCAGCAGGCTGCGAACCAGACCCGCGCGGTAGTCGGCACTGCCGCGGGCATCGCTGATGGGCTCAAACTCCCCGGACAAGACCCTCCCGGCCTCATGCACTGTTTCTTCATTCCATTTTCGCCCGACCAAGAATTCCTCGGCCCGACGCGCCCGGGCCGGTGTGGCCGCCACGCCGCCGAAAGCCAAGCGGGCTTGGGTCACGGTGCCGTCTGCCTCGCTCTCGAGTGAGAAACAGGCGGAGACCGTGCTGATATCCATCTCGCGGCGCTTGGAAACCTTGAACCAGTCACGCTTGCGGACCAGCCCGGCGGCCGGTTGCGTGACCGGAACCACGACCTCCAGCAGGACCTCGTCCGCGGCCAGCGCGGTCTTGCGGTAACTGAGAAAAAAGTCGGCGATCGCCACCGTGCGGCGTCCGCGGGGAGAGGCAAGCACGAGGTCCGCATCGAGTGCGAGCAAGACCGGGGCCGAGTCGCCGATGGGCGAGGCCGTGACCAGATTCCCGCCGAGGGTCGCGCGATTGCGGATTTGGCGCGAGCCGAAAACCCAGAGCATTTTGGCCCAGAGGGGAAAGTCCTGCGCCACGGCCTCACCGATTTGCGTCAGCGTCACCGCCCCGCCGATGTGCCACGCTCCCCCGCACTTTTCCAAGCGGCGCAGTTCAGGAACCGCTTCGGTGGAGATGAGGACGGGAAAGGTTTTGAATCGCTTACTGATCTCCAGCCCCAACTCCGTGGCCCCCGCGATGAGGCGTGCCTCCGGGTGGGCAGTGCGCAGACCAAAGAGTTCGTCCAGCGAAGCCGGACGGAAAAACTGTTGTCCGTCATGCTCGTAGCTCCCCGGCGACGGCACCGGCTCCGCCGTGCGCAGCCGCGCTCCGAACCGATCTCCCGCCGACCGTTCGGCCGCGGCCCAGGCTTCGAGCGCGGCCTGACGGATCGGGCGATACCCGGTGCAGCGGCAGAGGTTGCCGCAAAGCTGGTCGTTCAATTGCCAGTCCTGCTTGAGATCATCGCGGTAGTAACCCTCAAACATCGACATAATGATCCCGGGCGTGCAGTAACCGCATTGCGAACCATGATTGGCCACCATGCATTGCTGGACCGGATGAAGCGCGCCGTTGGCCAATCCCTCGACCGTGACCAGCTCCCGGCCCTGCACCAGGGCCAGCGGCGTGAGGCAACTGTTGAAGGACCGCCAGACCGGACGCCCCAGCGCGTCAGCGTCGATCATCGCCACCGAGCACGCCCCGCAATCCCCCTCGGCGCAGCCTTCCTTGGAGCCCGTCCGGCCGCTGGCCCGCAGCCAGTCGAGCAGCGGAGTATTCGGGGAGACATCTTCCAGACGGATGCGTTCGCCATTCAGGGTGAATTCGAGGGCTGAAGTCGTCATGGGATTTCCGGGCGCTAAATTGTTACGCCCGACTCGCGGAGTCCAGCCGTATACGGCGAAAAACTTGCACCCAGTCGCGCCTTGGCTAGTATGCCTTAGTCCCGCTCGGGTGGTGAAATGGCAGACACATACGTTTGAGGGGCGTATGCCGAAAGGCGTGGGGGTTCAAGTCCCCCCCCGAGCACCAACTTGCTCCGCCTGCCACGCTCCATTCTCCCCAACATTCCGATGAACACCCGCACCGAAAACGACACCATGGGACCCATCGAGGTTCCGGCCGACCGCTACTACGGCGCCCAGACGGCCCGCTCACTCATCCACTTCGACATCGGCGACGACACCAAGCCGCGTGAACTTATCCGGGCCCTTGGCGTGCTGAAAAAAGCCTGCGCCCTCGTCAACCAGGACCTCGGCAAACTTCCGGCGGACAAAGCCGCTCTCATCACCCGTGCGGCTGACGAAGTCATCGCGGGACAGCTCGACGAACATTTTCCCCTGCGCATCTGGCAGACGGGCTCCGGCACACAAAGCAACATGAACGCCAACGAGGTCATCTCGAACCGCGCGATCGAAATGGCCGGCGGCGAGATGGGATCGAAAACCCCGGTCCATCCCAACGACCACGTCAACATGTCGCAGTCGTCGAACGACACCTTCCCGACCGCCATGTCCATCGCCGGGGCCGAAGTGGTCATCCATCGCCTGCTGCCCGCCGTCCGCGAACTGCGCAACACGCTCGACGCCAAAGCCAAGGCTTTCGCCGGCATCGTGAAAATCGGTCGCACCCACCTGCAGGATGCAACACCACTCACGCTCGGCCAGGAGTTCTCCGGCTACGTTGCCCTGCTCGACGCCGACCTCGCCCGCATCGAATCCACCCTGCCCGGCGTCATGTCGCTCGGCATTGGCGGAACCGCCGTCGGCACCGGGCTCAATTCGCACCCGGAGTTCGGCGACCGTGCGGCGGCTAAAATTGCCGAACTCACCGGGCAGCCCTTCACCTCGAACCCGAACAAGTTCGCCGCGCTCAGCGCCCACGACGAGTTCGTCTTTGCCTCGGGCGGGCTCAAGACGCTGGCTGCGACCCTGATGAAAATCGCCAACGACATCCGCTGGCTGGCCAGTGGTCCGCGTTGCGGACTCGGCGAGCTGACCATCCCGGAGAACGAGCCCGGCTCGTCCATCATGCCGGGCAAGGTCAACCCGACCCAGAGCGAAGCCATGACCATGGTTTGCTGTCAGGTCATGGGTAATGATGCAGCCATCGGCTTCGCCGGCTCGCAGGGCAACTTCGAGCTCAACGTCTTCAAGCCGGTCATCATCCACAACTTCCTCCACTCCGTGCGGCTGCTCTCCGACGCGTGCCATTCCTTCAACGAGCATTGCGCCATCGGCATCGAGCCGAACCTCGAGCGGATCAACCACTACGTGCAGGACTGCCTCATGCTGGTCACGGCGCTCAACCCGCACATCGGCTACGACAAGGCCGCCCAGATCGCCAAAAAAGCGCACAAGGAAAAATCCAGCCTGCGCGAAGCCGCCCTCGCCTCCGGCTTTCTTACCGGCGACCAGTTCGACGCCTGGGTCGTCCCCGAAGCCATGACGCGCCCCTGAATTTTTCCCTTCCTCCTTCATCCTTCTTCCTTCATCCTTTTCACCATGCTCACCACCGGAACCAAAGCCCCCGATTTCTCCCTCTCGCACAAACACGCGGAAGGCCTCAGCCTCGTGACCCTCTCCGAGCACGCCGGCAAATCCAACGTCCTTCTCCTCTTTTTTCCCATGGCCTTCACCGGCGTCTGCACCGAGGAGTTCTGCTCGGTCTCGCAGGGCCTGACGGAATACACCGGCCTCGATGCGGTTGTTCTCGGCATCAGCGGCGACAATCCGTTCGCGCAGGATGCCTGGGCCCAGAAAGAAAAAATCACCGTTCCCTTGGTCAGCGATTACGAGCACAAGGTCGCCGAGGCCTACGGAATCGCCTACGAGCAATTCGCCCCGCAGTTCAATCTCACCATGGGCGGCGTGGCCAAGCGCTCCGCCTTCATCGTGGACAAGGCCGGCGTCATTCAATACGCCGAAAGCCACGACGATCCGACCAAGCTCCCGGACTTCGCCACGATCAAGTCGAAGCTCGCCGAGCTCAAATAACCCGGCGCCTTAGCTGAGCTGTAGCGGCGGTCTATGACCGTCGGTGCCGTCGCAAGGACGTCCCTCGCCCGTCACGCTGACTCGCTTCAAAGACAGGCCAACCCTTCATTCTCTGCGGAGGCGAGAAGCCGTTGATCCGCAGTGAGGAAGGCAAGCATCGGGGTTTGGCCTAGGCCAAGGGGCACGGCCGTCTCGGCCGTGTTTTCTGTTCTCAAACGGGCGGGACGCCCGTTGCCCAGGCTTTGCAGAGGTCCACAAGGTGGAGGACTTTGGCGTCACTCCTCGCCGCCGAACCACTTGCGCCGCAAGTCATCGGCCACGCCTCGCTCCTTGAGATTGAGCAGGGCCCGGTCGATCGGTTCGCGCAGGGGGCTGTCCGGCTGCAGACCGAACCCGTAGTTGTTCTGCTTGAACAGCGGCCCGACGAGGACCAATTCATCGCCTCCCTGTTTGCTGAGGAAGTAGCGCAGGATCGGGGCATCAAAGACCACGGCTTGAACCTTCCCCGCCTTGAGGGCGTCGAGGCAGTCCGGAATGGTCGGAAACAAGCTCACCGTGACCTTGGGGCCACCGGTGGATCCGACCCGCTCGAGCCAAGCCTCGGAGGTGCTGCCGCTGAGCGTCGCCACGGTGTGGCCGGGCAGATCGTTGGGCCCGTTGATTTCACTGCTGAGGGAGCTGACCGTGAGCGTGGCGCTGAGTGAGGCGGTGAGCAAAGACACGGCGATCACGCTGGCCAGCATCCAGATGGTCGCGACCATGCGCCCGCCCAGGCCAATCGGCCCCTTGTTGTCCGCCCCGCCGACGAGAAAGATACTCACGGTCCACCAGGATGATTCCCCCAGCCCGGCAAGGTAGGAGCGCGGCCACATTTCCTCGTTGACCGGATGTTCGTAGAGCCAGACCAGATGCGAGATGACAAACATCACGAGGATGGCCGCGGCGACACCGCCCACGAGCTTCCAGGTGAACAGACTGCGCAGCAAGGCCCAGATGGAATCGGCCAATCCGCCGGAAGTCCGCGAGACGGCAATTTGTAGTCCCGACTCATAAAACGGCTGGGAAAAGTCGATGAGCTTTTCGCGCTCGGACGTGATGCTCAGGGCTCCGACCGCCACCTCGGCTTGCCGGTTCTGCACGGCCTCCACCATGGCGTTGGCGCTGTCCACCGTGGAGAGCGTGGTCTCGAGTTGAAGCTGCCGCGCCACCTGATCCCAGAGGTCAATGGCAAACCCCGTGCGTCGCCCCTCCTGCTCGAAAGAAAACGGCTCGATGTCCCGCGTCACGACGCGAACGGTTTCAGCGGAAACCTGGCCGACCAGGGCAGCAAGCAATACGGTGGAGAGAAGGACAATTCGCATAAGAAAAGCCTCGGATGTTCGGCCAGCCAATCCCGGAGTCAAGCAAGCACCTCGCGCCGCCGGTCCCCTTTGTTTCCTTCGTTATCTTCTGTTAAAGGATCCGTGGCCCTCAACACTCCTCGATCAACTCTCAACTCCATCACGGCTCCCGCATCCGCGCTTGCGGACTGGCCGGCATGTCCTCCGCGGAAACCCCGTGACCGGCCCGCAACTCCGCTCCGAGGGCGAGGATCGACGCGGCGAGCCTGGTCTCCAAATCTTGGCGCGCCTCGGCTTTGGGCAAGGACGGGTCGATGGCCAAGGCCGCACCGACCGCCACCCAAACCGGTGTAGCCCGGAAGCGGCGCCAATTCTTGGCATTGTATAGACGATCAGATCCGACAACGACGCAGGGAACGATCGGCACGCCCGCCATCTCTGCAAGCGCCGCGGCCCCCGGCTTGAGGGGCGCGCCGCCCAGGACCGATCTGGCTCCGTCACGAATCCCCCCCTCCGGGTAAATTCCCACCACGTGGCCGCGCTTGAGCCGCGCCAAGGCGGTGCGAACAGCCCTGAGGTCCGCCTTGCTACGGTCGGTCGGAAATGCGTCCACCGAGCGGAAGTAGGCCGCCGCAACCGGGTGCTGAAACAGCTCGACCACGGCCATCCAGTCGATCTTGAAGGGAAGCATCGACGTGATGACCGGCGGATCGAAGTGACTGATGTGATTCGAGGCCAGCAAAAATGGCCCAGTCAGGCCGTCCAACCTTTCGATGCCGACGAGACGCCGCCGCATCAGGAGCGGAAACAAGCAGTCCAAGACCGACTTGCTCATGCTGTAGCCAAATCTTCCCACATCCCGATTTAGCGCCACGCCGCCCTCCAATCAAGCGGGCGCTCCGCTCTTTAGGCAACGGCTGCACAGTTGCCGCTGGGCACCGGTGGCGGATTCCGAATTCGTTCCCGCGGTCAAAACCCCCGCCCCCCACTCAAGCTTGAGCGAGCAGTGCTGCTTTGGTGCCTTTTTCCCACGCGAGTCCCCAGTCCTTCATGGCTTTCACGACGCGGAGCAAGGCCTTGCCTTTCTCCGTGAGTCGATAGGCCAGATGGCGGGACCCATCGCTTTCACTGACTTGGGCCACGACTTGATGGTTCTGCAGACGCTTGAGGCGATCGGCCAGAATATTGGTCGGGATGGCCTCGGACGACGCGACAAAATCCTTGAACCGACTTTTGCCCAGAATCAGATCGCGAATAACCGGCAGCGTCCAGCGATCCCCGAAGACATCCAGCGCACAAGCCACCTGGCCGCTCCTGATGGTGGTGGATCATCTGCTCATCGTGAACCGGGACATCGCGGAGGTCATCACGACTCTCGGCGCCGGGCGGCGGCCGGATCGTGAGGCCAGCATTGCCGCAGTCAAACCCAGCCCGGCGGTGACGACAGCGGTGATCGCCGAGTTCGATCAAGGTTGTGGGGATTTCCAGGCTGCCGTCGCGGCCGTGCCGGGCCTCGAGACAGCGCAAATGTTTCCACATCCATGGTTCGGCCCGATGAATGCCGCCGTCTGGCACTTCATGACCGGGTTTCACATGCAACTCCACCATAAGCAAATGGAGCGCATTCTTGCGGGCCTGCCGCAGGCCTGAACCCAACCACTACCGGCCATCCTGAACTGACCCCGGGCCAAAGCAGCAGCGGCATCGGCAGCGTTCTCATGAAGCCACGCCGCAAGGACGAAACTCAGCCGAACCACGCTGCCCAGCGCGGGGCTGATGCCCACTTCGTTAGCTTCTGTTAAACCGGTCCCTGCGGCGGAGACTGCGGCTTATCGGAGACCACCTCGTCCGCAGGATCGAAGCAAGGGGTAGTGATGATACACAGACGGTTGGCGGAGGAGGCGCAGATCACCTGATGGTGAACTCCGCGGGTGATGACGCAAAGTTCGTTAGCCGCAAGCACCTGGGTCCGGTGGGTATCGGTGGCCGGGTCGTGAAGTTGCAACTCCAGCCATCCGTCGAGGACGAAGTAGATTTCGTCAAAGGTGGCGTGCCAGTGGGCGGTGGTGCGCTCGATGTCCATGGCCAGCGCGATATTGGGCGACCATTCCCCGCCGTGGAGGATTTCGCGGATTTCCCCGCAGGTCGAAGATTGTTTGACCGCGTGGTCGGCGAGGACTTTCAGGATCATGAGGGCACGGTAGGCAGATCACGGCCGCAAACAAGAGGCAGCGGTCGGTCGCCGCGGCGACCGACCCGGGAGAAAGGTAAGCGGCGATCAAGCGGAGCCGCGCCAGCTCTGCAGGATCTTCAAGTAGTTGGCCCGCTCGAAGGCCGATGGGTCCGGGCAGGTCCGCAGGTTCAGACTCCCGCGCAGCTGGGCCAGGCTTTCGTATTCGTGATCGTCCAGCCAGCGGTCGACAAATTTCAGGATTTCGGCCAAATGCCCCGGCCCCTGCTGGAGCAGAACAGACACCAGTTGCACGGTCGTCGCCCCCGCCATGATGGCCTTGATTGCGTCGAGCCCGGAGTGGACGCCGCCGCTGGCGGAGAGATCGCCGGCCATGGTCGCGCTGAGAATGGCCAGCCAGCGCAGGCGCAGACGCAACTCATAAGGATCGGACAACTGGAGCGAGGGTTTGACCTCCAGCGCCTCGGGGTCGAGGTCCGGCTGGTAGAAACGGTTGAAGAGGACGAGTCCCCTCGCCCCGGCGTCATGCAGTTGCCGCGCAAAATGCGGGAGGGCGCTGAAAAAGGGCGAGAGTTTGACCGCGACGGGAATCCCGACGGCGTTGGTCACCAGCTTGGTCACATCAAGGACCTGCGTTTCAACCTCCGCCGAGCTTTGCGCCGGGTCGGTCGGCAGGTAGTAGACATTGACTTCGAGGGCATCCGCCCCCGCTTCCTCCATCAGCTTGGCGTAGCTGGTCCATCCGCCGGGCGTGACGCCATTGAGCGAGGCGATGACGGGAATCCCGACCATCCGTTTGATCTTCGCGATCTGATCCAGGTAGCGGTCCGGCCCGAGGGAAAAGTCATCCGCCGCCGGCAGGTAGGTCGTGGCCTCGGCGAAGGAAAACTCGTGCGCGTCGACGTGGTTCAGCTCGGCGCGGGCCTCCAACGCGATCTGTTCCTCGAAGAGCGAGTGCATGACGATGGCTGCCGCGCCGGCGTCTTCGAGACGGCGGACACTGTCAAGATTGTCAACCAGCGGCGAGGCTCCCGGCATCAGCGGATTCTTCAGCTGCAGCCCCAGATACTCGGTCGTCAGGTCCATGGTCAGTTGGAGGCGGGCTCCGCCGGGACTTTCATCGAGTCGCGCAGGCGTTGATAGATCTCGAAATGCGATTTGACCTGCTCTTGCGCGGCGGCCTGGAGCACGCGGGCGTGCTCGGGGTTCGAGCGCTCGAGGATGCGGTAGCGCAGCTCGTTGGCCAGGTATTTGGAAAGCGGAATCTTCGGCGCGGCCGAGTCGAGTTTGAGCGGTTCCTCGCCGGGGGCGGTGCGGTGGGGATTGAAGCGGAAGAGCGGCCAGTAACCGGAATCGACGGCCAGCTTTTGCTGCTCCAGCCCGAGTTCCATGCCGTAACCGTGGGCGATGCAGTGGCTGTAGGCCACAACGAGCGAGGGGCCGGGAAACTGCTCGGCCTCGAAGAGCGCCTGCACGGTCTGACCGTCCTTCGCCCCGAAAGCCACGCGCGAAACGTAGGCCGTGCCGTTCATCATGGCGTAAAGCGCGAGGTCCTTCTTCGGCTGTTCCTTGCCCGAGACGGCAAACTTGGCCGACGCGCCCATCGGGGTGGCCTTGGACGACTGTCCGCCGGTGTTGGAATAGACCTCGGTGTCCATGACGAGAATGTTCACGTCGCGCCCGCTCCAGAGAACGTGGTCGAGTCCGCCAAATCCGATGTCGTAGGCCCAGCCGTCGCCACCGACGATCCAGACGGATTTTTTTACCAAGTAGTCCGCCAGCAAATCCAGCCGGCGGGCCGCCAAGTCGTCCACCCCGCGAAGCTTTTCGCGCAAAACCAACACCCGCTCGCGCTGCGCCGCAACGGTCGCTTCATCACTCGAATATCCCGCGAGCAGGTCCACGACAAGTTGGTCGCCCGCCTGCGCGGCCAGCAATTTCAGCAACTCTTCCGCTTGCTCGTGGTGCTTGTCGAGGGCCACCCGAATGCCCAATCCGTATTCGGCGTTGTCCTCGAAGAGCGAGTTGGACCAGGCCGGCCCGCGGCCCTCGCGGTTGGTCGTGTAGGGCGTGCTCGGCAGGTTGCCGCCGTAAATGGATGAACAGCCCGTGGCGTTGGCCATGAACAGGCGGTCCCCGAACATCTGGGTCAGCAGCTTGATGTAGGGCGTCTCCCCGCAGCCCGCGCAGGCGCCCGAATACTCGATCAGCGGCTCGTAGAACTGCACGGCCTTGACCTCCGCCTTCATCAGCTTGCGGTCGGGCTCGGCCAGCCCGAGGAAAAACCCGTAGTTCGCCCGCTCGGCTTCGCGCAGCGGCAGTTGCGGAGCCATGTCGAGGGCCTTGTGCCGCGGGTTGGCCTTGTCTTTGGCCGGACAGACCTGCACGCAGAGGGTGCAACCGGTGCAATCCTCGGCCGCGATCTGGATGGTGAATTTCATCCCTTCCAGCGTGGTTGAGCGGAAGGCGGCGTGTTTGAAGGTGGACGGAGCGAGGTCAAGCACGGAGGGTTCGTAATACTTGGCGCGCACGGCGGCGTGCGGGCAAACGAGCACGCATTTGTTGCACTGGATGCAGAGGACGGCGTCCCAGACCGGAATCTCCTGCGCGATGTTGCGCTTCTCCCACTTGGTCGTGCCCGTGGGCCAGCTTCCATCCACCGGAAACGCGCTCACCGGAAGGAGGTCCCCTCGCCCGGCCAGCATCATGCCGGTGACCCGCTGGACAAAATCCGGCGCGTCTTCCGGCACGGGCGGCGGCCGGTGGCGCGCGGACTCGGCCTCGGCGGGAACAGCGACTTCGTGCAGCGCCGCCAGGGTCGCATCGACGGCCGCAAAATTTTTCTGCACCACCTCGGGGCCCTTGCGGGCATAGGTCTTTTCAATCGCCTTCTTGATCTGCGCAATGGCTTCGTCCCGCGGCAGCACGCCGGAAATGGCGAAGAAGCAGGTCTGCATGATCGTGTTGACCCGTCCACCCATGCCGGTTTCTCGCGCCACGAGGTAGGCGTCGATCGTGTAGAGCCGGAGCTTCCGTGCCACGATGGTCTCCTGCGCTTCGCGCGGCAGCGCCGCCCAGACCGCTTCGGGTCCGTGAACGGAATTGACCAGCACAACCGCGCCCGGTGCGGCCACATCGAGCACGTCGAGGCGGTCGAAGAATTCCCATTGGTGAACGCCGACGAAATTGGCCCGGGACACCAGATAAGTGCTGCGGATCGGGCGCGGACCGAAGCGCAGATGCGAGATGGTCACCGCCCCGGCTTTTTTCGAGTCATAGACAAAATAGCCCTGGGCAAAATTGTCGGTCTCCTCGCCGATGATCTTGATCGTGTTCTTGTTCGCCCCGACGGTGCCGTCCGACCCGAGTCCGAAAAACACGGCCCGCGTCACGTCATCCGGCTCAATGTCCCACTCGCGATTCCACGCCAGGGACGTTCCGCTGACGTCATCGGTGATGCCGATGGTGAAATGATTCCGCGGCGCCGCGGCCTTCAACTCGTCGAAAACGGCGCGCACCATGGACGGTGTGAATTCCTTGGATGAAAGTCCGTAGCGTCCGCCGACGACCACGGGATCACAGCTGCGCGGCAGCAATCCAGCCGTCCGCGCCTCGGCCAGCGACGTGACCACATCCTGATAGAGCGGCTCGCCCACGGCTCCGGGCTCCTTGGTCCGGTCGAGCACAGCAATGGCCTTGACCGTGTCCGGCAGTGCGGCGGCAAAATGGGCGACCGACCAGGGGCGGAACAGGCGCACTTTGAGCACGCCGGTCTTCTCGCCGTGAGCGTTGAGCCAGGCGGAGCACTCAGCCGACGTCTCGGCCCCGGAGCCGATGATGACAACCAAACGGTCGGCGTCCGCTGCACCCTCGTATTCGAACAAGCGGTAGGGGCGCCCGGTCAGTTGCTCAATCTTGGCGAACAAATCCTCCACCACGCCGGGCAGCACGGCGTAAAATGGATTGCAGGCCTCGCGGGCCTGAAAAAAGGTGTCCGGATTCTGTGCCGTCCCCCGCAGCACCGGCGCATCGGGGGTCAGCGCCCGCAGACGGAAAGCCGAAACGTCGTCCTCATTGACCAGCGCCCGCAGCGCGCCCTCCGGTAGCAAGTCAATCTTCGCCACCTCGTGCGACGTGCGGAAGCCGTCGAAGAAGTGCATGAAGGGCACGCGGGCGCGGAGCGTGGCGGCATGGGCCACCGCCGCCATGTCCTGCGCTTCCTGCGGCGTGGCCGAAGCCAGCATGGCCAGCCCGATCTGGCGGCAGGCCATGACATCTGAATGGTCGCCGAAGATCGAAAGCGCATGCGTGGCCAGCGTGCGTGCCGTCACGTGAAGGACGAACGGATGCAGTTCCCCGGCGATCTTGTAGAGGTTGGGAATCATGAGCAGGAGCCCCTGCGAGGCGGTGAAGCTGGTCGAAAGCGCCCCCGCCTGCAGCATTCCGTGCAGGGCCCCGGCCGCGCCGGCCTCGCTCTGCATTTCGACCATCCGCGGAATTGTGCCCCAGAGATTGGTCCGGCCCTTCGCCGCCCATTCATCGCAGGACTCGGCCATGGGGGAGGAGGGCGTGATCGGATAAACTGCCAGCGTTTCGGTCAACGCGTAGGCCACCGCGGCGGCGGCCTCATTGCCATCAACCGTCGAACGACGGACGGGGGAAATCATTAAGTTTTTGTATACAAGCATCGCCGTCCGCCGTCAATCCGGGCGGCAGCCCCCAACCCCGCTGCGTCCGGCTACTTCTTCTTGAGCGTGAGCTTGGTCTCGTCCTTGCCTTTGACCACCGTGACCTCAACCGCGGCCGGGGCCTCGGCGTAGGAATCCATCGCCACCCGGACTTGGATGGGCTTGTTCGCAAGGGTTCCCTGGAAGTTCATCTCCCCGCCTTCGGGTTGCATCTTCACACTCTTGCCGTCCTCGGAAAGGGTGAGCTCGCTCGCCTCCGGATAGCCGTCCGCGTAATCAAACGAAACGGCCACAGCCCCTGCCTTGCCGGAGTATTTCACGACCTCGTAAGCCTTCTGGGCCAGCGCGGCAAAAGGGAGCGCCAAAAGCGCGACCAGAGGAAACAGGAGGCGGAGGCTCACGAGAGAGAATTGTCAGCAAACGAAGCAGGGCGTGCAACCACGAAATGGCAAACGAGCGTCACAGGCTGCCTGACGCGTATTGCCCCGTGTGCTGACCAGAGTCAATGCCCCAGCGCATACGCCAGGTGCGGCGTGTAGAGCTTCGGTTCGAGCAGGAAGGAGTCGTGGCCTTTTTCCGAATGCACGGTCAGGCGCATGTGCGGCACGCCGGCCCGCTTCAGCTCGGCGCAAATCTCGGATTGGTAGTCCGGGTAGAAGCAGCAGTCGCTGTCGATGGTGAAGATGAGATAACGCTGGTTCTCGCAGCCGGCGAAGACGGAATCGGCACCGCGCGCCGTGGCGTCGGCGTGCAGATCGAACTGCTGCCACGCGTCGATGATGCGCAGGTAGCTGTTGGCATCGAAGCGTTTCACGAATTTTTGCCCCTGATAGAGCATGTAGCTCTCGAGGACGCTGGAAACGCGATACCAGGGGAGATCGACTTCGGGCTGGACGATGTCGACCCGCGCCCGCTCTTCGAGGACGTCGGCCCAGAAAAAAGTTTTGTGGCTGATCATGCGCGCCAGCGCGAGGCCGTGGACCGGACCGGGGGTGCCCTGATAGTCGCCGTCGCGGAAGTCGGGATCCCGGGTGATGGCAATGATCTGCTCGAGGTTGTGCATCTGCTGCAAACCGTGAGCGCGCAAACCGGTGGCTACGGGAATGACGTTGACCACGCGGTCGGGATAGTGGACGGCAAAGTCGAGGGCGAGCATGCCGCCGAGCGAAGCCCCGAGCACGGCGTGGAGTTTTTCGATACCGAGTTCCTCGAGCAGCGGCAACTGCGAGCGAACGATGTCGTGGATGGTCACGCGCGGAAATTTCCCGCCGTAGGGCCGTCCAGTCGCGGGATCGGGCGAGGCCGGCCCGGTCGATCCGTAGCAGCCGCCGAGGTAGTTGGCGCACACAACGAAATACTTGCCCGTGTCGAGCGCGCGGCCTGGTCCGATGAAGCTGTCCCACCATCCGGCGTGCAATTCTTCGGTCCAACGTCCGTCGAGGCCGGGGACGGACGTGTTGGTTCCGGCCGCATGCTGGCTGCCGCTCAGCGCGTGAAAGAGCAGGATGGCATTGCTGCGGTCGGCATTGAGCGTGCCGTAGGTCTCGTAGGCCAGCGTGATGGAAGACAGCGATTCTCCGCCGGCGGTGACAAATGGATCATCCGCGCTCCCGAAGGTGAGGAACTGCGTGCCAACCTCTCCAATAATTTTGGTCATGGTGCTCAGGACCGGGCCGCAGCCAGGGCCTGGTCGATGTCCTCGGTCAAGTCAGCCGGATCCTCGAGGCCGACCGAAAGACGGAGCAACTCCGGCGTGATCCCGGCCCCGCGTTGTTGTTCCTCATTGAGTTGCGAGTGCGTCGTCGTGGCCGGATGAATGGCCAGGCTTTTCGCGTCGCCGACGTTGGCCAGATGCGAGAAGAGCTTGAGCGACTCGATGAATTTCTTCCCCGCGTCCGCACCGCCCTTGATCCCGAAGACGACCATCGAGCCGCCCTTGCCGTGGAGGTATTTCCCGTTCAGCGCGTGATACGGGTCGCCCGGCAGGCCGGGGAAACGGACCCACTCGACGTCGGGGTGGTTTTTGAGGTGCTGCGCGATGAGGCGCGCGTTGGCGCAATGTTTCTCCATCCGCAGCGGCAGGGTCTCGATGCCTTGGAGAAACATCCACGAGTTGTCCGGGGCGATGCAGGCTCCGAGGTTGCGCAGGGGCACCGTGCGCATGCGGAGGATGAAGGCCAGCGGGGCCAGCGGAGCCGGCAAATCGTGGCCCCAGCGCAGGCCGTGGTAGCTGTTGTCGGGCTGGTCGTAGAGCGGATGCTTTCCCCCGGCCCAGTTGAATCGCCCGCTGTCCACCACCACCCCGCCGATCCCGGTGCCGTGACCACCGAACCATTTGGTCAGCGAATGCACGACGATGTCCGCCCCGAAATCGAGCGGCTTGGTCAGATACGGCGTGGAAAACGTGGCATCGACGATCAGCGGAATCCCATGCTCGTGCGCAACCTTCGCCACCGCCTCGAGGTCCACGACCTCCAGCGCCGGATTCGAGACCGTCTCGACAAAAAGGGCGCGGGTTTTGTCGTCGATGGCCCGGGCGAAGTTTTGCGGGTCATTCGAGTCGACGAACTTCACCTTGATGCCGAGGGCGGGCAGGATGTCGTTGAACTGCGTGTAGGTCCCGCCGTAAAGGTTGCGCGCGCTGACGATGTTGTCCCCGGCCGAGGCGAGGTTGATGACCGAGTAGAAAACGCCCGCCGTGCCCGAGGCCACGCCCAGGCCGCCCATCTCGGGTGCACCTTCGAGCAGGGCCACGCGCTTTTCCAGCACATCTGTAGTGGGATTCATCAGCCGCGTGTAAATGTTCCCCAGCTCGCGGAGGGCGAAAAGATTGGCCGCGTGCTCGGTGCTTTTGAAGACGAAGGAACTCGTGCGGTAAACGGGCACCGCACGGGAAAGGGTCGTCGGATCGGGTTGCTGTCCGCCGTGCAGGCAAAGGGTGTCGAATCTCATGGTTTTGGTGGGATGGAAGTGAGCGGTCATAGTTCCCCGCCCATCCGTCAAGTCAAACGCAAACGGGCCGATGACACAGGCCCTGCCCCGGCCGCGATTCAATCCCCTTGCAGAAAATCGCCCGCGAGGCCTCAATCAGTCTTATGCGCAACCAGCACGGATGGACCCACCGCACAGAGGAAGGCGAGAAGCGCGAGGTGCGTGCCGTCAAAACGCAGGGCCGTTGGCGCCTTCAGGCCAAGCTTCAGCACGAGGAGCAATGGGTCTATTTCGAGAAGCCGGAGAAAGACGATCTGGAAGAACTCCGCGACATCCTCTGGCGCAAATACCAGCGCCGCCGCGCCTCCTACGAAGATGTCCTCCTGGCCGACCGCATGCTGGAGGAGTTCGCCGCTTCTTGAAAACGGCATCCATGCAACTCCTGGCCGACGAACGGGCGCACGTATGGCATCCTTTCACCCAGATGCGCGAGTGGTGCGATCCGGGGCATGAGCAACTGGTCATGGCGCAGGGGCGCGGCAGCGTGCTGATCGATGTCGCGGGTCGCGAGTATCTGGATGGGAACAGCTCGATCTGGACAAACATTCACGGGCACTCGCATCCCCGCATCGTGGCCGCGATCCAGGCGCAGGCGGCGCGGCTGGCCCACTCGTCCTTCCTCGGCCTGACCAACGAGCCGGCCATCCGACTCGCCGCGAAGCTGGTTTCACTCTTCCCGGCCGGCACCTTGACGCGCGTCTTCTTCACCGATAACGGCTCCACCGCCATCGAGGTCGCGCTGAAGATGGCGGTGCAATACCACCAGTTGTCCGGCCAACCGGAAAAGTGCCGCTTTGCCGCCTTCGAGAACGCCTACCATGGCGACACCGCGGGGGCAGCCAGCCTTGGCGGCATCGGCCTGTTTCACGACCGCTTTGCCCCGCTGCAGTTTCCCGTCACGCGATTGGCGGATCTGGCCTCGCTGGAATCGCTGGATCCGGCGGTGGTGCGTTCGCTCGCGGGTGTCGTGATCGAGCCGCTCATTCAGGGGGCGGCGGGCATGAGAACATGGCCGCGGGGTCTGTTGCGCGAGCTGCGACATTGGTGCGACCGGCATGACGTGCTGCTGATTCTGGATGAAGTCATGACCGGTTTCGGGCGCACGGGCAAAATGTTCGCCTGCGAGCACGAGGAGGTCGTGCCGGATTTTGTCGCGCTGGCCAAAGGACTGACCGGCGGGACCATGCCGCTGGCGGCCACGCTCACGTCCGAAAAGATTTTCTCCGCCTTCCTCGGGGATTACGCCGAGATGAAGACGCTCTTTTACGGGCACAGCTACGCGGGAAATCCGCTCGGTTGTGCCGCGGCCTTGGCCAGCCTTGCCGTCTTTGAGGAGGAGGACACGCTGGCCCGCTTGCAACCAAAGATCCGCTGCTTCGGCGAACAGCTCTGCGCTCTCGCGGCGGAGCCGCACATCGGAGCGGTGCGGCAATGTGGGTTCATCGCCGGCATTGATGTCGTCGCCGGGCGGGCACCCAATGTCCCCTACCCTTGGCAGGAGCAGACCGGGGCGAAGGTTTGCCGTGCCGCCCGGGCCCACGGGCTTCTGACCCGCCCCGTTCGCGACACCGTGGTGCTCATGCCGCCGCTTTGTTTCCGTGAGGACGAAATCGCCCGGGCTGTTCAGGCCGTGAGCCTCGCTGTGCGCGATGTTTGCGGGTCCTGAGTGTTCTCCGGCTTTGACAGGCTGGCGGCGTCCGGATAATGATGCCCCTTCTTTCGCAACCCAATTCAACCAAGAACCATGAGCAAATCTTCCAAGAAAAAAGCCGAGAAAAAGCCCAAAGCGGCGACGGCAACCAAAGGCAAATACGTTTACTATTTCGGTGACGGCAAAGCGGACGGCGACGGCAAAATGAAGGCGCTCCTCGGGGGCAAAGGCGCCAATTTGGCGGAGATGACACGCATCGGCCTGCCGGTGCCCTGCGGGTTCACCATCAGCACGGAAGTCTGCACCTATTTCTACGACCACAAGCGGACCTATCCCAAGCAACTGGAGGCCCAGATTGATGCCGCGGTGGCCAAGATGGAACGCTCCATGGGCAAGCAGTTCGGCAACGTGGAGAACCCGCTGCTCGTGGCCGTGCGTTCGGGGGCGCGGGACTCGATGCCGGGCATGATGGACACAATTTTGAACCTCGGCCTGAACGACACGACGGTCGAGGGTCTGGCCCGCAAGTCGGGCAACGAGCGTTTCGCCTACGACTGCTACCGCCGCTTCATCCAGATGTATGGCGACGTGGTCATGGGTGTGCAGAAGCGTCCCGGCGAGGAGCACGAGCCCTTCGAGACGGTGATCGAGGGCCTCAAGGAGGAGCTTTTCCCCGGCGATCCGCACATCAGCGACACGGCACTCGACGCCGAAGCGCTGAAGGAAATGGTTCGCCGCTTCAAGGCACTGGTCAAGGAGCGCACGGGCAAGAGCTTCCCCAACGAGCCGCGTCAGCAGCTCCTCGGCGCGGTCGGTGCGGTCTTCGGCTCGTGGAACAACGAGCGGGCCATCATTTACCGCCGGAAATACAACATCCCGCACGAGTGGGGCACGGCGGTCAACGTCCAGGGAATGGTCTTCGGCAACACCGGTGACAACAGCGGCTCCGGCGTGGCCTTCACCCGTGATCCGGCCAGCGGCACCAAGGTTCTTTACGGTGAATTTCTCGTCAACGCCCAGGGCGAAGACGTGGTGGCCGGTGTGCGCACGCCCGAGCCGGTGGCCGACATGGCGAAACTATTCCCGCCCGCCTTCAAGCACCTCCTCAAGGTGCAAAAAATCCTCGAGACCCACTTCCGCGACATGCAGGACTTCGAGTTCACCGTCGAGAACGGCAAGTTGTTCATGCTGCAAACCCGCAACGGCAAACGCACCAGCTTCGCTGCGGTCAAGATCGCCTGCGACATGGTGCGCGAAAAAGTCATCGACTGGAAGACCGGCGTGCACCGCGTGCCCTCAGACCAGCTCGACCAGCTGCTCGCACCGATCTTCGACCGCGAGGCGGTCAAGGCCGCCGCCGTCATTGCCACCGGCCTGCCGGCCGGCCCCGGCGCTGCCTCCGGCCGCATCTACTTCAATGCCGAGCGCTGCGTCGAAGCCGCCGACCAGGGCGAAAAAGTCCTGCTCGTCCGCGTCGAGACCTCCCCTGAGGACCTGCGCGGCATGATCGCCGCGGAGGGCATCCTGACCGCCCGCGGCGGCGTCAGTTCCCATGCCGCGCTCGTGGCGCGCCAGATGGGGAAAGTCTGCGTCTGCGGCGCCGCCAAACTGCAGGTTGACTACAACAGCAAGACCCTGACGGTCAACGGACGGGTCTACAACGAGGGTGAGTATCTTTCCATCGACGGCACGCGCGGCGAGGTTTACGACGGCCAGATCAAGACCGCGCCGTCGGAAATCATTCAGGTGCTGGTCGACAAGACACTCAGCCCGGCCAAGAGCGCGGTTTATCGCGACTTCGAGCAACTGATGCAGTGGTGCAACAAAGCCAGTCGCATGACCGTGCGCACCAACGCCGACACGCCGGAGCAGACGGCCAACGCCGTGGCTTTTGGGGCTACCGGCATCGGCCTCTGCCGCACCGAGCACATGTTCTTCGAAGGCGACCGCATCGACGCGGTGCGTGAGATGATTCTGGCCGAGAAAAAGGATGACCGCCTCAAGGCCCTCTCCAAGCTCCTCCCCTACCAGCGCGAGGACTTCATCGGCATCTTCAAGGCGCTCAAGGGCCTCCCGGCCACCATCCGTTTCCTCGACCCGCCGCTCCACGAATTCCTGCCTCATGACCACACCCAGCAGAACAGTCTGGCCGACAAACTAGGGATCAGCGTGGACCGCGTGGCCAAGCGCGTGCACGAACTCCACGAATTCAACCCGATGCTCGGCCACCGTGGGTGTCGACTCGGGATCAGCTATCCGGAAATCTCCGAGATGCAGGCCCGCGCGATCTTCGAGGCGGCTGCCGAGGTCCAGAAACAGGGTATCAAGGTGCGGCCGGAAATTATGATTCCGCTCGCGGGCTTCCAGAGCGAACTCAAGTTGCAGATCGACCTGGTGCATCGCGTGGCTGCCGAAGTGGCCAAGGAGAAAAAGACGAAGTTCACCTACCTCGTCGGCACGATGATCGAGGTTCCGCGGGCGGCCTTGGTTGCGGACGAGATCGCGGCTGACGCCGAGTTTTTCAGTTTCGGAACCAATGACCTGACGCAGACGACCCTGGCCATGAGCCGCGACGACTCGGGTTCCTTCCTCCCCGTCTACCAGGATCTGGAAATCGTGAAAAAGAACCCCTTTGCCAGCATCGACACCGGCGGCGTGGGCAAACTTATGCGCATGGCCGTTGAGTTGGGCCGCGGGGCGCGCAAGAAAATCAAACTCGGCATCTGCGGCGAGCACGGCGGCGATCCGGACAGCGTGGCTTTCTGCCACGAGATCGGCCTCGACTACGTGAGTTGCTCGCCCTTCCGTGTGCCCGTCGCGCGTTTGGCTGCCGCCCAGGCCGCGCTTCGTTAGCAATTCATCGGGAATTTCCCTCCCGCCGTCCCGTCCTGCGCCTGCCGCGGGGCGGGATTTTTGCTTTGCGACATCTCAGCCCTGCCACATGGTGGGGATGATGAAGTATCCTTACGGTCTGCGGGCCATGGTCTTGGCCGCCACGTTGGCGGTTCCGATGGCGGCCGGGGCCCGCGAATTCACCACCATGACGTATAACGTCGAAAATCTTTTCGACGCCGACAAAGTCGCCATCTTTGAGGACTACGCGGAAACCGGTGAACCCAACAGCTACGGCCCGGCCAAGCTGCTGGGAAAAATCCGCACCATCACCAAGGTGCTGCAGACGGTCAACGACGGCAGCGGTCCGGAGATCGTCAGCTTCAACGAGATCGAGATGGACTTCACTCCAGATTCGAAAGTGACGGACTACGCCGCCTTTCTGGAGAAATACAAAGGGACGACGGTGGACAAAATGCTCACCACCCAATTGAACAACGAGATCCGGGGTCTGCCCTCCGAGGCGCTTCTTCTCAAGCACCTGGAGGACAGCGGGCTCAAGGGCTACCAAGTGGCCATCGGTCAGGATCAACCGGATTTCGCCGCCCTCGCCAGCACGGATCCGAAGATCCACAAGAAGGGCCAGAAGAACGCTTTTTTCAGCAAATTTCCCATCCTCGAAACCCGCAGTCACGCCACGCCCGACGCGCGGGACATCCTCGAGGTGAAGGTTGATGTGGACGGCCATCCCCTCACCGTCTTCGTCAACCACTGGAAATCCGGGGCGGGCAATCCAGTGAGCGAACCGGCCCGCCGCCTCAACGCCAAAACCCTGCGGGAGCGTCTCGACCAGATCTTGGCGGCGGATCCGTCCGCCGATGTGCTCCTGGCCGGCGATTTCAACAGCCAATACAACCAGACTCAGGCTTATCCCTTCATGGGTGAGACCGGGGTCAACGATGTGCTCGGCTCGCAGGGCGACGAGAAAAAGACGGCCACCGCGACGAATTTCTCGCTCTATAATCTCTGGTATGAATTGCCGCGGGAGCAGCGCGGCTCAGACGAGTTCGACGGATTCTGGGGAACGCTGATGCAGGACATGATCACCCCCGGCCTCTACGACTATGCGGGTGTGCAATACGTGGACAACTCGTTCCGTGTGGTCAAGGTGGATGGCGTCAACACCCGGACAGCAATGCAAGTGCCGCGTCGTTGGAGCAACGCCGGCACGGGCTCGGGGGCGAGCGACCATTTCCCGGTCAGCGCCCGCTTCCGCACGGTCGAGGACAACGACAAGGTCCGACGGGTGGAGCTGGTCAATCCCGGAACCAGCGACGGAACGGCCGAGCCGATCAAGGTCAGCTTTGACCAGATCAAGCCGGACGACGTGCCGGTCTTCACGGCGGCCATGGGGAGGGAAAAGGACGAACACTTCGGGGAAATTTTTCGCGTGCGCGGAAAAATCACCTCACGCCGCCCCCTCACGGTGGAGGTCGAGGGCGCACCCTACATCCTTTGGGGTCAGAGCCCCGCGTTGGGCAAACGTATGCGGGCCTACCCCAGGGAGAGCACAGTGGAGTTTCTCGGACAGCTCAACCTCCACAAAGGCAAAGTGCAATTCGTCGTCGAGGACGCGTCGTGGCTCCTCAAGGAGCCGAAGCCGGAGAAAGAGTCCGACTAACCGCCCCGGCGCTCGATCGCCACGTAGTCGCGCTCGGTCGGTCCGGTGTAGATCTGCCGCGGACGGTGGATCTTGAGCTTCGGGTTGCTGGCCACCTCCCGCCAGTGGGCGATCCAACCGGGCATGCGCCCGATGGCGAACATGACCGGGAACATGTCCACCGGGATGCCGATGGCCCGCAGAATGATCCCGCTGTAGAAATCGACATTCGGATAAAGCTTGCGGGAAATGAAGTAGTCGTCGCTCAGCGCCACGTCCTCCAGGTGCATGGCGATATCGAGCAGCGGGTCTTTCAAGCCCATGGAGGTGAGGACACGCTTGGCCGCCTGACCGAGGATGCGGGCTCGTGGATCATAGTTCTTGTAGACACGGTGGCCGAAGCCCATCAGGCGGGTCTCCCCCTTCTTGACCGCCTCGACCGCAAGGTGGCCGTCGTCGCCGTTTGCACGGATTTGCTCGAGCATCTCGATGACCGCGGCATTGGCCCCGCCGTGGAGCGGTCCCCAGAGGGCTCCCACCCCGGCCGAGACACTGGCGAAAAGGTTGGCGCCGCTCGAGGCGACCATGCGGACGGTCGAGGTGCTGCAATTCTGCTCGTGGTCGGCATGGAGCAGCAAAATCAGGTCGAGCGCGTCGGTCAGTTCCGGCTTCGGGTTGTAGTCCCGGTAGGGCTCGGAGAACATCATGTGGAGGAAGTTCGCCGCGTAGCGCAGATCCCAGCGCGGGTAGACGAAGGGCAGACCGAGCTTGGTCCGGTAGGACATGGCCGCGAGCGTGCGCACCTTGGAGATAAGCAACGCGGCGGCCCAGTCGAAATGCTCGGGGTCCATGGCCCGCTTGTGCGAAGTCATCTCCGGGTAATAGCAGCCAAGCGAGTTGAGCATGGCCGCGAGAATGGCCATGGGATGAGAGGTGTGGGGAAAGCCCTCGAAGAAATGGCGCATGCCCTCGTGGACGGCCGCGCTGGAGGCGATGCGGCCGCGGAACTTGGAAAGTTGCGCGGAGGTTGGCAGCTCGCCGTAAATGATCAGGTAGGAGGATTCGAGAAAGATCGAGTCCTCGGCCAGGTCCTCGATGCGGTAGCCGCGGTAGCGGAGAATCCCCTTCTCGCCGTCGATGAAGGTGATGTTGCTGCGGCACGAGCCGGTGTTGCCGTATCCGTCGTCGTAGGTGATGTAGCCCGTCCTGTCCCGGAGGGTGCGCACATCGACGGCTTTCTCCCCTTCACTGCCGGTCATGACCGGGAGATCCAGATTTTTTCCGTCAAACGTGAATGTGACTTTTTCCTCCATGGGCGGTGCGGCGAGAACTTCGGGAGAACTTAAGGCAAAGCAAGTGCCGATGACAAACAAAAGGACTCAAGGCTGACGACAAAGTGCGGCACCCGAGCGGCGGAGAGCATCAGATGTCGGTCAGAACCGCCTGCCGCATGTCGCCGCCGGAGAGAAAGGCGCGGTGGAAGGCGTAGGCGTTGTCGAGGCTCTGCGGGGTGTGGCTGTCGCCACCGAGCTTGAGGTAGCGGCGGAGGAGGCCGCGGTATTCCGGATGAGCGCACTGTTCGATGATCATCTCCGCACGTTCGTGGGGCGAGCGGCCGCGGAGGTCGGCCACCCCGTGCTCCGTGACGATGACCTGCACGCTATGCTCACTGTGATCGAGGTGCGAAACCATCGGGACGATCGGGCTGATTTTTCCGCCCTTGACCGAGGACGGGCAGGTGAAAATCGAGATGAAGGCATTGCGGGTGAAGTCACCGGACCCGCCGATTCCGTTCATCATCTGCCGCCCCATCACATGGGTGCTGTTGACATTGCCCGAGAGGTCGAGCTCGAGGGCGGTGTTGATCGAGATGATGCCCAAACGGCGGACGATTTCCGGATGGTTGGAGATTTCCTGGGGACGCAGGAGGATTTTACCGCGGAACTGCTCGAGGTCGCGGTAAAGGTCGCGCAGGACATCGGGGCTCACGGTGAGGGAGGAGCCGCTGGCGAAGCTGATGCGGCCGTCGCGCATGAGTTGGATGACCGAGTCTTGGATGACCTCGGTATACATGCGAAAGGTGGGAATCTCGGCGTTGCTTCCCATGGCGAAAAGCACCGCATTGGCGATGTTTCCCACCCCGCTCTGGATGGGCAGGAAATCGCGGCTGATGCGTCCGGCGCGAATTTCCCCCGCAAGAAAGTTGGCCACGTTCTCGCCGATCTTGAGGGTGACTTCATTCGGCTCGTCGAAACCCGAGACCTCGTCGTCCAGGTCGGTCGGGACAATGCCGACAATCTTCGCCGGGTCGACCATGACCGTCTCGGTGCCGATGCGGTCGGACGGATGGTAAATCGGGATATGCGTGCGCGTCGGAGGATCCTCCGGCTCGTAGAGATCATGGAATCCGCGCAGCGCGGCAGGATGGCGCTTGTTCCATTCGAGAATGACGCGCTTGGCTTTGTGCAGGAACGTGGGCGAGGCGCCCACGCTGCTGGTCAGCGTAACCTCACCGGTCGGCTTCACGTCGCAGACCTCGACGATGGCCCAATCCATGGGCCCGAGAAAATTGTAACGCACCGCCTGCGGAAGTTGCGAGAGGTGCATGTCGTAAAACTGGGTGCGGCCGGTGTTGATCCGCTTGCGCAACTCGGGATCGCTTTGGTAGGGCGTGCGGAACTTGACCGCATCGCTTTTGGCCAGCACGCCGTCGAGCGACGGGCCGGTGCTGGCCCCGGTGATCACGCCGATGGAGAAGGGCCGCCCTGCGTCGTGCTCCTCCAGCGCGCGCTGCGCGATCTCGCGGGAAACCGATTTCGGGGACCCGGCCGGGGTGAATCCCCCGAAACCTATCACTTCGTCTGTTTTGATCATCCCGGCCGCCTCGGCCGCCGTTAGTTCGGGGAATCCAGCAATCATAGAATAAGAAAAAGGCCCCCTACCCGCGACCGGCGCGGGCATGGGGGGCTGAGAAAATCCTAGGGATGCCCCACCCTGCTTGGCAACGCCAATCGGGTTTCAGCGCGGTAAAGCACTGGCCAAATCCTGACGAGAAACCAGCCCGACGAGCTGTCCGGCGGCATTGACCACGAGGAAGTCCGCCTGGGGACAACGATTGGCCAGGCGGAGCGCCGACTCGATCGACGCATCGGCCACGAGGATCTCGCCGACATGCTCGGCCAGGACCTCAACCGGCCGGTTCAACCCGCCCGGCAAAGCCCGGGCCAGAGATGCGGCTGGAACGAGACCGATCGGACGCAGGCTGCCATCCACCAACGGATACACCGGCCGCGTCTCACGCATGGCCAATTGCACAGCCTCAAGCACGCCCATGCCCGGCCGGAACAATGGAGGCAGTGTTTGCATGATCTGGGCCACCCTTGTTTCCCCGGCCGATTCCTTCCAGGTGGCGTAGGCCGCCTCCTGCTGCGCGCCGACAAAGACGAAGACCGCGATGAAGAGCAGCATGGGATTGCCGAAGAGCCCGAGCAGGCCGAAGACGATGGCAATGGCCTGGCCGACTCCGGCCGCGATCCGCGTGGCCTTCCCGTGCTTCAGCCGCGTGGCCAGCAGCGCGCGCAGGATGCGCCCGCCATCCATGGGGAACGCCGGCACGAGATTAAAGACAACAAGGATGACATTGATGGCCAGCAGCTTGGTCAGGAGGTTGCCGCCCTCTTCGTGCAGCGCAGCGAGGTCACGAAGGTCGAAGAGTTTTCCCAGCACGAGGAACAACCCGAGCGCGATAACGACGTTGACCGCGGGTCCGGCGAGGGCCACGACGAATTCCTGCCAGGGTTTTTCCGGCATGCGCTCGAGCCGGGCCACGCCACCAATGGGGAGCAGCGTGATGTCCGGCGTGTGGATGCCGTAAGCGCGGGCGGCCAAGGCGTGACCAAACTCATGCAGGAGGACACAGACGAAGAGCAGGAGGATGAAAGCGAGGCCGAGCACCATCGCGCCGAATCCGCCCTCGGCGTAGTAGATGTAGCCGAACCACGCGAGCAGCAGGAAAAACGTCGCGTGAACGCGAACGTCAATCCCGGCGATCCGGGCCAGATGGAAGGACCACTTCACGGAGCGGAAGGTCAGGCCGGGTGCCCCGCCCCGCAAGAGCAGTTCTTGAAGTTGCGCGGCAGCCGGGCCCGCATCAGTCGGACTGCCCTTTGATCGCGAACGACATGGAAATGAAATACGCGCCGGTGAAAATCATGTTGATGCCGAAAAGCAATCCGAGGACCCAACCCGCGCTGCTGGGGAATCCGCTGAAGATCATGTAGGCGAGGATGAGCGAGACCACGCCGCTCAAGAGCATCATCCACATGGCGGTGGTGCCGGAAAACTTGAATGCGGCAAGAATTGTCACGATCCCCTGGGCCGCGAAATACGAGGCCAGCAGGATGGTCAGGGTGAGCACGCCGGCGCCGATTTTGAAAACGAGGAGAAGGCCGGTGACGAGGGTGAGCACAGCCCAAAGTGTGGCGAAGACGCGCTGGACCGTGCCGACGTGTTTCCGCCCAAGGGCCGCAGCCAGCGAGTAGCCACCGACAATGAGAAGCAGGGCGGCAAAAACCTGCTCGATGGCCACGGTCGCGATGAGGGGAAAGGCGATGGCAACAGCGCCGAGGAAGATGAGGAGGATTCCCTGGAACATGGTCCAGCCGGTGGATTTGTCGGTGGTGGAGATGGGCATAGCCCCTTCAATCTGGCTCTGGACCATACCCGAGGGAAGCGCATTTTTTCGGCGGACGTGGCCCGCATTGCTGCTAGGGTGCGGGCGGCGATGTCTGCATGACCAAGAAGAAACCAGCGCCCCGTCGTCACCCGGGTGCCCACCGCATCAGCCTGCTGCGGCCTCGCGCCCGCCAGCGTCGCATCCGGCGTCAGCGCACGCGCCGGCTCGGTCGGCTGGTCCTCGCCTGCCTACTTTTGTGGACCATCGTGGCGTCCTTCTATGCCGCGTGGGCCTGGACTTTTGATCTGCAGCAGGTCGGACGCATCCCCGAGAGTTCGCTGGTTCTCGACCGGAACGGCCAGGTCTACACGCGCCTGGCCGGCGAACACCGCCGCACGGTGCCGCTCTCGGCCATCAGCCCGTGGTTTGTCCGCGCGGTCATCGCCCGCGAGGATTCGCGCTTCCGCCAGCACTTCGGCGTCGACCCGATCGGCATTGTGCGTGCGGTGGCCAGCAACCTCGCCGCCGGCGGAATCCGGCAGGGCGGAAGCACCCTGACCCAACAGTTGGCGCGCAACAGCTTTCCGCTCGGCGGCCAGAACATTCACCGCAAGATCCTCGAAGCGGCACTGGCCCTGCGGATGGAAATGGTTTTCACCAAGGACGAAATCCTCGCGCACTACATGAACCGGATTTATTTCGGCGCGGGGTTGTTCGGCATTGAGACGGCCAGTCAGGCCTATTTTCAAAAACCTGCCGCCGACCTGACCTTGGCCGAGTCCGCCCTGTTGGCCGGGCTGATCCGCAGTCCCAATCGTCTCTCGCCCTTCCGCGACCCGAACGGCGCGTTGGCGCAGCGGAACATCACGCTGCAGCAAATGGAGTCGCTCGGTTACATTTCGGCCGGACAGCAGCAGGAGGCGCAGGCCGAGCCCGTCATGGTCGCGGCAGAGCGACCGCCTCCGCCGCAAGAGGACTGGGCGATGGAACTGCTGTGGCGGGAACTGGAGCGAATTCTGCCGCAGGATATTCTCGATGGGGCCGGGCTGAAAATTTACACCACTTTGGATACCGGCATGCAGCGTGCGGCGGTCGCCGCGGTCGAGGAGCAGTTGCAATCGGTCGAGGCCCGCTCCGGGTATGAGCACCCACGCAAGGCCGAGGTCGGCGCGATTGATCCGCAGAGCCGCGACGGCACGCCGTATTTGCAAGCTTCGGCCATGGCCATCGACAATGACACCGGCGGCGTGCGGGTGCTCGTCGGCGGACGCGATTACGCGTCGAGCAAATTCAACCGCGCCTACTATGCCGAGCGGCAGGTCGGCTCGGCGGCCAAGCCTTTCGTTTATGCCGTGGCGTTTGCCGGCGGCCTTGATCCGGACACCCCGGTCAGCGACGACCGTATCCAGCCCGGCGAACTGCCCAAGGCCTTCGGGCGCTATGACCCCTCCAACAGCGACGACACCTACCGCGGGATGCTGCCGGCGAGGGAAGGACTGATTCTTTCGCGCAACACGATGAGCGTCCGCATCGGCACCATGGCGGGCATTGATCGCGTGCGTGAGACGATCCTCGCCGCGGAACTGACCAAAGACGCACCGCGGTTTCCGTCGATTTTCCTCGGCTCATTCAGCGGCACGCTGCGCGCCCTGACCGCGGCGTATGCCGCGCTGGCCAACGATGGGGTGGCTCCGACACCCCATCTGCTCGACCGGGTCGAGGATCCGCAGGGGCGCGTGCTTTACCGACGGAAGGACACGCGGCAGCGAATTCTTCCGGCGCGGGCGGCGCGCTTGACGGCCGCCGTGCTGGCCGAGGCCATGACGCGCGGAACGGGTGCCGTGGCGGCGGCCCTGGGTTACAGCGGCAAGGCGGCGGGCAAGACCGGCACGACCAACGACTACCGTGATGCGTGGTTCCTCGGTTTCGACGCCACCACCACCTGCGGCGTCTGGGTGGGATTTGACCGGCCGAAACAAATCATGGACCGCGGTTACGGTGCCACGCTGGCCCTGCCGATCTGGGTCAAGATCATGAACGCCGCGCCCGCCCCATCCGACTAGGAAGCGCACCGCCGCAGGGCCGCCAGCACGGCGGCTGCGGCACCGGAATCAATCGACTCGGCCGCGCGGGCCACCGCGGCAGGCCATTCATCAGCCAACCCCGCAACGATCAACGCCGCGGCGGCGTTGGCCAAAACAAGATCGCGAGCCGGACTGGTCTCGCCAGCGAGGATGCTTTCGAGCAGGCGGGCATTATCCGTCGCATCGCCCCCACGCAGGGCCTCGATCCGGGCCGGCGGAAATCCAAGCTCCTCCGGTTGCAAGGTGCGGAGGGGCCGCGCGCCGCTGCCGACTTCCGCCACGACGGTTGGGCCGAGTGTCGAAATTTCATCCATGATGCCGTGTTCCCCGGCCCGACCGTGAACAATCCATGCGCGTTCGCGCCCGAGTTTTGGCAGCACCTCGGCGTAGACGGGCAACAATCGCTCGCTGAAAACGCCGGTGAGTTGGAAGGCCGGCCGGGCCGGGTTGAGCAGCGGGCCCAGCATGTTGAAAACGGAGGCCTGTCCGCGGGCTCCCAAAATTTTGCGGGCCGGCGCGACGGCCCGGAAAGTTGGATGGAAACGCGGGGCAAAAAGAAACACGGCTCCCGCGGTCTCCAGCATCTCAACGAGCCGCTCCGCCGGCGCCTCGATCGGCACACCCAGGGCCTCAAGCACATCGGCCCCGCCGCTGCGGGAGGTGACTCCGCGGTTGCCATGCTTGACCAGCCGCGCTCCCGCACCTGCGGCGACGAACATGACGGCGGTGGAAACATTGAAAAGCCCGAGCTTGTCCCCGCCTGTGCCGCAAACATCGAGGACCGGGCCGATTCCCGCGGGCACGGCAAAAGGTTCAGCCCGCTCGAGAAAAGCCAAGGCGAAGGCGCTGACTTCCCCGGGGGTCTCGCCGCGGCGGTGCAGGGCCTCGAGGAAATCCGCCTTGTCCTCATCACCCGATTCCGCCGCGAGCAAATCAACGGCGATTTCGCGCACCTCGGCCGGGGAAAACTCCGCCGACGTGGCGGCCAGTTGTTCAGTCCATTTTTTCATTGGGCAATCTCCTTGATCAATTCCTTCAATCGTGCGGCCGGCCACTGGCCGGGCACTTGGGCGCGGTCGAGGAAGCCGTAATTGAGGCAGGACCCCGCGGCGGCGAGCGCCAAACGCGACACGCGCCCGAGCGGCCCCATGCCCATGAGCGCCATCGGTTGTTTTGCGGCGAGGCCGGCCAGCGCAAGCAGCACGCCCAGGTCGCGGGGACCGCGGAGTGTGGTGGCGATTTTCACCACGTCGGCCCCGGCCTCACCCGCCGCCCGCAGCTTGGCCCGCAAAACCGGCAGCGTGGGCGTTCCCCGGAAATCATGAAAGCTGACCACCCGGATCAAGCCTCGCTTCGCCGCGGCAGCCATGACGGAGGCGAGGGCGCGGACGGAACGCAACTCGATGTCGATCGCGGCGGCCTGGGGGAGAAAGCGGAGCAGCAGCTGGGCGCGCTCGCGGGCGTCGAGCGAGCCGATGCCGCCCTCGGCCGGATGGCGGGCGGTGAGCAGGAGCGGAAACTTCAGCCGCGGCAGGGCGGATTCGACCCGCGGGAGCTGTCCGGCGAGGGCATCGAGGCGGATTTCCAGGCCGTCCACGGCACGTGGCCGGAGCCCCTGCGCGGCGGTCAGGCCGGCGGTTGTATGGACGGTCCCGACGACGAGGGGGTGGCGCAGCGCCGGTAGCTTTTTCTTTTGGGTCATGGCAGATTGTTGTCTATGTAACGGTTTTGCGCCCGCGCGGCCACGCCATTTCACCCCACCCATGATTTCGCGCAAACAAGAACTTTCCCTCCAGGTCAATCAAATCGCCGACGGACTGATCCTCGGCGCGCTGCTCTACGCGACTTATGCGCTGCGCTACTACCGGGTCATCGACTTCGACGTCCTCCCAGACATCCCGTCGCTGGAGGCCTTTGCCTGGATGTTCATCGTCGTGGTGCTCTTCACCCCGCTGCTTTTGGAGGTGCAGGGTTTCTACCAATACCCGCTGGAAAAGACCGTGCGGCGTTCGCTCGGGCAGATTGCTTACGCCGGTTTCTGGCTGGGGCTGATCCTCGGAGCGTGCGTTGTTTTCCTCCGCTTGGGCATCCCCAGCCGCTCGGCCTTCATTCTTTTCATTGTCCTTGCCCCACTCGGTCTGCTGGCTCGCGAGTGGGCCTACCGGGCCTACCAACTCCGGAGATTGCGGCGGGGCAGCTACGGCGAGAGCATCATTCTGGCCGGAAACCCCGGAAAAGTGGACGAAGTTCTCGCGGCCCTCTCGCCCGTGCAAATGCTCGAATTGAACGTGGTCGAGCGCCTCGACCTGGACTCACTGCCGATCGAATCCCTCGTGGCGGCCATGCACCAGCATAGCGTCGGCCGCGTGCTGCTGGCCTTCGACAACCACTCGTCCGGGGGACTGCAGGCCTCCATCGCGGCCTGCGAAAACGAGGGAGTCGAAGCGTGGGTCGCGGCGGATTTCGTGCGCGCCTCGATCGCGCGGCCGACCTACGAGTCGCTCGGCCGGATGCCGATGCTCGTGTTCCGAGTCACGCCCGACCTCACCTGGGCGCTGATGCTCAAGGCCGTGATGGATCGTGTCGGAGCAGCCCTTGGACTGCTCCTGCTCTGGCCGGTGTTCCTCGCCATCGCGGTGGGCATCCGGGTCAGTTCGCCGGGGCCGGTGATCTTCAAGCAGCAACGGGCGGGGAGGCACGGCCGACCGTTCACCATGTATAAGTTCCGTTCGATGCGCAGCGACGCGGAAGTGCAGCGGGAGGAGTTGCAGGCGTTCAACCAGATGAGCGGGCCGGTCTTCAAGGTCGAGAACGATCCGCGGGTCACGCGCTTCGGGCGCTGGCTGCGCAAGACGAGCCTCGATGAGTTGCCGCAACTTTGGAACGTCCTGCGCGGTGAGATGAGTCTGGTCGGACCGCGCCCTCTCCCGATTTATGAGGTCAACAATTTCGAAATGACCGCGCATCGCCGGCGCTTGAGCATGAAGCCGGGCCTGACTTGCCTGTGGCAAATCCAAGGCCGCAACAACGTGCACGACTTTGGCGATTGGGTGCGGCTCGACGTGGAATACATCGACAATTGGTCGCTGGGCCTGGACGTGAGCATCCTGCTGCGCACCGTGCCGGTGGTGCTTTTCGGCATCGGGGCAAGATAGCGTGGAAAGGCTGGAATTGCCGCGGACTGATGCTATAAAGATTCTCCCTCACTTCCCAAACCGATGAAACCTGCCGCCCTCCTCACCCTCGTTTCCCTCGCCATCACTTCGTCCGGATTGTTCGCGCAGCAACCGAACACGGACTTCAAGATCACCGGCATCAAACCCGATTTCCTCACCACCCCCGAATACTCGGTCAACTTCGGGCCCAAGAACAAACGGGTGGCCAAGAACAAAAACTTTCTCGAGATCGAGGCCAACTTCGACTGGCAGCCCAAAGCGGCCAAGCCTGAGTTCCTCGACGAGCTGACCTTCACTTACTACGTGCTGCTGAAAAATCAGGACCGCGAGAACCCGAAGGGCACGCTCCTCACCGGCTCGGTCACGCACACCGCGATTCCGCAGGAAAAGGGCCTGAGTTCCGTCATGTATGTCAGCCCCCGCACGCTGGAACGCTTCTTCGCCGGGAAGGTCCCGACCACGGTGGACCAGAGCGTGGTCGATGTTGCCGTGACGATCAGTTCGCAGGGACAATTGGTGGCCGAGGCGAGTTGGAAAGGCAAGGGCCAGTGGTGGACCTCCTACCAGCAGGTCACCGGTTACGTGCTGAACAAGAACGAAACTCCCTTCGGACCGCTGGTCTGGGACTACTACGAGGCCATCAAGGCGCGGCCCGCCGGTCAGTAAACCCTCATCCCGTTTCCTCCGCACGAAGAACCGATTGAGTCATGCCGAAGTCTCCCTCCCGCGTCGCGGCCGTTAACCTCGGCATGCAAACCGTCACCATGGCGGTTTTCGACGCGACCAAGGACGGTGGACTTTCGCTCCAAGGCTTCGCGCGGGCGGAGCTGGTTCCTGACCCGGCCGCCGATGGCAGCCGCGGCGGCCAGTTGAAAATCGCGCTCGACAGTCTGCGCACCGAACTCGGATGGAAGCAGGGCTACGTGGCCTGCGCCATCCCGTCGCAGGGTGTGTTCGCCCGCTTTGTGAAGATTCCGAAGGTGGAGGCGGACAAGGTTGACCAAGTTTTACTCTTCGAGGCGCAGCAAAATGTCCCCTACCCGATCGAGGAAGTGGCGTGGTCCTTCCAGGTTCTGCCCGAAAAGGAACCGGACTCGCTGAACGCGCTGATCATCGCGACCAAGACCGAGCAGCTCGAGACCGCGGTTGGTGCCATGCGCGAGGCCAAGATTTCTCCCGACCTCATCGAAACCTCGCCCTCCGCGCTCTACAACGCCTTCCGCTACAACTACCCGGACCTGCAGGGATGTTCGCTGCTCATCGATCTCGGGGCGCGCGCGACGAATCTGCTATTCATCGAAGGCGACGAAGTATTCATGCGCACGCTGCCCATCGGCGGCAACTCCATCACGGCCGCGCTGCACAAGAAATTCGAGGCTCGCGGCTTTGCCGAGGTCGAGAACTTCAAGTGCACCGAGGGCTTGATCCCTCCCCCGGGAAACTATGCCGGGGCCAAGAGCGAGGAAATCGCCGAGATGGGCAAGATTGCCCGCACGGTCATGACCCGCATCCACAACGAGATCACCCGCTCGGTCACCTTTTATCGGACCAGTCAGAAGGGTGCGGCTCCCATGCGCGTCTTCCTAGCTGGCGGCGGCGTTTCGCTGCCTTACACGCTGGAGTTTTTCAACGAGAAGCTGTCGCTGCCGATCGAGTTTTTCAATCCCTTGCGTCGCGTCGGTGCCTCTTCCAGCGTGCCGCCCGAGGCTCTGGCCAAGGCGGCCCACACTCTTGGGGAATGTATCGGCCTGGCCTTGCGCCCGCTGACGGGCGACTGCCCGCTGGAGATCACCCTCAAGTCTGCGACATTGGAAAAGACCCGGAGCGACGAACGCCGCCGCCCGTTTCTCTTCGCGGCTGCGGCCGTTTTTCTCGCCGCGATTGGTCTTGTCGGCCTGTATTACCGGCAGGCCGGGGCACACCTCGAGAAGGTCAACACGGACCTGCAAGCGCAGATTGCCCCGCTGGAACAACTCAACACCCAGATCAGCGGCCTGCAGAAGCGCCGCGAGCAACTTCTCAAGGAATCGTCCGATCTGGCCGCCGCGCCGATCTGGCGGGTGGCTTGGGTCGAGCTGCTCAAGGACCTCAACTCCCGGCTGCCGGCCAAGTTCATCTGGGTGACCAAACTCTCGCCCTCGCCCGAGGTCCCCGGATTCTCCGTCGCGTCGTCCAGCGCCGCACCTGCCGCCGCCAAGCCGGCCGAGGAGGCCAACAAGGCCAATGCGGTCACCGGAATCCTCATCGAAGGACTTTATCTGGAAAACCCGGGCGGCCCGGCCGTGGTGAGCGAATTTGTGGACGCCCTGGCCAAATCGGAGCTTTTCGACATCAACGATGGCAACAAGGATTCAGTCATCCAAATCCGCGCCAGCCAGAGTGGTGATGCCTGGGCCTACAACTACAAATTGCTCCTGCCCCTCAAACGCCCGATTCCACTCTGATGGACTGGTTCCGCCAAAATCCTCTGCTCGGCGGCCTTCTGGTCGCCACCGCCCTTCTGGCCTTGGTCGGCGGCTATTTCGCCCAGACGGCCAGCACCTTTTACACGGAGCAGTCGGAAGCCTACACCACGCACACGGGCACGTTGAGCCGCCTGCAAGCAGCCAAGCCATTCCCCAGCGAGGCCAACCGCGCGGCCGCCCAGGCCGAACTCGACTCGGCGGAGAAAACCCTGCAAGAGCTGTCGGCCTACGTCGAAAGCCAGAGCGACCCCGTGCGTCCGCTTGAACCCCAACAATTCCAGGATGAGTTGAGCAAGAAAGTCGCGGCCATCGTGGAGTCCGCCGCAAAGTCCGGGGTCGAACTGCCGGAGGATTTTTATCTGGGGTTCGACGCCTACCGGACCACGCCCCCCGCCCCAGCCGCCGCCGCCTTGCTTGGCCAGCAACTGCTCGCCGTCGAGCAGGTCGTCACCCAGTTGATCAAGGCGCGGGTGAATGCCATCAGCGGCATCAGCCGCCGCCCTCTACCCGTCGAGTCCCCTGCCGGAGAGGCGGAGAAGAACAAGAAAGACGCGCCCGCGGACGGCAAGGGCAGCACGCTGGTCCATCTGGCTCTGGCCCCTTTCGATGTCGCCTTCGAAGGCGACCAATCCGCATCGCGCGCCGCCATGGGAGCAATCGTCACCGCCCAGCCTCTCATCTTTATCCGCCTCGCGACGGTGATCAACTCGCAGCCGGTAGCCCCCTCCAAGGAAGCTCCGGTCGAAGCAGCGGTGCCAGCGGCCGAGGGCCAGAAGGCGTCCGGCATTCCGGTGCTCTTCGGTCAGGAAACCCTGCGGGTCATGCTCCGGCTCGCCGCCATCTCCGGCCCGGAGGGTAAATGATATGGACTATTTGAAGGCCAACTACGACCGGGTCCTGTTGATCGCCGCGGCCATCGTGCTCTGCGGTGCAGTGGCTTATGTGGTCCTCGGCTGGTCCACGGTAAAGTCTGACCATGCTCCTGTGCAGGTGGCCACCTCCGGTGCCGGCTACGAGGCTGATGCCTCTCTGGCACAGTTGGCCAAGGACGGGGAGAAGCTAAAGAATCCAGACAAGCACCTCTGGAGCGAGTCCGAGACCTCCCTCTTCATCAGCCGGGTTCACGTGCTGCGCGACGGCCAGCTCGTCGACATTCTCGAAAGCGACACGGAGCTTCACGCCGGCATCCCCAACACCTGGATCCTCGAACACAAACTCGACTACACCGATTCTGCCTTGCCAACCAGCGACCCTGACGCCGACGGCTTCAGCAACCTGGAAGAGTTCGGCGCGGGCACCAACCCGAAAGACGCCGCATCCAAGCCACCCGTGTGGACCAAGCTGCGGATGAAGAGCTACGAGAAAATCCCCTTCCGCATCAAATTCATGGGAGCTCCGAGCGTCTCGCCCGGGCAGCCCTACTCGGCCGGAACGCAGTTCTCGATCAACACAGCCGACTTCGGCAAGCCCACGCAGTTCCTCAAGGTGGGCGACAAGATTGATGGGACCAACTTGGTCATCGTCTCGGCCGAGTCGAAAGCTGCCACCAACGCCGTCGGCGCAACCATCGATGTTTCCGAGGTCAAGGTCCGCGACGCCGGGACCGGGGACGAGATCATCCTCGTGGCCGAGAAAGAGGTGGACTCGCCTTACTCGTTCGCCATTCTCGGCGACCTGATCACCGGCTCGGACATCCGCGTGGAGAAAGGCAAAACCTTTCCGCTTGGATCGGATGGCAAGAGCTACAAACTCATTGACGCTTCAGAAGCCGGGGCTGTAATAGAAGACACGGTGTCGCCCGGAAAACGCCTGACGGTTCCCCCGCTTTGATCCTCCGCGCAGATCATCCACCAGAGCAAACTGTGAAATTCATCCGCATAACGCCCTTCGCCCCGCTCCCTTCGTGCTCCCACGTTTTCGCTTGTCTTGCCCTTGTCGGGACCGTGTCTCTCTCGCTCAACCCCGCCCACGCGGGCTCGGGTGACCAAGTGGCGGCGTCCGGGGTCGAGGCCCAGGCGGAGTTCGAGATCGCCAAGCGCATGCAACTCGCCGAGAGCTATGCGCCCCAGGCGATGCAGCGCGGATCGATTGCCCTGATGGAGCGCGACTACGAGACGGCTTTTGCCCAATACAAGACAGCGGTCGATGCCGTGCCTGATGCGCCGCAAGTTCGCGAGTTGCGGACCACCGCAATGGATGGCTTTGCCAATGCCGTCATGGGTCTGGCCGAACAACGCATCGCCGAAGGCCGCTGGGAGGACGCCAAGACCACGGTCAAAGTCATTCTCGAGCCCCAATACAACCCCAACTACAAGCCCGCGCAACGCCTCCTCGCCCGTCTGGAAGCGCCCGATTATTTCAACAAAACCATCACCCCGGGCTTTGTTTCCAAAGTCGAGGAGGTCAAGTCCCTGCTCGTTGAGGCCCAAGGCCTTTACGCCTCCGGACGTTTCGACGAATCCTTTGCCAAATACGAGGCGGTCCTCCGGCTCGACCGCTACAACGTCGCCGCCCGTCGCGGCATGGAGCAGGTCAACCTCGCCCGCTCCCGCGTGGCCGATTCCGCGCGAAATCACGCCCGAGCCGCCATGATCTCCGAAGTGGACAAGGCTTGGGAGACTCCGGTGCGTCGCGCCGACCTCGGGCCCGCCGCCGTGATCGAGCAGCCCGTGCTGACCACCCGCGGCACGCAATCGGTTAATCGCAAACTCGATGAGATCATCATTCCCCGCATCAACTTCACCGACGCCACCGTGCGCGAAGCGGTCGAATACCTGCGCCAGCGTTCCGCGGAACTTGATCTGGATGGGGCCGATGCCGGGAACCGCGGAGTCAACATCGTGCTCAAGCTCGATGCCGCCGCCGCCTCGCAGACCATCACGATCGATCTTTCAAACATTCCGCTGCGCGAAGCCCTCGATTACATCACCCGCTTGGCCAATTTGAAGACCAAGATTGAGCCCTACGCGGTTCTCATCGTGCCCCTCTCGGAGGCCACCGACACTCTGATCACCAAGGAATACCGCGTGCCGCCCGGCTTTATTACCAGCCTTCCTTCCGGCGCGGCCGCGGCCGATACCGGAGCTGGCGGAGGGACGGCAGCCCGCAGCACCGCGAAGGACTTCCTCGAGTCGCAGGGCGTGCAGTTTCCCGCGGGGGCCAGCGCCAACTTCCTCTCCAGCAGCAGCCGCCTGATCGTGCGCAACACGCAGGAGAACCTCGATCTGGTCGACGCCCTGGTCGAGAACTCCACCGGCACGGTCCCATCGCAAGTCGAGATTGAATCCAAGTTCATCGAGATCTCGCAGCAAAACCTCAAGGAACTCGGGTTTGACTGGTTCCTTGGCCAGTTCGAACTTGCCGGCGGATCGGGCGTTTACGCCGGCGGCGGGTCGACCACCGGAACGGCGGGAGCTCCGTTTGTCTATCCTGGCACCGAGACCGCCGTTGGTGCCACCTCGGTAACATCGGCCAACCGCACCGGCGAGGCCGCCATTGCGGGCAACGCCCTTGACGCCCTGCTCTTCGGAACTCCCGCCGGCCCCGCCGCTGGGGTCCTGGCCTTGGCCGGAGTTTTCAGCAATCCCCAATTTCAAGTCGTGCTCCGGGCGGTCAATCAAAAGAAGGGCATCGACGTGCTTTCCGCCCCCAAAGTGACAACCAAAAGCGGCACCCAGGCGACCATCGAAATCATCCGTGAGTTTCGCTATCCGGAGGTCTACAGCCCTCCGCAGATTCCCCAAAGCACCGGCAGTGGCTCTCAGCCCATCACTCCCGCCACGCCGGAGAGCTTCAAAATGACCCCCACCGGCGTGCGCCTCGTGGTCGAACCCACAGTCGGGGCGGACAACTACACCATCGATCTCCGCCTTCTCCCCGAGGTCACGGAGTTCGAGGGCTTCATCAACTACGGATCCCCGATCCTCCAGCGGGGCGTTGTTGTGACCGAGAACAAAATCGAATATCCGGTCTTCAATCAGCGCAAGGTCGAAACCTCGGTAAGCATCTATGACGGCCAGACTGTGGCTTTGGGCGGGCTCATCCGCGAGGACGTGCAAAAAGTCAGCGACAAGACCCCGATTCTTGGCGACATCCCTTATGCGGGAGTGCTCTTCCGCTCCCAGTCAGACCAGCACATCAAGCGCAACCTGATCATTTTTGTCACCGCCACGCTGATGGATCCGGCCGGTCAGGCGCTGGCTGCGGCGCAGATGCCTCTGGAGACGGAAGAACTGATGCCAGCGGACACCTCTATGGAGCTTCCTCCTGATGTTCTTTCTGCTTATGAGCCGCCGCTGCCCAAGTAATCCTGCCATGCCACGACTCATTGCCATCACTCTGCTTCTCGCCTGCTTGTCGCCCGCTGTCCATGCTGGTTCCGGCGGGGAAGTTGTTCTCGGCGGTATCGAATCCACGGCGGATCGCGAAGAGATCCGACGCCAGCAGAACATCGCTTTGGCCGAAGAAGCCTTGCGTCGCGGCGATGCAGCCCTCGCCCGTGGCGATATTGAGGCTGCCTATCTGGCCTACAAGGAGGCCCTGGATCTTGTTCCCGATGGCTCGGCCACCCAGAGCCTTCGTTCCCGCGCACTTTCTCGCTACTCCTCAACGGCCATCCGCTACGCCGAGTATCTGGTCAGCCAAGGCGAATATGCCAAGGCCGAAGCGACAGCCCGGGAGGTTCTCGAGCCACGCTACAACCCCAGCTATCAGCCCGCCGCGCTCTTCCTCTCCCACCTCGAGGAGCCGGACTACTTCAACAAGACGATCACCCCCCAGTTTGCCGAGGATCGCACCAAGGTGAACGAGCTTCTGCTCCAAGCCACGGGCTTCTCCGATTCCGGTCGCTACGACATGGCGGAGAAACGCTACCAGCAGGTGCTGACTGTGGATAAATACAACGCCGCGGCCTTCCGGGGCATGGAGGAAGTGGAACTGGGCAAACAGCGCTACTACGACAGCGCCTACAATGAGACCCGCTCGCGCATGCTCTGGCAGGTGGATAAGGCCTGGGAGCGGCCCAAACGGCGCTTTGTCGAGGCGCGATCCACCGATTCCGCCGCCCTCCAGCAGGAACGCCGCGGCACGGAACTGATGATCGCCCGCCTCAACCGCATCATCATTCCCAAGGTTGATTTCCGCGATGCCACGGTCCGGCAGGCCATCACATTCCTGGCCCAGAGAAGCCGTGATCTTGACACGACCGAAGCCGACGCCGACCAGCGCGGGGTCAACATCGTGCTCAAGCTTCCCTCCACCCCTCCTGTGGTGGCCCCCGCGGCAGGAGACCTTCTGGACGGCGGGGCTGCTCCCGCGGCTCCCACTCCCGAAAGCCGGATCACGCTCAACCTCACTGATGTTCCGCTCTACGAGGCCCTGCGCTATGTGGCAACGCTGGCCGGCCTCAAGGTCAAAGTGGAGCCCTTTGCTGTCTCCGTCGTTCCGCTCTCCGAGCCGACAGACACCCTCGAGCAGCGCGAGTTCAAAGTTCCTCCTGGTTTCATCACCGCAGGAGCTGCGGCGGGCGAACCAGCCGCGGTGGCTGGGCGCAGCATCAGTGCCGGCGGCACGGGCGGAACGCTGGCCGCCAAGGCCAATGCCCGCGATTTTCTTGAGTCCCAGGGCGTCGAGTTTCCTCCTGGAGCGAGTGCCAACTTCATCGCTGGCAGCAGCCGCCTCGTCGTGCGCAACACGGCATCCAACCTCGACCTGATCGAATCTCTCGTCGATGCGGCCATGGGCGAACAGCCGACTCAAGTGGAGATCGAAGCAAAATTTGTCGAGGTTTCCCAAGACAACTTGAAGGAACTCGGGTTCGACTGGGCTCTGGGGCCGTTCTCCATCCCCGGATCCGATGCAGTGTTCGGTAGTGGCGGGAGCACGATTGCCCCTGGTAGTTCCGCCTATCCCTTCATCGACCCGCAGACCGGAACGGTGGTCGGAACGGATTCGGTCACGAGCGGACTCCGGACCGGCAGCCAGGCGATTTCCGCCAACAGCATCGACTCGGTTATTGCCGGGGCTGCCGGCGCCGCCACATCTCCTGCCGCAGGGGTTTTTGCCATCTCCGGTGTCTTTAGTAATCCACAATTCCAAGTGGTCCTGCGTGCCCTCAATCAGAAGAAGGGTGTGGACTTGATGGCCGCCCCCAAGGTGACCACCAAGAGTGGCCAAAAGGCCACCATCACGATCAGCCGTGAGTTCCCTTATCCGGAGACTTACGCGCCTCCGCAAGTCCCGCAGAGCACTGAGACAAGCATCAGCACGATCAGCATCGGTGGCATCACTTCTGGATCGCAAGACGTGATCGTGACCCCCGCTTTTCCTCAGGACTTTACCACGCGGAACCTTGGGGTGACGCTTGAGGTGGAGCCGCAGATCGGTCCCGATGGCTACACGATTGACCTCAACCTCAGCCCGGAGGTCGTGGATTTTGACGGTTTCATCAACTACGGCAGCCCGATTTATGCGGCGGCACCGCAGACCACGGCCGCGACCTTGGCCGAAACCGCATTGAATCCCCTGAGCGCCTTGAACGTCTCTTCGCGTTTCGAACCCCAACTCCTCACGACCAACACGATCAACCAGCCCGTGTTCAGCGTCCGTAAAATCACCACCAATGTCAGCATTTGGGACGGCCAGACCGTGGCCTTGGGAGGATTGATCAGCGAGAACGTCCAACAAGTGAACGACAAGGTTCCGGTCCTCGGCGACATCCCCTATGCCGGCGTGCTGTTCCGGTCCTCGGTGGACCAGAAAATCAAGACCAACCTGATCGTGTTCGTGACCGCGCGCCTGATGGATGCCGCCGGCCAGCCGCTGCGCCCCGAGTCCGATACGGATCAGGAAGAAATTGTTGAGCCCCTCGGGCTGCCGCAGGATCTTCGGAAGCCCAGCGTTTCGGCCAAAGGCTTCCGTCAGAAATAGCGCATCCGTCGGCCAGCTCGAATCGGAGGTCGGCTGAATTCCTGGTCCGCCTCCCGACTCTCCGTCACCGAACCAATCCTACTCCATCTCATGCTGCTCGGACTCACAGGCGGCGTTGCCACCGGAAAATCCACGTTCGACGGATTTCTCCGCGCCCGCCATCCCTTCGCCCATTTTGATGCGGATGCCTGCGTGCATGAACTGCTGGCCGGGGACACTGCGGTTATCGCGGAAATCACCCGCGAGTTTGGCCCCGCCGTCCGGAGTGCCGCCGGCGGGATTGATCGCAAGCACCTGCGCGGAATTGTTTTCGCTGATTCCCGGGCCCGCGCCCGGCTGGAAAAGATCCTCCACCCCATTGTCCGCGAGCGCTGGCAGTCGCTCCGCCGCGTCTGCCTGGAGACCGGGCAGGACCTTCTCTGCAACATTCCCCTCCTTTTTGAAACCTCCGCGGAGGACTACTTCGACTTGACCCTGGTGGTGGGAGCCAGCACCGAGCGCCAGCGCGACAGGATGGCCGCCCGGGGCTTGGATGGCTCCATGATTGACGCCGTGTTGGCCAGCCAGTGGCCCATGGAGGAAAAAGTCCTGCAGGCTTCGCTGGTTGTCTGGAATGACGGTAGTCAGGAATCGCTGGAACGTCAGGCCAAGGCGGCGCTGGCGTGTCTCTTCCCATGAAAACGTTGGCCGAACCGAAGGCCCCGACCGGCCCGACAAGCCTCGCGGTGTTTCCACCGGACGCCGCCTCCGTGCCCGGATTCGAGGCTTCGATGGATGAACTGCAGCGCCTCAGCCATGTCGAGCTAACGGCGCTCCTGGAGCGATACCAATTACGTCTCCGTCCCGAGGCGACCAAGCGGCACCTGGTTTTCGATCTCTGCCGTTTCCTCGTGGCCGCGGGGGCGAAGCTATCGGCCGATGGGGTCATCGAAGACCTGGGCGACCATGCCATGCTGCGCTGGGCCCGCTACAACTTCGCGGCTGGACCCGATGATCTCTTTGTCTCGATCGGACTGGTCCGTGAGCTGGTCCTCCAAACCGGACTGCGGGTTCAAGGATCGGTGCGAATTCCGGCCGAGCGCGAGCGCTATTGCTCCTTGGTCGATCTTGCCGCCATCGAAGAGATTCCGGTGGCGCAGTGGAAAAGCCCCACGCCTTTCGACAAGTTGACGCCGCTGTTTCCCCAGGAGCGCATCATGCTCGAAAGCCTCACGGCCCCCACGCTGAGCGCACGCGCGGTCGATCTCATCGCCCCGCTGGGCAAAGGCCAACGCGCTCTCATCGTCGCGCCTCCTCGCACGGGAAAGACCATCCTGATGAAACATCTGGCCCAGGCGATTCGTTCCACGGCTCCGGATGTCCACCTGATTCTGCTCCTCGTCGACGAACGACCCGAGGAGGTGACTGACTTGCGCCGCGATATTGACGCGGACATCTACAGCTCGACCTTCGACGAATCCCCGCAGCGGCACACGGAACTGGCGGAGTTGGTCAGCGAACGGGCCAAGCGCCTGGTCGAGCTGGGCCATGACGTGGTCATCCTGCTCGACAGCATCACCCGCCTGGCCCGGGGCTACAACAACCTCCAGCCCGGCAAGGGACGCATCATGTCTGGCGGCGTCGATGCCAAGGCCCTGATGAAGCCGAAGCGCTTTTTTGGTGCAGCGCGCAACACGGAGGAAGGCGGCAGTCTGACCATTGTCGCGACGGCTTTGGTGGAAACGCAGAGCCGGATGGATGACCTGATTTTCGAGGAGTTCAAGGGCACGGGAAACATGGAGATCCATCTCGACCGGACCATCGCGGACCAGCGGGTCTTTCCGGCCATCCACGTGACCAAGTCCGCCACCCGCCGGGAGGAGAATCTTTACCACCCGGACGAATTGGCCCGCGTCATCGTGTTGCGCAAGCAATTGAACGAACTCCCAGCCGTCGAGGCCATGGAGACCCTTGTGGCCAACCTCAACCGCACCCAGAGCAATGCGGAGCTGCTTCTCCGCGGTCTGCGCTGAGCATGAAAAACCAGCCCCCAGAGTCATCCCCGCAAGAAGGATCTGCCACCAATCCGCTCGAGCAGCGCATCGGCTACAAGTTCCGCAATTCCCTCCTGCTGGCCGAGGCCCTGACCCACCCGAGTCTTTCCTTCGAGCGGAAGACCTTCCATTTCGACAACCAACGGCTGGAGTTTCTCGGTGACGCGGTTCTTCAACTGGTCATAACCCATCACCTCTACCGGCTTTTTCCCACGTTCAGCGAGGGCCAGTTGACCAAACTGCGCTCGCGCATTGTTTCCCGCGAGGGCCTGAAAAAGCATGCCCTCGCGCTTGATCTCGGCCGCTACCTCATGCTCGGACGCGGTGAGGAGGCCAGCCAGGGCCGGGATCGGTCATCCAACCTCGCGGACGCCTTCGAATCTCTCATCGGGGCGCTCTACCTCGACAGCGACCTCGAAACCGTGCGGCGGTTTGTCCTTCGGGTGGCGGCCGACGACCTGAGTGAGTTGGCCCGCGAGCCCGGCGAGCACAACCCCAAGGGCGAGTTGCAGGAGATCCTTCAGGCCCTCTCGCCCGAGAGCCCCGGCTACGAGGTCGTGGCCGAAAACGGCCCGGACCACCTGAAGGAATTCATCTGTCGCGTGATCTGGGAAGGACGGGAACTCGGGCGAGGCACCGGGCAGAGCAAGAAGCAGGCGGAGATCAATGCCGCCGCCCGCGCCTTGGAATTGCGCTGCTGGTCCATGGCCCAGCAGCGGTCTACCCAGCCTGCTGGTATTCCTGCAGACAGCGGACGGAATAACCCGCCTTCTTGAGTGATTTGATTGCGCGGATGCTCATGCGCGCGCCGCGCAGCGTGGTCATGATCGGAATGCGGTGGGCCACGGCGGCGCTGCGGATGGCCACCTCGTCGCGGCGCGGATTTTTCCCGTGCGGCGTGTTGATGATGAATTGCATCTCGCCGTTCTTGATCAGGTCGAGCAGATGCGGCCGTCCATCGGCCAGCTTGTAGACCAGCGCGGCGGGCACCCCGGCCTGCTGCAAGACCTCCCGTGTCCCCTTGGTGGCATGGAGGAGAAAGCCCTCGGCGGCAAATTCACGGGCGATGGGCACCACTTGATCCTTGTCCGTGTCCTTGACGCTGATGAACACATTGCCCGAGGACGGCAGCGGCGGCTGGGCCGACATTTGGGCTTTGGCGTAGGCGATCCCCAAGTCCTGATCCAGCCCCATGACCTCGCCGGTCGAGCGCATTTCCGGTCCGAGCGTGATGTCCACGCCGGGAAACTTGATGAACGGAAACACCGCTTCCTTGACCGCGTAGTGGGTCGGGATGATTTCCTCGGTCAGTCCAACCTCGGCCAGCGTGTGTCCAGCCATGAGTTTGGCCGCGACCTTAGCTAAAGGCACGCCGATGGCCTTGCTCACGTAAGGAACGGTCCGCGAGGCCCGCGGATTGACTTCCAAAACGTAAACTTCCTCGTCCTTGACCGCGAACTGCACATTCATCAGTCCGCAGACCTTCAATTCTTTCGCCATGGCCTTGGCCGCGGAGCGCAACTGGGCCAGCACGGCGGGCGAAAGCGAAAAGCTCGGAATCACGCAAGCACTGTCGCCGCTGTGCACGCCCGCTTCCTCAATGTGCTCCATCACGCCGCCGATGACCGTGTCGGTTCCATCGCTCAGACAATCCACATCGACCTCCGTCGCATCCTCGAGAAAGCGATCGACCAGCACCGGCCGGTCGGGGCTGGCCTTGACCGCGTTGCGCATGTAACGGCGCAGATCCTCCGGCGTGTAAACAATCTCCATGGCGCGGCCACCCAGAACGAACGACGGGCGGACCAGCACCGGATAACCGACCGACTCCGCCACGGCGAGCGCCTCGTCCTCATTGGTGGCCGTCCCGCCTTGGGTGGCACGCAGACCGAGGCGGCCAAGCATCGCGGCGAAAAACTTGCGATCCTCCGCCATTTCGATGCTGGCCGGCGACGTGCCGATGATTTTGACCCCGTGGGCTTCGAGCGACGCCGCGAGATTCAGCGGGGTCTGGCCTCCGAATTGCACAATAACGGCGTCACACTTCTCCCGCTCGTAAATGTTGAGCACGTCTTCCAAAGTGAGCGGTTCAAAGTAAAGTTTGTCGCTCGTGTCGTAGTCGGTCGAAACGGTTTCGGGATTGGAGTTGACCATCACCGTCTCCCACCCGAGTTCCTTGAAGGCAAAGGCCGCATGGACGCAGCAGTAATCGAACTCGATCCCCTGCCCGATGCGGTTGGGGCCGCCGCCCAAAATCATGACGCGCTTTTTCGTCGTGGCCCGCGTTTCGTCCTCGTCACCATAGGTCGAATAAAAATACGGCGTGTAAGCCTCGAACTCGGCCGCGCAGGTGTCGACCAGACGGTAAGTCGGCACAATCCCGGCGGCCTTGCGTGCCGCCCGCACGGCGCTCTCGTCCGTGCCGGTCAGAAAGGCGATCTGACGGTCGGAAAATCCGTGCCGCTTCATCCGTCGCCACGGAACCTCGGCAAGGTCACGCGGGCATTCCTGCTCGACCGCCACAATGTTGGCCAGGCCGTGGAGAAACCACGGGTCGATGCCGGTCAGCTCATGGATCCGGTCCACCCCCCACCCTGCGATTAGGGCATGGCGAAGGCTGAAAATTCTTTCGGCCCACGGAACGCGCAACAGTTGCTCCAACTTCTCGGCATCGAGCGTGCCGTCCGCCAGCAAAGGAGGTGCGTCCTTCCCGTCCGCCCCGAACCCGGCCCGTCCGGTTTCCAACGAACGAAGAGCTTTTTGCATCGCCTCTTTGAACGTGCGGCCGATGGCCATGGCCTCGCCCACGCTTTTCATCTGCGTGGTCAGCACCGGGTCAGCCTGCGGAAATTTTTCGAAGGTGAAACGCGGAATCTTGACCACGCAGTAGTCAATGGTCGGCTCAAAGCTCGCCGGAGTCTCGCGCGTGATGTCATTGCGCAGTTCGTCCAGGGTGTAGCCCACGGCCAGCTTGGCCGCGATCTTGGCGATGGGGAATCCGGTCGCCTTGGAGGCCAGGGCCGAGGAGCGCGAGACCCGCGGGTTCATCTCGATCACGACCATGCGTCCGCTCTTCGGACAGACGGCGAATTGGATGTTCGATCCCCCGGTTTCCACGCCGATGGCGCGGATAACGGCAAAGGATGCATCGCGCATGGCCTGATACTCCCGGTCGGTCAGGGTCTGGATCGGGGCCACGGTGATCGAATCGCCGGTATGCACCCCCATCGGGTCGAAGTTCTCGATCGAACAGACAACCACGCAGTTGTCGGCCCGGTCCCTCATGACTTCGATTTCGAATTCCTTCCAGCCCAGCAGCGACTCCTCGATAAGGACCTCGCTGACCGGCGAGAGGTCGAGCCCGCGGGCCAGAATCGTTTCGAATTCCTCGCGGTTGTAGGCGATGCCGCCACCGCTTCCGCCCAAGGTGTAGGCCGGACGGATGATCAAGGGATAGCGCCCGATCTCGGCCGCGACGGCGTTGGCCTCGGCCAGATTGTGCGCCACGCCCGAGTGCGCCACGTCGAGACCGATCTCGATCATGATCTGCTTGAAAATCAGACGGTCCTCCCCGCGTTCGATCGCGTCGGCCTTGGCCCCGATCAGGCGCGTGCCGAGCCGCTCCAACTCGCCGCTGCGGTGCAAATCCATCGCGGCATTGAGCGCCGTCTGGCCCCCGAGCGTCGGGAGCACCGCATCCGGCTTCTCCCGTTCGATAATCTTGGCGATGACCTCCGGCGTGATCGGCTCGATGTAGGTCCGGTCGGCGAACTCGGGATCGGTCATGATGGTGGCCGGGTTCGAGTTGACGAGGACGACCTGATAGCCCTCCTCCCGCAGCGCCTTGCAGGCCTGCACCCCGGAGTAGTCGAATTCGCAGCCCTGGCCGATGACAATGGGGCCCGAGCCAATAATGAGAATTTTGCGCAGGGAAGTGTCTTTAGGCATGGCTGTTGGGCGAGGTGTTTGTTTAGCGGGACGGGCTTCCCGGTGCAATGCAACGCTTACCCTGTCCAATTGAGTCTTGCCCGTCGCAGGCCGGAGATCGAAGATGCCGGCATGGTTGAGTTTGAAGTCTACGCGACCGGGCTTCGCGCCCCCGACAAGCTGATGGGCCTGGACTTGGAATTGGGCGCCATCCCGGGTCTGCGCTACAAGGTGGACACCCTCCACGACGTGATTTTTCTCGAATCGGACGACCCGAATCTGTCCCTCGAGGAAATCCGCAGCATTTTCAACAAACTCGACCTGCATGCACGTTTCGTCGGCCAGACCCATACGGTGGCGCGTTCCCAATCGGCCACGCAGTTGATCCGCCCCTGACCTCCGGAGCCGCCATGGCTGTCGCCCGTCACGCCGGACATCTGTTGATTTCCTTCACCCGTTACCTCGGGGACGTTTCGCTTTTGGCCGCGGAGACACTCCGCGGCATCTTTCTCGGACACGTGCGTTTTCGCCTCGTGATGCAACAGATTTACGAGGTGGGCTTCCGCTCGCAATTGGTGGTGCTCATCACCGGGGCCTTCACCGGCGCCGTCTTCGCCACCCAGACCTACTTCCAGTTTCACCGGCTGCAAATGGACACTGCCGTCGGCCCGGTGGTCAGCGTTTCCATGTTCCGCGAACTCGGCCCGGTCCTCTGCGGACTCATGGTCGCCGGCCGGGTCGGGGCCGCCATGTCGGCGGAGCTGGGGACGATGAAAGTCACCGAGCAGATCGACGCGCTGCGCGCGTTGGCCGTGCACCCGGTGGACTACCTCGTCATCCCGCGATTCCTCGCCATGCTCGTCTCCATGCCACTTCTCGTGGCGGAGTGCATCGCCATCGGCATCTTTGCCGCCTACCTCGTCACGACCAAAATTCTCGGGGTGTCGGAGGTCTATTATCTGCAGAACATGCTGCAATTCACCGGCGGCCGCGACGTGGCCATGGGCCTGATCAAAGGCATGGTCTTCGGGATTCTCATCATCTTCATCAGCTGCCATCAGGGACTCAATGCCCGCGAGGGTGCCGTCGGCGTCGGCCGCGCCACGACGGAGGCCGTGGTCATCGGCTCGCTCTTCATCCTGATCATCAATTTTTTCCTGACCATGACGTTGAACATCTTTTTCCCCGCCGGCAAATGACCGGGGAGAGCCAGCGTCCCGAGGCCATCTCGGTCGAGAACCTTGTCCAGACTTTGGGCGGACAGGAAATTCTCCGCGGTTTCAGCCTGAAGGTTTACCGGGGCGAAACGCTCGTGCTCCTCGGGCGGAGCGGCGGGGGCAAAAGCGTTTTCCTGCGCCACCTCATCGGACTCCTGCCCCCGCTGTCCGGACAAATCGTGGTCGAAGGCCGTGACATCTCGCACCTGACCGAGCGGGAACTGGCTCCCGTCCGGCGCAGCATGGGCATCCTTTTCCAGAACGGCGCCCTCTTCGACTCCATGACGGTCGGCGACAACGTGGCCTTTCCCCTGCGCGAGCGCGGCGAGAAAGACCAGGCCGCGGTCGAGAACAAGGTTCGCGACGCGCTGGAGATGGTCGATCTGCACGGCCAGCAGGACAAAATGCCGGTCAACCTGAGCGGGGGCATGCGCAAACGGGTGGCCCTGGCCCGCGCCATGATCAGCCAGCCGAGCTGCATGCTTTACGACGAACCGACCGCCGGACTTGACCCCATCGTGGCCGACAGCATCGACCTGCTCATCCGGCGGCTGCAGCGCAAACTGCACGTCACCTCGGTCGTGGTCACCCATGACATGAAGAGCACTTTCACCATTGCCGATCATGTGGCTTTCCTGCACGAAGGACGGTGCTACTTTTACGGCACCTGCGACGAACTGCGGGCCTCGACGGATCCGGTCATCCGTGATTTTGTGGAGGGCCGTTCGAACGACCAGCCTTGAAACATGTATAACCGCGATCCCCGCCTCGAATTCAAAGTCGGCATTTTCGTTCTTCTCGGACTGGCCGTGATCGCGGCCACCGTCGTCTACTTCGGCAAGCTTGGTCAGGGTTTTGAGGAATTTTACGATTTGCAGGCGGATTTTCCCAACGCCAGCGGCCTGCTCGGCGGCTCCGATGTCCTCCTTGGCGGCGCCCGTATCGGCTATGTGGGGCGTCCGCCTCGCGTTCTTCCGGACATGCAAGGCGTGGCCGTCGAAATGAAAATCCGCGAGGACGTCACTCTTCCGGTGGGTTCGCGCTTCATCATCGGCAGCTCGGGCCTGCTGGGCAATCGATTCATCGATGTGCTGGTTGATCCGGGGACGGATCTCTCCACCCGCTTGGAGCCGGGCGCGATCGTCAAGGGCCAGCGCGAGACCGGGATTGAGGATCTGACGAGGGACAGCAGCGAAATGCTGGCCGACATCCGCAAGGCCATCACGACGATCAACACCACCCTCGCGCGGCTCGACCAGACGGCCCTGAGTCAGGCCTCCCTCGACGATCTGCGCGCCACCATCGCGAACCTCAAGAAGGGCAGCGAGGGCCTGGCCGGCGTTGGCGAGGCGACGAAGGATTTGCAAGCCGCGGCCACCGATGCCCGCAAGGTGATGTCCTCGATCCGCACCGGGCCGGGCGTTCTGCCGACCCTGCTCAACGACAAGCAGTCAGCCACCGACCTCCGGGCCATCCTTTTCAACGTCCGCCGCCACGGCGTCCTTTGGTATAAGGATTCCTACCGCACCGAGGCAAATCCCTGAGCAGGATCAGGGCGGAGCTTCCAGCCGGCTCCGCGGAAGTTCGAGCGGTTCGTCATTGAGGTAGTGGACAATTTTCCAGTCGGCCCCCTCGTGGAGCACAGCCGAAAATCGGAAGAGGTCGTGGCAAACGGGGAAGTGCCGGTCGCCTTCGACCTCGCGTTGCAACTCGGTCAGGTAAAGATCGCGGCAGTAGGGCAACGCCACCCGGTAAATGTCGGCCCCACCAACGACATAAATCTCGCCCTGCACCCGGGCGGTCCGCAGTCCGCTGAGGTCGGTGATGACTTGAACACCTTCCAGCCTAGGGGCTCCGCGGCGGCTCATCACAATTGTCTCCCGCCCCGGGAGCGGGCGGCCGATTGATTCGTAGGTCACGCGTCCCATCAGCAAGGTCCCACCCATGGTCAACTCCTTGAACCACCGCAGGTCTTCGGGCAAATGCCACGGAATTTTTCCCCCGGCCCCGATCACGCGGTTGGCGGCCATGGCGGCGACCGCGATCATACCGCGACCGGCGCCTTGATCGCCGGGTGGGGATCGTAGCCCTCGAGGGTGAAGTCCTCGTAGACAAAGTCGGCCAGTTCCCGCCGCAGCGGATTAAGCTGCATGCGCGGCAGCGCCCGGGGTTCACGCTCCAGTTGCGTGCGAGCCTGGTCGAGATGATTGCGGTAGAGGTGCAAGTCGCCAAAGGTGTGGATGAACTCACCGGGCCGCAGGCCGCAAACTTGCGCGACCATCAGGGTGAGCAGCGCGTAGGAGGCGATGTTGAAAGGCACGCCCAGAAAGAGGTCCGCGCTGCGCTGGTAGAGTTGGCAACTCAGCTCGCCCTCCTGAACGTAAAATTGGAAGAGCACATGGCACGGGGGCAAAGCCATCTCGCCGAGTTCCGCCGGATTCCACGCCGAGACAATGATTCGCCGACTCTCGGGGGACTCCCGGATCAGGTTCACCGCGGCGTCGATCTGATCGACGGTGCGACCTTCGGCCCCGCGCCAGGACCGCCATTGCGCGCCGTAAATCCGGCCGAGGTCCCCAAGGTTGTCCGCCCATTCGTCCCAGATCGTCACGCCGTTCTGACGCAGGTAGGCCGTGTTCGTGTCGCCCCGCAGAAACCACAGCAACTCGTGGATGATCGAGCGGAGGTGAACTTTCTTGGTCGTGACGAGCGGGAAACTTTCCCGCAAATCGAAGCGGGCTTGGGCGCCAAAAACGCCGATGGTTCCGGTCCCCGTCCTGTCGTTCCGCGCCTTCCCCTCGTCCAGCACAAGCTTGATCAGGCGGTGATATTCTTTCATGCGCATCCCGAATAAATCACCCCGCGGCCCCGCGGCCAAGGCCGAGTTTGCCGCTTTGCCGCCTGCCGGATAGTCTGCCCGCCATGGAACTCATTGTCCTGGGCAGCGGCAGCAGCGGAAATTCGGCGGTCCTCCGTGCCCATGGCACCACCCTGCTCCTTGACGCCGGGCTGAGCGCCCGGACCACCCTCGCCCGCCTGGCCTCCGTCGGAATCGGTCCGGAAGAGATCGACGCCATTCTCCTCACGCACGAACACGGGGATCATGCCCGCGGCCTTCCCGTGCTGCTGCGATCCCTGCGGTGTCCGGTTTATGCCACCCGTTTGACCATGGAGGACTTGGGCGAGCAGGATGCGCGGAATCTGGCGGCGACGTGGCGCATCTTCGCGACGGGCAGCACTTTTGATCTCGGAGCCGTGTCCATCACGGCCTTCTCCGTGCCGCACGATGCGGCTGACCCCGTCGGTTTCACCATCCGCAGCGAGCAAGCTTCGGTGGCCGTTCTGACGGATCTCGGCCACGCCAACCACTCGGTCATCCACCACGCAACCGGGGTGAATTGTCTCTTCATCGAGGCCAACCATGACGAACAAATGTTGCACGCCGACAGTCGGCGGCCCTTTTCAGTCAAGCAACGGATCTTGTCATCCCACGGCCATCTCTCCAACCGTGCAGCGGCCGAACTGGTTCTCGGCGCCATGACGGATTCCCTGCGTCACGTCGTCCTCGGACACTTGAGCCGCGACTGCAACAGCCCGGAGTTGGCCGTGAACACCGTGCGCCAGACGCTGGTTGGACGCACCGACGTCCACGTCTGCTGCGCCGGGCCTGACGAAATGCTTCCGCCGCTTTCGCTCGGCCGTTAGGCAGCTCTTGTCGCGAGCAGATACAGCCAATTGCCGAGCAGAACGCCGGCGACAATCCACCGCCAGCGAAGCCGCGCGATCCAGACGGGCCTCCATGGAGAAAGCCGCCCAATGAGGACCACGACCGCGTAGAAATTGATCGCGATCAGGAGCAGGACCGCGGCCACGACGCCCGGGTTAAGTCGGAGCGCCGCCAGCCATTCCCCGGAGGCCAGCAAGGCCACGGCCCGGGTCCCGCCGCACCCGACGCAGGGCACGCCGGTGCACGCTTTCCACGCACAACCCAAGCCGAGAGACCCGTGCAAGGAGGCAAGGACGAGCCCCGCGCCGATGATGGCAGCGGCCGCCGAGCAAAGCAGGATCAGTTTCTCCGGCTGCACGCGGACGGCCCACGGGAGCGGAGGCGGAGAGGCCATGGCCGCTGGAAGGCTCTATTTGCCGGCCTGCTCGAGCAGGGCCGCAGCTCCGCCCAACGAAGCCGCAGCAACGGCGGCGATGACGAGAATGATCAGACAGCAGACGATCGAGGGCAGGAGCACAGCCACTGCGGCACGTCCCTTGCCGATGCCGTGAACCTCGGCGAGGCCGAAGATCAGAAGAACAAAATTCCAAACCGAGGCCACGATCGCGCCGCAGACGGGAAGCAGTTGGAGCACAGCCGTGGCTCCGCCGGCGTAGCAGGCCACGCGGAAAGTGGCCTCGAAGGGCCGTCGCGCCCCTCCGACAACCATCAGGGCCAAGTGAATGAGCCCGCTGGAGAGAAAGGCCGCGGCCGCGAGAAACAGCGGCAGGAGCATGATGGTCGCCCCGATGGCGAAAGTGGAGGTGAACATCGCCGCCATGGCGTTCTCCTCGGCCGACCCGCCGGTCTGCACCGCGCTGAGCATCGTCTGGTAGACGATCCCGGCGAGCCCGCCAACGGTTCCGGTCAGGACGAAAAAGAACAACGGTCCGCCGAAACCGCCGGTCTGGCGCATCCCGGCAAAGCTTTTCGTCGGCTCGAGCAGGACGGCGCGGATCGTTTCGATCAGGGCCGCGAAAAAACCAAGCTCCGCGCGGTTTTCCCACGCGGGGCCACCGCTTTCGACCACGGTCAGGGAAGCAGCCGCGACTCCCGCCGCGGAGGGGGCCAGTTCGTCGATCACTTCCGCCAGCGGCCTCCACATGGGCATGCCGTCGCACCAAGCGAGATCCGTGGCCGTGAATCGGCCGCTCTCGTAACCCGAGCGGACTTCATCAGGATTGAATTGGCCGAGAGACTGTCCGGCCCGGTTGAGGTGAATTTTCACCCTTGTTGTTTGCTCCGCGAGGTGCGCGCCCGTCAATCACCAAGTCGTCCCCCGGCGAGCGAACCGAAGGTTGATTTTGCCGCGACCGACAACGAGCATCCGCCTGATGACCTTGACCTCAAGCTCCCCGCTGGCCCCGCGGCGCCCGGGCGCAGGGGTTGGCATCAGGCGGAAGAACCAAGGCTGAGGGCAACGCATGTCCGAATCATCACGCAAACACCATCCAACTCATCACCACGGGGTCTTCCGTCTGCGTTACGGTCATCCCCTGCCCTTTGGCGCGAGCCTGGTGCCCGGCGGAGTCAATTTCTCGGTTTTCTCCTCCAACGCGACCGCCTGCACGCTGGTTCTGTTTGAGCAGGGCGCGCTGCGGCCCTTTGCGGAGATCCCCTTCCCGCCCGAGTTTCGCATGGGCGATGTCTTCGCCATGATGGTGTTCGATTTGGATCCGCACGGGATCGAATACGGCTACCGCATGGACGGCCCGTTCAAGCCGAACGCCGGGCATCGTTTCGACGCCCGCCACATTCTCCTCGATCCGTTCGCCCGCGCCGTGGCCGGCCGGGAAGGTTTCCGTGGCCCCATCCGCGAGCGCGACATTTTCCCCCACCGGGGACGCATTCCCCGCAACAATTACGACTGGGAGCATGATCGCCCGCTCGACCTTGCGCCCCACGATCTGGTCATCTACGAGCTCCACGTCCGCGGCTTCACCCGTCATGCGTCTTCCGGAGTCGCCCACCCCGGAACCTTTGACGGCCTGCGGGAGAAAATCCCTTACCTGAAATCTCTGGGAGTCAATTGCATCGAGCTCATGCCGATTTTCGAGTTCGACGAGCACGAAAACACGCGGACGAATGCGGAGACCGGCGAACTGCTCTGCAATTACTGGGGCTACAGCACCCTGGCCTTCCGCGCCCCCAAGGTCGGCTACGCCGCCCGCGGATCCAACGGGCGGGAAGTCGAGGAACTCAAGGATTTGATCAAGGCATGCCATAGCGCCGGTATCCAGGTCATCCTTGACGTGGTCTTCAACCACACGGCCGAGGGTGATGGCACCGGGCCGGTCATCTCGTTCCGCGGGTTGGACAACAAAACCTACTACCTGCTGGCCCCCAACGGGGACTACCTCAACTTCAGCGGCTGCGGCAACACGCTCAATTGCAACCATCCGGTCGTGCGCGAGTTTGTCATCGACTGCCTGCGCTATTGGGCGGCGGAGTATCACATCGACGGATTCCGTTTCGACCTCGCCTCCGTTCTCGGCCGTGACTCGCAGGGGCATCCGCTCCCGAACCCGCCGTTGCTCGAAGCCGTGGCCCACGACCCGGTCCTCGCGCACTGCGAACTGATCGCCGAGGCGTGGGATGCGGGCGGTCTTTACCAGGTCGGCAATTTTCCCAACTACGGCCGCTGGATGGAATGGAACGGCAAATACCGTGATGCGGCCCGGCGTTTCCTCCGCGGCAATGACAACTCGGTCGGCGAAATGGTCCAGCGCATTCTCGGCTCACCCGACCTCTACGAGGAGAGCGGGAGGAAGCCGACCGCCTCGGTCAATTTCGTCACCTGCCACGACGGATTCAGTCTGGCCGATTTGTTTGCCTACGAGCACAAGTGCAATCTCGAGAATGGCGAGTCCAACCGGGACGGCAGCAACGAGAACGACTCGTGGAACTGCGGCACGGAAGGTCCGACGGACGATCCGGGCATTCAGGCCCTCCGACTGCGGTGCGCGAAGAATGCCATGGCCCTGCTCCTGGTCAGCCAGGGTGTGCCCATGCTCTCGATGGGCGACGAAGTCGGACGGACCCAGCGGGGAAACAACAACGCCTACTGCCATGATACCGAGTGGAACTGGTTCGATTGGAATTTGCTCGGGGCCAATGCGGACCTGCATCGGTTTGTCCAGACCCTCGTGGCGTTCCGGCACCGGAACCGGAGCCTGCACCGGGAGGATTGGTTCACCAGCGAAGACACGGTGGGCAGCGGTTATCCGGACATCTCGTGGCACGGCGTCACGCCCGGGGTGCCGGACTGGAGCGAGTTCAGTCATTCGCTCGCGTTCCTGATCTGCGGCCAGCATGACCACGCCCTCGGGGGGACCGGGGATTTTTTCTATGCGGCTTTCAACATGCACGCGGAGCCCCTGGCTTTTGTGCTGCCCGACCTGCCGCCGGGCTGGCAGTGGCATCTTTTGGCTGACACGGCGAAACCGTCGCCCGAAGACATCCACCAAGCCGGGAGTGAACCTTTGCTGGCCGACCAGAAAGAGTTTAAGCTCCAAGCTCACAGCACCGTCCTCTTGGTCGGGCGCGAATTTTGCTAAGCCCGTGCCTACCCGCAGAATCATCAAACCCAACAAAGGCATCTCGGTCATGGCTTGGATCGAGGACGCTTTCGGCGGCGTCGTGCTGGTGCGGCAAATCAAGGGTGGCCGTCGGTGGACCCTGCCCGGCGGCAAGGTCAAAACCAGCGAGGCCTTGATCGCCGCACTGCGGCGTGAGGTGCGTGAGGAGATCGGCCTGGAGATCACGACGGCCTCCCCGCTCGATATCCTCGACCGTCCGGCGTCGAGTTCGGTGACGATTCTTTACCGCGTCCTGCTCAAGCCGGGTGTCTTCAAACCGGGCCCTCGCGAGATTGAAAAAATCGGCATCCGCCGACGCCTACCCAAGGACTGCTCGGAGACGGCCGCCTTTTTCTGGCGGCGGGCCGAGCAGTGCTTCGAGCCTTTCTCATTGTTTGCTTACCCCACCCGCGGCCGCCGTGGGGACACCTAGCCCCGGTTGAAGCGTTAGCCAATGGAGAACGAACGCCCAGTCGAGATCATCGGGGGCGGCTTGGCCGGACTGGCCCTGGGCGTGGGCCTGCGCGCGCGGGGGGTGGCGGTCACATTGCGCGAGGCGGGAAGCTATCCGCGCCACCGGGTGTGCGGAGAATTCATCACCGGGCTCGATGCCGAGACGCGGGATGCTCTGCAACTCGCTACCGCACTGGAGGGGGCGCGGACGGCCACCCGTGTGTCTTGGCGAGACCATCGGGGTGAAATTTTCCTCCACCAACTGCCGGAACCGGCCCTGTGCCTGAGCCGCCACACGTTTGATGCACGTTTGGCCGAACGGTTTGTTCAACTCGGAGGACAGTTGCTCACCGGGCAGCGCCGCCCGTCAGCTCCGCACGAGGGTCGCGTTCTCGCCTGCGGAGCCCGGCCCGATCCGACCTCACCATGGATTGGTCTCAAACAGCATTTTCTCGGCCTGGACCTGGCCGCGGATCTGGAAGTTCATCTCGGACAGGGCGCCTACATCGGCCTGACGAAGGTTGATGCGCGGACCACCAATGTGTGCGGGCTTTTCCCCCGGCCCGGTCGTCGCGAGCGTTGCACGCTGGTCGACCGCGTCACGGCGTCGGGTCTGACCGACCTGGCCCGCCGGGTGGCTGCGGCCGATGCAGTCGAGGGCTCCGCCTGTGCCGTGGCGGGCCTGAGCTACAGTCCAACCAGCACCGCACCCGAGGCCTTGGCTTTGGGCGACCGCCAGGGATTGATTCCGCCGTTCACCGGACACGGCATGACCATCGCCATGCAAAGCGCTGCTTGCGCTTTGGAGCCCTTGGTGGCCTGGTCCCGCCACCGAGCCGACTGGCTCGAAACAACCAAGGCGGTGCGCAAGGCCTCGCGCAGCCGCTTTCGCTACCGCCTCGGCTGGGCCCGCAGCTTCCACCCGTGGTTGCTGCATCCGCCGGCCCAATGGCTGCTCGGCTCGATCGGGCGCACCGGTATTGTTCCATTCGGGGCGTTTTATCGCCTGACCCACTGATTCCCCCGCCGATGTTTCTTCATGCTCTGGCCACGGCCACGCCGCCGCGATCACTCGCTCAGGCCGACTGCCTTGAGTTGGCACGCTCCTCCGCGCATGCGGGAGCCAATCTCGACCGACGCTCGCGCCTGTTGCTCGGCGCCATTCTCCGCGGCGACTCGGGAATTGAAACACGTCAGTTTGCCCTGACGCAAATGGATCGCCTGTTCGATCTCGATGCGGATGAGTTGAATGAGGAGTTCCGCCGCGCGGCCCCCGCTTTGGCCGCATCCGCCCTTCAACCCGCGCTGCAACGCGCGGGCCTGCGGGCGGATGAGTTGGACGCGCTCGTTGTTTGCACCTGCACAGGCTACCTCTGCCCCGGGGTGAGCAGCTACCTCGCGGAGATCGCCGGGCTGCGCGCCGATGCGTGGTTGCAGGATCTGGTCGGACTCGGTTGCGGCGCGGCCATTCCCGCCCTGCGCGCGACGCATGCCATCATCAACAGCAACCCCGATGCGGTGGTGGCCTGCGTGGCCGTCGAGGTTTGTTCGGCGGCATTCTATTTGGACAACGACCCGGGGGTCATCATCAGCGCCTGTCTCTTCGGGGACGGCGCGGCGGCGACAGTATGGCGTGGAACGCCAGCGGCCAAGCGCTTGCGATGCCACGGTTTCGACACCCACCACGATCCGCTGTCGCGTGATCGCATCCGCTTCGAGCAGCGAAACGGCAAGCTGCGCAATCTGCTTCACCCCGCGGTGCCCGCCCTGGCGGCGGCGGTGGTGCGCCAGCTCCACGATCGCGCGACAAAGGACGGCCCCATCGGCCGCGTTGTCTCGCATGCGGGAGGGAAAGACGTCATCGCAGCACTGCAGGCGGAACTCCCGGATTATGACCTTGGACCGACGCGCGCCATCCTTCGTCGGCATGGCAATATGAGCAGTCCCTCCGTGCTTTTTGCCCTCGAGGAGCTGATGAAAGAGCAGTCGTCGCCGCGCGCCGGGGCCGATTGGTGGCTGGCTTCTTTTGGGGCCGGGTTCAGCGCCCACGCCTGCCGGATCTCCGCGGACTAAAACCGGATCGGCGGTGGCGCAGGCAGGTCCATTTCCGGCCGCTCGGTGCCGACGACTGAGCTGACTCCGGCCGCCTCGGCCTTGCGCACCTCAGCCGGCGGCGCCCCGGCCTCTCCACCGCCCGGACTGGCCGTGCCATCGGGGAGGCCGGCCACCGGGTTAACGGCCACGGCTTGCGCGACCTGCACCCCCTCCATGTTGGGAGTGGCCGAGACAGCATTGTAAGGATCTGCGGCACCGACGAGCGACGATGAGGAAACATTGACGGGCCGCACCTTGCTCAGGTCAACCGCCACGGCCGCGCGCGGCCACTGCTCTTCGGCGAACTCCTTCAAGTAGCTCTTGATACCGCCGGCATGGACGCTGCACTGGACGGTGGGCGCATGGCCGATGGCGGCATACTCGGAGTAAGCAGTCGGCTCGGCATTCGGTTGCCCCGCGGTGGTCTGCGTGTTTTGCAGCAAACACTTGTCCGTCGCGAGTTCTCCGGAGAGGCGGCAGACATCAACCTTCTCGACCGTGACCGGGGGCTTGAGCGGGGTGGAGGGAAAATCCTTGGCCGAGGCGTTCATCACGTCCACCCACACCGGCAGGGCGAGGTCCGAGCTGAAGGCCCCGCGATAAATCTGCCGCGGCTGGTCGTAACCGACCCAGACCCCGCAGGTCACGGCGTCGGTGTAACCGACGAACCACGCGTCGGTGAAATTGTAGGCGGTCCCGGTCTTGCCCGCCGCGCCGGCCACGGCCAGGCCGTATTCGGAGGTCGCTTTGCTCCCGGTTCCGCGAAAGATCACATCCGTGAGCAGGCTGTGGACCAGCCACGCGCTGGAGTCGCTGATGACTTTTTTCCGCTCATTCGCGCGGGCGTAAATGACCTGCCCGTCGCCGTTCTCGATCCTGTCGATGATGTGGGTTCGTTCGGGCCGCGTGCCCCCGCCGGGAAACATGGTGTAAGCGAGGGTGGTTTCCTCCAGCGTCAGCTCGCTCGATCCGAGGTAGCTGTTGGCGTAGGGGCGCAGCGGTGATTCGATGCCGGCGTCCCGCGTGACCTTGGTCACTGCATCCAACCCGGTCTGGAACCCGAGCCGCACCACGGCCGCGTTTTTGCCGCGAACCAGTGCATCCCGCAGGGTGACCTCGCCCTCATACTCGTTATCCGCCCGCTCCACGCCCCATTCGCCGAGGATGCCCATGGATCCGCCAATGCCGACGAGGCGATTGTCCAAAGCCCAATCCTGAACCACGGCCCCCGGAAAAATCCCCTTCTCAAACGCCGCCGCATAAACAAACGGGGCGAAGGCCGTGCCGGGCGAGCGGCGTCCCTGCACGGTCCGATTGTATTCGCTGTGCCGGAAGTCGCGGCCGCCGGCCATGACGAGGACGCCCCCCGTTTTGTTGTCGAGGGCGAGCACCGCTCCCTGCAAGTAGGCCGGAGCCACCGTGTTCGAATCGCCGGGTTTTGGTGGCCGGGCGCTGAAGCGCTGTTGGAACTGCGCGTAGGTTTGGTTGGCGTATCCGGGACGGTTTTCCACCGCGTCGAGACGCCGCGAGAGCGCCTTTTCCGCTTCACGCTGCATCGCCGTATCAATCGTCGTGAAAATACGGAAGCCGCCATTCATCGCGCGGTCGTAGCCGAGCGAGGCAATGACCTGCTGCCGCACGTAATCCATCGCGTAGGACGTTTTGACCGGGTCCGGACGAACCCGCACCGTCAGCGGTTCGGCCAGCGCCTTTTGATAGGCCTCAGCCGTGAGAAAGCCCATCTCCCGCATCTGCTTGAGCACGTAGTCACGGTTCGCCTTGGAAGCTTCGAGATTGGTCCACGGGGACAGGCTGTTGGGGCTTTTGAGCAACCCGGCCAGCACGGCGGATTGGGCCGCGGTCAGCTCCGCGGCCGGCACGCCGAAGTAACCGCGCGCGGCCGCCTCGGCCCCGTAAAGGCCGCCGCCGAAGTAGACGCGGTTGAGGTAGAGCTCCATGATTTTCTCTTTGGGGAATTTCTCCTCGATGCGATAGGCCAGCGCCATTTCGAGCAGCTTGCGGCGGTAGGTCCGCTCCTTGAGGTCGAAAGAATTGCGGGCCAACTGCTGCGTGACCGTGCTCGCCCCCTGACGGATCCGGCCGGCCGACCAGTTGGCGATCGCGGCGCGGCCGATGCCCTGATAGTCCACGCCGTCGTGCTTCCAAAATTGCTGATCTTCCGCAGAAATGACCGCCTCGATGAGTTTCTTTGAGATCTTGTCGTAGGGCACCGGGTCACGGTTCTGGATGAAAATTTTGCCCATCAGCTCGCCGTCGCGATCGTAGATGAACGAGGCCGATTCCATGCGCTCCAACCTCTCCAAGTCGAACTGGTTGGCCAACCCGGTGAACTCGGACCGCACCATGGAAAAAACGACCAAAGCCCCCAGGCCGGCGACCACGACAAGGATGACCGGCACGAGTAAAAGCCAGAACCAGACCGACCTCTTGCGGCGGGTCCGTGGCTTTTCTTCTTCCCAGGAGTATTGGTTGCTCGGCATGCGCCTTCAGAGTTTTTCCACAGATTGCGTCGTCTTGGCAACGTCAATGCCAGCGGGCTCAGCAGCCGCGACGACTCGACACGCAATCTACACCGTTGCAGGGTAATTGCCACTGTGGACACATCCGACCATCGCATAAAGCCGGTTTTCTATTGGGACGGCGATTGCACGTTCTGCCGCCGCTGGGTGGAACGCTGGAGGGCGGCGACCGGGGACCGGGTGAATTATGCGGTGCTGCAAGAGGCTCCGGCCGAGGTCGTGGCCGCGGCGGGCGGCTTGCCGCCGCAACGCGTCGTGTTGGCCCAACCCGACGGATCACTCATCACCGGGGCGAAAGCGGGGCTCGCCGTGCTCGCGCCCGAATCGCGGGGCGCGCGGCTGATGCTCAAGCTGCACGACAACGTTCCGGGCGTCGGACGCGTGGCTGAGGCCTGCTACGGCTGGATCGCGCGGCATCGGGAATTCTGCGGTTCCATGACCGCGTTGCTCTGGGGCCGCTCCACGCTGCCGCCGACCTACGCGATCTCCGGATGGATTTTCCCGCGCCTGATCGGCTTGGTGTTTCTCTTTGCCTTTGTCTCCCTCTGGACCCAAATCGACGGCCTGGCTGGATCGCAGGGTATCCTCCCGGTGGCCGGACATCTGGAAAACGTGCGCAGCCATTTCGCCGCCAACGGCTCGCCTTGGGATGCGTGGCTCAACATCCCGTCGCTGCTCTGGTTCGGCGCTTCCGATCCATGGATCCACGCTTGGCTTGGCCTTGGCACCTTGGCCTCGCTGCTTCTGCTCATCGGCGTCCGCCCCGCGGTTTCCGCCTTGGTTGCGTGGCTGTGTTACCTCTCGTTCGCGGCGGCAGTGCCTGTTTTTCTCAATTACCAATGGGACGCGCTGCTCCTCGAGGCCGGCCTGCTGGTGGTCCTTTATGTGCCGTGGCAGCGATGGCTGGGCGCTGGTTCCTCCGCCCCGTCACGCCTCGGACGTCTGCTCGTTTGGTGGCTGCTCTTCCGGCTCATGTTCGAGTCGGGCGTGGTCAAGCTCTTCGGCTTTGATGCCGCGGGGCAGAACACCTGGCTGAATGGGACTGCCCTCGATTACCATTACTTCACCCAACCGATCCCGGTCTGGACGAGCTGGTGGATGGCGCAGTTGCCCGGATGGTTTCAGGGCCTCTCGTTGGTGCTGGTCTTCGTCATCGAACTGGCCGTGCCCTTCCTCATCGTCGGTCCCCGTCGATTGCGCATGGTGGCCTTCTGGGCTTTTTCCATCTTCATGGTGCTCATCGCGGCCACCGGAAATTTCGGGTTTTTCAATGTCCTGACCATCGCGCTCTGCCTCTCGCTGGTGGACGATGCATCATGGCCGAGGGCCATCCAACGATGGTTCCCCGCTGCGAAAACGCCACCTCGCGGGCTGCGCGACCGCCTGCTGCCGTGGGTTGCCGCGTTGCTCTTTGCGCTCACCGCGCTGCAGTTGCTCCTCGTCCTGCGGGTTGTGGCCCCGGCGTTGGTCGCTCCGGTTTTATCCCCATTCCTGCCGCTGCGAAGTGCGAACTCCTACGGTTTGTTCAGCGTGATGACCACGGAGCGCCCGGAAATCAGCATCGAGGGGAGCACCGACGGCGTGAACTGGGTTCCCTACCGCTTCCGCTACAAACCCGAAGCGGATGACCGCCTGCCCTTCGTGGCTCCGCATATGCCGCGGCTCGACTGGCAGATGTGGTTTGCCGCCCTGGAGTTCCGCGCCTCCGGCCGGATCCCCACGTGGATCATGCCGCTGCTCGCCCGCTTGCAGGAGGAATCCCCGGCGGTTCGTGGCTTGTTGGACCAAACGGCGGGCACGCCCCCGGATCCGGCCTATTTCCGGATCCGACTGGACCGCATGACTTTCAGCCCGCCGGAGGACCGGGCACGCACCGGGCACCTTTGGCAGGTGGAGGCGCTCCGCGACTACACCATTGAGGGTCGGTTGGAGGGCCCTTAGCCGGCGTCTTCCATTTTGTCCTTCAGGGCTTTGACCATCTGGCGCACATGCGAGGCTTTGGCCCGCGGCTTGAGGATCTCGAGGCTTTTTTCCAGGCTACCCCACTCGATGATCTCGATGGTCACATCGCGCTTGCCCCAACGATCCACCTGACCGTAGGTCGGCATGAACAGGTCGATCTTGTCCTTCCCGACCATGGCCGAACCGTAGTCATCGATCTGGTAGACCTTGCCGGTCTGGACCACGCGGAACTTGGTTCCGACCGGAAAGCGGGACCAATCAGCCGCCGCGCTGTTGACCTCGCCGGACTTCAGCCGGCCGCCGATGGCGTTCCGGTGAGCCCAAGCGCCGTTGCATTTGGCCCCGCTGGAGTAGGCCGTGGTCAGGACGGCGACCTTCGGGGCTGGATCCTTGGTCGGAAGCGGGGTGGAGGTGGTCGAGGTGGCGGAGGTGGAACACGCCATCGTCACCAGCGCCGCCACGGAGGCGATGGTCAGGAGGGAATGTCGGTTGGGCTGTGTCGCTTGCATAAATCAAAAAGGGGAAGGCGCGGGCCGGACCGAAATGGCTGGCGTGGGCCGGAAGAGTCGAATGACTCCGAAATTCTAGGCCGCGGAGAGGCCGATGCAAACGGAACTTACGCGAAACGGGTCTTGGATCTTTGTTTATTGTGTAGTTTCGCTTTATTTTTCCGAAAAAATCCCTCAAATTCCTGTCCATGTTTACTGGTCTGGTTCGTGAAGTGGGAGAAGTTGGCTGGCTCAGGCGGACCGACCAGGCGGTGCAACTCATGCTCAAGGCCCCGCGGACGGCACCCCGAGCCCGCACGGGCGAGAGCGTTGCCGTCAACGGATGCTGTCTCACGGTGACCGCGCATCGGGACAAGCAGTTGATGTTTGACCTGCTGGAGGAAAGCCTCGAACGGACGAATCTCGGGGGCCTGAAGCCGGGTAGCCCGGTGAATCTTGAGCGGGCTTTGCGGATGGACAGCAGGCTCGGCGGCCACTTTGTTCAGGGCCATGTGGACACCGCCGCTGAGGTGCTTGCGATCGAGGAGAAAGGCCCGGACCTCCGGCTGGATATCGCGCTGCCGGACGACTTTGCGCGCTACGTCGTGTTCAAGGGCTCCATTGCCGTCAACGGGGTCAGCCTGACGGTGTCAGACGTGGAAGATGGCCGCTGTTTCAGTGTCTGGATCATCCCCCACACGCTGGAGCACACGAATCTGGGCGACCTTCACCCCGGCGATAGTGTCAATCTGGAGTTCGACATTCTGGCCAAATACGTCGAACGCCTGCTGGCCGGCCGGGAAGCCGCACTGCCCGGTCAGGGTTCCTGAGCGCTGACGATCTCGATCTGATCGGGCGTCACGATGCGGATCTGCATCTGCTCCTCGCGGTATTTCTCGAGCTGTCCCCTCACCCGGACCTTTTGCTGGGCGAATTTGTCCAGACCATCGGGAAAGCTGCCGTAAGACGCCGCGAAAACCACGGCGACAAAGCCGGTTTTACGTTCACCAAAGTTCAGAAAGGTGATGCGCCCGTCGCCAGTTTTGCCAACGGCCCTGATCACTCCCTCCACGATGATCTCCTCGCCCGTGCCGACTTTGGCCTCAAGCCCCGCCATATCCTCGGCCGGAATCACCGGAGCCTCGCCGGCCGGAGCCGCTTCCTCAGCCCATCCGGCGACAGCAGTTAGAACCAGGGCCGCCATCACTCCTGCAATCAGATGCTTGCTCATGCCTCACTACACACCCGTGGCGCCGCTGTCCTCAAGCCCGAAGTAACGCCCCGGCTCATCCGCCGATATAGCTCATCTCGACCTTCGAGCGCGGGAGACCCGACGCCTCCGAGCGCTCCTCCGAGTAACGGTCCGTCCGCAGCAGCCAAACCCCCGCCATGAAGTCGGCCAGCGCCGCGTCGTCGCCCCCGCCGCGTAAGAGCCCGCGCAAGTCCGCTCCGCCCGTGGCGAACAGGCAGGTGACCATTTTGCCATCGGCCGTGAGCCTGGCCCGGTTGCAATCCCGGCAAAACGGCTCGGTGATCGAGGCGATAAACCCCACCTCACCCCGGCCGTCGGCATAACCGTAGCGCCGCGCCACTTCTCCGGCTTGCAGCGCGCCCAACGCAACCAAACCAAACGCGCGGTCCAGGCGCTCGCGCAGCTCCGCGGCCGGAACCACCATGCGCCGGTCCCAGTGGTTGTGGTTGCCGACGTCCATGTATTCAATCAAGCGCAAGGTGCATCCATGCTCGCGGCACCACGCGGCCAGCGGCAGCACCTCGTCCTCGTTACTCCCGCGCTGAACGACGCAATTCACCTTGACCGGCAGGCCCGCGGCCAACGCCGCGAGAATCCCCTCCAGCACCGCCGCCACCGGACGGTCCGCCCCGCTGAGTTGGCGAAACACCTTATCGTCCAGCGCGTCGAGGCTCACCGCGACCCGATGCAGCCCCGCGCCGTGTAATTTTTCCGCCCAGTTCGCCAGGATGAGGCCATTGGTCGTCAGCGCCAAATCGTCCAGCCCCGGAACCGCCGCGAGCAGGCGGACCAAGGTGTCGATCTCCCGGCGCAGCAATGGCTCCCCGCCGGTCAGACGCACCTTGCGCACACCCAATCCGGTGGCGACCCATGCAACCCGAAGAATTTCCTCGAAAGTCAGAATCTGCGCCTTGGGCAGGAAAGCATAGTCGCGACCGAACGCCTCAGCCGGCATGCAATAGGGACAGCGAAAGCTGCACCGGTCGGTCACGGAAATCCGCAGGTCCCGCAACGGCCGCCCGTGAACATCCCGCACGTTTTCCATCAGGCCTCGCCGACCGGCCGTCCCTCCGGCGCATGGCGCGGCACCGGGCGTTCGCGCGCCAGGTGCAGGCCGAAAAGTTTCATCACCAACAAATGGATCGGGGCCTGAGTCAGACGGTAAAACCACCAGGGGAGCGACGGACGGAAGTTGAAAATCGCCGCCAAGACCGTCCGACGATCCGGACTCTCGCGAAACTCAAGCCGCGCCGGTGCGCGCCCGTCGGACCGGTCCGCGTCGCCCGCGAGCAAGCCGCCGGTGATGTAATACAGCGGACGATCGGCGGACGAACGGTCCCGCGAGTAACTCAGCTCGAGCAAGGGCCACTTGAGCCCGGTGACCCGGAAGGCGAGGTTCAATTGATCATCCACCGTCACCCGCAGGACGAACTTGAAGAGCGAAGGCAGCCACCGGGCGTATTCTTGCGCGACCCAGATTGCATCGCGTCCCGGCGGCAGGGGCAGGCGCTGAATCGAGCAGACATAACGCCCCTCCTCGCTCGCCTTGTCGCGGCGGGCCAGATGTTTGTCCGCCTGCTGGGTGGCGACCGAACCGCCTCCCAGCGCCGCCTCCAGCGCGTCGGCGAATGACTGCGCCGGGATGCCGGCGCGCTCCTGCATGGTCGGCGAATGGGCCACCATGGCATGACGCAGGCTTTCGACCAGCGGGGCGACAAGCTCGCGATGCGCTCCGGTGACCAGACGGATGCCCCAGACGCTCAGCCTCGTCGGAATGAACGGCACCGCGATGATCCATGGCTTCTTGCCCAACCGGTCGGCCGTGCGCCTCATCAGGTCGACGTAGGTCATGACCTCGGGCCCACCCAGGTCGAAAGCCCGGCCGAACATCTCCTCCCGCCCGAGGCAGAAGCAGAGCAGTTTGACCACATCCTGCAGCCCGACCGGCTGAGTCATCGAGCGGGTCCAATGCGGACACATCAGCACCGGGGAACGCTCGACCAGTCGCGCGACCATGCGGAAGGACGAACCCTGCGGGCCAACGATCAACCCGGCCCGCAAACTTGTCACAGGAACGCCCCGCGCAGAGAGCACCCGCTCGACCTCCAGGCGGCTGGCCAGGTGGCGCGAGAGTTGGGCGTCGTCGGGAATGATGCCGCCGAGATAGACGATCTGCTTGATCCCCGCCCGCGCGGCCGAGCGGGCGAAGTTGTCCGCGAGGATGAAATCCATGTCCTCGAAACGCGCCTGGGTCAGGCGGGCCGGAAGCATGGAGTGGACCAGATAAACCGCGTAGTCCGCCCCGGCCAGCGCGTGTTCGGTCTGCAGGAGCGAAAACAAATCGCAACGCTCCCAGCGCACGCCGGGGAGATCGGCGGAGGTGCTGCGGCTCAAAGCCACGACCTCGCAGGATTCGGCCAGGACCGGCAGCAGGGCCGTGCCGACGAAACCCGAGGCCCCGGCGACCACAACCACCGGGCGCTTGCGTTCCTCGGTCATGCCGTCATCAAACACGGGCAGCCGAACGGCGCAAGCCCGCGGGTCAGGAAGCCCGCGATTTCAGCAGGTCGCGAATTTCGACCAAGACCTTCTCCTCGGCGGTCGGGGCCGGCGGCGCGGCCGGCTCTTCGGCCTGGTTGCGACGGAGGGCGTTGACGCCCTTGACGAGGAGAAAGATGGCCCACGCGACGATGAAGAACTGGATGAGCACGGTGATGAACGATCCGTAATTCAACGTGGCGGCCCCGGCCTCCTTGGCGGCAGCGAGCGTGGCGTAGGCTTTGCCATCGAGGCTGAGGAAGTGCTGGGTGAAATCCATTTGGCCGAGAAGCAAACTGATCGGCGGCATGATGAGGTCTTCGACCAGCGAGGTGACGATTTTTCCGAAGGCGGCGCCGATGACCACGCCGACCGCGAGGTCGATGGCGTTACCTTGGGCGATGAAGGTTTTGAATTCTTGCAACATAAGGGCTGGTTTGTTGCCCGAGTTTGACGCATCAAACAAGCGAAATTCCCGAGTTTTATCCGCCCATGAAGATTTTTCTCCCGCTCCTCGCCGCCCTGGCGCTCGCCCTCCCCGCCGCCCGGGCCGCTGACAATCCCCTGCGCGTCGGCCTGGATCTCTCCTACCCGCCTTTTGAAACCATCGGCTCGGATGGCGCGCCGACTGGAGTCAGCGTGGAGCTGGCCACCGCGTTGGCCGCTTCACTCGGCCGACCGCTGGTCCTCGAGAACATTCCCTTCACCGGACTCATCCCCGCGCTCAAGTCGGGGAAGATCGATCTGATCATTTCCTCCATGACCGCGACCCCCGAGCGGGCCAAGGCGGTGGCCTTCTCCAAACCCTACCTCACAACCGGCCTGGCCATGCTTGTGCCGGCGGACAGCGCGGCGCGGAATCTGGCGGACCTCGATCAGGCCGGCAACACCATCGTGGTGCGTCAGGGCACGACCGGCGAAGTCTTTGCCCGTCGCGCCGTGCGGCAGGCCCGCATTCTTACGTTGGAAAAAGAAAACGCCTGCGTCCTCGAGGTCGTGCAGGGCAAGGCGTCCGCCTTCATCTACGACCAAATGTCCGTCTTCCAGAACGCCAAGCGCAACCCCGCCCAGACCCGCGCTCTGCTCGCCCCCTTGCAGCAAGAATCCTGGGCGGTGGCCCTGCGGCTGGATGATGACGCGCTCGTGGCGGCGACGAACGACTTTCTCGAAGAATTCCGCCGCGAGGGCGGCTTTAATCGCCTGGCCGCGAAATATCTCGCCGAGGAAAAAGCCGCTTTCACCGCGGCCGGCGTGCCGTTCGTCTTTTAATCGACGAAGGCGTGCTCGCGCAGCAACTCCAACGGCACAATCTCCAGCGCGGCCTCGTTCGTCGCCTCCAGCACGACCCGCGGGGCCTGACCCACTTCGCAGGCCTCCAGCCAGCGCGCGGCGCAAAGGCACCAATGATCGCCCGGCTTCAGCCCGGGAAAATCAAATTGCGGCATCGGCGTGATGAGGTCGTTGCCCGCGGCCTGCGAGAACGCGAGGAACTCCGCCGTCATGACCGCGCAGACGGTGTGAGAACCCCGGTCTTGCGCACAGGTGTGGCAGTGACCGTCGCGGAAAAATCCCGTTTCCGGGTCGAAACTGCACGGCTCCAATTCTCCGCCGAGCACATTGCGGGACGCCCGGCCGACATCTTCATGGATTAAATCGCGGACCATGACGTTTACCAGCCGAGGATGAGGGCGAAGATCAAAGGCGCCACGATCGTGGCATCCGACTCGACAATGAATTTCGGCGTCTCCTCGCCCAGCTTGCCCCAGGTGATTTTCTCGTTCGGAACCGCGCCGGAATAAGATCCGTAGCTCGTGGTCGAATCGCTGATCTGGCAAAAGTAGGCCCAGACCGGAATCTCCGGGAGTTGCAGATCCTGGTGCAGCATGGGCACGACGCAGATGGGGAAATCGCCGGCAATACCGCCGCCGATCTGGAAGAATCCGACCGGCGTGGGCGCGTTGTCCTGATACCACCGAGCCAGTTCCATCATGTATTCGATGCCCGTGCGGACGGTGTGCACGTTTTTGATCTCGCCGGTGATGACGTGCGACGCATACATGTTGCCGAGGGTCGAGTCCTCCCAACCGGGCACAATGATGGGAATGTTTTTTTCCATCGCGGCGATCATCCACGAGTCTTTCGGGTCGATTTGGTAGAACTTTTCCAGCGCCCCCGAGCGCAGGGCGCGGAAGAAAAATTCATGCGGGAAATACCGCTCACCCGCGGCGTCGGCCTTCATCCATTGGTCGAGCATGACTGTCTCCAGCCGTCGCATCGCCTCCATTTCGGGAATGCACGTGTCGGTCACGCGGTTCATGTGCCGGGCGAGCAACGCCTGCTCGTCGGCCGGCGTCAGGTCGCGATAGTGCGGCACGCGCTCGTAGTAATCGTGCGCGACCAAATTGAAGATGTCCTCCTCGAGGTTCGCCCCGGTGCAGCTAATGATGTGGACCTTGTCCTGCCGGATCATCTCGGCCAGCGAGAGCCCCAACTCTGCCGTGCTCATGGCCCCGGCGAGAGAAACCAGCATTTTTCCGCCGGCGTTGACCAAGGTGCTGTAGGCGTCGGCCGCGTCAATCAGCGCAGCGGCGTTGAAGTGGCGGTAATGATGGCGGATGAATTGCGAAACGGGCTGGGACATGATGGTGGGTGCTAGAGTTTGACGTGAAAATTTTCGCCTGGCTTGACCGAGCGGCAGAAGGCGGCGAGCAGGCGGGCCAGGGCTTCAAGATCGGCCAGGTCGATCACCTCGACCGGGGAATGCATGTAGCGGTTGGGCAGGCCGAGCGATGCAGTGGGGATTCCGCCGCGCTGGAGAAAAAACGCATCCGCATCCGTGCCGGTGCGTCGCGGGTTGGCTTCTGCCTGGACCGGAATCTTCGATTTTGCGGCAACTTCAAGCAGCCGCTGCACGACGAGCGGATGGTTCGAACTGCCGTGGGAAATGACCGGACCGCGGCCGAGCCGGACATCACCGTGCTTGGCCTTCGAGCAATTCGGAATGTCCGTGCCATGGGTCACATCCACAACCAGCGCGACGTCCGGGCGCAGGCTGTAGGCCGCCATCGTCGCCCCGTAGAGGCCGTTCTCTTCCTGCACGGTCGAGACCGCGGTGACGCACACCGCCGGCGGCTTGGCCGCCAACTGCCGCAGCGCCTCACCAGCCGACCACACACCGATGCGGTTGTCGCAACCGCGCGCCGCCACGCGACCATTCTCGAGCAAATCAAAACCATCCGCGTAGGTGATGGCATCCCCCACCCTCACGTGCTTTTCGGCCTCCGCCTTGGAACCTGCACCGATGTCCACATACATCTCGTGCATCTCCGGCACCTTCTTGCGGTCGTCCGCCTCCTGCAAATGAATGGCCAGTGATCCGGTCACGCCCGGGATGGTTCCCGCGGCCCCGTGGACCCGCACGCGCTGCCCTCGGAACAAACCCCGGTCGATGCCGCCGATGCCCTGGACGAAAAGAAAACCATCGTCGTTGATGTGAGAAACCATGAACCCCAGCTCGTCGATGTGCCCCGCGAGCACGATGTGCGGCGCTTTCGCCACCGGCCCCAGTCGGGCAAAAGCGTTGCCATAGGCGTCGCTGGAGAACTCATCGCAGTGCGGTTTGACGTAATCCGCCCACACACGCTGCGCCCCCGTCTCGAAGCCGGAGGGCGAAGGGGTGTTGATCAACCTCTCGAGAAAATCCAACGGGGCCTTGTCCATTGACGCATCATGCAAACCTTCACGCGCCGGGGCAAGACCTCGACGCGCCGGGGGTCATGGGGCAGCATTCACCGCCCGCATGACATTCACCCGGTCCACCCTGCGCGAACTGCGCCCGACCCTCCGGCTGGCCGGCCCGATCACCGCGGGGCAGGTCGGGCAGATGCTCATGGGCGTCACGGATACGATCATGGTTGGTCACGTCGGCACGCTGTCCTTGGCCGCGTGCTCCTTCGCCAACAACGTGCTCGTGGTGCTCGCGGTCACCGGGTTCGGTGTGCTCACCGCGGTCTCCGTGCGGGTCTCGCACGCCCACGGCGGCGGCGTCGCGCCGGCCATGGCCCGGGCCCTGCACGGTGGCGTGGGATTGTCAGTTTTCGGTGGGGTGGCCGCGGGGCTCCTCATTCACGTGGTCTATCCGTGGTTCCATCATCTCGGACAGGCCCCCGGGGTGGTCGAGGAAGCCCGCACCTACATGCTCGTGGTTGGTTGGTCCTTGGTTCCGGCCTTTGCCACCAATGCGGCCCGCAACTACCTCGACGCCCGGTCCCATCCGTGGCCGGGATTTTGGATCATCATGGGAGGCGTCCTGCTCAACGTTTTTCTCAATTGGGTCCTGATCTTCGGCCATCTCGGTGCTCCGGCCATGGGGCTGGCGGGGGCCGGATGGGCGACGTTCTGGAGCCGTGTGATCACGGCGGCCGTGATGATCTGGTTCGTCTGGGCCGGAGATTATCGGCCGACTGAGCGCTGGCGCCCCGATGTGTCGTGGTGGCGTGAGCAGGCCGCCCTGCTGCGTCTCGGCGTGCCGGCCGGATTGCAATTGCTCAGCGAAGTCGGGGCCTTTGCCGTTGCGGCCGTCCTCATCGGCCGGTTGGGTGCGGTCCCCCTCGCTGCGCATCAGATTGCCATCACCTGCGCCTCGACAACCTTCATGTTCCCTCTCGGCGTGGCCCTGGCCTCAACCGTGCGGATCGCGCAGGCCAGCGGGGCAGGCCGCGCGGACCTGCTGCGTCCCATCGCGGCCGGAGCGTGGGCCGTCGGCGTCGGGTGCATGGCCTTTTTCGCCGTGCTATTTTTGGTCGCCAGCCACCCGATCGCGGCCCTGTTCGTCCGCGATCCCGAGGTCATTCACGTTGCCGCCTCCCTCCTCCTCATTGCTGGCATTTTCCAACTCGTTGACGGCGTGCAGGTGGTCGGCTCCGGCCTGCTGCGTGGACTGCGGGACACCACGGCTCCCATGCTCATCACGCTGGCCGCCTACTGGCTGGTCGCCCTGCCGCTGGGCACCTGGCTGGCCTTCGGAGCGCACCGCGGCGCACCGGGAATGTGGATCGGGCTCGCCGTCGGCCTCGCGGTTGCGGCCGCCCTGCTGGTCAAACGCTTCCTCGACCAGACCCGCTGAGCCTCAGTGCTTGCGCAGTCGGAGGCTGACCGCACCGTGGGGCACCGCCTCTCCCTGCGGCTCCCAGGCGAAGCCGTTAACCGGCACCGCGTCTGTCACGACCTTGCGCAGCTTGGCCTCGGACCAGGTCATGAGATTGGTGCTGACCAACATCCAACCACCCGCGCGGAGCAAACCGAAGCAGGCCGGCAGCAGGCCCGGCAGGTCGTGCTCCAATTGGAAAGTGTGCCCGGCCGCCCGCCCGAACGTTGGCGGATCGAGAATAATCAAATCAAACATCTGACCCCGTCGATGCATGCGGCCGACATAAGTCGCCACATCCTCCTCGACGAAACGGTGGCCGGCCGCGGGATCGATGTCGTTGAGCCGGAGATTGTCCGCCCCCCGCGCCAGACTGCGTCGCGATGCGTCGACACTCCATGTTTCCGCCCCGCACCGCGCCGCGCAGACGGAAAAGCTGCAGGTGTAGGCGAAAAGATTGAGCGCCTGCCTCACGGCCAGGCCAAGGACCCAACCCCGATTGGAGCGTTGATCCAAAAACAGTCCGCTGGCGTAGCCGCCGGTCGGCTCGACCAAGTAGCGCACCCCCCACTCGCGCACTTCGAACTGCCCCGGGGTCTCACCCTCGACCACCATGGCTGGTGTTTGGTCGGAGGCCTTGCGGGCCAACTCACGCGCAAGGATGCCCCGCGGATGGAAGCCATACCGCTGCAGCAGTTCCGCCCGCAGAAAATCCGCTTTTTGCCACGACTGCCCACTCCACAAGACCCAGTCCCCATAGCGCTCGAGCCAGCCGAATTGGTCGGCCGCAACACGGTGGGCATCCGTGCCCTCCGCGGCGCACCGCGCCCATTCGTCGGTCGTGATCCACTCCATTGCTCAGCGCATGCTGGCCGAAACGGCGCTCCGCGCCAAGCGTGGCCGCGCTTGCCTCCCGCACGGGGTGCGTCAGTCTGTCCTCCCGCCACGATGACGCCCCGCCTGAGCTGTTTTTATCACCCGGACTACTTCCTTCCCCTGCCGCCGGGTCATCCATTCCCGATGGACAAATTTCCCCGCGCCCACGAGCTGCTGCGTTCTTCCCCGGGAATCGAAGTTCACCTCGTTGCCCCGGCGCCGCACCGGCAACTGCTCCGCGTCCACACGAGCGACTACCTTCAGCAGCTCGCCCACGGCACCCTCGCACCGGCCGAGTTGCAAAAACTCGGCCTCCCCTGGCATCCACGCTTGCTGCGCCGCTCGGCGCTCGAAACAGCAGGCACACTCGCCGCCTGCCGCCACGCCCGGCACCACGGTCTCGCCGCCAACCTTGCCGGCGGGACACATCATGCTTTTCCCACCCGCGGCCTCGGCTACTGCGTGCTCAATGATGTGGCGGTGGCCATCCACGACCTGCACGCAAGCCATCCGGACCTCCGCGTCTTCGTCGCCGACACCGATGCGCATCAGGGCAACGGCACTCACGCCATTTTTGCCGCCGACCCGCGGGTCTTCACCTACTCGATTCATGGGGAGCGCAACTATCCGAGCACGAAAGAACCCGGCACGCTCGATGTTGGCCTGCCGCGTCAGGTCAGCGGGGCGGATTACCTCGCGGCCCTGATGGACACCCTGCCGGCCGCGCTCGACCGTTTCAGGCCCGGCTTGGTCATCTGGCTCTCCGGGGCGGATGTGCATGAATGCGACCGCTTCGGCCAGATGCGCCTGACCACGGAACAAATGGCGGAGCGCGACCGCCTCGTCCTCGTTTGGTGCCGCGAGCGAGGTCTGCCCACCGCCGTGCTTTATGGCGGCGGCTACCACCGCGAACCGGGCATGACCGCGCGCTTGCATGCGAATACGATTCACCTCGCGGCGGAGAGTCTGCGCATAATGCCGCATGATGCCGCCGCTTGAGCTTGTGGTCGCCCGCCACGCGGAAGATCTGGCCTGGCTGCGCCGCGTCCCGCGCGAGTTCCGCATCACCGTTTACGACAAGGGCGACGGAAGTTCCGGCGGGATCCGCCTGCCCAACATCGGGCGCGAGGCGCACACCTACCTGCACCATCTGGCCTCGCGCCATGATTCGCTGGCCGCGGTGACGGTATTCGTCCAAGGCCACCCGTTCGATCATGCCCCCGATCTCCACGAGCGGCTCAAGGCCCTGGCCGGCGGCGGGGAGAACGTGGCCGACTTCCGCTGGCTCGGGTTTCTGGCCGAGACGGACGATGCGCGCGGACGGCGTCTTTTCGTTCCGTGGAGCAAGAATCCGGCACGCGAGGAGTTGGATCTCGACCGCTTTCACCAGCGGTTGTTCGGCACACCCGGGCCGGCGGATTACCGCTTTTTTGTCGGCGGCCAGTTCGTGGTCACGCAGACTGCGGCGCTCAGCCGGGACGCGGACTTCTACGGCGCCGGCGCCCGGCTGGCCACCGCGTTTCCCCACGCCGCGCACTGTTTCGAGCGTTGTTGGGACCGCGTCTTTCAGGCCGATGGCACAGCCGGGCGCCTGCCGACGGGCCAGTTGACCGCCTACTTCAAACCGATCCGCCGGCTCGAAACACCCTCTTGTCCCGCTCGCTGAATCGCGCTAGCTTTGCCTTCGTGATCGCTCACCGCAGCCCGGAAAATTACGATCCCATCACTTGGGTCGGCCGGCTGCCGATTTACGCGACAACCATCATCGTCGCCATCTATGTGGCAAGCATGGTGACCGTCGCCATCCTCCTCGCCTCCGGGGCGGATGCCGTTCTCTCCCGCTTGACTTTCGACACGGGCGCGATCCTGCGCGACTTCCAAGTCTGGCGGTGCCTGACCTACGCCCTGGTCAATCCGCCCGACCCGTGGTTCATCATCGCGTTGGTCATGTTCTATATCTTCGGCCGCGACGTGGAGCAGTTCCTCGGCCGGGTGGGCTTCGTTCGTCTTTACCTGGGTTTTCTTCTGCTCGGGCCATCCCTGCTCCTCGCCGCCAGCTTCGCCACCGGCCAGAGCTACCAACTGCATCAGAGTTGGGCCAACTTCGCCGTCTTCCTCTCGTTTGCCGCGCTGTATCCCGGAGCCCAACTGCTCTTCCAAGTGACGGCCAAGGTCTTCGCCCTGATCATCCTCGGGGTTTACGTGTTGCAGCTCCTGGCCAGTCGGCAGTGGACGGACCTGACCGTCCTCTTAGCCACGGCGTTTCTTGCCTGGTATGCCATCCGCCATGGGGCCTCGCTCAATCTCGATTTCATGTCCCGCCTGCGCCCGCTTTCGCACCGGACCAAGCAACCCCGGTTGAAAGTGCTTAAACCGCCGGTCGAGGAACCGATGGATCCGCACGTCGTGATCGATCCCTTGTTGGAAAAAATTTCCCGCCACGGCCTGGGTAGCCTGACGCGCCGCGAGCGGGAGCAGTTGGAGAAAGCCCGGGCCATGCTGATGGAGCAGGAGCGCCATTGAAGTCGATGGGCCCGAAAGCCGGCACCACGTCCGGGGAGGAATTGCGCGACCCTTGCTATGTCAATGCCATGTCGCACTTTTACCGGGGGGAACTCGGGCGGATCATGGTCTGGCGCCAACGCCTCGACATCACCACCACCTGGGCCATCACCAGCACGACCACCATCGTCACGGTCGCCTTCTCCTTCCGCGAGATTCCCCACATCATTTTCTTTTTCAATCTTGTCATCGTTTTCATGATGCTCTGGATCGAGGCGCGTCGTTACCGGTTTTACGATGCGTTTCGCGGGCGCGTCCGCATGCTGGAGGCCCACTTTCTTGTCCCCATCGTCTCGCAGAATCCCGGATTGCTCGGCGGCGAATGGCAACGCCTTGTCTGCGAGGATTTGATCCTCCCCTCATTCAAGATCAGCAAACTCGAAGCCGTCGGCCGTCGGCTCAAGCGGAATTATGTCTTCATCATTGCCATCATCCTCGTGGCCTGGATGACCAAGCTCTTCATGCACGCGACGCCGGCGGTTGTTTCCTGGGCCACGTTCTACGATGCGCTGGGCGCGGGCGAATTGCCCGGCTGGCTGACCGGCGCGGTTCTGGCTATCACCGTCATCGGCACTGCGGCGCTGACCTGGTATGTGGCGATCAACACCGCCGGCGAGGTCACCGATTTGCGGGGCAGCCACAAGGAGCAATGGCGGATCTAGCCGCCCTGCCGGAGCCTCCGCTCGAGCGGCTTCGTGCCATTGTTTCGCTCCTCCGCTCGCCCGACGGTTGCCCCTGGGATCGCGAGCAGACGCACGAAAGCTTGCGGGCCGGGTTGCTCGAGGAGGCGTGCGAGACGATCGATGCGATCACCCGGGCGGATGACGCCAACCTGCGGGAGGAGCTTGGCGACCTGCTGCTGCAGGTGGTCTTCCATGCCGATTTGGCCGGGGAGCGCGGGGCCTTCACCTTGGAAGATGCAGCCCATGAGGTGTGCGAAAAACTCATCCGCCGCCATCCGCATGTCTTCGGCGACGTCGACGCGGGCGACACCACGGCCGTGCTGCGGCAATGGGAGCAGATCAAGCGCGCGGAAAAAGGTGAGCGCGCCGGCGTGATGGACGGGATCCCCCGCGCCCTGCCCGCCCTGATCCGCGCGCAGAACGTCCAGCGCAAGGCGGCCAGGGTTGGCTTCGACTGGTCCGACACCTCCGGCGTGCTGGACAAATTCCGGGAGGAACTGGCCGAACTCTCCGCCGAGATGGCCCGGCAAGATCGGGCCGGGCTTGAGCACGAGCTCGGCGACCTGCTCTTCACCGCCGTCAACCTCGCCCGCAAGCTCGGGGTGGAGGCGGAGCTTTGCCTGGAGCAGGCCAACCAGCGATTCATCCGCCGCTTCGGCCACATGGAAGCTGCGCTGGCCGCAGACCAGCGGCGCCTCGAGGACACGCCGCCGGCGGAACTCGACCAACTGTGGGAACAAGCCAAAGCCTCCCTGCCGTGACCCCGCGCCACCGCACTGTCAACTCGGTGCTCTCTTTCGTTCTCGGCGCCGCGCTCCTCGCCGCGGCGTGTTTCGCCACCCTTCAGGCCTTTTCTTGGGATTGGTCCGGCGTCTGGGCCTACCGCGGGGTCTTTTGGTCCGGTTGGCTCAACACCATTTGGATTTCCGCCGCCGCCCTCATTCTCAGCGTGATCGTCGGCCTGCTTTGCGCCCTCGGCCGCCGCTCGCCCTACCCCGCCCTTCGTTGGCTCGCCGGCGGCTATGTTGAAATCGTGCGCGGGACACCTCTCCTTGTTCAACTGCTCCTGCTTTTTTACGTCGTCGCGGATGCGGTCGGACTGCAAAACCGCTACGCCGCGGGTATCCTCATTCTTTCCATCTTCAGCGGGGCCTACATCGCCGAAATGATTCGCGCCGGAATCGAGAGCGTGGGCCGGTCCCAACTCGAATCGGCCGAGGCCATCGGCCTGACCCGCTGGCAAACCTACCGCCACGTCATTTTCCCCCAGGCGATCCGCCACGTGATTCCGCCGCTGGCCGGGCAAGCGGCCTCGATCATCAAGGACTCGTCGCTGCTCTCGATTCTCGGCATCAGCGAATTCACCCTCGCGGCCCAGCAGGTCAATTCGGCCACTTACAGCACGCTGGAAAGCTATTTGCCGCTGGCTTTCGGTTACCTTGCTTTGACTTTGCCGGTCTCGCTGCTGGCCCGCCATCTGGAGAAGAGCTTTCGCTATGAAACTTGAACTCAGCGGCCTGACCAAGCGCTACGGCGACCAGACCGTGCTGGACGACCTCACAGCCGAACTGGATTTTCCCCATGTGCTCGTGCTGCTCGGTCCGTCCGGCGGCGGGAAGTCCACCCTCCTGCGGGTCATCGGCGGGCTCGAATCAGCGGATAGCGGCTCGCTCACCCTCGACGGCCAACCCGTGCCGGCGGGAGAAAAAGCCCGGCGCGCCTACCGCGCCAACATCGGCACCGTCTTCCAATCGTGGAACCTTTTTCCCCATCTCGACGCGATAGCCAACATCATGCTGCCCCTCACCTGTGTCCATGGTCTTTCCACTTCCGAGGCGCAAGCCCGCGCGACGGATTTGCTCGAGCGACTGCAACTCGGCGGGCACGGACACAAACGGCCGGCTGAGTTGTCCGGCGGACAACGCCAGCGCGTGGCCATTGCGCGGGCCGTGGCCATTCGTCCGAAGCTCCTGCTCTTCGACGAGCCGACGTCCGCTCTCGACCCGGAAATGACCGCCGAAGTTCTCGAGGTCATCGCCGATCTCAAGGCCGAAGGGCGCACGTTTGTGCTGGTGACCCACGCGATGAACTTCGCCCGTGTGGTCGCCGATCAGGTGGCTTTTCTGGCCGGGGGAAAAATTCTCGAACACGCCCCCGCCGAGGGGTTCTTCTCCGCCCCCAAGAGCAACCAAGCCCGGCGGTTTCTCGAGCGGGTGCTGAAGTATTGAGGTTCTGGCCTATACCCCACCCTGATGCAGGGCTTGGGCAAAGACGCCATGGCTGAGAATGCCTACGAACGGGCACTCGGAGACGGCTGGTATTTCAACTCTTTCTGAGCCCGCAACTCTCAGCACCTCACCAGCTGCGGCAGGCGGTCAAAGTGGCCGTCGCGGGAGTGCAGCAGCAGATCGTGCTGCACAGCCAACGCAGCAATCCAGATGTCGTTCACCGGAATCGGTGTCCCCTGCAGTCGAAGCTGGGCGAAGATGCGGGCGAAGTGGTGCGTTGTGCCCTCGTCGGCCAGAAGAACCCGCACACGGGGCGAGTTCAGGAACATGGTCAGGGACTGCTCATTGCGTCGGGCCAAAGTGCCACAAAGGAAGCCGGCGCGCAGTTCGGCCAGCACGACAAAGGGCAGGTGAATGGATCGGGCGCGCTGGATGACATCCACCGCGTCTTCCCGGCCCTCGCAGAAATCCCGGTAACGATTGGTATCGATCAGGACCTTCATCGCCACATGTCCGGATCAATCTGCTCGAACGCCTCGATGGCGCGGTCGAACGCGGCGTCGGCGATCCACGAACCTGCCAACGCATCCAAATCGTGAAACCGCTGCACATCGCGCCCCCCGCTCGCGGCGGCATCCAGCAACGAAATCGCCATGGCATTCAAACTCACCCCCTCCTCCGCCGCCCGCTCCCTAAGAACGGAATCGGTCCGCTCAGAGACGCCGCGAACTGTATATTGAATCGGCTTGGCCATGACGAAGGCACAATATTGCAGGCATGCAGGCAGAATCAAGCCTGCACTTTATACATGGCGCCGTCCTGACAGCGTGTAAAGCGCTGTCGTGTTTTGAGGATACGCACAACGGTAACGATTGCCCCCGACACAGAGCATTTGCCTCGCGAGGGGGTGCGAAGGAGAGGGCAGTCCTTCAAAGAAGTCTCTTGGAAAAGTCGGGCGCGGCGGACGCACTACTCGCTCTTCACGCCATCGACCATCGCGCCACGCTCTGCACCAACGACACCGACTTCGCCCGCTTCCCTGGTCTCGTTTGGAAGAATCCACCCCTGGAACGGTAACGGAGCGGGGAAAGTTGAGGTTTCCTCCCCCAACCCTCATCTTCTCTTAACCTTCAACTCGTCAAGCCGTCGCCTCGACCGCGTTGCGCAGGCTGGCCAACGTGTATTCGCGGTTCATCCTTGCGATGAAAGCAGCGGGCACCCCGGCCGGACACACGGCCTCGCACTCGTAGTAATTCGAGCAATTGCCGAAGCCTTCCTCGTCCATCCGCGCAACCATCCCGCGAACGCGGCGGCCCTCTTCGGGCTTGCCTTGCGGCAGCAGTCCGAGATGGCCGACTTTGCCGGCGACAAAGAGCATGGCCGAGCCGTTCGGACAGGCCGCGGCGCAGGCACCGCAGCCAATGCAAGCGGCGGCATCCATGGCGTAGTCGGCCACGGTCTTGGGAATGGGCGTGTCGTTCGCATCCTGCGCCGCTCCGCAGCGCTCACTGACAAAGCCGCCGGAGGACATGATGCGGTCGAAGGCCGAGCGGTTGACCACCAGGTCTTTGACCACGGGAAATGCGCCCACGCGGAAGGGTTCGATGTAGATCGTGTCCCCGTCGTTGAACTTGCGCATGTAGAGCTGGCAGGTGGTGCCCCGGCCCTTGCCATGAGGGATTCCGTTGATCGTGAGACTGCACATGCCGCAGATGCCCTCGCGGCAATCGTGGTCGAAAGCCACCGGCTCCTCCCCGCTTTCGATCAGGCCGCCATTGACAATATCGAGCATTTCCAGGAACGACGCCTCGGCTGGAATTTCCCGGGCTTCATAATCGCGAAAGGTCCCCTGCGATTGTCCGCTGCTCTGCCGCCAAACTTTGAGATGGAAGTTCATAGGGTGGTTGATAGTTGAGAGATGAGGGTTGAGGGCTTAGCTGCTCCGCAGGTGGTTACGCAAACCGCTGAGCATGCGGATGAGTTCTTCGGAAAAAGAATAGATCTGGCCGAAGGCTTCCTCGTCGAGAAAGCCCCTTTCGCGCGCGATGAAGGCCTGGCTGACCAATTCATAAAGCGAGCCGACAGCGAGCTCGACGAAGCGGGCAAAGTCCGCCCGGGAAGACCGCGAACTTCCCTCGGCAATGTTCGAAGAGACGGAGACAGCCGCCCGCCGCATCTGGCTGGTAAGCCCGAACTTTTCATCTGGAGGAAACCTCCCGGAAAGGTCGTAAACCTGCGAGGCGAGCTCGACCGAGCGCCGCCACACATCGAGCTTTTCGAAATTGAATCCGCGCTTGGCATCTTCAGGCATGTCATCCTCTCAACTTTCATCGCTCAACGCTCAACTCACTTGTAGCTTCGTGTCGCCAGTTTCACGGTTTCGTAATTGAGAGGCTCTTTGATCAGCTCGGGCTGTGAGCCCTCGCCGGTGTAGTGCCAGGCCGAGACATAGAAGTAATCGTCGTCATTGCGCAACGCCTCGCCTTCGGGCGTCTGATACTCTACGCGGAAGTGACCCCCGCAGGATTCATCGCGGTTCAAGGCGTCCACGCACATGAGCTGCGCGAAGTCGATGAAGTCGGCCACGCGGCCGGCTTTCTCCAGCGACTGGTTGAGTTCCTCGTTCTCGCCGAGGACGGCCACATCGCGCCAAAACTCCTCGCGGATCTCATCATACCGCTTGATCGCCCTTTCGAGGCCTTCCTTGCTCCGCGCCATGCCACACTCGTCCCACAAAAGCTGCCCGACTTCGCGGTGAAAGCTGTCCGGCGTGCGCTTGCCTTTGACCGCGAGCAGACGTTCGATCCGCTCCTTCACTTCGGCCTCGGTTTTTTTGAATTCCTCGCGGGTCGCCTCCGGGCGGGTTCCGCGGAGGGGCGCGAGGTAATTGCCGATGGTGTAGGGCAGGACGAAATAACCGTCGGCCAGGCCCTGCATGAGAGCGCTGGCGCCGAGGCGGTTCGCGCCGTGGTCGGAGAAGTTGGCCTCACCGAGGACAAAGAGCCCGGGGATGTTGCTCATCAAACCGTAGTCAACCCAGAGGCCGCCCATGGTGTAATGGACGGCCGGATAAATGCGCATCGGCGTCTGGTAGGCGTTCTCGCCGGTGATGTTCTCATACATCTCGAAGAGGTTGCCGTAGCGTTCGCGGATGGTGGACTCGCCGTGCCGCTTGATCGCATCGGCAAAATCCATGTAAACGCCGAGACCGCCGGGGCCGACCCCGCGGCCTTCGTCGCAGACCTCCTTGGCCGAGCGCGAGGAGATGTCGCGCGGCGCGAGGTTGCCGTAGCTCGGGTATTTGCGTTCGAGGAAATAATCACGGTCCGCCTCGGCGATTTCGGACGGCTTTTTGCCGCAATCCTCCTTGCGCTTGGGCGCCCAGACGCGGCCGTCGTTGCGCAGCGACTCGCTCATCAGCGTGAGCTTCGACTGGTAGGCTCCGCTGACCGGGATACAGGTCGGGTGGATCTGGGTGAAACAAGGATTGGCGAAGAGCGCCCCGCGGCGGTAGGCCCGGAAGGTCGCGGTGACATTGCATCCGGCCGCGTTGGTCGAGAGATAGAAGGCGTTGCCGTAGCCGCCGGTGGCGAGGATGACCGCATCCGCGGAGTGCGAGGTGATTTCCCCGGTGACCATGTTGCGGACCACGATCCCCTTGGCGTGGCCGTCGACGAGCACGATATCGAGCATTTCGGTGCGCGGAAACATTTTGACCGTCCCGGCGGAAATCTGGTGGCTCAGCTCGGAGTAAACGCCGAGGAGCAACTGCTGCCCGGTCTGGCCGCGGGCGTAAAACGTGCGCGAGACCTGGGCGCCACCGAAGGAGCGGTTGGCCAGCATGCCGCCGTATTCGCGGGCGAAGGGCACGCCCTGGGCCACGCACTGGTCAATGATGCCATTGCTGACTTCGGCCAGGCGATAGACGTTGGCCTCGCGGGAGCGGAAATCGCCGCCCTTGATCGTGTCCATGAACAGCCGATCCACGCTGTCGCCGTCGTTCTGATAATTTTTCGCCGCATTGATCCCGCCCTGCGCCGCGATGCTGTGCGCGCGGCGGGGGCTGTCCTGGTAGCAGAAACATTTGACGTTGTAGCCCTGCTCGCCCAGCACGGCTGCGGCCGAACCTCCCGCCAGCCCGGTTCCAACCACGATGATCTCGTAGCGGCGTTTGTTCGCTGGACTGACCAGCTTGCTGGCCGACTTGTAATTCGTCCACTTGTCCGCCAGCGGCCCGGCGGGAATTTTTGGATCCAAGGTGATGGTGCTCATTGGTTCAGTGGGTCGCATTGGTTTTTTCCGGCATCACGCGCTGCTCGGCCGGAAGGACTTTCAGATAGCCCGACACCGCAGCCAGCGGGATGGAAGCGAAGCCGATCATCAGCGCCCAGGAGGCGGCCAGAGCCGTGTATTTGATCAGGGCAAAGGACTTGCGACCGTTGAGGCCGAAAGTTTGAAAGACACTCGAGAGCCCGTGGCTCAGGTGCATGCCGAGGAGGACGAGGCTGAGCAGGTAAAACCCGGAGACCAGCGGGTTGTGGAAACTCAGGATGATCATGGCCGCCACGTCATGGCGTCCCTCCAAATCGTAAAGCCCCGAGTGGGAGCTGAGCCCGGCGGCGAATTGCAGGACGTGGAAAATGAGGAAGCTGAGCACGACGAGGCCGCTCAGAGCCATGGTGCGGACGAAAATGGTGCTCTGCACATGGGTCTTGACCGCGTAGCGCTGCGGCCGCGCGCGCCGATTTTCCAACACGAGCGAGAGGGTGGTGAAAATGTGAACGAGAAAAACAACCAGCAAGCCGCCGCGCGCACTCCAGAGGAAAAGTTGGCTGGCGTGGAGGGCCTGCGCGTAAACATTGATCCCCTCGCCATATGGTCCGAGGTAAATGGTCAGGTTGCCGGCCAAATGCGCGACAACGAAAAGGATGAGCAGGAGACCCGAAATCCCCACGATCCACTTTTTGCCGATCGATGATCGGGCGAACACCAACAGGGGATTCGGCTGACGGATACCACTGGCGACAGGTGCGACGGACATGATTAGCGGAGACTATAAGCTTTTCTAATACTTGCAACGCTTAAGAAACGCCCGCGGATGCGTCAGCTTGCACTTCCGGGCGATTCCGACGACTTTCATGAAGTATGAAAGCTCCCCTCGTTCTTGTCTTCTTTCTGGCCCTCACGCTCACCAATCTCCTGGCCCGCGGAGGCGGTGGCGGGGGGCACGGTGGAGAAGGTGGCATGCGTGAAGGTGGGGAGGATGGCGGCCGGGTCGAGGATCCGGGTGATCGGCCCCGCGAGGACGGCGAACCGAGGCAGGACGGGGAACGCCCGGACGGTCCAGTCGACGGCGGCAGAGCGGATGTCGACGGAGCGGACGGGGCCCGCGTGGTCAATGGGCGCAATTACGATGCCACCGTGGTCGGTCCAGACGGCTTTCGCGCCGGTTACGTCTGGCGCGACGGAGCCTACGCAGCCGTCAACTGCGAGCCCGGGGCCGCCTACGTTGCCCCCTACGGAGATTTCGCCGGTTGGTCCGTCATGACCCAACCCGCCTTCGTGAACTATCCGGTTTACGCCACCTATCCGGTTGAAACAGCCGTGCAGGTCGCGCTGCAAACTCTCGGGCTTTACTCCGACCCGATCGACGGCTTGGCCACGTCCAGCGCGGCCGCGATCGAGCAATACCAGACGAACAACAACCTTCCCGTCACCGGCACGATCACACCGGACTTGCTCACCGCGCTCGGCATTCAGGCGACCTTCGAGTAATTTTGATGTCCCCTTGCTGTTGGACGTCTGGGGAATCAGGAGAACTGGCTTCTCGCCCGTCTTCATACCAAGCACGAAACGTTTTTGGACTTCGCTTCTGAAGGTTGGGACGAGCGGCTTGTCACGCCGTAGCCCGGCGAAGGTGGGCTCGCTCGTCCGCCCTCTCCACAACGGACACGCGGGCCGCGTGTCCCTACCCGCTGATCCTCGTCCGCGAGTCCAAGACCTTTGGAGCTTTGGTATAAGCACGCCACCACGTGGCAAATCTCAGGACGCGGGCCGTTTTTGCGCTACACTGCGCCGCGCATGAGCAAATCCACCGCATCGTTCTGGCGCACGGAGTGGCCGTTGCTCTTGGTCTGGCCATCCGCCGCCGCCTGGTTTTTCTTCGGCGATGCTTGGGCTGACGCGCTCTCGTCCGTGGTTCTGGCCTCCGGCGGTCTGGCCTGGACCGCGGCGGCCATTTTGCTCGCTGCCTTCTCGGTTGTTCGCCACGCCGACATCCTCGCCACGCGTTTCGGTGAACCCTACGGGACGATGATCCTGACTTTTGCGGTCATCAGCCTCGAGGTGCTGATGATCGGCGCACTCATGCTGCAGGGCGACCAGCCGACCCTTGCCCGGGACACGATGTATTCGGTGGTCATGATCGTCCTGACCGGGCTTGTCGGGGTCTGCCTGCTGATCGGCGGGCTGAAGTTCCACGAGCAGTCGTTCAATCTGCAGGGCGCGAGTTCGTATCTGGCCATGATCCTGCCTCTGGCCGTGATCGGACTGGTCCTGCCCGTTTTCACGAAATCCGGGGACCGTGGAGCTTTCTCCACCACGCATGCGGTGGGCTTGGTCGTGCTTTCGCTCGCCGTTTACGCGGTGTTTCTTTTGGTTCAGACGCGCCGTCACCGGGATTTTTTTCGTCACCCCGAAGAGGAAGCCGGGTTGGAAGACGAGCACCAGTCGTCCCGGCCGACCTGGGCGCACACCATGCTGCTGCTGGCCTACATTGTTCCCGTCGTGATCCTGGCGAAGAAGTTGGCCGTTGTGTTGCACTACACGAGCGAGCACTTCGGACTGCCGGACGCCTTCGATGGCCTCGTCGTGGCCTGCCTGCTCCTCGCTCCCGCGGGCCTGGCCGCCGTCCAAGCCGCGAGCCGGAACCTCATGCAGCGCTCGGTCAATATTGTCCTCGGGTCGGTCTCGCCACCATTGGTCTGACCATTCCGGCGGCTCTGGCCATCGGCCTCCTCACCGGGCAGAGGGTCATCCTCGGCTTGGGCAACGCTGAGATTGTTCTCCTCCTCATTGCGCAGGCGGTTTGCATGCTAACCTTCAGCCACGGCCGGACCAACATGCTGCAGGGCGCCATTCATTTGCTGCTCTTCGGCGTCTACCTGTTCGTTGTGTTCGACAGCGGAATCTGAGGGAGAGCGTCCGCCGCCTCAGCCGGAACGATGCAATCGAACCACGGATCACACCAATCTCACGGATGGGCTCAGAGGGATCACGAGGGAAAGTAAGCCGGGAACAGTTTCACCAAATGGTGAGCCCTCTGAGGGATTGATCCTGTTTCCAGGTTCTTCTGATATCAGTGTGATTCGTGATATCCGTGGTTAAGTTCTTCTGAATTGTTCCGGCTCAGAACTTGAAACCAAGGCCGGCAAACGGTCCGTAGGAATTCACCTGGTAGAGAAAGTCGCTGCTCTCGTAGTCGACATACATGTAGCGGTAGCCAACCTCGACAAAGACGTTGCGGGTGAAGTTGAGGCCAACGGTCGCCTGGGTGTTCCACGTGATCTGCGAACCGGCGCCGAAGCCCCCCACGTCGGCCTGCGCGGCCAGGAACAACCAACGGGTCAGGTTAATCTGACCGCGCGCGCCCAGAATTGGATCGATCCACGAATTGTCGTCCGAGCCCGAGGTGGGAAGCCTGCGTCGCAAGGCGTCAACGATGGGTGTTTCCCGGCCCGACCGGCCCAGCAGCCCTGCCCCCGCGGAAGGAGTCAGGCTCAGGTTCAGGCCGATATAGTTGTAACGGGCGCCGGCGTAGACATCGAAGAACCCACGACGATCATCGATAAACCGGTAGGCGGGCGTGAGTGAAAAGAGGCCCTGTGAGATATCGAGGCTTCCGTCCTGATAGAGATAGCCCTTCAGGTTACGCCCGCCTTCCAGCTTGGCGTAGTAGCCATCCGCCAGCAGACCCCAGCGGCCCTTGCGGACTTCACCGCGGGCCATCAATCCCCACTGAAGGTTCTGCAAAATTTTACCCGCCGGAACCCGACCACTGACGGCCGGCAGTTTCCCCACACCGGTGGTGCCGGAAATACCCGTGGCCCAGAGATACGGTTCGATGACAAAACCCCAGCCGTTGGGATCTTGGCCGGGAACCAGCTCGAACGGAGCCACCGGGCGATAGATTGTCTCCTGGGCAAACTTCTCGAACGGGGTGAAGAGCGAGCATTTCACTGGTTGCTCGAGACGGCCGGTCGAGGCTTGCGGGGTGGCCACCGCCGCGAAGGCGGCCTCGCCGAGGTTGGCTGTCAGGGTGACGACAAGCAATGTGTGCACTGCAGCGACTGCCATTGCGCGCGCGGCGGGACGGATGTGGAGCCCTTTCATCGGGCCTTTATACGCTCGACCGCTACCACCACAAGTCCTTACTCAGCTCTTGAAGTCCCGTGAGGTAAAGACCAGCACGGCCAGCACGAGCAAAGTCCCGTTGATCGCCGCCAACCACGCATAATCCTCGGCCATAATCTCCCAGGGGATGCGGTATTCAAAAATGTTCGCCCAGGCACTCATCTTGGCCGTGAGGAACCAGCCGCGGATGCCGGAGAAAAACGGAATGTTCTTCAGGATTGTATCCACAAAAAGGACCGAGAGCGTCACGATCGTGGCCGCCGCGGGTTTCATATTCAGGCAGGAGAAGAAGAACCCGATACAGGTGATCGTGCAGAGGCTGATCGCAAGGAAGGGAACCGCCAGCAAGAAACGAGCGAGTCCCGCGTTCGCCTCGTAGACGGCAAAAATCCCCTCGCTCGGCGCAAAAACGAACAACCCGCCTCCACCGGCGTGGAGCCATCCGGCCGCCATGGCCGTGCCGGCGATGAAAAGCGTGAGCACGATGGTGTAGATGACGCAGGCACAGAATTTCAACGCGAGGATGCGCAGTCGACTGATCGGCCGGCAGAGCATCATCCGCATGGTTCCGTCCTCCACCTCCTTGCTCACCACATCCCCGGCAACGAGCGCGAGATAAAGCGCCCCAAGCAGAAACACGGTCGAGAGCGTTATCATCAGTCCCAGGGTTATGCCCGAGAGATAATCGGTTGCCGCATAGCCCGCTCCCTCGAGGATGCGCTCCAGACTCCGCTGCACTTTCGGCAGCCGGAGCAAAACCAGCACAACCAACTCCACGCCAAGGAACGCGGCGAAGCCGATATAGGTGCGCTTGCGGGTAAAGAGCTTGCGCAGTTCCCCGCCGAGTTGAGCCAGGAACATGGTCATCGCCGCACGGTCTCCAAGTAGAAGTCCTCGAGCGTGCGGCGCACAGGCTCCACCACGCTGACCCGGATGCCAGCCGCGACCAATTCGCCGACCAGCGCGGCCGGATCGAAATTCACCGGCGCGTCCCACAAGCCGTCCTGCTCGCTCAACCCGCGTGCCTTGAGCAGCGGACGGGCCGCGTCGAGCGGGTCGAGGGAAAACCGCCACCGGCTGGGCGGTTCCATCCACGGTCCGCAGAACACCATCCGCCCCGCGTGCAAAATAGCCACCCGGTCGCACAGCTGCTCGACCTCGCCGAGCAGGTGCGAGGAAAGCATGAACGTGAGGCCGAACTCATCGCGCAGCCGGCGGATGGTCGCGCGCATTTCGAGGATGCCGAGGGGGTCGAGTCCGTCGGTCGGTTCATCAAGCAGAATAAAACGCGGCCGGGGCACGAGGGCCTGAGCGAGCCCGAGGCGCTGCCGCATGCCGTGGCTGTAGTTTCGCACGCGGTCGCCAATGCGATCGGTCAGGCCGGTCAGTTCGACTGCTTCCTCCATCTCGGCCCGCGGCACGCGGCGGCCGCTGAGCGAGACGAAGAACCGCAGGTTTTCCCATCCCGAGAGGTATTCGTAAAATGACGGCGTCTCAAAAATGGCCCCGACACCGGCGAGGGCGCGGGACCGGTCGTTCTGCACCGAGTGGCCGCCGACGAAGGCCTCGCCCAGGTCCGGCGCGACCAGACCGAGCATGATGCCAAACGTCGTGCTCTTGCCCGCGCCGTTGTGTCCGAGCAGTCCGAAAATTTCGCCCTCCGCGACGTCGAGCGACACCTCGGTGATGGCCCGCTGACGGCCGAAGTTTTTCGTCAGCGATTGCAGCTGGACCATGGGTGTCATTCCGGTTCGGGCGCGGTAAAAAGGCGCAACTCGGCCCCGGCGCTGCCGTCCGCGTAAAGATAATTCACGGGGCTGACGCTCTGCCGATGCCAGCCCTCCTTGTCGACCAGCACGGGAATCCGCGTGGGTGAATCGGCCACCATGAGAAAGTTCAACGAGGCGGCCGGCTGCCCGGCGAGGGCGAGGTTGTAGTAGTAACTCGTCCCGCTCCGCGCCCCGATCTCCTTGTCCGCGGGGCAAAGAAAAACGCGCGGGTCGGAAACGTAAGGGAGCAACTCGGTGTCGAGGACCGGAACCTGCTCGGTCCGGTCGCGCCGCCCCGCCGCCATGGGCGGGAAATTCATCTGGTGATCGGCCAGATAACCCGACAACGACACCCCGAGCGAGCGAAGGTGGCCGAGACACTTGGCCGAGTCGGCCCGGCCCAGCCCGGCTTGCACCGCCGGCACGATGAGGGCCGCGAGAATGGCCACGACGCCGCAGACCAGCAGAACCTCCAAGAGTGTGAATGCCGCGGATGGCGTCTTCACCGCAAATTCTGGGTTGCGCGCTGCAGTTGCTCGATCACGGGCGCAAAATCCAATTTCACGTCGGCACTCGCATCCTCATAGAAGGACTCCAGTCCCTCCGCGATGACCTTTTGCGCATCCGCCTCGCCGATTCTCCCCGCCACCTCGGGGCTGTCCCGCTCCAGATTTTCGAGCACGCGGTTGACGATCTTCTTCCGTGCCTCCGGCTCCATTTTGTTCAGCGCCAGCATGAGCTGACGGAATCCCTCGGGCAGGGTGCGTTCGAGAAATTCCCGCCGCTCGGCCGGCGTAAGCTGCTCGAAAAACTCCCGGTCCCGGCGCAGCTCCCGCAGTTTCTGCCGTTCCTCAAAGTTCAGCCGGTTGAGCTGGTCCGCCGCGCGGGCCAGCACCTCGGCCCGCTTCTCCGGGGCCAGATCGGCCAGCGGATTCTTCGCCAAATACGTTGAAACCGACTCGGCCGTCGGTCGAACCGCGCGGGACCAGAGGATAACCCCGCCCGCGACGACCCAGACCGCGGCCAGCACGGCTGCTGCTTTCATCCATCGAGGCATCGGGGCTGACAGTCACCCGTCCGGGCCGTCGTGCAAGTAGAATTTGCCGGTGGCTGCAACAGCCATCGTGAGGGTTTGCCCAAAGGCGCCTGCTATGTCTACGTTGTCGCCCATGGTGCGTTGGCTCGGACGGCAGGCTCTGTCGATTATCTCGGGATTTGGGGACTTTGCGCTTTTCGCGGGAAGGTCCGTGGCCGCCTCGTGGAAAAGCCGCCGTCTCCCCTCCCGCGTGGCCCACGCCATTTACGAGCAGGGCGCCCTTTGTCTTCCCGTCATTCTCATCGTCGCTATTTTCACCGGCTTGGTCCTCGGCTTGCAGGGCTACTACGTGCTGAACCGCTTCGGGTCGGAGGGTTTGCTCGGTGCGCTGGTTTCTCTCAGCCTCGTGCGGGAAATGGCGCCCGTCCTCGCGGCCCTCATGCTCGTTGGTCAGGCCGGGTCGGCGCTCGCCGCGGAGATCGGCATCCAGCGCAACTCGGAACAAATCGTCGCCCTCGACACGATGGGCGTCAACAGCGTCGGCTACATCGTCACCCCGCGGTTGCTCTCGGCCGTCGTTGTCTTTCCCCTCCAGACCGCCCTCTTTGTCGTCGTTGGCCTGTGGGGCGGGGCGCTCTCCGGTTCGCTTCTCCTCGGCGTGGACTCCGGGGTTTACTGGTCCGCGGTGGAACGCGCCGTCGAGTTTAAAGACCTCCGTGAGTGCTTCGTTAAGGCCGCGACCTTCGGACTCCTCACCATTTGCATCTGCGCCTTCCACGGCTTCAACGCCCACCGCGTCCGCGGGGCGACCGGAGCCCGCGCGGTCAGCGCCGCCACGACCCGCGCAGTCGTTCATTCCAGTATTCTTGTCCTCGCGGCGGACTATGTGATCACCTCCTTTCTCGTGTGATTGCCGCCATGCCTGCGCCCACCAAAACCGCGCCCCCGGCCGATCTGCTGCTGCAGGTTGATGACCTGCACAAGAGCTTCGGCTCCCATGAGGTGCTCAAAGGCATCAGCCTCGAGGTCGCGCGCGGCAGCGTCTCGACCGTGCTCGGTCCCAGCGGCGCGGGCAAATCCGTCTTGCTCAAATGCCTCGCCGACGTGGAGCAACCGGACTCGGGACGCCTGCGTTTCGACGGACGTCCGCTCGATTTCCGCAATCGCCAGGCCCGCGCCGCCTTCCGCCGACGGTGCAGTTTTCTTTTCCAAGGCAACGCCCTTTTTGATTCCCTGACCGCGTTGCAAAATGTCGCCCTGCCGCTGGAACAGACCACCAACCTGGCCGATGGCGAGATCCGTCGGCGCAGCCTGGAGGCCCTGGAGCAACTCGAACTCGACCATCACGTGAACCACTACCCCGGCACGCTCTCGGGCGGGATGCAGAAACGCCTCGCCCTGGCCCGGGCCATCGTGACCGAGCCGGAGCTGGTCTTCTTCGATGAGCCAACCGCCGGGCTCGATCCGCTGCGCCGCAATGCGGTGTTCTCCATGATCGCCAAATACCAGCGCCAGTTCAGTTTCACCGCGCTCATCGTCACCCACGATGTCGTGGAGGCCCTCGTGGCCAGTGATCGGGTCGCGCTGCTCAATCAGGGGCGCATTTGTTTCACCGGCACGCCGGAGGAGTTTTCCACTTCGGACCATCCCGTGGTGGGCGCCTTCCGCGACAGCACCGACGCCCTGCGAAGTTCGCTCGCCGGAATCCGCATAAGCGGGCAGAGTGCGCCCCAAGCTTCATGAAAAAGAGCAAACTGGAACTACTGGCCGGGGTCTTCGTCCTGCTGGGCCTGGCCGCCGTCGCCTACCTCACCATCAAGCTCGGCTCGGGCGAATTCATCGGCGGCGCGTCTTACGTCGTCGAAGCCCGCTTCGCCAACGCCGGCGGGCTCAGCTCGGGCAGCACCGTCCAATTGGCCGGCGTTCAGGTCGGCCGTGTGGATGACATCCGCATGGACCCCGCCGACTACAGCGCCATCGCGACCCTGCGCATCGTCAATGAGGTGAAGCTTCCGACCGACACCATGGCCTCGATCAAAACGACCGGACTCATCGGCGACAAATTCGTCGCGCTCGCCCCGGGGGCCGACGAGACCGAACTCGACGCGGGTTCGCGCATCATCATGACGGAATCCGCAGTTGACCTTGAGTCGTTGATTGGAAAAATGGCCTTTGGAAAAGTGAAAGATGACGCCCCGGCCGATTCCTCCGAAGAAACCTCACCATGAAACTCCATACTTTCATCGTTGTGGCCCTCAGTTTGTCCCTTCCCATTCATGCCTTCGCCTCCACGGCGGAAGCGGAAAAGCGCCTGCAGAACGCGGTCAACGAAACCCTCGCCACGGCCAAGTCCTCGAAGGACAACAAGTCCATGGCCATCAAGCTGCGTCCTGTCCTCGAGAAGCACATCAATTTCGAGACCATGACGCGCCGCGCCGTCGGACCGGGGTGGCGCCAGTTCTCCCCTGCTCAGCAGCAGAAGGCCACCGACCTTTTCACCATCCTTATCATCCGCGGCTACAGCGGGAAGCTGACCCCCAACGAACTTCCCGAGATCAAATTCAAGGCCGCGGTCGAACCCGCCCCCGGCCGGGTCGAGATCCCCACCCTGCTCGCCTACAAGGGGAGCAACTACAACGTGACCTACCGGCTGGAGCAGGCGGACAACTGGCGCGTCGCGGACATTATCATCGAAGGAGTCAGTCTCATCGCCAACTACCGCTCGCAGTTTGATGCCGTCTTCAAGAAAGGCGGAGCGCAAGCGGTCGTTGACACGCTGACCGAAACTGCCGCCAAGCCGCAATGACCCCCACCGCCCACCGACCCCTGCGCCAGAGCGTTGCCCTGCTGGCTCTTCTCGGCGTGGTTTTTCTCTCCGCCTGCGCTTCCACCCCAAAGCAAACCGAATCCGCCCCGGGGTCCGATGGCAAGGGCGGCCCGCGCCCGACAGGCGGTGCGGCCGCCACGGCCCCGACCGAGGAGTTCGACGAATACGCCGTTGCCGAGGTTTACGATCCGATCGAACCGGTCAACCGCGGCCTCTTCGGATTCAACCACTACCTCTACAAGGGCGTGATCCGCCCGGTGGCCAAGGGCTACGAGTTCATCGTGCCCAAGTTGGTGCGCACCGGCATCCGCAACGCCTACCTCAACGTCAAATTCCCCGTCCGCTTCGTCAACAACGCCCTCCAAGGCGACTTCCCGGGGGCCGGGAAGGAGGCGGAGAAATTCGCCGTCAACACCGTCCTGGGTGTCGGCGGATTGATGACGCCCTCGGACAAATTCCCCGCCTTGGCCGACCTGCCGCCGGCCGACACCGGCCAGACCTTCGCCAAATGGGGCATTCCCCACGGCCCCTACATCGTCCTACCCATCCTCGGCCCGAACAGCGTGCGCGATACCGTCGGCGTGGTCGGCGACAGCGCGTTGAACCCGCTCAGTTGGCTCGGCTTTGCCTTCGGCGGCGCCCTTTGGACCATGGCTATCACGACCCCCGACACGGTCAACTCCCTCCCCGACCGCATGGACGCCTACGAGTCCGTGACCAGCGAAGCCGTTGACCCCTACCTCTCGACCCGCGCCGGCTACATGCAATACCGCAAGGCCGCGGCCGAGCGCTGATTCCCCCGTTTGGCCGACGGGGCCTCCTCAAACAAACAAACTACTTGGGCATAAATGCGGCATAAAGTTGCTTGTCTTGCTGCAGTTTGCGTCTTACCGTGTCGGCATGAGAATCAGCGTTGACATCGACGACGCCACCTTGGCCGAAGTCATGGACTTGACCGGCGAGAAGAGCAAAAGCCCGGCCCTCGCCCGGGCCGTGACCGAATTTGTCCGGCGGGCCCGGGCGCGGGAATTCGGGCGGCTCATCCGGGAGGGAGCCTTCGATTACCCGGAGCCGGCCGAGACGGCCAACCCGATTCCGCCGCTGCGGAACGACTGAGCCCCATGGTTTTGGTCGATTCCTCGGTCTGGATCGAGGGCTTCCGCCGGGCGGGTCGGCTCGAGGTCAAGCTGGCCCTTGAGTCCCTGCTCGACGCCTACGAAGCCCAGTGGTGCACGCCCGTGCGATTGGAGGTTCTCGGCGGCGCGCGCCGCGAGGAGCGGACGCGCCTCGGCCGCCACTTCGCGGTTGTTCCCTACCGCGCCTGCACCGAGGCCGATTGGGACCGCGCGCTGTTGCTGGCCTGGAAACTCCGGGATGGCGGCCTCACCATCCCGTGGCTTGACGTCGTCACTGCCTCGCTGGCCTTGCACGACAACACGCGCCTTTACACCCTCGATGTCCACTTCGTCCGCGTGGCCGAGCTCACCGACCTCCGCCTCTACACCCCCGGCCACGCGGGCGGCTTCAGCCCCGAGGAAACCTCCTGACCTTATCCTGGAGGGCGGACGTCCCCGGCCGCCGCTTGCCGCTGATCATCCGCACAAACAGGGCCCACGGCTCGCGGCGACGGTCGCCCTCCAAGAATCTAGTTGCTGCCGCTCGTGAGCGTCTCCATCACGCTGTCGAGCGAGAAGGTTCCGACCTTTTGGCTGGGCGGAAACTCCTTGAAGGTGGCCAGGAACTCCCCAACGTATTGCTGCGCCGGCACGAGCAGGAAAGCCCGGTCGATGCGCCATTTCCCGTAATTGATGCTCTCGTGATCGGCGATCTCGAACGGGTCGGAGCGCAGATTGAAGAGCTTGGGAAAACGGAGCGGGACGAAGGGATCCTGCCAGACGTCCAGCCCCTGGGCACGCTGCTCGCTGAAGACCATCTTCCACTGATTGAAGCGCAGCGCCACGAGGGAGCCGTCGTCGTTGAAGTAAAAGAACTCCTCGCGCGGGCTGGGCGCCTTGCCGGCCAAGGTGTCGGTCAGGTTGTAGCCGTCAAGGTGCACCTTGAAAGTCTTGTCCTCGACCTTCATGCCTTTGAGAAGCTGCTCCTTCACGTCCGGCACGCCGGCTGCCGCCAGCAACGTGGGCAACATGTCCTCGTGGGCGCAAATGTCATTGATGACCGTGCCGGGCTGGATGACTCCGGGCCAGCGGATGGCGCAGGGCACGCGATAGGCCCCTTCCCAGTTGCTGGCCTTTTCGTTGCGGAAAGGCGACGACCCGCCATCCGGCCAGGAAAACTTCTCTGCCCCATTGTCGGTCGAATACATCACGATGGTGTTCTCCTCGAGTCCGAGTTCCTTGAGCTTGGCCAGAATCTGGCCAACGTGGCCGTCGTGTTCGACCATGCCGTCGGGATAAATGCCCAGCCCCGTCTTGCCTTCGCTCTCCGGCTTGAGGTGCGTCCAGATATGCATGCGGGTGGAGTTCCACCAGATGAAGAAGGGTTTGTCCGCCTTCTTGGCCTCCTCCATGAAACGCAGGGTTTCCTTGGTGAATTCCTCGTCGCAGGTCTCCATGCGCTTCCTGGTGAGCGGACCAGTGCTCACGATCTTCTGCGTGCCATCCGGCATGGCGAAGGTCTGAAGCACCCCGCGCGTCTTGAACTTGTTGATCATCTCCGGATTCTTGAAATAGTCGGGATTCTCCGGCTCCTCCTCGGCGTTCAAGTGGTAGAGCGAGCCGAAGAACTCGTTGAACCCATGGGCCGTCGGCAGATGCTCGTCGCGGTCGCCGAGATGGTTTTTGCCGAACTGGCCGGTGAGATAGCCCTGCGCCCGCAGCAACCTGGCCAACGTGACGTCCCGCGCTTGCAATCCCTCCTTCGCTCCCGGCAAGCCGACCTTCAAGAGACCCGTGCGGTAGGGCGACTGGCCGGTGATGAAGGCGGAGCGGCCGGCGGTGCAGCTCTGCTGACCATACCAGTCGGTGAACATCGCTCCGGACTTCGCGATGGAGTCAATGTTTGGCGTCTTGTAGCCCATCTGGCCGTGGTTGTAGGCGGAGATGTTCCACCATCCGATGTCGTCGCCCCAGATGATGAGGATGTTGGGCTTCTTGGCCTCGGCCGCCTGGGCGGAGACCGGGCTGAGGAAGGCCAGAAGGAGGGAGAGGGCGAGGAGGTGTCGTGTGAGGCTCATGCGGCGGAGTTTCTACAAACGCCACCCGGCGGATGCAACATCTTTATCGGCCTTGCTTCCGGCCGGGAGAGGCTCCTGTAGCGGCGCTCTGTGAGCGTCGCTGCCTTTGCGTTCTTCATGCACCGACGCTCAGAGAGCGCCGCTACACCTCACCTCTTCGTGTGAGGCACTTGCTGAAAATACAAAAAGCCGCCGCATGGCGGCCAGCGACGAGTGTCATGTGACGAGTGACGAGCACATCCAGCCTCCTGTAGCGGCGCTCTATGAGCGTCGCTGCCTTTGCGTTCTTCATGCACCGACGCTCATAGAGCGCCTCTACACCTCACCATCCCGCTTCGTGACTTCGTGTGAGACCTCGTCTGGAAAAACGGCCCCGCCCCGGCGTCGTGGGCCGCATAGAGTTCTCCGACGATCACGTGCGGATCCTGCGGCTCCGCCTTGGATTGCGCTTGGGCAAGAATGGCCAGCGAGTGGAGCAGACCGACAAGTAGCAGAACTTTCTTGCGCATAGATGCCCTTGCGAACCAACGCCATCACCGGGGTCAAGCGCTGCTCCCTTGGCCCTAACCGGTGGCCCATCTGCGGCCGCGTCTGCGGAACTCCCGGCTCGCCAGGTTGGGGCCAGACAACACGGCCGCGCGGCGGCGGGGCCGATGGCTATTCCTGGAGCACGCTTGGCAAAATTCAAAAGCGAGAGATTGACAGCTTTATTGCGTAAGATATTTTTCTGTCATGCAGACTACGCTTCGGGTGGATGATCGTCTTTACCGGGAGGCCAAGGCTGAGGCGGCGCGGGCCGGGGTGAGCCTGACGCGTTTTATTGAGGAGGGGCTTCGGCTGCGCTTGGAGAAAAAGATTCCCTTGGCGGAGTTTGGCTTTCGGACTTATGCGCCCGCGCAACCCGACGGCCGCACTGCGGCGGAAATCCGCCAGGTCGCGGATGAAGAGCAGGACGCCCACGACATCGCCAGGCTGGGGCTGGACATCCCGAAATCCTAGTGTTTTTGCCCGATGCAAACGTCTTGATTCACGCGCTGCGTGAGGGATCGCCGGAACATGAGCCCTGTCGGCGGTGGCTGACGGCCACGGCCTCCGCGGGTGAGGCCATCTTTCTCTGCGAGTTGGTGGAAGTGGCGTTGCTGAGGATTCCCACGCTCCCGAGACTGCGATTGGTCCCGATGCCCGAGGTGCTTGGATTTTGGCAGGATGATCTGTGGGGTTATCCCGGCATCCGGCGCATCACAGCGGGGCACCGGCACGGAGCGATTTTTTCCAACTACGTGACGGCGCTCGATCTCTGCGGCAATGATGTCAACGACGCGTGGCTCGCCGCGCTTGCCGTCGAACATCGGGCCACCTTGGTCACAACGGATTCGGGGTTCGGACGCTTTCCGAGGTTGAGTTGGATGAGCCTGTTGCCATCGTAGGACTGGGCGTTGCTTTTGGGGAGCGGCGGTGGACGAGAGCGAGGAGCGCGAGGCCGGGTCCCGATGCAGCGAAATTGACACTGTTTTCGTGTGCACTATATTAGTGCGCATGAAGAATGTGACCCTCAGTGCGGATGAAGAACTGATCGAGCAGGCAAGGGATTGGGCGCGGCTGCAGAAATCCACGCTGAATGCGCTTTTCCGCCAATGGCTGTCGGACCTGGTGAAGCAGAAAGAATCCGAGGAGCGGTTAAGGGCGCTGGAATTGCGCATCGGCTACGCACGTTCCGGAGGAAAGTTTTCCCGGGAGGAAATGAATGCCCGCTGAAGTCTTTTTGGACACCAATATCTTGGTCTATAGCTTCGACGCTGATTCTACGGCGAAGCAACGGAAGGCGAAAGAACTGCTGGCCGGTTCCGGATGGTTTGTGAGCTGGCAGGTCATTCAAGAATTCTCCTCCGTGGCCTTGCATCGATTCAAAGTCCCCCTCGTGCCCGAGGATTTGTCCGACCACCTCAGCCTCAAGCTTTGGCCCCGGTGCAGAATCCTTCCGAGCGAAGTCATCTTGACCAAAGCCCTCGCCATCCACGCCCGCTACGGCTTCCGCCATTTTGACAGCCTGGTCGTGGCATCCGCAGTGGCCGGCGGTGCGAAAACACTTTTCTCCGAAGACCTCCAGCACGGGCAGTCCATTGACTCCCTTACGATCCAGAATCCGTTTATTTAGCGGGCTGCGATACTCTCCGGTTGCATGGATTGTATCTCCTTTGCGAACTTCGCGGCCTTTTGTGAAGCTCCCTGCAGCATGTTTTTACGGAAGATCACGAAGGACACGAGGCAAGGGGGTTCCAAACGCGCCGGAATCCAAACCCCTGAAAGTCCTTCAGGTTGAGCGTCGCAAAATCAGTCACACCGAAGGCGATGAGGCTGAGCGCGATTCGGGCGTCGTAGATGGGGCGACGGGCGAAGTCCTCGGTTCCGGCCCGCTGCCAGAGTTCGTCGTGGAGTTCCCGGCTGCGCGGCGGAAACCCGAGGGTTTTCCATCTTGGATGCTTTCGGTAACTGCCGATGACTTCCGCCGCCTGCCGTGCGGTCAGCGGGTTCGGGAGGACGACCGGATTGCGCAGGTGGAGATAGAACTCGGCCAGAACGAACTCGCTCAGCGCCACGTCATCACGGCGGGCATGTTCCTCCAGGAATTCCCGGGCACCGGCGTGGGCGGGCGACTCCGGGCAGAAGCTGTAAAGCAGGATGTTGGCATCGATCGAGATCATGGCGCGGTGAGCGTCGGATCCGCGTCTTGCAGCGCCAATTCCCTTAATTGTGCGGGGCTCAGTCCCTTCCAACCAACCTTGGCCGAGACCGGCGGAACCCAGGGAGAATCCTGCGGCCTCCCATCATAGACCTCCAACAAGAGCTCGGCCCCCCGGCGAAATGTTTCCGCCAAAGACCATTCACGAGCCTTGGCGAGGGATTTGACGTCGCGGAACAGCTCTTCGGGCACTTGGATTTGAGTCTTCACCATACTGGCAAATCTATAGCTCCATTGATTTGATGTCAAATTGCGTGCTTCCCTCCTCCGAGAGAAATGGAGGCTCCTGCTTCGGGAACGCGAAGCTGGCATGGCAGGTGGATCCACTTCGGCAAGCATTTCCACTTCCCGGTCGGGTGAAAAATGCCATTAGATGCACACGGACCCCCACTTCCGTCAGAGCGTTGAACTACTCCTTGCCCGCCTCGACTTTCTTCATGCCCTCTTCGAGCGTCTTGATGTCGGCGGGCGAGAGTTGCGGGCGGTTGATTTTGATCGTCAGCTTGTCGAGTTTCGCCGTGAGCGGGAACGGCGGCTGGTAGTCGGCGTCATTCACGCCGGTGAGGGTGTCGGAGCCGATGTCGAACGCCTCGTCCCATTGCAGGATCATCGGCAGAGTCTTGGGCATCTTGATGGTCTGAACCACTTTACCGTCTACTTTGAGCGTGCCGGTCCCGGGGCGTCCGAGTCCGCTCATGTTGTTGAAAGCGAGCGTGCCGACGCCGAGACCGTCGTATTGGAAGTCGAACTCGAGGGTGTGCTTGCCGGGCGGGAGCGCGTCGGGGCCTTCCCATTTGATGCGCTCAAGGTCCACGAGGTTCCAGAGGAGCACGGGTTTGCCTTTGAGGAGGTAGAATCCGTAGCCGGCGAAGCGTCCGCCGGAGGTGAGAATCATGCCCTCGGCACCGCCCTCGGGCACGGTGATGTCGGCGGTGATGGTGTAGGAGGCATTGAGGAGGAAGGGCGAGTCGCCTTGCGGGAGGCCGACCATCGGGTGCTGGTAAACGAACTCGGTGCGTCCGGCGGTGATGTTGGGACGCGGGGCGACGATGCGGGCGGCGACGGAGGCGTCCATGGGGAACACTTCGTGTTTCTTCGCCTCCTCGATGAAGAGGGCTTTCATCTCCTTGACCTTGTCGGGGAATTTTTCCGCGAGGTTCTGCGTTTGGCTGAAATCCTTGTTGAGGTCGTAGAGTTCGAGAACCTGGTTGTTGAGCGGGTCGGGGTTGGCCGGGCCGAAGGCCTCCCACGGGGCGCGGTTGACCTTGGTGCTGAGGAACCAGCCTTCGTGGTAGAGCGCCCACTGGCCGAACATCTCGAAATACTGGGTGGTGTGCTTCGAGGGGGCCTTGGCGTTGGCGGCGTCGAAGGTGTAGGCGAAGCTGGTGCCTTCCATCGGGGCCTGTTTGATGCCGTCCACCGTGTCGGGCGCGGGGATGCCGGCGACCTCGAGCAGGGTCGGGACAACGTCGATGAAATGCATGAACTGCTGGCGCAATCCGCCGGCGTCCCTGATGCGGGCGGGCCACATGACGGCCATGTTCTGGCGGACGCCGCCGAGTTTCGAGCCGTTCTGCTTGAACCAATCGAACGGCGTGTCGAAGGCCCAGGACCAGCCGGCGGACATGTGGTTGTAAGTCTGCTCGGTGCCCCAGACGTCATACCATTTCATCTGCACGTCCACCGGAACCTGCACGCCGTTGAAGAACGCGACTTCGTTCGGCGTGCCGAGCGGACCGCCCTCGGCGCTCGTGCCGTTGTCGCCGTTGATGTAGATGATGAGGGTGTTGTCGAGTTTGCCCATGTCCTCGATGGCCTGGATGACGCGGCCGATCTCGTGGTCGCTGTAGGCGGCGTAGGCGGCGAAGACTTCCACCTGGCGGATGAAGAGTTTTTGCTCCTCCGGCGTGAGTTCGTCCCACGGCTTGAGGATGTCCTTCGGCCATGGCGCGAGTTGGGTGTCGGGCGGGATGACGCCGAGCTTTTTCTGGTTCTCGAAGATGCGCTCGCGGAGTTTTTCGTAGCCGTCGTCGAAAAGGTGCATGGCGCTGATTTTGTCCACCCATTCCTTCGTCGGGTGGTGCGGCGCGTGGGTGCGCCGGGCGCGTATTTCACGAAAAACGGCTTGCTCGGCATCGTCTGGTTGATGCGGTTGAGGTAGTCGATGGCGTCGTCCGCCATGCCGGTGACGAGGTTCCAGCCGGGCTTGCCGAGGAAGGGATAGATCTGGGTGGTGTTGCGAAAGAGGTTCGGCTGCCACTGGTTCGCGTCACCGCCGACGAAGCCGTAGAAATACTCGAAACCCATGCCGGTGGGCCATTGGTCGAAAGGGCCGACCTGGCTGGCGGCGAAGGCGGGGGTGTTGTGGTCCTTGCCGAACCACGAGGTCGCGTAGCCGTTGTCGAGGAGGATGCGCCCGATGGTGGCTTTGTCCTCGGGGATGATGCTGTTGTAACCGGGGAAGCCGGTGGATTGTTCGGAGATGACGCCGAAGCCGACGGAGTGGTGGTTGCGTCCGGTGATGAGCGCGGCGCGCGAAGGCGAGCAGAGCGAGGTGGAGTTGATGTTGTTGTAGCGCAGGCCGGCCTTGGCCACGCGGTCCATCGTGGGCATGGGGATGACGCCGCCGAAGGTGCTCGGCACACCGAAACCGGAGTCGTCGGTGAGGATGAGGAGGATGTTGGGCGCCTCCTTCGGCGGGACGATGCGCGGGGCCCACCAGGCGGTGGATTGCAGCGCGGCGTCCTTGATCACGCCGCCGAACTGCGGCTGCGGTGCGGGGAGCTGGTTGCCGGGGATCGTGGTGGTGGCGTCAGGGGCTCCGGGGGTGCCGGTGGTCTGGACCGGGTTCGCGGCCAGCGCGTGCGAGGCAAGGGATGCGCTGGCGAGGAAAGTGAGCGGGAGGAAAAGACAACGCGGACTCATGGCCCGCTTTTAGCGCAAGTCGGAATGGTTAAAAGCGCAAAAGATGATTTGCTGGAGAGGCTTTTGGGTTAGTTTGACGGCCTTCCATTGCCAATCGTGCAGTCTCTTCCTTCACCGCTTCCTCCCCGCCTTCGTCGGCGGTTTCTTTGTCTCGGCCTCGCGCTGGCTCTAGTCGGCTGCGCCAATCATGCGGGCCTCCCCCAGCCCCTGCCCGGCCGTGAGGCCCGCATGCAGAACGGCTACCTCTACTACGTTGACGGCGCCGGGGGCGGCACGGCGAAGAACAACTGGGCCGGCGGAGTGCGGCGCGGGCTGATCGAGGCTGGCTACACAGGGGCGGGAGAAATGTATTCTTGGGAGACGGGCGACGGGCTCTTGGTCGATCAGGTGGCGAGCCTCGAATACAAGAGGAAGAAGGCCAAAGGCCTGGCCGCGAAAATCACCAAACACAAAAAAGATTTCCCCGCCGCGCCAATCAATGTTCTCGGCTTCTCCGCCGGAACGGCCGAAACGGTCTTCGCGCTCGAGGATCTCCCGCCGGGAGTGCAGGTCAGGAATGTCGTGCTTCTCGGATGTTCGCTGAGCGAGAATTACGACCTGACCAAGGCGCTCCGACACGTCGATGGAAAACTCTACATCTTCACCTCCCACCATGACCGGGTCGTCGGCGATCTCATGCCGCTCTCGGGCACGACGGACCGCAAGTTCGACGACCCCGGAGCCGACATCAACGGGTTCGTTCTGCCGCCGAAAGCCAGCGCCGAAACACGCCGGCTCTACAAAAAGAAGATCGTAACCGTCAAATGGCGCAAGGCCGAGGAGCGCGATGGCAACTACGGCCGCCATTTTGACAACATCAAGGCACCCTTCATCCGCGACTACGTGGCTCCCTACCTTACGGTCAAGCGGCCGCAGGATGGCTGAACATTCCAACCCTATGAAATCCATCCCCTTCCCTCTGACTTTGGTCGCGGTGGCTTCCGGCCTCTTACTCTCCGGCTGCGTCAACCCGATCAATCCTCTCGGGCGCTTCGATCCCACCCCGAAGGTCGGCGCGATCCCGTCGGCCGATCCGCCGAAGAAATTCGCCTGGGGCATTGCCACCGCGAGCTATCAATACGAGGACCCTGCGGTCGTGCCGGGGCAGCGGAAGTTTTTCTCCACCGATTGGGATGTGCTCGTGGCGCAGAAAAAGGCCCCGCCGCGCGGGAACGCCCTCTACAGTTGGAGCCATTTCGAGAAGGACCTTGAAGCGCTGAAGAAGATCCGCCCGACCCACTACCGCTTCAGCATCGAGTGGGCGCGCGTCGAGCCGAGGCCCGGCGAATACAACGAGGAAGCCATCCGCGGCTACGTGCGCATGGCCCGCGAACTCAAGGCCCTCGGCATTGAACCCGTCGTCTGCTTGTGGCACTTCACCTTCCCCGACTGGCTCTACGACAAGGAAACCCCGGGAAACTCAAATTGGCTCCATCCGCTCGTGCGCGAACGCTGGAAAGCTTACGTGAACAAGATGGTCCGCGCGATGGGGCCTGACGTGAAGTTTTACGCCCCGCAAAACGAGCCCAACGGCCAGATCACCACGGCCTACATCGTCGCGCAGTGGCCGCCAGCCATGACCATGGCCATCGGGCATTACTGGAAGGCCATCGAGGCCAGCACCGGAATGTTCCGCGACGCGGCCGGCATCGTGAAGAAACTGAACCCCGACGCAAAGATCGTCAGCGTCGAGGCTTTGCCTTGGTGGGAACGCGCGCCGCTCGACCCGGGCGGACTCATTTACAACACGATGATCCACGGCAACACCGACCACCTCGACCGCATCTATGACGTCTGCGACATCCTTGGCATCAATTACTACTACTCGCAGGCTCCTGGCCCGGTCTCCCTCCTGGCCGGTCCATCAATGCGCGGCAAGAAGTTCACCATGATGGGATGGCGCATTGACCCGGACGGGCTTTACAAGGAAATCAAGCGCGTCGCCACCCGCTACGGGAAGCCCATGATGATCACCGAGAACGGCATCGCCACGCCCAACGACGCCAAGCGCGAGTGGTATATGCGCAACCACATCGCCGCGGTCGGTCGCGCGATCCGTGACGGCTACGATGTGCAGGGCTACTTCGCCTGGTCGCTGGCCGACAACTACGAGTGGCACTATGGGTTCGAGGCCACCTTCGGGCTTTCGCATATGAATCCTGCGACCAAAACCCGCGAACTCAAGCCCTCCGCGCATAAGTTCGCCGACCTGATCAAGGCGCACCCAACAGTCAAGTCCGTCAGCACGATCAGCCCGCAGGCGGATTTCGCGCCCTTGCCCCGCTGACGGAGAGGCGGCCGACCAAATCCGGCCACGCGCTCCGCGGGGTGCTCACGACCCCGGGGCGGGCGTAGAGGCACGCCTCATCAATCTCGGCAACCTTGTGCAGGTCATCATGCGCGGCGAGGCTCGGCTCAACTCGTCGCCCCGCACGAGCTGCGCCAGGATCGGACCACGATGAAAGGAGAGCCTGCGGCTTCCCGCATCGAAAACCTGGCCGCCCAGAATGTCCGCAGGCAGAAGGTCGTTGGTAAACTGCACACGCTTGCAATCGAGTCCGAGAACTCGCGCCACCGTCTTGACCGGCGTCGTCTTGCCCACACCCGGGGTCTCCTCGATGAGCAGATCACCCCCGGCGACATAACAGCAAAGAGCCGACTCCCGCTCCTGCCCCCGGTCGACCAAAGCCCGCTCCCCCTCGGCCTTGAACTTGGCCAGAAATTCCTGCATGGGCGTAACTATAGTCCGGTTTTTCGCCCGACCAGCCACGGATCGGCCCCGCTCACCGCAAGGCTCCTGGAGCCGAGCAGGCGTGCCCGGCGAGAAACCGTCCGGTGAATAACGCGGCGTCTTGACCAGGAGATCGACCTGCGGCGGCGAGGCGAATCCGCCCCAGTGGGAAGCCCCCTCAATCCCGCAGTGGCCGTGCAAAACCCCGCAGGGCGCGAGCAGGCAATCAAGCAGATTCAATTCGATCCATCCGGAGTCGCGGCCAACCAGGCCCCGACCGCGCCCTTGCCAGAGAATGAGGCACTCGTCGCTGACCGGATGGGTGTGGATGAAATCGGCGACGGAACCGGCGGCGCAGGCGAAGTTGAATCCCGCCGTCCGCGTTCCCGCCCCCGGCCAGAGGACAAGCCGGCCGGAATGCCCAAAGCATCGAAGGGAGCGCCCAAGAAGATATTGAAAAGCGCGCCGGGGCTCGCACCTCGGCGGCCGGGAGATTCCAAGATCGCACCGCGGGGTCCGTTTCCCGAAAGCGCAGATCCAAGGGCGCCGTCAACCCGCCGGACTGGGCGTTGAGGCCGGCGTGGAAACATGCCTCAAGGTTCATCACGCCCATGCTTGTCTGATAGAATCCGGCTTCCGCATACAACTCGAATTGAGGCGGAGTGATCTGGGCCACGCAAACCAGCGCCCCGGCCCCGCCTGCTTGGCGCACCGCCCGCTCCGCCCCTGCGGGAAAATGCGCGCAGTCCCCCGGGGCGAACGCGACCCAGCGCCCGTGCAACAGGACCTCCCCCTGACCCGCCACGCACATCATCGCTTCTTCGGCACAGGCGTAGGTGTAGGTGCTGCTCGACTCGCCCTCGGCCAAGCCCAGGACATGCACACTCTGGGTTTGAAACCCGTTGCCCGGCCAGGCAATCAAGCGGGTTTCAACGCCGTGCAAACGGATGACGGGCCCGTCGTTCAAGTTCCCGATGGCCCCGGATTGCCGGATCTGCGCGGCGGTTCTGTGCCGGGCCAGCATGGCTTCGCGTGTCATGGTGGGCGCAACCAAAGACGGGGAGGCCTGAAGCGTCGACCAGAAGCAGCCAAAGCTCCGCCTCCGGTCGAGCGAGTCTGTTCTCGCCCTCCCGCGGATCGCGACTCGGCCGCCCAACTACCCCGCGGCCAGCACCATCACATACCCCGGCGGCGCCTCAAGGCGTTGCAGCGCCACCGCCCGTGCCCCGACTCTCGCCCCCGCTTCGCGATCTCTCATGATCGTCGTTTCCACGCGGGTGATCTCCATCCCCCGGGCCAACCCGAGGCCGACGCATTTCATCGCCGCCTCACGGGCGGACCAAAGGACGAAGAAGGCCTTCTCGCGAAGAGGTTCCTCCAACTTGGCCCAGGCGGCGGCTTCGTCCGGATGAAAATACCGCTGCACGATCGCCGCCATCTCGCGCACCTCGCGGATCATTTCCAAATCCACCCCCACCGGCATTTTGTCCACGGCGACCACGATGTAGTCGCCGGCATGGGAAACGTTGAAATCCCACGGCCCCGAATCCACCAAGCGCGGCTTGCCTTCCTTGTCTTCGATGAAATTCAGAACTGAGGGCGGACCTCCGAGACATTCGGAAAGCATTTCCCGCCGCAGACTGCGCGAGAGAATGAACCGGTCTCGCACCGCTTCATGTTTGATTTCCCCCGCTCGCTGGGCTTCGGCCTCGCTCAATAGATGACTCCAGGCATGCGCCTCATCCAATCTGGCCAGACGCAACTTGGCCGTGCGACTCACCCCGCACCCCCTGGTGTCGCCGTCGCGGAAAAAACACGGTTGGCATAAGCTTCCACTTCGGCCGCCGAAGGCCTTTGCCCCTCGCGGTAAGGCATGATGAAAGCCGCCACCTCGTAGCTGTAGATGCGGGTCCCCGTGCGGATGAACTGCCAAAGATTGGCCGTGTTAAGATAGACATCCGCATCGAACTCGATCTCCACCGGTTCGCCGTTGAGATAAGAACCCCAGAGCATCAAGGCCGGACCATTAGGGCCACTGAAGGGAAAAACATTGAAGGTGAACTCGCGTCCCGCCACCCGAACCTGCTCCCGGCTGACCGGACCATCAATGCGCCAGCCGGCCCCGGGCATACAACGGTCGGGACGATGATAGAGTTGGTTGGCGTTCCCCTGCCGCGGATTCCAATAAAAGTGGTAGCCGATGACCCGCGCGGGAGCACCTTCGGCGGATTCCCGGATGTAGTGATACTCATCGGGCTTGAGCACGCCGAGGATCGACGCCGGCACCTGATCATCAACCATGAAGCCGCCCGCTTCTGCCGGGGCCAGCATGGCTTGAACCGGACTGGCCGCGAGACTCCCTCGGATCCAATACCATCCATGCGCGCCAAGCATGGCCAGCGCGGCCAGCCCAACCAAAACCCATCCGGAGCGGGGCGAGAGAAACAACAACCTCGCTGGCGGCGCGCCTGCTCCGTCTTTCCGTGCACGATCCCTCGGCCGGTCGCCGGCAGCGAGAGACAAGGCCAGCGCCGCTAGTCCTACGCCCGCCAGAAGCATACCCAGGACCACATAGCCTGCGGTGTCATGAACCTGCTCGATTGCGGCATTGCCGCCGTTGATTCCGGCGAGCGCGAGGATCAACACCCGCACCTGATTGCCGGCCAGCGCCATGATGAACGCGACAACGAGCAACACCGCGCGCCCCCAGCCTGACAGGCGGGCCAACTCACCGGCGGCGAGGCCAACCATGAGCGCGGTCTGGAGCGAGCGCAGCCCGCTGCAGGCTTGCTCGACCCCCACGGTGCAATTCGGAAGTGTGATGGTTGTGCCCGCGGCGGTGGCCGGATAGCCCAACAAGTGGAGCAAACCAACCGACCAGCTTGTCACCACCTGCATGAGCGGAAAGGACACGTAGTTTTCGACAAACGTCGGCCAGGGGATGGCCACGAGCATGAAGATCGTCGGCACGAAAAACACACGCAGGCGCTGACGTCCCCCGGTCACCCATGCGACTGCGAGTGTGAGGCCAGCGGCCAGCACACCGATGGCCCACAGGGTCGGGCGCCAGTGGATGGGGGTTTGTCGCACGATCTCCAGCGGCAGGATGGCGGCCAAGGCAAAGAGAATCGTCGCCCAAGCGACCCACCGCACCGCCGCGAAGGTTGGCGAGGCGACGTCGTCTGGCCCGTCCACTTCCAATCGCTTCCAGAGAAAATAGAGCGCAAGGGGCGGGACAAACCATCCATAGCCATAGTCCTCAGACCCGGACCACTCACCGGCGCAGGCCCAGATCAGCCAGCCCCAATAGCCGACGACCAGAAGCCAAAGTGGCTCCCGGCACCTCGCAACGCTGTTATGGTCATTCATCCCGCTTGTTCACCCTGCGCTGATCTCCAGCCATTCCGGATGCTGCCGCGCATGCTCGGCGATCTCGGCCAAAATCTCGGAAACGCCGCGGCGCGGCTGCCAGTCCCAGACCTCCGCGCACTTGGACGAATCCAGCACGACCCAAGGCAGATCAAACGGCCTCGGTGATAGGTCGGACGACACCTCGTGTGCGCCGAACTCATTGGCGCACCATTCCGACAGCTGACGCAAAGACATCGCGGACGAAGCCCCGCCGCTGACGTTGACAATCCGTGGCCTACCCGCCGGCGGCGCGGCCATCTGCCGCGCAACCAAGTCGAGCAAATCGTCCGGATGCAAACAATCGCGCACTTGGTGCCCAGCTCCGCCGAAGCCGATGTATTTCAAAGGTTGTTTCTGCGCCCAACTGTGAGTCCAAAAACTGAAGATACCCTGGTCGGGTTTGCCAAACTGCCCGGCGCCGGCCATCACGCCGCAGCGGTTGACCAACACGGGAAAGCCGAAGGCCGAACCGTATTCCAGCGCGATTTGTTCACTGGCCAGTTTGCTCGCGCCGTAGAGCGAGATCGGGGCCTTGGTGGGAAAATCTTCCGTCAGTCCGGCCGGACCGACTGCGTCGCTTGTTTGACCAAGAACAAAAGCGCCTCCGCGCTCCACCACCGGCAGCGCACAAAGAGCCTCGATCGAATACACGCGGCTGGTGCTGAGCAAAATCATCCCCGCGCCCTCGCGCTTGCACGTCTCCAGCAGGTTGACCGTGCCCCAGAGATTGTGCTCGAGCAAATCCCGGCTGCTCGTCTGGCCATCCACTCCCGCGAGCACACTCGGATTGGCGGCAGCATCAATGACCCACTCAATCCCCCTCGCCCGCTCCAAGTCGCGCTCCGACCGCACATCGCCGCGCCAGAACTCAACTCCAGCTGACTCGATCCGCGGCTGGTTCCGTTCGCTGCCCGGACGGATAAAGCTATCAAACCCGCAGACCTCATGCCCCGCCGCACGCAGGCCAAGAGCCAGCTCCGAGCCGACGAATCCGCACACACCGCTGATGAGGATTTTCATTCAGCCGGTTGGCCGGAAACTGCGCCGCGAGCCCAGTGCGCGGTCACGGGTTGGTCCGGCGTTTGCACCCGCTCCTGCCGCGTTCTAAGACCGCGGTGTAGTGAGGTCATTCTTGTGCTCCTTGATCTTCACACTGATGAGGAAATCGTAGAAACCGTTCAGCATGCAGTAGGCGAAACCTGGAGTGCCATCGAGGCATCCGCCCCGCACGACGTAAAGATAGATGAATTTCCACAACCAGCGCGCGGGGAGACGGGCATGCAGACGCTTGAGCGCGCGCTTGCGCGCCGCGGGGTCCTTCGAGCCTAAGTCGGCGAACGGGATCGGGCCTCGCACCAACGCAGCCGCCGCGTCGGCTTCAGCTGTCGAATATCGATTGTGCCGAGCCACCCAGTCCGCCACGCCCTTGCTGAAATTCAGGTGGTCGTAGGGCGTGCGCAAATAGCCCGTGCCTCGCAGGGCGCCGTCCTCGCGCTGACCGTGTCCCGACTTGGCGAACCGTGCCTCGCCGATTTTGATCAAGCGCACTTGATGATAGGGGTATTGCGAACTGTGCTTGATCCAGCGACCAAGGAAAATGATGCGGTTGGCCACAAAGTAGGCGCTGTGGCGGTCTTCGCGGATCGCTGACTCGCATTCGGCGCGCAAGGCTTCGTTGAACCGCTCGTCGGCATCGAGGTGAAAAACCCACGGGTGCTTGAACGTGAGGTGATCGAGCGCGTAGTTGCGCTGGGCACCGAAATCGTCAAAGGCGCGCCGGAAAACCCGCGCCCCCCCCTGCTCCGCCGCCTTGCACGTCCCATCAGTGCTGAACGAATCGAGAACAACGACATCGTCGCACCACGCCACGGAATCGAGACAGGCCTCAATATTGGCCTCCTCATTTCTGGTTAGGATGAGGATAGAGAACATCGTTCAGCGCGAGCCGACCACATGCGCGGGATTGCCGACCACGACCGTGTTGTCCGCAACATCCTTGATGACCACGGCGCGCGCTCCGACCACGGCGCGGGAACCGACAGTCACCCCGGGCCCGACGTAGGCATCCGCGCAAATCCATGCCCCGCCACCAATGGTGATTGGGGCCTTGCGCAACGGCATCGCATCGTCGCGAAAATCGTGCGTTCCACCGCAGAGATGCGCTCGCTGCGAGATGGTGACACTCTCCCCTATTTTCATGGGACCGAGGTTGTAAAGAAGCGCATCGAAACCAACCGAGGACCATGCCCCAATCTCCAAATTCCAGGGAATGAAAATGACCGCGGAGGGATGGATGTGAACATGATCCGCCACTCTGGCCCCGAAGAGCCGCAGAAGGAATCTCCGCCACGGCCAGCAGAGACGAGGACTCCAGCGGAACAAGGGACGGCACAAACCCCACAAGGCCCGGCGGGCCAACTCGCCCCGGGTCCACTTGTCCTGCGCGCGGTTCGTCTCAATGTCCATGTCCCGCCTCCGTTATCACTTTTTCCATCAGCTCGACATACATATCCGCCACGACACCGGGGGAGAACTCCTCCGCCGTTCGCCGGCCAGCCTCCGCCAAGCGTCTCCGTTTCTCCGGCGACTCGATCAGCTCTCGCAGAGCCTTCGCCAGCGCACCTGCCGGCTCCGGTCCACGATGATCGAAGACCATGCCGTTCGAACCCGCTTGCAGGTAGTCGCGGAAGACGGCGAGATCAGAGACCACAACCGGAAGACCGCGCGACATGGCTTCCAGCGGAGCCAGGCCGAAAGACTCCCCAGTTTCGGCCAAAGACGGATAGACGAAAATGCCGGCGTCGGCGTAGCACGCGGCCAGCTTTTGCGGATCGTAGATCGGGTCGGCCAAGCGAACCGGCAGATCACGCGTCAACTCCCTGATCCGCCGCACGTAGTCGGATCCCCCACCGCCATCGGCCTCGGCCCTCGGCCCGACCAGCACGCACTCCCAGTTCGCTGCGCCGTTGTGATCCAACCTGCGCAAGGCCTCGGCCAGCAAGCTCAGCCCCTTTTCCGGGTGCAAGCGCCCCGCGTAAAGAATTCGCACACGGTCCCCAACTCTTGGCCGCCCCGGGTCCAGCGCCCTGAGGAAGACTTCATCCAGGCAATTGGGCACGATCTGGACCTTGGCGGCAATGGATGGCGTCTGCTGCTTGATTGCGCGGGCCACGGCGGCGGAGACTGCGACGATGGCCTGACATTTGCTGTAGAGAACGAACTGGCCTTTGGGGAAACGTTGAATGCAAGCCACGACCGGCCCGGCGGACGGACGCCACCGCGGCAGGACCGCCGGCAGCCAGAAATCATTGGTGATGACCACATCGCCGGGGGGCACATGCGGGATGGCACGAAGCGCGTAAAGCAGACATTTTACGAGGTCCGTTCGCAAGGACCGGGTTTGGTTGTAACCGCCCCATCGGACGAACTTGACCCCCTCAGTCTCCTCCCCTGAGGCCTGCCCGGGGTAGGAGCGTGCGAACACCGTGACGTCGTGCCCGCGGGCGGCAAACTCCCGGGCGAGCCCATCCCACAGCCGCGGCACCGCCCCGCCGCGCAGCGCGGGAACCGGGAACGTGGGGCCGGTGCAAATGGTGATTTTCAAAGTGGTGAATTCAGACCGGCGGGCTCAGTCGGCGAGGACTCGCGCATAGGCGTGGGTAACCGTGCGAGCGGCCGCCGGCCACGTGTAATTCCTCTCCACCAAGGCGCGCCCGGCGCATCCCATCGCCTGGAGTTTTTCCCGGGACGAAGAGAGGGCCTCCTGCAGCGCCCCGGCCACCGCCCCGATCTCTGGAGGAACCCACCATCCTGCACCCCGCTCGGCGATTTCGCTCCACGGCGTTGCCGTCGAGGCAATGACCGGTCGAGCCCAGGCCATTGCTTCCGCGATGGCCAAGCCGAAATTTTCCGAGTAACTCGGCAGCACGAAAACTTCGGCGTTGGCCATGAGTGCGTCTTTCTCTGCGCCGCGCATCTCACCGGGCAGGCATACGGAGTCCTGCACTCCGAGTTGTGCAATCAAATGTTCAAGCTCTCTGCCGTAGCCGATCAAATCGGAGCCAGCCAGCACGAGGACGCCCTGGTCTCGTCGCGCCTGACGGCTCCACGCGCCGAGGAGCACATCGAGCCCCTTCTTGGGGTGAAGCCGGGACAAGAAGACAATCCATTTCCGGCCGCGGAGGACGGGAAACTTGTGCTCGAGGGCCTGACGCCCGGGCCGAGCCGCCAAGTCAGGGCAATCCACTCCGTTGGGGGCGACCACGATCTCCTGCTCCAGGCCCCGCGCCCGGATGTTGCGAACCTCAAGGTCGGACGTGGCGTGAAAAAGTGCAGCCGAGTTGAGATTTCGCTTTTCAAACAACCACCAGGCCACAGTTTTCTTCACCCGGCTGCGCTTGAGGGACCATCCATCGAGCATTCCCCTTGGCGAGACCACCAGCGGCACGCCGGCCGCAACCGCGGCCGCGCGCGCGTAGGCATTGGGCCACATCCAGAGGCCGTGGTTGTGCACGAGGTCCGCCCCCTTGGCCTCGCGACGCAGCATTCGAGCCAACTCCGGACTCCACCCACGACCATGCACGGCGAGTAGGTTCCCCGGCAGAGCGAGGACCCGAACTCCCGGCGCCTCCACTTCCGGGCCCAGGTGTTCATAGCGCAGGGTGGCCAAGGTCACTTTGTGTCCTAGCCGGGCCTGCTCGGAGGCCAAGCGGGTGACCGAGAAGGCCGGCCCGCCGGTGGACGCGTGCACGAGAGCCACCACGTGGAGAATGTTCATGGACAAAGCCTGAGGGTCACCGCCGGCCGACGCGCTCATAGATCCGCGCATACTGCTGCGCGATCTCCCGCGGCTGGAACCTGCGCACATTGGCCAGCCCGCGCTCAATCAGGCTCGACCGCAGATCGCTGCGGGCCATGATCGAGGTGACCGCCGCCCGAATGGCTTCCACGGAAAATGGATCGACCATCAAGGCACCGTCGCCCGCCGCCTCAGGCATGGAGCCCAGGTTCGAGGTGACAACGGGCCGGCCGGTCGCCTGGGCTTCAAGGATGGGCAAGCCGAAGCCCTCGTAAGTGGAGGCGAACACGACCAAATCACAACGCCGGTAGGCCTCGCGCAGGTCATCGTCCGCCAGGCGCCCGAGAATTCGAAACGGAACGCCCGAGGCCGAGAGGTGGCCGCGCTGCTCGTCGCTGACTTCGCCGACAATCTCCAGGTGGCAGGGTGTTCCTTGGAGCGCCTCGGTCACCCTCGTGAGGTTCTTGTTCCGCTTGGTCCCGACCTGCAGGCAGACCGGCGCGTTCTCGTTGAAGGCGCCGGGAGCGAAGCGAAAATCGGAGGAAACGCAGTTTGGCACGACCTGCACCTGATCCGCCCGCGCTCCAATCCATTGCCGCAATTCACTCTTGGTGAAGGAGGAGATCGTCGTGGTGACAACCGCACGGCTGACCGGGCCGGAAAACCAAAAGTATTTCAAAACCGCCCGCGCCAGTCCCTGCAAACGGCTCAAGGCCGCACAATCATGGATGGTCAGAACGGTGCGTTCGCGCTGGAGGCCGAAGGCCAGATAATGCACGTCACCAACAATGTGGTGAACGTCCGCCGCATCACTTCCGGCACGAACCACATTGCGCAGCCGGGGAAGAAAACCCCGGCTGCGATGGGGACATGGCTCAAAATGGACATCATACCCGGCAGGAAAGGCGCCTCTGATATCCGCGAAGAGGCGCTCGATGCTGAAGTGCGAGAGCGACGGCCTGCGTCCGTGCTGAATGACCTTCACGTTGAATAGCGGGCTCCACCGTGCGGCCCTTCCGGTGCACCTGATTCAGCCTCGAGGGCTTGGGCGCTGGCGACCCCTCATTCTGGTAGAGCGGCGGCTGTTTTCCTGTTCTGCGGGGTTCGAGTCCGAAGCGGTCTTGCTCGCCGCGAGTTCAGCGCGCTGGCGGCGGCTGGCCCACTTCGGCAGGCTGCCCGGCCCAGCGGCCATGGAGGCATGGCTCGGGAGAGGACTCGGCATGGCCGGCGCGAACAATTCAAAAACCGGCGATGCCTCGACCTCCCCCCGCAGCTTGGGATCACCGAAGGTGGCCTCGGGCCGCGCCCCGGCGGTCGCCCGCTGCACGTAGGCCAGAGGATTCGGCTGCCTTCTCATGAGCAAGAGCGCGGCCATCGTCACCCCCACAGCGCCTTGAAATTGCGTGGTCACGAAAACCCCCATGGTGTCGGCTTTCGTTGACGCGGCCATCACAATCAGCCCGAGAACAAAACGGAGAGATGTCATGGGAACGCCCACGGTGAGCCGGGTCATAAAGGCGTAAAACGCAGCCAGGACGACGGCCAGCCCGGCAACCCCGAGGTAGCCAAAGTTGGCGTAGGCCTCGGGAATGAGGCCCCAACCGATGGATGTTGACGCGGTCTGCTCCAGTGTCTGGAGTCCGTAGTTGACGGTTAGCATGACGTTACCCGCATGGCTGATACCCTTTTGGTCGTCAATGAACCGAGGAATGAGAAGGCGGGGGATCGGTTCGTAGGTGATTCCATTGAGGAAAGGGACTTCGCCCGGACTCTTCTTCTGGACGATAAGGAGCATTTGGATGTTGCCAGCCCGCTCGAAGGCGCTTGAGGCGCCCTCGTCGCCCTTGGGTCCATCGATAACTCCGGCCAGCCCCCCAACCTGCTCAAAGCCGTGGCCAAACCATTCTCCGTAGAATGAAGGAAGATTAGCCAGGGTCAGCCCTCCCGAAGCGGAAGGGCCCCAGTATTTGTCGCGCATCTCATACTTGCCGGGATGCAACAGTGCCACCCCGATGAACACGCCTAGCAACACGCGCCATGGCAGTTTGTTGCCTCCAAGCACATAGCCGAAAATCGTCAATGCGACCGGCACAATTGCCTGGGCGAGCATCAGCGAGGTCAAACTCAAAGCGACTGTCACTAGAACCCCGACGGTCAGCCAGACCACCTGCCCACTATCAAGGAGTCCCCGCCCATGGTAATAGGCCAGCACGAACAGGCCCATGGCATTGAGGGAGAGCGCGACACCCCGCGCCACCTGCATCAGGTTTCCGGGCAGGACAAGAAAACCGACAAAGTTGTTGATCAGAAAAACCACCCCCGCGCCCACGAAGAGGAAGAGGTAACGGAGCGAATGCTCCCGTTCGATCATCAGCACGGTCTTCGGTGCGGAGGGCGAACTCGCCGTCATCGAAACCCAGGTGATTGTGCCCAACAAGATGAATCCCAGCATGGTCACCCCGCCAATGATGATCTCGATCGGAGTGTAGCCATCCAACGTGCTCGGGGCCTGCACCATCGGCAGGGCGAAGGTGATCCCGTTGACCAACGCGAACACCGGCCAAATCGGAAGCCCGTGCGAGTAACCCAGCAACCACAGGTAAAAAGGCAGGAGAGACGCGATCGCGAGAAGCACCCCGGCCGCGCTGATGGTCGGGTCCGTCTGTTTCGCGGTCAGCACCATGATCGCCCCAAGCATTGCTGCGGCGAGCCAGACCAGATTTGTGGTCTTGCTGCGCTCTAAGGTGATGACCTGCATAATGGTGCGGAGGAGAGAAGGGTGCGGAGGAAAACCTGACGTCAGGTCAGGCGTTCTGAAGGTAGGCCTTAACGGGACCTCTGCAAGCCACGAGGATTCGCCCACGCCGAACAACAATCAACGAGGGCTTCGACTCCCGCGGCGGTGGCAAAAGCTTTGGCCGATGCACGAATCCCGGAGCGTCGGCTTTTCCAATCAATTTCCAGCATCTGTTCGAGGCAGCTTTGGAGATCATTCCAGTCGTCCGTCTTGAAAATGAGGCCATTCTCGCCCTGCACGATGATATCCTGTGCGCATCCCACACAGTCACTGACCAGCGCGGGGCGCCCGCACGCCTGCGCCTCGTTGACCGCCAAGCCCCACGTCTCTGCGTAACCCGAGGGCAGCACGAGGAAGTCACCGAGACGATACACGACCGGCATCGCCGATTGATTCTGGAATGGGAGAAAAAGAACGCGCTTGGAGGACTCTTGCTTCGCGAGATCGCCCTCTGCCGCGCGCTGTTTGAGCTCTTGCTCGAGTTCGCCGCTCCCGACAAACAAGAGGGTCGTGTCCTCGACTCCCGCTCGCCGGAACGACTCAAGCAACTCCCGCGGCCGTTTCCTCCTCTCGAACTTCGCCGCGTAAAGAAGCACCCGGTGCTGGTCCGGAACCCCCAGCTGCCGGCGCCACTTCAGGGCTTTCGCCTCCAGCTCCGCGTGCGGCTCGCTGAAACGTTCAACTTCGATGGTGTGCGGCACATGGAACAATTTCTCCTCCGCCACACCGAACTCACGATAGTAGTCGCGGTTGGCCTGTCCCACGACCGCAAAGGCCGCCGGCCAACGGTAAACCCTCTTGAGCACCTGCCGCTTGAGTTGCCATTTCCACCAGGCACCGGGCCGGTCAAGCAGATGCGAGTCGCCCCGGAAAATCACGGGAATGCCCGCACGGCTCAGCGTCCGCATGGCTCGCGAGTGCGAGTGATAGTTGTAACCCGTGACATGAACCGCAGCCGGCCGCCAGGCGACCACCCGCCGCACCAGATCGGGGTTACGCAGTCCTCCGTGATGGTGTGTGCCCGGGTCCGCAGCCGTGTTGGGAACCACTTCGAACTCGTATCCGTCCGCCAAGGGAATGTCCCAGGCAAACTCGCGTTGAAATTTCTGGTCACGCGTCACACTCGCATCCCGCCAGGTGTAGAAGACCTTGATCTCGACATCATCCCGCGCCGCCAACTCCCGGTAAATCGGGACGTAGTATTGGATCGGATGCGAAACAATGAAGGCAAGGCGCATGGAAAAGGACAACGGGACTGCGGGACGATGGGACGACGGACCGCCTCGAGCGTTAGCGTGCGGCTTCCTTTTGCACCGCTTGCATCAGGCCTTGCAGACAAGCGAAGGTGCGTTTGCACTGGATCACCAACTCGGGGTAAGCAGAGTCTGAAACATACCCAAGACGCCGAGCCAAATGGAGAAAGTATTGTGCCTCCGCCAAGGAACCACGCGCGATCTGCAGAAAGTGCAAATAATCCTTCAGACTTTCCCGGGCTGACCCCTCCACAATGTTCGCTGCGGCGGAACTCGCGGCTCTGCGCACCTGACTGGTAATGCCGTAAACCTCCTCGCGGGGGAAACGTTTGGTCACCTCATAGACCGCCACGACAGAGTCGTCAGCCAGCTGCCAGGCCTGAATCTTTGTATAGTCTCTCACCCTGTTGTCCTGTCGTCCGTTGTCCCGCGGTCCCGTTGTCCCATTCCGACAACAAGCTCCGCCACCCGCGCGGCCCCGGTATTCCCGGAAGCCCCACTCGTGGGCCGGGCGGCCAACTCGAGGATCGCCTGAGCCACATTCTCTCCGCACGCCCCGGGCGGCAGCACGGCGCCCCACGCGTTGCTGCGGATCTCCTCCGCGGTGTCGCTGTCCTCCGGGCCGATGAAGAGAACCTGGCGCCCCGTGCGCACGCAGCCGTAGAGCTTGCTCGGCACGACCACGCCGCTCCAGTCGGGTGACATGGTGATGAGATGAACCCTCGCCGCGGCAAGCAGTCTCGGGGTTTGCTCCTCGCTCACATAGCCGGTGATCTCGAGTTTCGCCCCCGCGTTGCCCCTCGTCGCGCGTGGCGCCGCCTCCGCCAGGGCCTCAGCCTTCGCCCCGCGCACCGCGAAGCGCACTGTCCAGTCGTTTGGAAGATGCGGTAAAGCGGCGAGGATTTCGCGGAAGCCGTGAGCTTCGCCCAGGTTTCCTGCGTAAAGTGCCATGCGTTGCAGGTCCGCGTCCGCGGAGGGCCGGATGTCATCCCGCCCATCCCATGGTGGCACCACGGCAATCGCAACCTCGGCGGTGACTTCCGGACCCAGCAGGTCTTTCTGCCGTTCGCCCAGACAGATGAGAAGATCGGCGGCGCGCAGGGCAGCCTGACGCCGGGCCAACAAGGCACGATAGGTCCAGCCCGCACGCGCCAGTCGCCCCGAGGCGGCAAGGGCCTCGGGATAGAGATCCATGAGCCAGACCACCAACCGGTCATTGGGCCGTGCTCGCCTAAGACTGGTCGCAAGCCACGGCAGCAGCGGTGGATCGGTCATCAAGACGCAGACCTCCCACGACGTTGCGGGAATCTTCCGGCGGGCGAGCCAACTGAAGCAAATCCACGCCCCCAGGCGCGGCAGCCACCCGGGAATGTGGACCTGGACCATATTCACAGCCTCTCGTCGTGCCGTCGCCCCGCTGACTCCGGCGCCGGAGTATCTTCCCGTGCTCGTCAGCACGGTCACTTCGTGCCCTGCCGCGGCGAGATCATCCGCCACATCGCCCAGCATGCGGCCCGTCGGAACCTGCGTTCCGCCGTAAAAGCGGTTGACCAGCAATATTCTCATGCCCTCCCCCTCAGCGCGGCGTCGTAACCGCGCTGAATCAGCCAGGACGCCACGATGACAACCGGCAGACAGACGCCGCATAGATAGAGCAACTGCCCGTGCGCCGTGGAAGACACATGCCACCGGCTCATCATCTCGTAAGCTGGCCGGTGGACCAGATACATGACGAAAGCGGCGTAGCTCAAAGCCCCGACCGCACGGGATTGGGCGAACCGTGCGGCAAAATGCTCCGCAAAGATAAACACGGCATACGCTCCAAGCGCCGCGAGCGCCACAAGCAGGGCGAACCTCGCCAATCCCGTGCTGCCAGAATTCATCGCCGCGGCAGCCACAATGGCGGTCACGATCAGCGCCGCGGCCATCGCTCCGCGCGTCGCCGGGGTGGGCCGCTTCGCATGCCTGACGCCGAGGATGAAAGCAGGAAAATACAGCAGCAGCCTCGGGTCGGAGCTTGGCAAAATCTTGATCGCAAACGCAGCCACTGCCAGCAGAGATGCAGAGATACCGACAAACCGCCAGCCAGCCGCGCGGATCAGCAGCGGGGCGGCGAGATAGTAGGCCAAGAGCATGACCACAAACCAGAGGGTGAACGGGGCCGGGCCGATCAACAGGGAGACCCCGGCGGCCGAGAGCGCCACGATGCGCCATTCGGCCAGTCCCATCAGACCGAAAATCAGAAGTGCCGCGAGGTAGAGCGGATAGACTCGCAGCAACCTCCGCTCGTAGAACTGCCGCAGGCCCCTCCAACCCGGTTCGGGCGGTCGCCGGGCCAGCAGGTAGCCGGAAACAAACACGAACAACTCGAGGACCACGACGGTCGTGCCGGAGGTGACGGGATTATTCCACCCGGCCCAACCAGGTGCGTATTCCATCAAGTGCCAAAACCCGACGATGTAGAGGACGCTCGCGGCCCGCAGGTAATCGACGAAGAACAGCCGCACAGCCGACTCGCCCCGGTTCACTTGGCCTTCCTGCGGATGAGCGGACGAAACAGGCCCATGATCTTCCACGCCAGCGTGCGGCTGACGAGGACTAGGCACTCGCGCCAACTCATCTCCTGCGGATGGCGCAAGGCGCCGAGACCCGGCACATAGGCGCGCAACTCGGTGCTGTGCGACATGCGTTCCTCGAGGCGCCGGAGGTTCTCGAAACCGCGGCCGTGAACCACGGCCACTTCGCGCTCAACGGCCGTCGGATAGTAGGACATGAGGTTGAAGTTCGAAGGCATGCGCACATACCGCACGTCGCTCTCCCACATGGCCACGCGCAGGCTCTTCTGGTCGTAGGTCCGCCCGAGGTCCGACTGGTCGTAGGCGTCGAAGAGCTCCCGCCAGCGCTCGAAGAATTTCCGCACACGTTCGGTCGGCCGCCAGAGCAAGGCTCCCCCGCTCAACTCCGGAAAACTCGGGGGCACGCCGGGAATCGTGTAGTGATGCCCGCCGCCGATCTGGTCCGCGGCGAACTCGAAACGATCGAGCAGCGCGAAGGCGGGCGAAAGGTCCCCGACAACCAAGGTATCGGTATCGAGGTAGAAGCACCGGTCCCACGGCGCGCGGTCCATGTGGAGCTTGGCTTTGCAGCTGCGGCCGGTCGTGGTCAAGGCCATCAAGTGGGGATCAATCTCAAGCTTGTCCCAAAGTTCCGGTCGCTCCACCGGTTGGTCCGTGAGCAGCATCACCGGCAAACCGGGATTGGTTGCACGCAACGAGGCGAGTGAGGTCTCGGCTTCCCGGATGAATTTTTCGCCCGAGGCTACGTAGACCACTCCGCAGACCGGCCTGTCTTCTGGTTGTTTCTCATTCATGTGTCTCGATCTTAAGGGGTGATTGATTCAGCCCAACATTTGGTTCCACCACGACGTGAGCTGGCGCGCGTTTTCTCCTTCGAGGCACGAAGCGAAAGCTGCGGCATCCAGCGGAACGGCCGTGCGACAACGCCCGCCCTCGAACCAACTGTCCCGGATCGTCCCGGCGGCAGCCTCGTCGTCCTGCGTCCCGCCAAACGTGGCGCAGACGCCGCCCCCGCACCGCCGCAGCAGATCCGCCACTCCACTTTCCTGGTGGCACACCACCATCAGCGGCTTCCGCGCAAGAAGGTAGGGATAAATCTTTGAAGCCGTGTAAGCGCGGTCATCCGAACACAAGGCGATGAGGGCCGAGGCATCCGTCAAACATCGCAAGTTGTCGGCGTAAGAAATCCGGTCGGTCCTCTCCTCCACGATGGACTTCAACCCGTATTCCTCGGCCAGGGGAGCGATGCTTGGCCGCCCCGTTCCCGCCGACGCGTAGGATGTGCCGATGAAATGCATCCGCAAGGAATCAGCAAAGCCGGGAGTGCGTGCCGCATGATCTTGCACCGCGCGGAAGAGCACCCGTGCGGCTCTCGCCATGTCCTTGCCCCCGCGCCCCACATAGACCCAATGCTGCCTGCCGTCCTGCGCATCAAAAATATTCTGGGCCAAACCGCTCTGACGGGCCCGCTCATAATCCCTCACCGACCCGGGAAAAGGCAGCACGAGATGACGGATGCCGCCGGCCCACGGATACCGCTTGGCCAGCTGCCGCGGATACGCCTCCGAGACAGCGGTGTATCCGGCGCAGGCGGACAACACCCGCGGTTCCATCCATCGCGAGAGGCGCGAGGACAGGTCGTATTTCCAGCGCCCCCCCGGCGGCACAACCTCGGGATGCTCGCGGTAGTAATCGTTGACCCAGGGGTCCTGGTAATCGATCGCGAAGGGCACGCCGAACTTCCTCTGCCAACGAGGCCCGGCCAGATGCACCGGCCATTGCGTGGTGGAAAAATACACGAAGTCGAACCGGCCGGAGGCGAGAAGTTCGCCGCCCTTGCGGCCAACCGCGGGAAGCGCGCGCCATCCGAGCGTGCCAAGACCGGGAATCTTCGACCATCCCAGCCCCAACCCCCTCACCCGATGCACCGGCACATCTTCCGGCAGGCCGTCCGCCATCCATTCATCGCGTGGCGCCGCGACCGATTCCGGCGCTACGGCCAAGACCTCCGCCGCCCACCCGTTCTCGCCCAAGAACGGCAGCAAGACCCGCACGCGGTGCATGTCCGCCGCGTTGGTCGGGGGAAAATGCGGCGAAACGATCAGGACCTTCCTCACGCGGATCCGGCCCCCATCCTCCGGTAGAGAGCGAGGTAGCGGTCAGTGGCCGCGCCAACGGAGAAGCGCTCCTCGGCCGCCCGGCGGCAAGCCGCGCGGGAAAGGGTCCCGAGCTTTTCGACAGCGGCCACGCCCTCCTCGCGCGTGTTGACGAGAAAGCCGGTGACGCCATCCTCCACGATTTCGGGCAGTGCCCCGCGGGGACAACTGACCACCGGGGTTCCGCAGGCCAAGGCCTCGGCAAACACGATGCCGAACGGCTCGTCCCATTGGATCGGGACCAACAACGCGGCCGCGTCGCCAAGGAGCCTGCTCTTGCGCACATCATCCACCTCCCCCACCCACTCCACATCGTGGCCGAGGTGCGGTTCGATCTCGGTTCTCCAATAATCGAGGTCCGGCCCGGACGAAGCCCGGTTTCCGGCCAGAACCAATCGATGCCCTGCCGCCCTCGCGATGGCGATGGCGAGGTGCGCTCCCTTGATGCGGTCCATGCGGCTGAGGAACACCAGCGGGGCGCCTTCCGGAACGGATGGCACAAAAGTGAACTTTTCGGGCTCCACGAAATTATGCACTGCCGTCCATGATCCGCCCGCGCTCCGTCCCTGGCCGCAGATGAACTCGCTGCATCCGGTGAACCTCAAGCTTGCCCCGGCCAGCAGCCCAGCCACCCTCACCTGCCGCCCCCCCGTGTGGCGTTGGTAGGACATGATCTTCGGCAGCCGTGTCGGCAGGAGCGGAAGCAGGTAGGCAAGCCGGGAGAAGCTGTGCAGCAGTTCCGGACGAAACTCCCGGACCGCCCGGGCCAGCGCCATCCCGTTGCGGAGGGTGTTTCCCCAGCCACGGGAAGCTCCGGCCGGCCAGGCGAACCTGGCAGCGACCGGACAACTCGAACCCCCGCGCGCGACCAACCCCACCTCGTGCCCGCCCGCCGAAAGCGATCGGGCCAACGCGTCGACGATCCGCTCGATCCCCCCGTAGCCCTCCGGTGGCACGCAGATCTCGGGGTCTGCCGTGAGGAGTATCCTCATGATCGGGTGCCCAGCATTCTGCGGATATCCTCCGCCGGCCGCCGCTGACCCGCCGCGCACGGCAAGGCCACCATGTTGTAGAACAGCGCGTCGGAGAACCCCTCGTCACCGGACAACCGGCGTATCCCCGCCGCTCCGCGGCGCGGGTATTTCGGCACCAGCCACCGGTCGAAACCTCCGGCGAAAAGGCCGGCCACATCGGCGGGCGTGGCGCCGAACTCGGCGAGACAGGACGGGTTGAGTTCCACGAGCCACATTGGTCCATTCGGCCCGAGCCACGCGACCGGGCAAGCCGAGAGCGCCATCTGTTCGGCCCCTTCGATATCGAGCTTCACCATGGCCGGCGGCATTCCGCGCAACTCCGCGTCGGACACTCCCGAAAGCGTCACCGCAGGCACGGCGACCGGGCGCATGCCCTTGGCCCGGGCCGAGGCATCCGGCCGCAGGGATTGGATGTCGCTCCTCGCACCGTCCACGCTGACGTGGAAAGTCGCCTCCCCGGGCCGGTCCATCAGGGCCGCGTGCAGACATCGCGACGAATCGGAACCCAGCAGCGCAAACGCGGACCGGAGCTTCCCGCAGGCGAACGGGTCGGCGTCCAGCGCGACGATCCGCCCGGTGCGCCCGACGGAACGGAGCGCGGCGAAGCTGAAGGCTCCGAGGTTGGCCCCGAGATCGAGGAAAGCGTCCCCGGGCTGCAGCCAACAGCGCAGCAGCATGAACTCGAGGGCATCCTCGCGGCCGACATGGCAGTAGTGCTCGCGGGAGAGATGCCAGTCCGGGTGGCATACCTCCCGGTGTCCCTCACGCCGGTAGATGAAGGGCTGCGAGCCTTGGCGGCGGAGGCGGAGCCGCCTGGCGGCGATGAGAGCCCGATCGCGCAGCAGTGCAAAGCGCCCGCGGAGCATAAGTTCCGCCATCGTGCGGATCTGCCGGGGAACGTCGCTCATCGCCGCTCCGCAACACGTCCGATTTCGACGAGAAACTTCTCCCGCTCTCCATCCCACGAGAAAGCGCGGCCCATGGCATCGGCGGCTGTCCGCGCCTGCGCCAGACGTTCGCTGTCCGAGAGCAGACGGTCGAGCGCCGCCGCCGAAGCGGCAGTATCGCCCTCGGACAGGAGCACGGCCGCGTCGCCGAGTTCGCGGGCGAACGCCGCCTGCGCCCGTGTCACCGTCATCGCCTGGGGCACCCCCGCGGCAAGGTAAACGAAAACCTTGTTGGTCAGACACATGTCGCGGTTCGGTGGGGATCGCTGCTCAAGGGAGAGCCCGAGGTCTGCCTCTGCGGCGAGCGGAACCATCTCGTCCGGCGGTGCGGGCGGCAGGAACTCGACTTTCACTCCGAGTTGCGCCGCTCGTGCCGAGAGCGCTGTCCTGTAAGGCTCCGAAACGAATCCGCGAAGCTGCAGCACGCATGGAACCAGCATCCGAGCAGTGATGCCGACGATCTCCTCCAGCCCCCGCCCCTGCCCCACAGTCTGCGAGAACCAATACAGCCGTGCGGGGTTCTTCTCCGTGAAGGTGCTGCTCCTGCTCGGGGTGGATTTGGCCAGAGGCCTGAATGCGTTGAGCAAAGTCGTGACCTCCACACCGTATCGCTCCTGGCACGCCGCCGCGATGAGCGGCGAGGCCGCCGTGACGAAGGTTGCGCGCGGAAGATGCGCCTCCATCAGCCGCACCACCGCGGCACGCTCGGTGGGGTCGGACATCACGACGTCGTTCTCTCCCTCGTGAAAATCCTCCACATCGAAGGAGAAGGGCTTTCCGGTCCTCCGGCCGGCCGCCGCCGCTGCGGCAAGCCCGCCCAGACAGTGGCCATGATAAAGATCCGCCCGAGTGCCCACAGCCGCCTCGATCAGCGCAGGCAGCCCGGGCGTGGTGAGAACCCCCGCCGCCATGACGCTGACCCGCTGCGGGCCGATCCACTTCAAGCTGGCGCGTGCCGCCCGGCGCGCCACCGTCCTCCAACCGCGGCTTACTGGAACCTCCCGGTGACTCCATCGCGCACGCAAAAGAATGGCTGCGTCCAATGGAGCCGCCGGCGCGAAGTTCCGCCCGGAGACCAGCGTGACCTGGTAGCCAGCCTCCACGAGGGCATCCGCTTCCTTGACAATCCGCGGACAGGACGACACGTGCCCGGGAGTGATCAAGCAGATGCGGGGAGCGGAAAGGGACGAAGAAGTCAAAAGTCGAAAAAGCTACGAGGCGCGGACGGCGGCGATCAGGCTGTGGAGTCACGCGAAGATCTGGCGGGACGAACCGCGCTCATGCGCCTCTCAACTCCAGGAATTACTGGCCAGCAGGACCGAATCCTCGCGCACAAAAAGAACATCAGTCTGCCACAGTGCGCGGTCCAAGCGGCGGTAGTTCTGGCCGAGCACGTCGTAGGGCCGGTAGCCGCGCGCAACAAACTCCGCGACGACCTCGTGCAGGATCGGAACATCGCCGATCCGCAGCCAGGAAACCTCGCACATGATGACCTCGATCCGACCGAACAGGTCACCAGCCCCGGCCAGCGCCTCCAATTCATGTCCCTGCAGGTCGAGCTTGAGCAAGTCGCAGGACTGAAAGCCCTCGGCCGCCAGGGCTTCGGCCAGGGTCTCGATCCGGTGCGATTCCAACGCCGCACCGGGCGGAGCTTCGAAGCCAGACGGGAGGATCCGGCTGTTCGATCCCTCCACCAACATCCGCACCTCGCCGGCGACCCGCCCGAGCAGATGGTGGCGCAACCGGATGTTCTTGTTCTCGTCCGCGAGGGAGCGCAGCGCGGGGCGGACGGACGATTGAGGCTCGATGAGCAGGAATTCGGCCTCGGGAAAAATCGGCAGAACCTCGCGGGTCCACTCGCCCCGGAAAGCCCCTGCGTCCACCACCACGCGCGGGATGAACCCCGCACGACGGAGGTTGCGCAACCTGCCTTCGAGGGTCACAGCGCCGGCCCTCTCGCGGAAGCGGCGCTTGATGTCTTTGGGGATGAATCGGAGCAAGTTCACCGTGACGCCTGCATGAATGGATCAAGGGCGGCCCTGAGGTTCCGCCGGTAATCTGCCCACTGACACGCTTGCGCGGTGCGCAGCGCCTCGCCGCGCATGGCCCGCAGCTCGTCGCGGTGCCCGAGCGCCCAGTCCAACGCGGTCTCCAACTGCGCGGCATCGCGACTCTCCACGACCAAACCGTTGGCGCGGTCCCGGATGAGGTCCGAGGCTCCGGCCTGTCGGGTGGTAAGAACCGGCAAGCCGCGGGACAAGGCTTCTGTCACCACGAGGCCGAAGCCGTCGCACAGCGTGGGGAAGACCAGCAGGTCGGCGGCCAGGAACTCGTCCAGCAGGTGATCCCGCGGGACGGATCCGTGCAGTCTGACGCCCTCAGGCACGGCGGCCAGCAGCGCTCCCGGGAGCCGCGGCACGCCGTAGACATCAAGCTGCGCCTGTGCGCCGGGATTCCATTTCCGCCACGCCTCGAGCAGGTAGTGCGCCCCTTTGCGGGTGGAGAAGGTCCCCGCCCAAATCAACCGGAGCGGTCCCCCGCCTCGGGAGCCGCCATCGGCCCCCGCCGTCACGGGATCCGGTGCGCCGTAGGTCACGACCTGAATCTTGCTTCCGTCGAGGCCGGCGGAAGCCCACGAATGCGCGGTCAGGCTGGAGTTCGCCACGACCGCGTCCGCGAGTCGGAACTCCTCGTGGCGCCGCGCCGTGCGTTCCGCCTGCAACTCGCGGAACCGCCGGCGCGCGGGTGTCATCAGCTCGGGAAACTTGGAGCATTCCTCCCAGAGGAGATTCTCCACGAAATCATGCTCGGGTGACGGCAGGTCAAGGACCGTGACAATGCCTGCTTTGCGCGCGGCCCGGAACGTCTCCAGGCACTCCGTCTCGTAGCCGTAAACCATGCGGACCGGCGGACACATCTGCGAAGCCACCCATGCATCGAATCCGTCCCTCATCCAATGGAAGACCGCGTCGTTGACAACCTCGTTGCGCGTGAGCCGTCCCGTCAGAAGCCGCACGACCTCGCGCCAGGGGCGTGTGCGCAGACGCGAAGCGTCGACGGTCTTTAAACCCCGGCGCGACACACCCGCCAACCTCAGCAGGCGCGCCGCGGGATCGCGGCCGCCTGCACAGAGGGTCGTGCAGAACCGCGGATCCCACCCCGCCTCCTCGAAAGCGAGCACAGCCTGCTCGTTATAGTAGCCGGGCGTGAGGCGACTCAGGATAACCATGTGGCTCGCCTCGCTAACGGCCCGCCAAGCTCATGAGGCGCCGGGCCGCCTTCCAGCCGACCACGCGCCGCAGGATCTGGAAGCCACGGCCGCCTGAGACAGGGAGATCCGCCCCACCCAACTCCCCCACCCGCGCATGGAGTTGCTCCACGAGATCTGGGTGCCCCGGATAGATTTCATAGATCCCGCTCTGGCACACGTTGGCCGCCGACCTCCTCGCGCGGACATCGCTTCGCTTCGCCAGCAGATGGCCGGTGCCCAGGAGGATCGAGTCCACCATCGAGTCGTAAGCGGCGCGTGACTTCCGTCCGCTCAGCGAACCCGTCACCCCGGAGCGGTAACGAAGCACCGCATCAGGACAGAACAAAACCTCCCGCGCAGCGCAGAGGATGCGCGCAAAGAACTCGAAATCGTTGATCAGCGAGAGGCGCTCATTCCACCCGCCGACGCGCTCGACGATCCGGCGGGGAATCAACCAGAGGCCGCATTGCATCATGCAGCGGCCCGTGATCCAACTCTCCACCAGCCAGTCGGTCGACTCCATGTCGCGCCAGACCGCCTCCGGATTCGGTCGGAAGGTGGAAAGGTCGTCACCGTGGAACCGGCCCCAAGCTGCAGAGGCTACCGCATCATCTCTCCCGGCCAAGCGGTTCAACTGGGATTCCAGAAAATCGGACGACATCAGGTCGTCGGCATCGAAGAACTTGATGTATTCCCCGCGTGCCAGTGCCCAGCCGCGGTTGGCCGACGCAGACTGACCGATGTTCCGTTCGTTGCGGAGAAGGCGGAAGCGGGGCTCCCTACGGAAGGCCTCCAACCGGGCCACGCTGTCATCGCCGGAAGCATCATCTACGACAAGCAACTCGAGGTCCCGGCACGTCTGGGCGAGCACCGACTCGACGGCGGATACCACCCACCGGCCTGCGTTGTAGCAGGGCATCACGACGCTGACTTGGGGGCGGTTCACTTTGCAGGACGGAGGTTATCAGCGCTTCCGGATCACGCACAACGCGTCTTCCGTATCCTGCACCTTGGGCTCGATCGAATCGTGGAAACGGACCGATTCAATGTCCGCGCCAAGGCGCTGAAGTTGCGCCTCCGGAACGAACGCGCTCTCGAGACGTCCGTGCCTGCGGAATCCGGAAAACACATCCCTGGTCTTCGTGGCCCCGGGGATCTCGAGCGTGGGATCCTGCCAGTGGCAATCTTCGATGATGTAGAGCCCGCCCGGGCGGACTGCCGGGAACAGGCAGGCGAAGGCCTTCTGCTGGTGGTGAGACACGTGGCTCCCGTCGTCGATGACCACGTCGATCGGCCTTTCGCAGGCCTTGATGATGGCTTGAAGGTCCGCTTCGCGATCCATGTCGCCTTGCAAGATGGTGACCCCGGGTAGCTTCACCCCGCGGAAGTCGTCGATATCGAAGCCGATGATGCGGGCCTTCGGGAAATACGACCTCCACGCCTGCAGCGAAGGGGCCGATGTCGCCTTCACGCCCGCCACGCCTTCCGCCGCATTGCTGGAACGGCGCCGGTCGCGGTCCGGTCGCAGCAAGCCGATTTCGACAAAGTTGATCGGCTGATCCCGCAGCGCCGCAAACAGTTCCCGGTAGACCCGGGTGTAGTAGTGGCGGCCGTAAAGCCCGAGTCCTTTGTCGGACCCCGCCGCATTCATCAGGCGCGTCAGGTCGTCGAGCTTCATCGCGTGGTAGCCCCAGTCGTTCAGAATTTCCCTTTTACTTTTCATGTCATGAGTCTCCCGTCAGCCCCGGCCCTGCGACACGACGCCAGTTGTCGCGGAAATACCAACGCTTGGAGCCGGAAACATAGTGGTGCATCACCGCGCGGCATTCGCCCGCCTCGGGGGGCCGGGGCCCCGTGACATAGTCGGACTCCGGCGCGACGGTGCACTGCCTCTCCGCCACCAGCATGGCAACGAGGGCCTGCTCAAGATAGTAGTGGGTTCCGTGCCGCTCGATCAGGCCGCGGGTCCAGCTCTCGAGTTTCTGCCAGTCGATGTCCTCGCCGCGCAGTCCGCAGAGCCCCACGTTCAGGCGGTCCGGAAGCTGCGAGGCCCCGCACAGGGCGCGCATGGTCTCGTCCGGATAACCGTAGGCCTTCTCCACATCCAGCGCGTGCAGGGGTTTCCCCGGGTCGTCGAGCCAATCCAAGAGAATATTAGGTTCCCGGAAGAACAGGAGATCGGAGTCGATCACGAGTTTCCAGCCCCGAGCCCCGGCGTGGACATCGGTCAACTTGCGGATGTTGGGATAGTTGTCCCAGCGGTCGCGGAGGAAGGGAAAGCGCTCCCGCGGCAGGTGCTGTTCCAAGCGCGCGCATGTTTCATCGAAACCGACGATCCTCGCGGCGGGCCAGTGCCGCCGCAGCGCGTCGCGTCCGGATTCTCCCAGCGAACCGTCGTCGTAGATGCGCGGCACGACATTCCGCCCGGCTGCCTTGGCAAAGCTCCAGAGGCAGAAGACCGTCTGATACCAGAACTTGCGTCCGGTGAGGACATACAATTCCACCGGGGCGCCCGCGGCCGGCGGAAGGACTGGCAAACGCGTCGCCATCTCTTCCATCGCACGCCGCCCTCGCTCAGTCCGCCACCACTCCCTCGGTCCGCCTTCGGCCATGATGCGGCGCCACGTCCCCAAGGGGCGGAAGTAGAGTGCATAGGCCAGCTTTCCGGCGGTCATCATGGCTCGCCCGCCGGGTTGAATCGCCGCTGCAGGCGCTCGTAGAGGCAGGTCCGTGTCTGGCGCGCGTTCTTGTCCAAGCGCTGCGCGCGCCAAGTCTCGTTCCAAAGATGGACACCGACGGTCCCGCTCCGGAAGCGCATGGAGAGGTGCGGCCGGCGCAGGCGCTGCTTCCATTCGCTTGGCGTCCAGCGGCGCCAGGCCGGCCTCAACAGCTGCCATCCGGCATTCCACGGCACCGGGGCGAAAACCTCCGGTGAGGCGCAAAACCGCGCCACCCCCTCGCGCCCCAGAGCACGGTTCAGCAACAACGGGCCGGTCTCATCGATGCCCATGACCCCGATCCGCTCGGGTGACAGAGCTCCGGCGCACTCCCTCATCACCGGATGCCCCTCCGGGAAGCGCATCACAAATCCGTTGGCCACCCGCCCGTGCCCGCGCTCGTCCGTGCTCGCCGTGACCACCTCCGGAAAGCCGGACCACGGCTTGAGGGCGACCACGTCGAGGTCGCTCCACCATCCTCCGCGACGGAGCAGAAGATGGTAGCGGAAAAAATCGCTGAAAGCCCCCAGCGTGCCCTTCCCGAAAGCCTTGGCCTCGCCGCTCGGGACCCATCGCGATTCCACGATCTCTGAGGCGTCGCGCAGCGCGACTTGCGCCGGCGCATTCGGCGGTTGCTCGTAGGTGTAAAGCTGGACCGGATGCCCTTGCGCCAGAAACGATCGTATGCTCAGCAACTCGAGGCGTGACAACGCACCCCGGACCCAGAGCATCTGCACGGGCTCAAGCATCATGCCCAGCCCATAGCTCCTGCGCTTTGCGCGCGAAGATGTCGCCGAAGAGAAACCGGTCGCCTTCCAGCACGTCGACGATCTGCCTCATCCGGCCTGCCGTCACCCACGACTGGCGGGCGAAGATCATGGACTCACCGAAGCTGATGTTGAATTCCGGCAGTCCGAGCTCTTCGCAGCGCTCCACGCAGGCCAGCATTCCCGGTGCCAGCTCGGGCGTGTATTCAAAGGATAGCATCTCCGGCGCGGTTGACAGTCCGGCGAGCACTTGTGCCTCGTAGCCCTCGACGTCGATCTTGATGAACCGGGGCATGCCATGCTCGGCAACGAGCGCATCCAAGGTGCAGACCTCGACGCGTTCGGAGCGGTCCCAACGGTGGCCCGCAAAGCGCCCGCTCTCGCGGACGGTGTGGATGTAGTCCTCGGACAACGTGGCCAGAACATCAGAGCCTCCCCCCGAACGCAGCACGAGGCTGCCCGGCGCCGCGCCGCAGGCCTTGGGCACGATGACGAGGCGGCCGTCACGGGCGTTGAGCCGGCGTAGGCGTTCGAGGCATGCCGCCTGGGGTTCCACCGCCACAACGCGGCATCCGGCCTCGAGCATCGCGGCCACGCGTTCGCCGACATTCGCGCCCACATCGAAGACAAGGTCGCCGGGTGCGAGCAATCCGCGGTAAAACGCGACGCGTCCGGCATGAAGGCGCGCCTGGCGTTCCCGCTCCCGCACTCGATCCACCGCGCGGGATGGGAGGCATCCCAGAATGACGTTTCTCCAGTTCATGATGCGGGAGCGTTGGGCCGGACGAAGAGCACGTCGGCCTGAACAAGGGGCACACCGCGCGCCGTTTCCGCGCCGAAGGCGTGCACGCCGAAGCCGCGGCTCGCGAGAAGCCCGACAATGTCCCCAAAGAGGCACTGGCCCTCGTAGAGCTCGACGAAGCTGACTTCACAGATGACGGCAGAGGCCGCACGGAGGGCATCCGTTGCGCCCTCGAGAACCTGCAACTCGTAGCCCTGCACGTCGAGTTTCAGCAGGTCAGGCGGCGGCAACGAACTTTCACGAACGAACGAATCGAGCGCGCGGAGGGGCATGGACGAGGTCGGGGCACCGTGGTCCTGCACGCGCGGGCCGGGCCGGAGGAAACTCGATGTGTCCGTGACGTCACCGAAATACATGGTCGCTGTCGAGTCCTCGGGTCCGAGGGCCGTCTGGTGAAGTTGCACTCCATCCACGCCCGTGAGCTTCGCGAGAAAACCCGCGTGGCACTCGGGCAGCGGCTCGAAGGCATGGATAACCGAGTGCGGGAAAACCGCCTTGGCCAGCAATGACCACGTGCCGACGTTCGCGCCGACGTCGTAGATGGTGCGGATGCCGAGAGGAATGCACAGGTCCAGCAACTCAAGGGAGTCGATGTGCCCGAGCTCGAGCCCGGCCGCGGAGGTCCCACGCAACCTCGCCAAGCGGCGGCGGCGCAGGGACTCGACGGCCAACCGTTCGCAGAGGAGACGGGGGTTGAAGAAGAGTTCCTTTCTCATGCTCGGGATGGTGCAGTCGCTATCAGCCCAAGGCGCTCGACTATCCTGCCGAGCGTCGCGGCGACGGAGTGATCGGCCAAGGCGCGTCGCTGCGCCCGGGCGCGCATCTGTTTCCGCCGCGCCGGGTCAGCGACCAAAACCTCGAGCTTCGCGGCGAGTTCCTCCGCGCCATGGTAGGTGTCGACTTCACTGCCGACGTCATAAAGCCGAGTCACGCCCTCGCAGTGCTCCGTGAGGTAGCAGGCGCCGAGCATGGGCGCCTCGATGTCGCGCAAACGCGAATACTTGAGCGGCCACCGCAAAGGGCGCCGGGCAACCGCGACGCGATTGATGCCGACGGTGACCCGAGCCTCGCGGCTGACCCGCAGGTAGTAGTCATGACCGTAGACCGCCGGTGCGATGGCAGAAGGCGGGATCGACGTGCAGCGCACGGGGAAGATCCGATCCGCGACCTTGGCGGCCACGGCCGGCCAACCGTGTCGCCCGATCAGGGCACGCTGGTTGGCCAGCAGACTGCCGGCGCGGCGCGCGGGGTGATCCCTGGAATCACCCGCCTGCCAGCCCCGACCGCGGATGGTCAACCCGGCCCCGGCCCCGATGGCGGCACCGAGCAGCTGGCGCCGCAGCACATCGGCCGAACCGATGAAGGTCGGCGGCTCGGTTTCGTTTTCCGGCACGTTCCGCAAGGCCTCGGGAATCCAGCAGGGCATCGCGGCATGAAGGTGCGGCAATCCGGCGGCGCGATACATCGGCAGGGCCTCGAACTCGGGCACCCAGTGCAAATCGAACCCACGGTAGGCGGCGGGAACCTTCCGGAACTCACGCACGTTGTCGCAGAAGAAATTCACGCACGGGACACCGGCGCGGCGCAACTCGGCGATGGCCGCGGGCTCGACCTGCTCCGGATAGAGGTAGCCGAGGAAGAGGTCGATCCCGCCGCGCCTCTGCTCCTCGCGGGAGAAGGCCAGAGTTTTCTCCCACGTCCCTGCCTTCCAGGTCTCGCGCTCCTCGACGGACAGATCCGTGATGCCCTCTGCCCAATCCACCTTTGGCACCTCGAGAACGCCCCAGCCCGCCTCCTCCGCCCCGCGCACAAAGTAGTCGCGCCAGAACGCATGAGCCGGGATGTCATGCCGGCGCATGCTTTGGAGACAGCTGAGAAGAACTCTCATGGGCGGAAACTCCTCACCGCTCAGGAGCGATGCAGCGATGGTTGCTCAACGAAGGTCCAACTCAGCCACGCGGCCAATGAACTCGCGACAAGGCTCAGGATGAAGAAGACGACAACGGAACCCGCGGCAACGCCTGAGGCGCCGATGAGAAGCTGCAGCGGAAAGGAGTAGATGTAGATTCCGTAGGACAAATCCGCCCGCAACCTGAGCGTGAAGCATCCGCCTCCAACCAGAACCAACGCAGGCACAAGCACGGGCGACAGGTATTCGAAGCCTCCCAACCGCGCGGACAGCAGGGCCACGGCAAGGAGAAGCAGCAGGGTCCGCCAATCGAAACGTATGCTTTCCCGCCAGACATAAGCGCAGAGGCCGACCGCAAAAGCCGCGAAGAAGACGGTCCAACCAGTAAGCGCGCAGATGGCGGGGATCGCCGGGAAACTTGGCTCGGTCGCCCTTTCGATGTCGATGATGTGGTAGCCCATGACGGCAAAGAGCAGGATGAGCAGAAGCCACCGCGAAGCCCGCATGGCTCCTGCGAAGCCCAAAGCGGCCAGCCCCACGTAGCAGAGGAACTCCGGGTAGAGGGACCACAGGCTGCCATTGAGGGAGGATGTCAAAACCTGCCCTTCGAGAACGCCAGCCACGTTCCATTGGTGGATGCGCAAGAGGAAGTTTGAGGCGACGAACGCCGCGGCACTCTCCGCACCCCACCACGGAAATGATGATACCTGCCGCCCCCCCGCGACCCAGATGAGCGGCGCGATGACGAACGCGCTCACCGCGAGGCACACCCAGTAACCGGGGAGGATGCGGCGCACTCGCTTCGAGAAGAAGTCCACGAGGCCACGCGACCTCTCGAAGCTTGCGGCCACCAGGAACCCGCTGAGTCCGAAAAACCCAAGCACCGCGAGTTTGCCGACAAACAAATCCTCCTTCGAGAACTGCCTGAGCGGCTCCGGGCCGAAACCGCCCAGCGCATAGGAATGCGAATACACCACCGCCGCCGCAAGAACGAGCCGCACGAGATCGTAGCCGTTGTCCTTGAGGGACAGCACCCTCGTGGAGTCTCCGGCAGTGGACGCGCCGTAAGGCATCACGATTCAACACTAGGCGGCCGGCTTCCGATCTGACTGCGCCCCTCGTAGCGGCCGCGGTTCATGGCCCAACGGAGGCTGCTGCCCTCATCGCGCCAGGGCCGGACGCGAAACCAGTCGCGCGAAACCCTCAAGGGCACAGTCCAACCCGGGACGCGTGGCCATGGTCTGATTCCGTGGAGATCGAGCATCACGACAAAACTCCTCATCGCCTCGCGGGCCATCCGGTTCTGGTAGTCGAGAGTGGTGCGTGCTCTCGGGATCAAGTGTCGGATCTCCAACTGCGGAAAGTAGCCCGCCTGCCAGCCTTGCTCCAGCGCGCAGAGGCAGATGTCGTTGTCCCCGGCGGAGGAGAGGCTGTCCCCTTTGCGATCACTTATCTCCACCGCGCGGCTGCGCAAGAGATCCGCATAGGCCGCCGCCGCCTCCCGCCGCAGCACCATGCCGGCTCCGATGGGCGCACAACGCGGGAACTCCCCGACGCGGCCCGCCGCCCCGCGCTCGGACGCCAGGGGTGGCCACAGGATTTCCGCACCTCCCAAGTCGCGGCAACCCAGTCCGGACCAAACCCCCTCGATCCACGACGGCGGTGCACTCTCGAACACGGGCAGGACACGCCCCCCGAAAACCCCCAGCGCCGGATGACGCCCGGCGATGCCCAGCGCGCACTCGAGATAATCGCGCGCGGGCACATTGTCATCGTCCACCAAAACAAACCATTCCCCCTCCCCTTCGGCGAATCCCCGGAGACGGGCGCTCGTGAGACCCAACTTCTCCTCGCGCACGACACGGAAACGACGAAGTCGCACATGCGCGGCCAAGGCGTGAACATCATCCCGCGAGGCGTTGTCCACCACGACGACCTCCCACTCGTCCGCCGGCAACGTCTGCCTGCCGAGCGCCTCGAGCACCCGCCGGAAGTAGTCCGGCCGCGGATTGTGGGTAGGCAGGATGACCGAGACGCGCATGCCCGCTCACGCCGCCACCGGCGGCAATTCCTCCAGCAGTCTCTCGAAGGCCCGTTTGTCGGCCAATGTCTTGCAGCTTGCGTAGCGCGGGCGCCGCCACCAGCGCAGCCAGCGCGCCAGCCGCACCGGGCCGATCCACTCCGCCAGCCGGCGGAACACGCGCCCGCCGCGGATCCCGCCCGAAGCAGCGGGCGACTCGCGCCATAGGCCAAGGAGGCGCTCCTCGAATTCCGCAGGAACATCGGGCGGCAGAAGACGGAAGGCATGGAAAGCCGCATCTCCGATCCGGCGCCGCAGGTCGGAAGTCTCCGGGCCCGGTCCGCACGCCGCCATCACCGCCTCATCAATCCCGAGCGCCGCCACGCCGAGCCTCTCCCAGCAGTTGGTGAAGCGCTCCCCGCCGTGCCGTCCGATGCCGGCGAAATGTCCGAGCACATGCCGCACCGCGGCGGGATGCAGGGCGAGGTTGCGGTAGAGCCAGACGTCGCCGCACGGGTCGAACAGCCGGTTCAAAGGGACGACCGGCCGCCTCAGGGCCTTGTCGAGGTAGTCGCGGCGGAACATCGGGCTGTGCGGGCAAGGAAAGACCGTGACGAAAAGCTCGACCGACGACGCGGTGTCGACATACGTCCGCAAGGGACGAAACCCGCGCACCGTGTAGTCGTCCCCCAGGGAGACATCGGCGCTGTCGGTGTAGCTCATCTCGACCCCCGAGGACTCCATGGCTTCCACTTGGCAACGGAATTTGTCCGGGTGCACAAGGTCGTCGGAATCGACGAAGTTGACGAAAGTCCCCCGCGCCGCGGCAAGGCCGGTGAGCCGCGCGACGATGGATCCTTGGTTTTCCTGACGAACGAAGCGGACGGGCCAACCGGGATTGAATCCAGCGAGCACTTGCTCCAGCGGCGGGGTGGACCCGTCGTCCACCAAAACGATCTCCACCGGCCGCCCGACGCCGCGGGCCGCGGTGGCCACACTCCGAAGGGTGAACTTGAGCGGCTCCACCCGGGCGAAGGCCGGGATGACCACGGAAAGAACTAGTTCCGTTATTTGCATGCGGAAAATTCCAAAAGGTGCCGCTCAGGGGTGCTGCGCATCATGGCAGAGGCAGCCTATCTTGCCGCTAGGCACCGCTTGCCCGGGATCACCCCGCGCGTCATCCGCTGACGCGCTGCGGACGCCATGAGTCGCCGGTGCGAGCAAGAACGCGCTTACCCCAGTCGATTACGGGCCGCTCTACCAAGTGATGAATCAACGCTGATAGCGGGAGGACAACAAGGCAGGTCCCGAAGAACAACAGTAGAGCGAGCAGCCAGGCCTCTTGGACACTTCGAAGCGGACGGAGCAGAAGCCACATGAGGGGTTCATGAAGAAGGTAGACAGGGTAGGAAATCGCTCCGAGATACGTGACCCACGGATTTCCCATCAAGGCCTCCGTCAACTTCGGCAGGACGACCATGCAGGCAATGAAAGCAAGCCAAACGATGGTGCCGATGTTCGGCGAATAGGGCAGAAACAAAAGTGCGCCGAACAGGGCCAGCACTGCGATGATTTTCAAATGCATCATGGTGAGGTGGGCGGTCATCGACAGCCACGATGTCACCATCCCAAGCCAGAAGAGTGCCAGATAGGAGGGCAGGAATCCGAAGCCGAAGCCATACGAACCGAGAACCGGGGCGACCACACGATCGGCGACAACGCAGATTGCGGACGCAATCACCAGCCCACCGAACCCCCTGCCAAGCACCAGGGCAAACAAAGGAGCCACCAGATAGAATTGCCACTCGAGAGAGATGGACCACGCCGGATTCAGAATGGCGCTTCCCGAACCCGGCACGGATGCTGGTAACGCGCAGAACAGCATCGTGAGATGGCTGAGCAGGTAAGCCCACGCTTCACCAGGCGGCAAGCGCGATGGCATGAGCCCCCAATGTTGGACGAGCAATGCAAGAATGATGGCGAAGGCGAAGGTCGGGAACAGCCTCAAATAGCGCCTGGCAATGAAGATCGGATAGGGTTCATGCCGCAGAAACAGAAGTCGGGTGATGACGAATCCGCTCAGAATCACGAAACCGGTTACCGCATGTCCCCCATCGGCCAGGACCTGCGATCCTCGGGGCAACTTTGCGTAGCAGTTGCTGATCGTGAGCGAGTGATAGGCCACAACCCAAAGAGCCAGCGCGCCTCTCAGCCCGTCCAACGGAAGCAAGTGGCCAGCCTTGTTCATCACGCATTCACCTTCAATACCATGCTCAACGTTCGCGAAGGCACTTCGCCGGGCTGCCAGTAACGACAGCTCCCGGCTCGCAATCTCGGGTGACAACAGAGCCGGCTCCGACCACGACGCCATCACCGAGGGTGACACCCCCGAGGATCACGGCGTTGGCCCCGATCCACACGTCGCGGCCGATTCTCGTCGGACGCAACTCGTCGGGCTCCCACCGCATGCAGCGGTCCATCCCGGGGATGCGGTGGTTCGACGAAAGGATGACCGCGTTCATCGACACCATGCTCCATTCCCCGATCTCCACGCCTCCGTGCCCGTAGATCGCGGCGTGAGGTCCGACGAACACCCGCGGGGCGAGCTTGATCGAGCCCCCGAACGCCCAGAGGACCGCGCCGCGCTCGATCCATGTCTCGTCGCCCAGTTCGATTCCTCCGGAGGGGCCGTTGTTCCGCAAAGAGCGCTTGAATTGCCCGCCGAGGTTGAAGTCGATGCCCGAGGCCAGCCAGACCTGGCTTCCCAACTGCGCCCCCTGCATCCGCGCCAGCCGGCGACGCCAGGCCAGCGCGAGCTTGAAAATTTGATTGGCGAAAAAATCAGTCATGGGCCAAGAGTTTGATCGCGTCTGGCCGGCTGCGATAGGTCAGGGTCAGCTCGTCGCCGCGATCCGACGCCGGCTTCCCCCGGGCTAAATCGGATGTCTTGGATGGAAACGGTGTTCAGGGGCGAAAGAGCGCCCGCGCCGATGATGTTCGCAACGTCCGCACAACTACAATCGGCATCCCAGGCAGTTTTGCGGAACGTGCTGGACCGGCGCGGCTTTCACGCCTTGGCGCGCACCCACCAGTGTTCCTCGGTGTCCTTCTCGATGAGTTCGATCTCATTGCCCTTGGCGGAAAAGGCCTCCCAGAGCTTCTCTCGGGTCGTGCCGAAACCCGGAAGCCGCCCCGGATGCACGCCGACGAGGAATTGCACATTCGGCCGCCCGAGCAACCGTGCCGCCCCCTCGACCATGAGCTTTTCCGCGCCCTCGATGTCCACCTTGAACAGGAGCGGTTGTCCGGCCTCAGCCAGCGGACCGAACAGCGAATCCAGATCCCAGCAGGGAATCTCCGCCGGTTGATTACCGTCGATGCACGTGTAGCGGTTTGCGCCGACGCGGGGGCGGATCCCGGAGGCGGCGAGAGCTTCCTCGCTCGCCCTCGTGGCACCCGCGAGGTCGCCGCGAAGCGGGTTCGGCGCGGACATCTCCCCGTTCCCGCAAAATCCCCAGATGAGCGAATGCCGTTCCGGTCCCGTTGTCGCCCCCATCCGCCGCGCGATGGCGAGGCTCATCATGTCGGCATCCATCGAGTAGACCGTGCAGCGCGGGCTCACGCTGAGCGCAAGCAGGCTGAAGATGCCGATGGAGCAGCCGATGTCCACCACGACGGCGTCCGGTTCCTGCCCGAGCAGACGCGCCAGATGCTCCGTCGTGACCGGTTCGTAGTCGTGCCAGTTCGAGGCCCCGGCGCATTCCCAAGGCACGACAATCTCGCGGCCGCCCGCGACCCGCACAGTGGCACCCCGGCTCACGAGCCCGGCCGCGGCGTTGAAGGCTGACTTGAGGCCGGTCCGCACAGGACCGAATCCACGGAAGAACCGGAATGAGCCCACCCGGCGCAGTTGTGCTAGAACTTTGCTCATCGTTGTCTTTCTTCGCTTTGAACCAGCCCGCCCGTGGAGGCCAGCAAGTTCTTCAGCGGCTTTGTGCCTAGATTTCCCAACCCCGGTCGGGCAGCCCGACTATTCCGGATACAACTTCGGAATGCGGTTGATGCCCCGGATGACTTCGCTGAAATCCATGCCGATGGCGTCCAGATACCACTTTAGGTTTGGGTATCTTGGCCGGTTCTCTTCTTCAGCGAGCCTGAGCGCTTCTTCGCGGAGCAGGTCGCCCTCCCTCACTTGATTGCTGCGGAAGGTGTCATGCTCCGTGAAGCCGGCCACCGTGTAGTAGATGTAGTTGTAGAAGGCCGCGGTTCCATCGCCGATGCGCCATGTCGTCGTGGTGTCGGGGGCCAATTCCCAGTCATACTCCGCCAGCGTGTGGTCCACCGTCTTTTCCTCCCAACGCCAGTAGTCGTAGATGTGGAAGTAGTTACTCTTCTTGGTGAAACTCCGGTAATACTCGCCGGAAAGGGTGTCCCAGAGGGAGCTGTTGAAGTATCCCGGGCTCTGCAACATGGCCTGCAAGCGGAGCCTCTGGTAGTGCAACTGCTTGGCCGCGCCGTGCCGGTAAACGCGCTTCTCGGCGAAGTCGGGCTTCACGCCGAGAAACCCCGCCTTGAAGTGGGTGACCTCGAGCGGGTTGATGCCCCACAGGTCCAGATGGATGCCGGTCTGCTTTTTGACGGTTTCCACGTGCCGGAAGAAATGCTTATCCCCCGCCGTTAGCATGCTGACCATTCCGAGATGAGGCGCTTTCAACCACGCCTTGAGGTTCATGGCGATGTTCCGCCGCTTCTTGGAGATGTCCGCAGCCACGATGATGTTCTCCACCCCCAGCGCCGAGCACATCCGGCTGATGTTCCTGCGTCCCAGATCCGTCACCATCCCCCAATCGTAGGTGTAGGTGATCGGCTTCATCTTCAACTCGTTGACAATGAGGTGCAGGCCATAACAGCTGTCGCGTCCGCCGGAAAACGGCACAATGCAGTCGGCTCCCTCCTTGCGGCGGTAAGGCGCGACCAGCTTGAATAGTTCTTCCTTCGGCTTGGGCTTGTTGCGCGGACGGTAGTGGTGGCAGTAGTTGCACACGCCTTCGGCATCAAACTCAATGAATGGCATCGTCTCGGGCAGGATGCACCGGGTGCAGCGCCGCAACTTGGGTTGCGGATACTGCACAATCGACTCCTCGGATGCGCTCTTGCCGAGAGTTGGAATCAGGTTTTCCTTGCGGCTTCGGTAGTCGGTGACCTGGACATCTTCGGATCGCGGAACCTCGAAGATTGCGGGCTGCTGCCATACTTGGCGCACCTTGCTCACCCCGATCTGATCCAGCGGATAGCGTGCGGACGAAAACACACAGCCGCAACCGTCTTCGCCGACGAAAAGGCTGCCGCTGTTGGAAAACAACAGCAACTTGCCCAGCCGGGGAATCGCCAAGGCGCAATTGGCAATGCCGCGGCACTTGGCGAAGACCGCCGCAGGGATGGTCTCGATCAGCCCGCCAGCCTGCAGATGATCCAAAGCGACGCCCAGGATCGCTTCACTGTCGATCTCCAGCTCGCGGACCGTCTTCAGACCACCCCAGACCTCCTCGGGATTGACAATGATTCCGTTGTGCAGCAACACCAGTCCATCGCGGACAACAGGCTGGTTGTCGGAGAGACCATTGGTGATCAATCGGCTGTGACCCATGACGAAACCCGAGTGTTTCCACTTGGCTTTGGCTAGCAGTCTGCCGATGTCGTAGTCTGCGCGCGAGATTTGATAGACACCGGAAGTGTCAATCGTGACGAGGCCGCTCGAATCTCTCCCTCTTTGCCGGGCATGCCGGGCCAAAGAGCGGACGATCTGCTCCTGTCTGTTGCCGGTTGAAAACGCTCCGAATATTCCGCACATAGACTCAAATATTTTTCGAGGTGTGTTTTGGGCCCGTGGCCACGCTGAATTGCGCGTCAACTCAGCTGACCTGACGACAGAGGCCGCGGCACACTTCGTAAACCTCGCCGGTGACCGGGCAGGTGGCTTGGCCCTCCGCACCCGGAGCCAAGGCCAGCTTTTCACCTTGCCGGCTGACCCATCCGATCTGGCGGGCGGGATTGCCGGCCACCACCGCGAAGGCTTTGACCGGTTTGGTCACGACCGCACCGGCTCCGACCAGACAGTATTCGCCGAGTTCGTTGCCACAAACAATCGTCGCATTGGCTCCGATGCTCGCGCCGCGCCGCACCTGGGTTTCGACATATTGGCCACGGCGCACCACAGCGGAACGGGGGTTGCTGATATTGGTGAAAACCATCGAGGGGCCGAGGAATACATCGTCCTCGCAGACCACCCCGGAATAGACGCTGACGTTGTTCTGGATCTTCACGTTGCGCCCCAGCTTCACGCCGGGACTGACCACCACGTTCTGCCCGATGTTGCACTTCTGCCCGATCTCGGCCCCAGCCATCACGTGGCTGAAATGCCAGATCTTGGTGCCAGCACCAACCTGCGCGTCTGGATCGACCACCGCAGTCGGATGGGCTTGGTAATCGCGTTGGCCGGTGGACATTGATTCCGTCGCCGCCGCCTCGCCGCCCTGATCGAGACTGCGCTGGGCCGCGTCGAGCACCTGGAGCACCCGCAAACCCTCCTGGCCGTCGGTGACGGGGGATTTTCGATCATCGCAACACTCGAGAAAATGTGAACACTCGATCTGCAAAGGCTCCTCTTCCGGAACAACCACCGCCTCACCCGCAGCCTTCTTGGCGGTCGGCACCATACCACCCTCCCAAACTAGCGGCTGCCGGTAGAGCAACACTTTCTCCGCCCACGGCAAGGTATCGTCGAAGACGAGCATGCCGTGCGAACCAACGACCGTAAGCCTCTGCTCTTTGAACGGGTTGATCCAGCTGACGTGCACATGCGCGTTCACCCCTCCGGGAAATCTCATGGTGGTGAGCGTGACATCGGCCACCTCATGGTGGAGGTAGGCTTCGCCGATACATCGCACGCGGTCCGGCCTTTCGCCGCCGACCAGCGACAAGACCACGGAGATGTCGTGCGGCGCAAAACTCCAGAGTGCGTTTTCCTCAAGGCGAATCTTGCCGAGGTTCAGGCGGTTCGAGGTGATGTATTGGAGTTTCCCCAGCTCGCCCCCGGCCACCAACCGCTGGATGGCGCGCACACATGGATGGTATTGCAACAAATGGCCGACCATGAGGATAAGGCCGTTCTTCTCCGCCAGCTTGACGAGCGACAAGCCTTCACGAACATCGAGAGCCAGCGGCTTCTCGACAAAAACATCCTTGCCGGCCTGTAAAGCGCGATGCGCCAGTTCAAAGTGCTGGGCGGCAGGCGCGGCAATCACCACACGCGTGACGCTCGCATCGGACAGCACGTCCTCGACCGACTTGGTCACACGGATCCCCGGACAGGCCACTCTCTGTGAGGCCAGCGCCTCATCGCTCGAATCGCAAACAACGGCGAGAGCCCCGAGCCGGTGGAAGTTGCGCGCCAGATTGCGTCCCCAGTAGCCGGCACCAATAAGAGCTAAGTTTTTCATAATCTGAACTGATAAAGTAATCCCTCAGTTTTTCAGCGCCTCCTTGACGGCATTGACCACACAATCTTGCTCCGCGTCGCTGAGAAAAGCATGCATCGGCAGGCTGATCACCTCCCGCGAGGCCTGCTCAGACTCGGGAAAATCACCCCAGCGGTAACCCAGATCAGCGAAGACAGGCTGCTCGTGCAGGCATTTGGGGTAATACACTGCGGTCGGGATACCGGTCTCTTTCAAGCGCTCGCCCAAGCGATCCCGATCGGCCACGCGGATGGTGTATTGCGCATAGACGTGGGTGTTGCCGGGGCGCACGTGCGGGGTCGCGCAGACTCGTTCCAACAAAGCCGCGTAGCGTGCGCCGATCCGGCCGCGTTCCGCGACCTCATGTGCAAAGTGCGGGATTTTGGCCAGGATCACCGCCGCCTGCAGGGTATCGAACCTCCCGTTCATGCCGACCAAAGTGTGGTGGTGCCTCTTCACGCCGCCATGCGTGCGAATTGCCTTCATCTTGGCGGCCAAATTGTCGTCATCCGTAAACAAGGCGCCCCCGTCGCCAAAGCAGCCGAGTGGCTTGGCCGGGAAGAAGCTGGTGCTGCCGACCGTGGTGACCCCGCAGCTCTGACCGCCGTCCTGCGTGGCGCCAAAGCTCTGGGCACCGTCCTCGATGACGGCCAGGCCGCGGGTCGCGCCAATGCGGTTGATCGTGGCGAAGTCCGGCATCTGGCCGAACAGGCTCACCGGCATGATGGCCCGCGTCCTCGGGGTGATCGCAGCTTCGAGCCTCGCCACATCCATATTGAAGTCCTCTGCCGAGATATCGACGAAGACCGGTTTCGCGCCAACGAGAAGGATTGCCTCGGCGGAGCTGATCCACGTGAAGGGGACGGTGATAACCTCGTCACCGGGGCCGATGCCGAGCGCACGGAGCGCAATCTCCAGGCTGACGGTGCCACTGGCCACCGTGATTGCATGTTTGACGCCGGTGTAATCCGCCAGCGCCTTCTCTAGCTCTGCAATCTCGGGGCCCAAGACATAATGCCCGTGCTCCAAGACCGCCGCCATCCGCGCCTCGATCTCGGCGCGGTAAAGCCGGAACTGCTTCTTAAGGTCGATGAATTCCACGGAGGTTCAGGCACGGAGCACGTGGGATGCCGCAGGAACGATCCCCCGGGCATCCACCACCTGCACCGCGAGCGCAGCTATGGCCGCGCCGTCGTAATCGCGGTGCGGGGTGGCAACGAGCAGGCAATCGTAATCGCTTGTGACCGGCTGGCTCTTTCGACCAGCCAGCGGCGCATGCTCACGGGTCAAGGGGATCACGGGAACATAAGGATCGTTGTAATCCACTTTTGCGCCAAGCGCTTCGAGACGCTCGATCAGCACCAGACTGGGGCTCTCGCGGATGTCATCGACGTCAGCCTTGTAGGCCAACCCGAGCAGCAAAATCCGGCTCCCCCGCACGGCCTTGCTGCTGCGGTTGAGCGCCTCGACAACCTTGGCCACCACGTAATCAGGCATTGAGGTGTTTATCTGCCCCGCCAATTCGATGAAGTGCGTGTGCATGCCGAACTCGCGCGCCTTCCACGTGAGGTAAAACGGGTCAATCGGGATACAATGCCCGCCCAGTCCCGGGCCGGGATAAAAGGCCATGAAGCCGAACGGCTTGGTCTTGGCCGCGGCGATGATCTCCCAGATGTCGATTCCCATCTTCTCGTAGATCATTTTGAGTTCGTTCACGAGGGCGATGTTGACGGAGCGAAAAATGTTTTCCATGAGCTTGGTCGCCTCGGCGGCTGCGCACGACGAAACCGGCACGATCTTTTCGATGGCCAGACCATAAAGAGCGATCGCCGCCTCCAAGCACGCGGGCGTGAGACCGCCAACGACTTTGGGAATCTTCCCCACCTTACTCTCAGGATTGCCGGGATCTTCCCGCTCCGGCGAGTAGGCAAGATGGAAGTCCTTGCCGGCAACCAACCCTGAACCCTCCTCCAAGACCTCGCGCAAGCCGCCCTCGGTTGTCCCTGGATAGGTGGTTGACTCCAGCACCACCAGCACACCAGGCCGCAGGTGGGGCGCGATGGATTTTCCCGTCTCCAACACGTATGACAAATCCGGCTCGCGGAATCTATTGAGCGGTGTGGGAACGCAAATGATCACGGCCTCGACCTCCGCGACCCGGGAGAAATCGGTGGTGGGGTCGAGGAGGCCGCCATTGACCACCGCGGCCACTTCTTCCGACGGGATGTGCCGGATGTCGCTCAAACCCTGGCGCAACAACGCGGTCTTGGCCGCATCGATATCCAAACCGACCACGGCAACGCCTTTCCTAGCGAACTGCAGCGACAGCGGCAGGCCGACGTAACCGAGACCGACAACAGCAATTTTTTTCATGAATTCAAGCAAATGGCTGAAACTTCAGGTCGTGGATTCAGCGCGCCGGCCAAGCCTTGAGTTTGCCGCGTTTGCTTTCCCAGGCTTTGCCGATCACATCCATCACACTGCGCGTAACATCCCGGTAGTTAAAATGCTTGAGGGCTGTCCGCCGACCTTCCGCGGCGATCTTCTCCCTAGTCGCTTCGTCAGCAAGAAAGCTCCGTATCTTAGCCAGGCAGTCTTCTTGGCTGTTGAACGTGACCAAGGCCCCAGCTTGCTCCAGCCAGACAATGTTCGTCGCGGCACGGGTGAGCAGGAACGTTCCCACGTTAAGCACTTCCATGGTTCGAATGTTGACGTTCTTGCCCATGGCCATCTCCGGATACTCGTTCAGCACGATCTTCGAATCCTTATAAACGTGGAACATGTCCATGCCGGCGGCCGCCCCCTGCCAACTCCGGTGCAGGGCGGAGTTCTCGGCTATCTCCGGTCCCCGGACACCCCACCATTTGAAATCCACGTTCTGCGCAACGAATTCCAGAAGCCTCGTCTTGTTTCGTTGGTCGGGAATTCCGAGGTAGCCGACGAAAGTGCAATCATGCTTCTTGGACGAACCGGCGACTTCGGCCGCGAGGCGCTCGTCAACCCCGTAGCTGAACAGATGACTTTCCACGCCTTCGGCCTTAAAGAAGTTGTTGTATTCATCCGTCAACGTGAAGATCACATCGTGACGATGCGTGTTCCAGCTCCACGCGTCGGTGGTAGCGCATCCGATGAAACCCACGATCAGGCACCGGTCCCGGAAACGATCCCACAAAGTCCCCTTGACGTGACTAGGCTCGCGGACAAACAGAACGTCAGGCTGGTAGGAAACAATATACCGCTCAAGTAGCCTCCGGTTGCGCGCAACCGAGTCCTCGCGAAAAGCCTCAAGATTGACGACGGCCTGCAAGGAAGAGGAGGCCAAGCGCTTTAGTGATGCCTTGGCCTCGGAGGCGAATGACGGGCAACCGACGCCTGGAAGTTTCTGCAAAAAGATCGTATCAGCCGCAATGACCTCGCGGGCCTCCCAACCGGCCTCATTCATGTGGTGAGTCAAGAAGTCCGAGAGGCCCAACCGTTGCCGCATAACCCATGAGTAATATTCGTCATAGCCCAGACCGAGCAGATGCTGGCGCTGCTCGCCTTGCTTCTCCGTTAAAGCCTCAAACGGGTAAACGCTATCGAACTTGAGAAGACGCAGTTTGTCTTTCATTCGCTGATTTGAAAGAAGATCCGACACCGGGAGGGAACGGCGATCGAACTAACCTTTGGAAACTCACACCCGGAGATACCGAGAGCGAAACTCCGGAAACTCCGCGGCAGGAATGTAGCCGTAGTATTCATGCCTGTCGCGGTAGACGACGCATTCGGCAGGATCGAGTTTGCGTATCAGCCTGGCCGGGCTGCCCGCGATAACGCAATGCCCTTCGGGGAACTGCTTGTTCACCACCGACCCGGCTCCCACCACCGTGAAATCCCCAAGTTTCGCACCCGGCAAGACGGAGGAATTCATGCCAATCCAACAGTATTTTCCAATGTGCACTTCCGAGGGTGCATGCCGCCGATGATCATGGACATCATGGTTGGCCGAAATGATCCCCACGTTCGCAGCCAGCATGGTGTAGTCACCGATGTGGATGCGTCCGAGCCCTTGGATGTAGCAACCGGGCGACCAACCCGGCGCGGTTTGGATGCCGGCGTAGATGTTCTGCACGCAACCTACTCGGCTGGTGAAGTGCATGGGCCAGTAAGCCTCGCGGTTTACCCCAAGGACCTTCTGGATGAACCACATCCAGAAGGTGACCGGCGCCTGCGTTCCGCGGGTTTCCTCGATCGTGCGCCACAACGGAGAAAGTCGCAGGACTCTCCTCATCGTCGCCCGTAGGGGGTTCGTATTCATGGAAACTCAGGAGGCGGCACGCACGTCCCACGCCTGCGGAAACATAACGAGGCGGCGGTCGTCGGAAGCTATCCGACCGGTCCCGAAAAAGTCGCCCGCCTCGACATCGAGGGCCGCGGCACCGGTCACGTAGTCAAGTGTGTCGTGGCCGCAAGTGGCGATGATATTAAGGCTGTAGCGGCCGCGGTTGAGCGGCAGGTGCGGCAGCATACACTCAACCACGCCGTCGGGACCTGGAATACTCTGGAACGCGGAGGCCGCATATGTGTTGCACAGCTCGGTGACGCAGACCCCAGAGTGCGTGTAGATAGCCACGGCGAATTGCACCTCCCGCGGCGACTCGCCCGGGGCGAGCGCGTAGCGGCAGCAGATCTTGAGGGTTTGCCCGGTGGCCGCGCAGGAAAGGCCGCGCCCTTTCTCGTCCTCAATCCATACAGACTGGAACCGCAAACGGCCGTTGCCCGTGCGGTCGGTGCGGTCGGCCAAGGACACCCGACCGCCATCGTGGTCGTCGGCCAGGTAAGCTTGGAGGACATCCGCAGTCGGACCGGCCATTCGCAACCGTCCCTGCTCAAGCAAAAGACAACGCCCGCAGAGATTGGAGATCATGGCCATCTGATGGCTGACGAAAAGAACCGTGCGACCGTTCTGGCCGCTGACCTCTTTCATTTTTCCGAGGCATTTCCGCTGGAACGCCGCGTCACCCACCGCGAGGACCTCGTCTACGATGAGTATTTCGGGTTCGAGGTGCGCGGCGACGGCGAAAGCGAGGCGCACATACATGCCTGAGCTGTAGCGTTTCACCGGGGTGTCGATGAACTTCTCGATCTCGGTGAAGGCGACGATCTCGTCGAACTTGGAATGCACCTCCGCCCGGCTCATGCCGAGGATGGCCCCGTTGAGGAAAACATTTTCTCGTCCGGACAACTCCGGATGAAACCCCGTCCCCACCTCGAGCAGCGACGCGACCCGCCCGCGGATGCGCGCCTCCCCGCTGGTCGGCTCGGTGATCCGGCTGAGGATCTTGAGCAACGTGCTCTTGCCCGCCCCGTTGCGTCCGATGATGCCGACGACCTCGCCGGGCTGGACGTCGAAGGAGACGTCGCGCAGGGCCCAGAAGTCGGCACTCTGCGCCGAAGGAGAATGGAGAGAGGATAAGGAAGAACCAACCCCTTTTCCCTTCTGCTTTATCCCTTCTCCGTTCCCGCGAGAGAACCGCGCAAGAAACGCCTCCGCCTCCTCACGCAGGCTGCGGGCGTTGAACACCCCCAGCTTATACCTCTTGGAGAGGCTGTGGACGGAGATGATGGGAGGCATTGGGGAGTGGGAAGGCAAAAAGGTAGGAAAGTGTGAAGGTGAGAGGGTCGAAACTTGGGAAAGTTCAGAGTGACCGGCGGAGGTGCCGTTGGAAGCTTGCGATGCGCTTCGAGAGCAGTTCGTAATCGTGACGCAGGGCCGAAGTCTCGGTTTCGCTGGTGATGTCCACGTCCTGTGCGGCGTAGGTCATGGAACGCACTACTCCCGCGGATGCCTTGGCCAAGTCGAGAAAGTGCGCAAAGTCTTTCCGCGTCCGACGCTCAAAGCCTTCGGCTGCGTTGTTCATCACCGAAAGCGCCGCACGCCGCATCTGGTCGCGGAAGCTGAAGCCATCACAGCTTCGCAGCAGCGTGTAGACGCCCATGTGCAGTCGTCGCGCCTCCTGCCAGATCTCCAAATCCTCGAACCGCTCCGCGAAGCCCATCGTGTGTCACCTTCCCACCTTCAAACTTTCAGACCTTCCCACCATCTAAACCGTATCGACGAACGTCTTCTCCACCTTGTTGAACAGAATGACCCCGCTAAACAGGAGGAGCACGGTGGTAGCGATGGAAAACACGAAGTAGGCGGGTTCGACCACGCCCTGGCCGAGAAACATGTATTTGATGGATTCAACAGGCATGGTCATGGGGTTCACGACCGCGACCCAACGCCAGTCCTCGGGGATCTTGGACAGCGGGTAGATGACCGGCGTGGCATACATCCAGAGTTGCAGGAGAAATCCGGTGAGGTGGTTGAAATCCCGGTATTTTGCGGTGAGGGAGGTTAGCCAGAGCCCGACCCCGAGACTGAGCATGGCGATCTGGAGAACAACGAGGGGAAACCACAATAACGTCCACCCCAGATGAAGCGCGGTCCCTGCTGGGGTGAAGAATTTGAACCATGACCAGAAGCAGAGGAAGGTCGCAAGCTGGATCACGAAAGCGATGAGGCCTGAGATGACCATCGAGAGCGGAACGACGAGGCGAGGGAAATAGACCTTGCCGAAAATGGAAGCGTTGGTCGTGAGAGTGCCGGAAGTGGCCGCGAAGGTCTGCGCGAAGTAGTTCCACCCGAGCAGGCCGCCGAGGTAGAAAAGCATCGGCGGCAGACCGTCCGTCGGGATGCGGGCCACCTTCCCGAAAATCACGGTGAAAACGAGCGTCATGAGTAGAGGCTGGATGATGAACCACAGCGGACCGAGCACGGTCTGCTTGTATTTGGCGACGAAATCGCGGTGAACGAGCAAGAAGAGAAGATCCCGGTAGCGCCAGAGGTCGGCCAGGTTGAGCCGGAACCAGCCGCGGGTCGGCCGGATGACCAGCTCGTAGCTATCGGGGACGTGGAGCATGTGAGGCAGCTGAGGCAGATCAGGCGGCGGAGTCCAACTCCCAGACTTCCACGCCGGCGACGGTCCGGGTGCGGTAGCCACGGCCCGTGAGCAGGGCCTTGACATGGTCCACACTCTCCCCCCGGGCGGCGAGTTGCGCGTCGTGGATCTCGACGACGATCCGGCGGATGGTCGTGCCGAGGTGGTCACCCGCTCCGCGCAGGGCCTCGAGCTCGAATCCCTCGACGTCGATCTTCATGAGGTCGATGCGTGCGAGGCCGGCGCCCTCGATCAGTCGCGCGAGGGTCAGCACGCTGACCCGCTGCATCGTCTCGCAGCGGCGCTTGGCGCCGCCGAGAGAGGAAGCGCCGGTATTGACTGACGGGTAGAGCCGGATGTCGGCCTCGCCCTCCTGCGCAGCGGTGGCGAAGGGCTGGAGCGTCACGTTGGCGGCGCGGTTGAGCGACGTGTTCTCCAGGATCACCGGCCACAGGCGCGCTTGGGGTTCGATTGCGATGACCCGACCGGCAGGACCGACCGACTTGGACGCGAGGATGGAAAACCAGCCCTCGTTGGCCCCGACGTCGCAGAACGTGTCGCCCGGCTGCAGGAGCCGAGTGACGCACTCGCTCAGGGGGGCCTCGTAGCAACCCTCCGCCAGCAGGCGCGAACCCACATTGCTCGCCGGGTCCACCCACACGCGCAAGCCGTCCACCTCGATGACCTGGCGCCGGATGCGCAGCACCCACTTGAGGAACTCGGCCAACTCCAACGGCCGAAGGCGAGTCAGCCAGTGACGGCCGATGGCAGGTGCGGACGGATGATGGGACATGAAGAATGGATTCAGTAACGGAAGACGCAGGTGCTGGTCACACCGACGCGGCAGTAGCCGGTGCCCTTGTAATCGGTCCAGCCGCGAGCTTGGTTGCGCGCCTTGACCTGCGGATAGCGCCATGAGTCGTCGAGGACGATGAAGCCACCGGGCTTGATCCGCTCCTCGGCCTTCCAGAAACAGACATCGCGCACCTGCTCGGATTCCTCCTTGCCATCCACGACAATCAGGTCGAAGGCACACTCCCCGAGGGCCGCCAGATACCCGCTGGCCCCGAAGTCACGCGGCCGGTGGAAATCGAACGGTTCGTGCAGCACTTTGAGGTTGCGCAGTCCGCGTCGGGCCGCCTCGTCCTGCACCCGTGCAGCCCACTTTTCCTCGTCTTCCACGCAGATGACAGAACCAGCACGCCCGGCCAGAAAGATGCTCGACCCACCCGACCCGAACTCAAAGACCTCCATATGGGAGCGCAGATGCTGGCCCACGGCCGCAACTGCCCCGAAGCTCCACCAGGGCATTCCGAGTTCAAGCGGCGTGCACCGCGAACCGAGGCCGTGGCGCGCGTAGGGCAGGATATCCTGGGGACGAAGGGCCAGCCACTGGGCCACGCGCAGCATACGCCACCAATCCCGCCATTGCCTCTGCGGATGGCGCATGCTCATGCAACTCTCCGGCTTGGGAGAAGCCGGGCAACCCAGCGGCTTGTCTCCCGGGCAGCAATCACAATGGAAAGCAAGAGCAGCATCAGACAGCACCAAGCAGATCCCGTCTAAGTTGAAAAACTACTCGGACATTTAGCGTGAATGCGGCAACCAAAAGGACGGCCCAGACAGTCTTTAGCGCCACATTGGCGGGTGCCGGAAGGTATTTTTCTACGAGGAAAGGAAAGTAGTTCGGAGTGCGCAGTCGGGTGGTGTCGCCCTCCGGCAGAAGCCCCCACTCGTCCCAGTTGCCGGTGAGAAGCGCCGCCGTGTTCTGGACACGGAGGACGACCATCGAGGAGGAGGCACCAATCCGCTTGGTCTGTTGTTTTTCTTCAAGATTATACCAGAAAACAGTCGAGAGAATCTGGACGGCAATCCCGAGCACGATCAAGAGCACGGCGACTCGACCTAACCACGGCGCGCATTGGACTCCACAACTTATCACGACCGCGATGCCGAAGGCGCCAAGCAGAACCATCGGCGTCGTCACGTAGCGGCATCCCCATGCTGCCGCACCGTCGAACTGGTCGTGGGTTGAACTGTAGAAACCCAGGTAGATGACCAGCAGCACCACTGCCGTCACACCATAAATACGAGCGCTATAACCCAGCCTGCGCCAGCAGGCCGCCAAGGCGATCAAACCCAGCACCGCAACCGGATCGAACTGCCAGATATTGTGCTTGATCGACCAAACCAAAGCAGGAAAGCCGATCGTAAAGTCGCCGGGTGCCACCACGTCTTGGCGTTGCGCGAAAATGATGTCGTAGTAAGTGGAGGTCCAAGACTCAAAGCGGTAGAAATGGTAGACGCGGTCAATGAACACAAAGACGGCGCAAACCAGACCTGCCGCCACAATCCGAGGCAGCCAATAGCGCCACTTTGTGGACAATGCTTCCGACCGGGTGAAAGCGATCAATCCGGTCCCGAAAAGCGCCACCGCACCCGCGTCAAACACAAAGGTGAGTCGCGTCAGCAGGCCAAAACCCGTGGCGAATCCGGCTAAAACCCACCAACGGTAGCGTCCCGTCGCCACACCTGCTGCCACGGCCCACATGCCTGCAAGAGTGCAGAGCAGAAGAAGCGAGTTCTCCTGGTTGATTTTCGTGTATGGCAGGAGACTCGTGCACCAGAAGGTGCCCAAGGAGCCCAAACCAGCGACAGCCGCGCCGAAGCCCAGACGCAGCAGCAAAGCATAGACCAGCATGACAATGAGGGCCGACGTCAGCGGGAATGTGAGATACGTCACGATAATCTCCTCAGCTTTCTCTGCAAATCGGCTGTCGTCCGATACCGCCGGAGCCGCCTGCGATGCCACAAGATAGGCCGGAGACATCCACAGGCTCTGGCCCAAACCATACCAGGCGAATTTCTCGCCGCTCCTTCCATAAATACCGAACCAACCATCTTGGTCGCGCACCTGGGGTTCATCCGTCCAAATCCACCGGGTGACTTGCAGGCGATTGGCTGCGTCCCACGAATTCAGTTCACCGCTTTCCAGTGCGACGGATGCCAAGAAGGCAGAGAAAAAGATAGCCCAGCCGATTCTGCGCGAAGTCATGGAACGGATGTTTTCAGGAACGCGCTTCTTCGGCTGCCTGCAGCAACGCGCTAACCGTGGCGGTTGGATACGCCTCCGCCACAATCTGGTAGGCGAACCACCCCGGAAGCAGGTGCGCCAGCTTTCGCTGCATTCCCGAAAGAAATTGCGAAAACCGCGGCAGTCCAGGGAGGACGAACGCAATCGGGGCGGCCGTGTATTCTATGCGGCCCAGTCTGTAACCTGCCGAGAGCAAGAGTGACCGGAGTGAGTGGCGGGTGAAGAGGAACGCGTGCGTCTCGTCCAAGATGCCGCGCCGCCCGTAATTGATGCGCCCCAGCATCATCATGACCCGCACCGGAAGAAACACGGAGTTTGGCACGCTGATGATGACCTTTGTGGGATGCGTGCTTCCCATGGCCCGGATCTTTTCCAGCAGCAAGAACTGTTCCTTGCGGCGAATGTGCTCGATGATGTCCATCAGCAGGACGACCTCCGCCGTGGGAATCTCAGCCAACTCCTCCACACCGGCCTCCACCGTAGTGATGTTTTCCTCCTGCTCCAGATCGAGATGCGTGTCCACCACCGTGATGCGGCAGCCTTTCTTTTTCAGTTCCCGGGCCATCGTGCCATTGCCCCCACCCAAATCCACCACAGATGCACCCTCGGGCACCATGCGCAACGCCACTTCGTGGCTGGAACCCGCCAAGCCCAGCTTGGACTCGTAAACAGGCTTCTGCTGTAAATCGAACTTGCGGCTGTAGAAAATCTCCATCTGTGTGCAACGGTCAGCCAAACCCGAACTGAAGCAGTTCCAACAATACTGCACCCCGTTGACACGACATATTTCCGTGGCGTAGCGGGTCGGAATCGGTATTTCGAGAAATCGCGCTCCGGCACGGTGGCACTGGATGATGATGTCCGCATCGAAGTGGAAGTTGTTGGAATTGTAGCAGAATGGAATTCTGGCCAACAGCGGCACCCGGTAGGCACGAAAGCCGGTGTGGCACTCGGAAAACTTCGAGCCGAGCAGGAAATTCTGAACCGCCGTTGTCACTTGGTTCCCGAGCCACTTGTAAAGGGGCATACCCCCTTTCAAAGCGCTCCTCTTGTCGAGCATGCGCGAACCGAAAACGACGTCAGCCTCGCCGGACACGATCGGGCGGGTCATTTCATGGATGAACTCGGGTGGGTATTGGCAATCACCGTGCAAAAGAACCACAGCCTCGTAGCCCTCGCGGATGGCATACTCATAACCGAGCTTTTGGTTGCCACCGTAGCCGAGATTACTCGGATTCCTTAAGACGGTGACCTTTGTGTTCATCCGGCCAGCCAACCGGGACGCAAGTTCGGCCGTCTTGTCTTGCGATGCATCGTCAATCAGCAGAATGTCATGGGTCGCTTCCAGTCCACTCTTGCCGATACGCTCGAACAATTCGGGTATATGAGCTTCCGCCTGGTAGGCGACGACAAATATAAGTTGCTTCCGGGTCACGGTCGGCTCGCCTCCACTCCTATTCCCTCCTGATCCTTTGCCGACACGATCGGCACCTCCCCCTGCAAGGGCCACTCGATTCCGAGTGTGGAGTCGTTCCAAGCTATACACTTTTCATGGTGCGGCGAGTAGAAGTTGGTGGTCTTGTAATGCACATCGGCGTGATCAGAGAGAACGAGAAACCCGTGGGCAAAACCTTCCGGAATCCACAATATCTCGCGAGCCTGGTCGGTCAGCACCGCCCCGATCCATTGCCCGCAGGTGGATGATCCGCGCCGGATATCGACCGCCACATCATAGATACGGCCTCGCATGACGGTAATCAGCTTTGCTTGAGCCATGGGGTCAACTTGATAATGAAGCCCGCGCAAAACGCCTTTGACCGAACGCGAATGGTTGTCCTGCACGAAATCGACCGATCGCCCCACGACTTCGTTGAACCTGTCGCGGTTCCACGATTCGAGGAAGAATCCGCGGTCGTCATGAAAAACCTGCGGCCTGATCAGCAACACGCCACCCAGTTTGGTCTGCTCTACATCCATGCTCGTTGATAATTGTTGCGGTGCGTCATGCCCAATCCCCGGGTAGAGAAATCTCAGATGACATCTGTGAATGTCCGTTCAGTCCTGCGAAACAACCACAAGCCGGAAGCGAGAGGGACGCCGACCAACGCAATCGAAACCGCAACCACGAGCCAGTTGAGCTTGGTGTCGCCGGCCCGAATGACCCAGCGGAAGTCGTCAATCAACTTCGCACCACCACACTTCGACGATGGTGTTTCACGCCCCGAAATCTGGTAGCGACGGTGCTTCACCGCCAGTCCCTCCCACATTTCGCCGGTGCGGACATCACTGCTACAGCAAATCTGCCGCGCTTGGCTCTTTGGCTCCGTCCATTTATCGCTTCTTTTCACACCCTTTCGCGGCCAAGCAAAAACGAATGCCCCCAAAAAGGCGAAGGTAGTCATAAAAGGGGTTTTCCCGTGGTTCAAATTGAGACCAATCAAAGAGAAATCCCGTCCAACCAACCAGCATTCTGCAGGTGCCACGCGGCGGTGCGGCGGAACCCTTCGTCAGGCGGAATTGAAGGTCGCCAGCCGAGCACACGTTTCGCTTTGGTGATCTCGGCGGCGGTGTCCTGCATGTCGGCGACATTGGGCGCCAGGTGCTCGACGATCGCCTTGCGGCCTAACAGGCCCTCAACCAGTCCGATCATCGCGTTGATCGTGATTGGAGTGTTGCCCCCCCCAAGGTTGAAGACTTCGCAACCATCCTGAGCAAGAGCGGACACGGTGCCCTGCGCAATATCGTCGATGTAGGTGAAGTCGCGCGTTTGCGTTCCGTCGCCATGGAGCTGAATCGGTTGACCCCGGCGAATCCATTCGATGAAACGGAACGGACTCATGTCGGGGCGCCCAGCCGGACCGTAGACCGTGAAGTAACGCAGAATGGTCACATGGATCCCGTGCAAGTGGTGCCAGGTTTGGGCCAGGGCCTCCGCCGCCAGTTTGGACGCAGCGTAGGGCGAGATGGGCCTGGTTACATCGGCCGTTTCCACAAACGGCATCGATGCCCCCGCGTAGAGCGAGGAGGTTGAAGCCATGACAAACCGCGGAACGTTGTGGCGCACGATGAGTTCAAGAAGGTTCAGGGACCCCATCGTGTTTGTTGTCAGATAAACGTGCGGAGATCTGATGCTGGCGCGCACCCCGGCGCGGGCCGCGAGGTTGATCACTGCGTCGAAGCGATGACTGGCAAAGATCCGCCCCAGCGCCTCTGCATCCTCAATGTCGGCCCCGGCGAAAGAAAATCCGCACTGGGGCGCAAGGTGAGACAGCCTGTGCTGCTTGAGCCGGACATCGTAGTAGTCATTGAGGTTGTCCACCCCGACCACCTCGTTCCCCTCCGCGAGCAGGAGCTCGGAAACGCGTGAGCCGATGAAGCCGGCGCAACCGGTGACGAGGATATTCACAACGGGAAACTAGATGACGCTGACGAGCCTCTGCTCGATCTACGGCGCCGGCTGGACCAACTGGGGAAGGAGGGCGCGCATGGCTTTCTCGGCTTCGGCTTCGTCTGCCTCGCCGACGAGGGCCAGCTGGAGTGAGCGCTGGCCCATGTTGCGACGCCCGGCCAGCACCGCGTTGAGACGATTGGCGGGCGTGGCGCGCTTGACCTCGATCTGCTCTCCTCCGATGCGGTCGTCACTGACCACATACATGAGGTAGAATTCGTCCGCTCCGGCGCGGATCTTGTAGAGGTTGTAGACGATGCCGACGCCATTGGCCTCGGTGCGGCGCAGCTCGGACTTGGAAACGATGGTCCGGCCGAGCATGCGCTGGCATTGCTCGGGCAAATGCGGCTGGGCGTAGTGGAGGCTCATCCGTTTGGGTTCCCACTCGACAAAAATGAGATGCCAGAAACGTCCATCCGCATCCTGCCACGCGCGTTGGAACCCGACATCGTAGCGCAGCATCTCCTCGGCCTTCTCATCCAACGGCTCATCCTGCAACCCGGCTGTGGGATCCGCCGCGGCGATGGTCCAAACCGGGGCACGCACCAAGTCTCTCGCTTTCCACCAATACCAAGCCTCGGACCCCGCGGCCATGAGCGCCACGGCCAAGACCACCGCACCGGCGGTCCGGACCGCAGCGGGCCCGAGGCGGGTCGCGTCTTTCGCCGGGACAGCGGCGGGTTGCGTGGAGCCTGGAATTTTCTGCGCCCCCCAGCACAACAGCCAGAGAAAGGCCATGGTGACAATGAGAATGGCGAAACCGGCGGGGTCGTGAAGTTTGTCCAGCGCCCCGATCCCCTCGTTGGCCACGGCGATGGAGAGGATGAGCATGCGCGCCACATTGAGGGCGTAGGCCGCGATCAAACCGAGGACACACAGCAGCAAACGGTAGCCCCAGCGGAGCGTGAAGAGCTCCCCGAGAAAGAGCGCGGCCATGAGACTGGACTGGAACGAGCGAATGCCGCTGCAGGCGTCGTCCACCCCGAGAACTTCCGCGCCCACATCAATGCTGGTCCCGTGGGACTGGGCGGCCACACCAAGCAGGGGAAGAATCCATCCGGCCACGTCGGCCGCAAGCAGGCTGAGCTCCTGCGTCAGCCAGCGCTCCGGGCCAGTCGGCCACGGGATGGCCACCAGGGCAAAGACAAAAGCGAAGGACAGGTGCCGCACCCAGGGCCAGCCTCCCGCGAGGGCGGTGAGAGCAACGCTGGCAACGAAAGCCGCACCACCCAGACCCCAGAGAACCACCCTCCAATCGGGATAAGCTCCGGCGATGAGAATCCCGAAGGCTGCGGGCAGAACCAGAAGAGCCAACACCGCATAACTGGCCAGGCGAAACGCACCGGTGGCCGGCTTCGGTTCGGGCCGACAAGTCCAGCGTTGCCAGAAAATCCAGCCGGCGAGCAACGGAATAAACCACCCGTGCGAGTATTGCTCATTGGCGTCCCACTCGCCGGTCAGGACGAAGAAGAGCCAGCCCCAGACCGCAGAGAGGGCGGCGAAGAAGATGACCGCCGGCAGATCGGCGGCGGGAAACAGGGAACGGGAAACAGAAGACATGATGGAGGGCTCGGCTATTTGTTGGTCAAACTAAACAATCGCGGATGATGGAACATGGAACCTTGATCGTCGCAAGCTGGCGTGGATCCGCACTCCCCCGGCCTCAAAACTTTTCCGCAAAGGTTTTGATGAAGGGCAGGACGTCCGACATGAAGTGGTGCCATCGTTCCATTTGCTCGCAGCGGGCGCATTGGAAGGACGAGACCGGGGTCCCCTCGGGCGGCAAACTGCGGCGCAGCCGTTGCAAATGCGTTGCCCCGCTCGACACGTGCGGCTCGATCCTCGCGCTGAGGAAGGCACCGGCGAGTTTCCGCAGATTCAGTTCGGCCCGAAAGTGATCCTTGCGCTGCCCCGGCCGGGAAACCTTTTCCGCCGCACCGATCTGGCACAGCCAGCGAAGACTTTGAAACGTGCCTCCCCGGCTGGCTTTCAAGCGCGCGGTGATCTGATCGAGATTGAGCGGATCCGGCGTGGAAAAAAGTAAACCGTAAATTTGGCCAATGGAAGGTGCGAGCGAGAGGGCCGTGGCGGCGCGAGTAAAGACGGTGATGCATTCCCTTTGGAAGTCATCCAAATCCGGCTCAGGCTCCGGCGGCTGACCGAGGAAATACTTCGGCTGGGGGTCGGCTTTCGCGACAAGCTGCCGCCCGCGGTCCGAGCCGGGGGGCTTGGGCCGACGCTTGGGTTTCGTCTTTTGGTTGGCCATCTGCATAAGAAGCTTCGGACCAAGGGCAATAGACGCCGGAAATCGCCGCAATTCAACCACCAATGAACAGAATATGCGACCACCGTCTCATGCGCCTATCACTGGCTCCCCTTGATCGCACCGCATCCAATTGCGTCATGCGCACTTTGGGGCCTCCGGCACGGCCGCTGGCCGCGGCTCCTACCCGGGCGACACGCGGGGCCTGTGAGTTTTGGGCAAGAAAAGGGAAGTGGCTGGGGAGGGAATCGAACCCCCGACACGAGGATTTTCAGTCCTCTGCTCTGCCAACTGAGCTACCCAGCCGATCGGAAGGAGACACTTAATCGCTGGAGCGGCGCGAGGCAAGGAGAAGCTGCGCGCGCTTCTAGGCCTTGGCCTCCTCGGGAGCCGTCACCGTGCGGTGGTATTCCTTGTATTGGTAATAGGGATAATCGGAACTGCCTATCTCGGCACAATTGTAAATGAGGCCGCGAACGTTGACGCCGCGGACGGCCAGAAGCTTGAGTGAGCGGATGAAAAGACGGGCAGAAGTGAAGCGGGCCCGCACGACAAAGAAGACGGCATCAACCAACGGCGCGATGGCACTGGAGTCGTCGGCCGCCAAGACCGGGCAACTGTCGATGATGATGTAGTCGAACTGCTCATGCAGGGTGGTCATGAGCTTGCTGAAGTTGGTGCCGGGGATCGGTTCCGATCCGCCTGCCAACGCCTTGCCGCGGGCGAGGAAGCTGAGGTTGGGGATGTGCGTGGGGATCATGACCTCGGCCAGCGTGATCCTCTCCTTGAGCAACTCGGCCAGCCCCGGCTCGGTCGGGGTGGAGAAGTGGCGGGCCAGACGACCGCGCCGCAAGTCGCCGTCGATCAGCAGGGTCTTTGATCCGGCAAGAGCCAGCGTGATGGCGAGGTTCGTGGCGAGAGTGGATTTGCCCTCGCCCGGGACGGCGCTGCTGATGAGGAAGCTCTTCGGGTTGAAGTCACCCTCGGGCATGAAGAGAATGCTCGAGCGGATGTGGCGGAACGATTCGACGAGGATGTGGCGTTTGTCGTTCTCCTGCAGGTACTGCATCTCGGAGGACTTGAGGCGCGGGATGAGTCCGACCACATCGAGCTCGGCGTGGGCTTCGAGTTCGGAGACGGAGATGTAACGGTCGTCGAGCTTGCCGATGAGGAGCAGAATTCCGAGGCCGACGGCAAAACCGCCCAGGCCGCCCATGAGGAGGGCGCGGCCGAGGTCCGGCCGGACAGCCGAGGGCGGTCCGCCGTATTCCATGACCGTGACGACGTCCTGGTCGATGTTGCGGTTGACGTCGACATTTTGCACGCTGGCGAGCAAGCGCTCGTAGAGGCCCTTGAGGCGCTCGACCTTGCTTTTGATGCGCTCGTATTCCCCGAGGCGCCGGCTCAGGTCGAGAGCTTTGACCTCCCATTCCTTGATCGCGGCCTCGGTATTGCCAATTTGGACTTTGAGGGAGGAAACCTGCGAGTCGAACTGGTCGACCGTCTGGCCTTGGAAAATTTCCATCAGGCGTTCTTGCAGGGCGATCCGCTGGTTGAGTTCCACCATTTTGGGATGCCGTGGTTTGAGCGAGATACCCATCTCGACGAGCTGGGCGCGGAGCAGTTGCAGTTCTTGCCGGGCCTTGAGGTAATCACCAGCCGGCCCGAAAGAGCGCATGATCGAGTTCATCCCCTCGGGTTGGCTGTCGGCCAAGCGGTCGGTTTGGCCGCGACGCTCGAGGTTTTGCTCCAGTGAGAGAGTCTCGAGGAGGGTGTATTCCGTGCGCAGGTTGGCCAGTTGACGGTTGAGCTGGGCGAGGTAGGCACCGGCGCTATTCCCCTCCTCCTGGAGAAAAACAACGTTGTTCTGCTTTTGCCAGTCGAAGAGCTCCTCCTCGGCTTTGCGCAGATCCTTCTCGAGATCCACCACCTGGTCGGTGATGGCGCTCAAGGTCACGTCCGACTTGTCCGAACGCATGGACCGGCGGTAGGCGATGTATTCATCCATGACCGCGTCGAGGTAAGCCTTGGTCTGTTGCGGTTGGAGGCCCTGAGCCGTCACGGCGAAGATCGAGGTCTTGGAGATGATGTTGGCGTAGAGGCGGACGGGCACCTTGTCCAAGTTGGGGTTCAGGGCCATGACGCGGGCATCGGCGCGACGGGCCACCTCGCTGCTTTGCAGGAGTTCCAGCTGGGTGCCGAAAAAGTTCGCCGCTTCCTCGTTGTAAACCGCGCCATCAGGCAGGTTGATTTTGCCCGAGACCATGAGGCGTCCGTTCGACTGGTATTGCGGCGGCGCGCTGAGGACGATCCAGGCCTGGAGACCGAGGCCGATCGCCGTGGTCAGGAGGGGAATCCACCACCAACTCTGCAGCATGTATTTGTAGCGCTGAAAGGTCAGCTGCAGGATCTCGGCGCGCTCGTGCTGCTGGGCGCCGGCCGTGGTCGTGTGATCGTGGGACGCAGCCATGGTCTAGAAATTGATCAAGCGCTCGGAGACGACGATGAAATCGTTGGGCAGGACCTCGACATCGAGGTCTTGGCGGCCCTTCTCGATGACTTCCTTAACGTCGATGATCATGGTGTCGGTCGTGCCATCGGGTTTGGCCCGGGTCAACTTGACCTTACGCTGGTTGGCAAAGTCTGCAAACCCGCCGGCGCGGAGGATGGCTTTGCTGACGGTGAATTTCTCATTGAAAGGAATTTCCTGCGGGCCGGCCCCGCTGACGGCACCGGTGACGTAGATGCGCCCGGGCGTGCGCTGGCCCTCCATGTCGAGACCGAGAATGACGGTGGCGCTGTGGTAATAGTCGCGCTCGAGGAGTCCCTTGATTTCCTGGGCGAGCGTGCGCGGGGTCTTGCCTTGAGCGCCCACGCGCCCGACGTAGGGAACCTCGATGTCGCCGGAGTCATTGATGCGGAGGCTGATGGGCGGATCGCGGTCCTCCACGATGCGGAAATTAACCACGTCGCCGCGGGCGAGCGGGCGGCTGACGTCGAGCACATCCATGGAAACCGTGGCGGAGACAGCAGCGGAACCGGCCCGCGTCTGCAGGTTTTCCGGCAGGGGTGGAGGCGGAGTGCCACGGGGAGACTCGGCTTGGGTGCGGCCGACCGTCGGGACGGGAATCTGCTGGGCGGACAAGACACCGGTCAACAGCAGAGCGAGGACCGCTGGAAGAAAGCAGGTGCAAGCCGCACGCCGCGGCAAAAGGAGCATCATGCGGCTAGAAAGTGTAAGTAACGATTCCCCCAAACTGCTGCTGGGTGTAATCGTAGGACGAAACGGTTGAACCCTTGGTCAGGCCCCCGACAAAAAGGGTCATAACCCAGTGCTCGCTCAACTGGTAACTCAAGCTGATGTTCGCGCCGACGCGGTTGAAGTCCTCGGAATTCGGTCCGTCCGACTCGGTGCCATTCTCGAAGAAGGCCGAGCCGCCCAGCGACCAGTCGCGGATGAGCATCCAGTTGAAACTGTAGCGGACATAGAAAAGCGCGAGGGAGTTCGACTCCGAGCTGGGAACGCCCTCGAAGCCGGTGCTCAGGCGGTGGCTGAAATAGCGGTTCAGCGTGTTGTCGATATTGAAGTAGAAATACGGTTTGCTGTAGTTGCCGGTATTGAGCGGGTTGTTGCTTTCGTTGAAGTCGGTGATCTGCCAGCCCACGCCGCCACTCCATTCCAGATAGCGGGAGATGGTGCCCTGGGCGAAGCCACCGAGGGTGTAGTCGAGATTGTTGTTCAGTGCGTTCGAACCGGCGTTTGCTCCCTCGGAATAAACTGTCCCGGTGGCCGAGCCCTCGAGCCCCACCCGCAGGTAGGGCAGGACGAGGAAAGAGGCGTTGGCAAAGACTTGGTTGGAGATGCGGTTCAGGTAGTCGAAGTCGTCGTTGAGCGCGTAATTGATGAAATTGGAAAACCCGGCCCCGAGGAGCACGTCGTTCAGGTCCCAGGAGATGTTGATCCCGGCGGTGTTGTTGAGAATCGTGTAATTGACCGCGTCGCTCAACGAGGGGTTGTCCACCGGGTTGTTGGTGATCGAAGGACGATCAAAGAACGTGATCTGCACGTCGCCGGCGAAGATGTTGAACATGAGCTCCGTGTCCGGCGAAACGAGGAGGGTCTGGCCGCCGAGTTCGGGATCACTGAAGTAGTAATCGTAGCCGAGCGAAACGTTGAGGCGGAGTTTGTTCAGCTTGGTGATGGGCCAGTAGACGCCCATGCCGACGCGCGGGCTGAGGACGAAGGAACCGATGGGATTGTCCTCGGAGACGTTGACGTTGCTGTTGTAGGAGGCTCCGACCGAAGCGTTGAAGAGCATTTTGACCGGACCGGCCTTCACGTTGTAGCGGGAAGCCGGGATCGGGCTGGAGTAGATCGGGAAGGCCGCGCGATCGCCGCCCAGCGATGGACGGGCGATATCTTGGGCCTGAGAAGTGGTAGTGAGGACTGCCAGCAAACCTAGTGCTAATTGCCTGATTTGGATCATGAGAAGGGTCTTAAGAGCGAACTGCTGGTAACTTAGCAAACTTAAAGAGGCAGTGAAGATCAAAAGAACCATCACGACAAGCCGAAACTGTTCCCTCTCCGGTCCGTTGGACCCGTGACGGGAAGGTCGTCGCAGGCCCGTCAAAGGGGCCGGGATCAATCCTCGCACATGCCCGGAACCCCGATCCGCAAAGTGAGTTGCTGTTCGAAGATTTCGTGGTGGGTCGAGCTCCCGCCGTCATGCAACCGCCGCACGAGGCTGCGGGCGGCCAGGACTAGTGGGATCAGCACCCCGAAATAGATGGAGTAACGGTTGAGCAAGAAAAGGGGCCAGGCAATTTCGAGGGTTCCCACCGAGTCGAGCATGGCTCCCCAAGCGACCGGGGCACCACCGAGGCCGAGGCTGGTCACGACGGTGAAGAGCGCGAAGAAGTGATTGCGCCCCATCCTGGGAACACTGCTCATCACGGTCCGCGTGCTGGCCAGGCCGAACACCGCGCCGCTGACCCCGCCGAAAAAGTTCAAGGTTCCGACCAATGCAGGCCAGCCGGGCAGGACGCCGGCGGCAATGGCCCACCAGCCGGCCACAACCACTCCGAGCAGCGCCAGGGTATGCCGCAGCCACGGCTTGCTCCCGGTCCGGTCGATGGCCGGACCTGCCACGGCCAGCCCGGCCAGGGCCCCGACGAAGGCCAGCGCGCTGAGGAGCAGCACCGCGCCCTCGGAAAATTTTTCATGGACGACCAGAAACTCGATGGTGAAGACGCCGAGCCCGCCGGCGACAAACATGTAGAGCAGGGAAAAGCCGAGCAGCCGGGCAAAGGGCGGAAACCGCAGCATGGCTCCCCACGGAACGCGCACGGCGGAGCGGCGCAACTCCTCCGGCGAGTTAACGTCCGGCACACGCTTGATGAACCACAAGCTGGCCATGGCCGCGCCCACACCCAGGCTGAACACCGCGGTGTATTCCCATGCCTCGACTGATCCGGACATGACCCAGGCGGAGACGATCAGGGCCACGAGGCAACCGGCGTGCATGAAGGCTTGATCGCGGGAAAGGAAGCGCCCGCGACCGCCTTCGGGGATCAATGCGGTCAGCCACGGCAACCACGCACCGGAGGCGAGTCCGCGAAGCAGGTTGAATCCGAAGAGCGCGGCGATGAGGATGTAAAGCCGCGCGCCGGGAGCCAGTGGCGGCCAGACCGGCAGCACCGCCACCGCGAGGGTGAAAAGCGTGCGCGTCCCCCACCCTGCAAGGATGAACCGACGATAACCCACGCGGTGGAGGAAGCGTGCGGCGACCAACTGCAGAATGGTCAGCAACGGCGTGAGCGAGGCGATGATGCCCAGAACGAGCGAGGACGCACCGAGCGACTTGGCGAAAAGAATAACCGGGGCACCGAGGATGATCTGGAACGAAACGGCGTTGAAAAAACTGAATCCGTTGACGTAGAACGCGCCGGGAGGCAGCGCGGAGGCGGACGGCGGGACGGCAGTCATGAGGACGGCCGCATCCTAGCGCAGACGCAGCGCTGGCTCAACGTGGCTTTAAGTGCGGGAAAAGGATGACCTCGCGAATTGACTCCGCGCCGGTCAGGAGCATGACCAAGCGGTCGATGCCCAGGCCAATCCCACCAGCCGGGGGCATTCCGTATTCGAGGGCGTGGAGGAACTCCTCATCAATCTTGTGCTGTTCGCCCCCGGATTGCTCGACCAGGCGTTGTCGCTGCACCACCGGATCGTTCAGCTCCGAATAACCCGGAGCGATTTCCTGCCCATTCATGACCAACTCAAAAACGTCCAGCACCGCCCCGTCGTCCGCGTTGGTTTTGGCCAAAGGGATCAGCTCCTTGGGACAGTGGGTCACAAACACCGGGTCGATGGCCTTCTCCTCCACGAACTTCTCATAGACATGCTGCGTGACCTCGTAATCCTCGGCGCAATGGGAGATGTCGAGTCCGAGCTCGAGCGCCCGGTGTCGACGCCCCGCGGCATCGAGGTCGAACCAGCCCGGCACGGCGCCGCCGACCAAATCGCGGTAGCGCGCCCGCCGCCACGGCCGGGTTAAATTGATCTCCCGCTTGACCCCGCCGTCCGCATCGAGGTGGACGATGTGCAATCCGCCGCAGACCTTCTCCGCCACGGTGCAGACGAGGTCCTCGACCAGCGCGGCCATCATCTCGAAATCCGCGTAGGCCCAGTAGGCCTCCAGCATGGTGAACTCGGGGTTGTGCCGGCGCGAGACGCCCTCGTTGCGGAAATTGCGGTTGAGCTCGAAAACCTTGGTGAAACCGCCGACGAGCAAACGCTTGAGGTAAAGCTCCGGCGCAATGCGCAGATAGAGATCGAGGCCGAGTGCGTTGTGATGGGTCTTGAACGGGTTGGCCGCCGCCCCGCCGGGCACCACCTGCATCATGGGAGTCTCGACTTCGAGAAAACCGCGATCCTCAAAGAAGCGACGGATCTCGCGAGTGATGGCGAAGCGCTGACGAAAAGTTTTGCGCGACTCCTCGTTGGTGATGAGGTCGAGGTAACGCTGGCGATGCCGGGCCTCCACGTCCTGCAGGCCGTGCCATTTTTCCGGCAAGGGGTGCAACGACTTGGCCAGAAGGACGAAGGTGTCCGCCCGCACGGAGGGTTCTCCGGTTTTGGTGGTGAAGCACTCGCCTGCAACCCCGATGAAGTCCCCGATGTCTAGCTTGTCGTAGACCGCCACGCCGTCTGGTCCGATCGTCTTGTCCTGAAGATAGACCTGCATCCGCCCGCTGTGGTCGCTCACGTCGAGAAAATGGCTCTTGCCCATGTCCCGCCGTGCGGTCACGCGTCCGGCCACCGCCACCTTTCGCCCCTCGGAAAACTCCGCCCGCACATCGCCGACGTCGCCGGTGACCGGGAAGGCCCCGCCGTAGGGCCGCCGGCCTTCGGCCTCCAGAACCGCTCGCTTCTCCAAACGCACCGCCGTCAGGTTGTTTATCTCACTCATCAAGAGTGCCAAGATGCGGCCACGCCTCCTGCGCGGCGAGACGAAACTACCACGCGGCCACCCCGTGCTGTCCGTCGCGGTCAAGAAAATGTCCGGCGTCGCCGGCCGCGAGCCGGGTGATCGTGACGGCCAGGCTTCGGGCCGACTCTTCGACGCTGAGTGCGGCCCGCGAACCCCCCACCGGGGTGCGAATTTTGGACCCGTTTGGTAGAACTTGCGTAAGCCTGCTTATCCATAGGGTATTACGACGATACCTAGTCGAGTGGCCGATGCAAGATTATGCAGCGTTTACGCCTAGAAATTATGAAATCTGCATGAAATCCCGGAGGACTATGCGCTGGGGTTCTCCTTCGGGGGACTCTTTGCAGCTTTCTTAGTTTTTGTCGGCTTCCGTTTTGGCTTTGGGGCTATTTCGATGGACGTTTGCGCCATAGGCGGAGTGACGTTCTTTTTATGAAGTCGATCACTGAGCCACTGGCGTTGCCAATGATTCATCCCTGAATGGAACGGGCTCATGCCTAAACATAGCGTTGGTCATGAGTCCTGCAAGTAGGCGTAAAGTTTACCGGTTTCCAGTCCACGGTCCGGGATGCTTCCACTCCATCGAAAAGGAAGCGCTGCTGGCGAGTGCCATGTTAATTGGCAGCAGGAATGACCGGATGAGATCTACGGCATCAGCAAATTTAGCCGGAGCTTCCGATGGTCGCATCCGTTTCAGGAACCCAGCCCACTGAGCTTGCTTGGACGGATCAAGCGCGAAGTCCGGCCCGAACGCCTGGGGTTCGGCGACAATGGGTGTGCCTCTGCGGGTAAACGTTGCCGAAATAGCAGCGTGCAAATCCGTCCCGCGGAAATCGGATGTCGTGGCCAGCAGCCAGATGTCGAAGAAATCCTTCATCCGGCTATTGAGTCGCCCGAGTGAGACCATCGCCTCAAACTTTTCGGCAATCGCGGTTTCGCGGTTGTAAGCACGGAGAACGGGAGCCGGATAGTCCAGAATCGTCGGGTAGTTGATCTCCACTGGTGCAGGCGTGACCACGTCACTGAATCCCATGTCGATCTGCATCGCAAGACGGGTTGTTGCCAGATGTCCGCGGAATTGCGCACGCACTCCCTCATAGTCGGCATCCTCCGCGATTCGTTCGGTGGTAACGCTCTCCGGATCGAAGACGACGCCGTCGTCAGGCACATCCTCGCGGCAGACCTCGGCAATGACGGTCTTGATGTTGTCGAGATCGTTGTTGGTCCGGGCCAACAGATCAATGTCCCGGGTGGCTCGCAAAATCGGCGCGCGCCAGGCAACGAGCATCAGCGCGCCCTTGAGGACGAACGAGTCGACATGCCGGGATTTGGAAAGGCGGTAAAGCCACCGTTCCAGCGCGTAGTATTGGGCCAGATCATTGAACGAACGCCCGGAATCCTTTGCTGCATTCTTGAGCCTTTGATGAACCGAGGCTCCGATGTTCTTGAGTTGGCTCATGCCACCGCCTCCAGATATGGGCGCATGATCTTTTCCACCCGGCATACGCGTGCGAAATCAAGGACCAGATCGAAGCGCCGCCCTTTTTTTCGGGCGTAAGTGCGCAGGGCTTCGACCGCGATTTCGAGGCCGAGCCGGTTGCGGAACTTAAAAACGTCCGCCAGCGTCTTTTCCGGACTGAACACGCGCACGGTAATTCCGTCGATGAGGCGTTCCTCCACCCCAGCGGTGAACGTCTCCGACGAGAATCGGAAAACCTCAATGGGCGGGTGCGAGATTCTCGGAGTGTGCCCTCCCGGCAGGACGGCGATTTGCACCGCATGCGGGATCTGGGTGGTCAGTTCATGGATGGCCAGCGCGCTGATCAGGCAGACGACGGCCGTGGGCACCCGCTTGGCCACAACCGCGAGGTCCGGCTCGCTCATCGGGGGAAGGCTGGCGAGACGGAAAAGCCCGCGCCCGGCCTGCTCGATCACGCCGTCATCACGCAGGGCGTAGAGCGTGCGCGGGTGGATTCCTGCCTCAATGGCTTCACGCGTGCGCAGGATTCCGCCTTTCTCTTGAAAGGTGGCGGTGGCGCTCTTGGTCGTGCTTTTCATGGCTTCAGGCGGATAGAAGTCGCAATAGATAGTTGCATGTAGAGTGATCTTTATCCACTCTTCTTTTTGCCGTTTGCCAAGGACGAAACCCGCGCAATCGCACGCATGTGCAGAAAAACCTGAACAAGTGTTCCATGCGGTGATTAAGGGCATCAATCGCCGCACACTTTGCGGCGAATAAAAGCCGATGCCACGGCGAGAGCCGGTCGGCGTGCGATCCCAATCAGCAAACCCGCTATTTCATAACACGCGACAGAACTGAAATAGAGATCAAACGCGTTTCATCCGTGGCATGCAGGAGGTCTATGCCGCTTGGCGGGCTTTTTGCTCGGCCCAGCGGCGTTTCTGGCCCCCGGCGATGCAGCGGCGGGCGTATTCGCTCAATCATGGCCCGATGTTCACCCATGCCAATCAATAGAAGGGCCATGTTCGTGCAGGTCTCCAAAACGCCAGCATCATCGACCAGCAGAGGAAGAGTCGCTGCCCCGAGGAAGGTGTAGGCCACTCCGAGTTCGTTGAAATGCCGGGCGACCACCCGCATTGCTTCGAGCGTGGTCACAAATGGTCGAGACGCCTTCCGACTTCCTGCATGGCGAGCTTCGATTGGCGGGGGCGCCCTTCGCGGATGGCATCAATCAGGGCCAGCCACTCGTAGAACTGCGGATCCCGCGCCGCGGCCTTCGGAGCCGAGGGGTGCAGCGGTTCGATGGCATAGCCACGTCTTGAGCCTTCGGCCGCGGCCCAAACCGGAATCGCATCGCCTTCAGCCGAGACCACATCAACCAAGGGCGGGGCGGCAAAGGAAGTGGGCATGCCACGGTGCATCGTTCCCCGGACGGCTGGAAAAACATAGCGCAGGCCATGAAGAAGAAAATCCTCAGCCGGCCTCCTTCGGACGCTTCGGGTTTCCGGATCGACCAAGCCGGCCATTCCCAGGCGATGCACGGCCGCGTGATATTCGGACGCGC
>Ga0247834_1000049_pt1 | contig 178396 bp, 167 predicted proteins | sample LaCruzMarch2015__8_FD_187118 | JGI IMG/M metagenome (GOLD analysis project Ga0247834, IMG submission 187118) | Freshwater microbial communities from meromictic Lake La Cruz, Castile-La Mancha, Spain - LaCruzMarch2015_12m | ecosystem: Environmental > Aquatic > Freshwater > Lake | place: Spain...
CCTATGAAGAAGGCCATCCTCCGCCGTTCCGTGCTACGGTCTGCGACCGCTGCGTTCACCCTGGTCACTTCTTTTCTCGCCGCCAGCCCCCGAGGCAACGCGGCGAATCTTTTCTGGGACGCTAATCCGAATATTCCCGGGAACCAGGATGGTGGAGGCGTCTGGTCGGCCGGAGCGATGAACTGGAACGGCTCGAGCGCCGTTTGGACGAATCTCCCTGCCGACGTTGCGGTTTTCGGTGCCGCCTCGGGTGCAGCGGGCGATGTCACGGTGCCTGCCGACCTGACCGCGAACAACCTGACATTCCAATCCGCCGGAAACGGCACGTATGCGATCCGGAGCACCGGGGGCGTGCTTCGGACGGGGAACGCCACGACCGGCACGCTAAATGTTTCAACCGATGCAGAGCTTGCCATCCCGTTGGCCGTTTCGGCGAACCACTCGATGACCAAGACCGGGAATGCTACATTGACCCTGTCGGGCAACTCGCCGTCCACCTTCGGAGCGTTGCGGGTCGGAGCCGGAACGGTCGTGCTAGCCGGCTTGGGAGGCTCGTTTGTTCACCCGACGATGATGGCTGGCCCGCTCGCCAACACGTCGAACAGCTCGGTGATCCGTGTCAACTCGGGTAATTGGACCTCCGGCGAGCTTGGGACCAACAACACAAACGGCTCTTTCCGCGGTACGCTGGAGGTTGTCGGCGGAGCAGTCTCCTTCACAAATGGCCGGTATTTCGGTGAACCCGCCGGACGCTCACGCATCGTCGTGAGCGGTGGGACGTTGTCCTTCCTTCAATCGGGCGGTGTGAATCCGCAATTCGGCCCCGGAAGTGCGCCCAGCGCGACGGCTGGTCCCGCCACCGTTGAGGTGCAGGGCGGCCTTCTCGATGTTGCTTCCAGCGTGGCGAACACCGTGGGTGGTGCGTGGAGCGGACAGATCCTCATCTCCGGCGGCGAAGCCCGCATTGGTGTCTCGACCGGGCCGTTGGGCGCGGTTCGAGACCTCCGCATCGGCGGCGGCACGGCTAACGCGCGCTCCGCTGTTCAACTTACCGGCGGGACGTTGACTGTCGCTGGAACGATCTTCGCGCCTGCTGTTGCTGGGACCGGAGGGGTCAATAACCTGAACCTTCGCGGTGGCGTGCTGGCAGTTGCTGGTGTCACGACAGCGAATCTCGGCAGTTCGTCGAACGCAACGAATCCGGTCGAGGATTCGACGACTCCCGGGGTGTTGGTGAATCATGGAACTGTCCTCGCACCGGGCGGTCGGAATGTCGCCGGACGCACGGTGATCACCGGCTCCGTCCAAGTGCTGGGCGGCGGAGTGGATGTGGATGTGCTCGGGCTGGTGCAGGCGAATGCCTTCCGTGCGGGAGACCATGATTTTCTGAGCGTCTCCGGAAACGCAACGCTCGGCGGAAACCTTTCCGTCGGCGCCGGACTCTTCACACCGGGAGGCGCGGATTCCTTCACGGTGCTGACAGCTGGATCGCTCTCGGGAGCCTTCGCCAACGTGCCGTTTGGATCCCGCCTTCTCACCACCGATGAACGCGGCACCTTTGAGGTGGCCCGCGTGGGGAATTCCGTCGTGGTTCGCAACTGGGTGGCCACGCCGCCGCCCTTGCTGGCGATCGGCCAGCAAAGTGTGGAAGTCTCGATCGGCGGCAACGCGACGTTCACCGCGTCGGCCACCGGTGACGGCACAATTACCTACCAATGGTACCAACTGGTGTCGGGCTCTTGGGTCGTTGTGCCAGGTGCGACCGGATCGTCTTTTTCCGCGGGCCCGGTGGCCGCGGGCGACTCCGGTACGCAGTATGGTGTCGTCGCCACGAATGCCGGGGGTTCGACCGGCCCGATTGGTGCCGTCCTTACCCTTCGCACCCCGCCCGTGGTCGTGCAAAGCCCGACCGCTGCTTCTACGATCGATGGATCGCCTGTCACATTTACGGCAAATGCGACCGCATATCCGGCTCCGACCGTGCAGTGGTTTGCGGACTCCGGCTTAGGATTCGAACCCGTGGCCGGTGCGACGTCCGCGAGCCTCGTGGTTTCCCCGGTGAAATCCCAGAGCGGCAACCAATATAAGGCAGTATTCACCAATTCGGAGGGTAGCGCGGATTCCGCGACCGCTTCGCTCACCGTCGATTGGAATGACGTTTACAACATCACCTACACCGCTGAAGAGACGGGGCCACGGCAGCCAGTGTTCAACTACGCGGGGGTCCGCCGGTTCTCTCCAGCACCGACGGTTGGTGTGCATCCGCGCATCTATTTTGGCCCCGATGAACTCCCGGAGATCCGCGCACGCCTCCGCACCACAGCACCTGGCATCGAGTCCATGAAGCAGATCGAGGCGTATACGAAGATCCTGGCACTCGGAGGCACCGCCTACGACCGCAATGCCGTGTATGCGAAAGACTCGAGCGGCACCGCCCGCATCAGCAATACAGGTCTCTTCGATCGCAAGGCGGCCTACGATGCGCTCGCGCTCGGGAATGCCACGCTTGCGAATGCGTATGATGGCACCGGCCGTGGCGTGCTTGGCGGATTGATGAGCGTCGAAGCGTTCGAGTGCCTGATCAACTCCGATATCGACCCTGTTGGCACATCGGCTCGGATGACGAAGCTCGCACGGGCAATGGAAGTCTGGGCCGCGTCGAAGCTCGCTGACCCCACGCTAAACCACGCGAACCGCCACCTCCTCGGAGGCGCGACCTTCAGCATCGCTTATGACCTCGCCTACAATGCGATGACCCCAGCCCAGCGTGATACGATCCGGCAGGCGCTCGTCAAGATTGCCCCGAAGGCGGGTGAAATCTGGGGCGTTGGTGGCGTGCGGATGGTTTGGAATTCAGACGTGGATCGGCGGCAGTGCAATCCACACCATGCTTGCGGTGGTGTTTGGGTTTGATCCGGCGGAAAAGGTGAATCTCCCGGTTTTGGGGATTTCGGCTGGTGAGTTCGCCTGCTTCATGGCGTTTTGGGTTCTGAACATAGCCGTGGTCGTGAAAGGGATTGAATGCATCCGGTGGTTGGAGGCGGTGGGTGCACCAATCCTGATAGCGGTTGGGCTCGGGCTGCTCGCATGGGCGTGGAGTGCGGCCGATGGATTCGGGCCGATTTTTTCGCAGCCTTCGAAGTTTCAAACCACGGCGGAGTTTTGGGTGGTATTCGTGCCGGGGCTCACGGCGATGGTCGGTTATTGGGCGACCCTGTCATTGAATATCCCGGACTTCTCGCGCTTTGCAAAATCGCAGAAGGATCAAATTCTTGGGCAAGCGATCGGTTTGCCGGGAACGATGGCATTTTATGCATTTATCGGAGTTGCCACGACGAGCGCGACCATCGTTGTTTTTGGTGAGGCGATTTGGGATCCGGTCGCGTTGCTCGGGAAGTTTAAAGACCCGTGGATTGTGCTTCCGGGATTGGCGGCGCTCGTGATTGCGACGCTCACCACCAACATCGCGGCCAATGTGGTGTCGCCGGCTAATGATTTTTCGAATCTGTGGCCGGGGAAAATCTCGTTTAAAATGGGTGGGGTGATTGCCGGATTGATTGGCATCGTGATCATGCCGTGGCACCTCGTCGCAGATCCCGGTGGATACATTTTCAAATGGCTGATTGGCTACAGCGCCCTGCTGGGGCCGATCGGCGGAGTGATGATCGCCGATTACTTCCTCGTGCGGCGGCAAAAGCTCGATGCAGAGGCGCTCTACGATGAGCGTGGGATCTACCGTTTTACGAACGGGTTTTCCATCGGTGCGTTGAGCGCGCTGGCGCTTGGAATTTTGCCCCATCTCCCCGGGTTTCTTGTGCAAATCGATGTGCTTCCAAAGGATTCGGTCGCCGGATTTTTTCGGGAACTGTACAATTTTTCTTGGTTTTCCGGATTCGGAATTGCATTTGCGCTGCACCTAATTTTTGCGAAACTAAGAAAAACGTCTGCTGCTGCGGACCCTGCCTAAATCGATTATGAATCCTCCAGAGTTGCCAGCGTTCGATCACGCACCAACCACCTACACGGGTCCGTCGCTGGACGAAGTATTGCGCCTTAGAAAATCCCACGTGAACCCCGGGATTTTTCATTACTATCAAAAGCCACTCATGATCGTGGAGGGCAGCATGCAATACCTCTACGATGAAACCGGACGGCGGTATTTGGATGGGTTCGGCGGGATCGTCACCGTGAGCGTCGGGCATTGCCATCCGCATGTCGTCTCCGCGCTAAACCGGCAAAACGAACTGCTTCAGCACACAACCACGATTTATCTGCATCCGAACATCTCGGAGTATGCAGCATTGCTTGCATCCAAGTTTCCCGGGAATTTGAAAGTTTGCTATTTTGTGAATTCCGGATCCGAGGCCAACGACCTCGCGCTCCTAATGGCGCGGGCCTATACCGGGAACTTCGATGTGATCGCGCTGCGGAACTGCTACCACGGCGGATCGCAGTCCACCATGGGCCTGACATCCCATCACACCTGGAAGTTTAATGTTCCGCACAGCTTCGGTGTGCATCATGCAGTGGCCCCCGATTTGCTTCGTGGCCGCTGGACGGATGCTGACTCCGGTCCGAAGTATGCAGATGAAATCAAAGAGGTCATCCAGTATGCCACGCCGGGGCGCATTTCAGCATTTATCGCCGAGTCCGTGCAGGGCGTGGGTGGAGCCGTGGTTTTCCCGGATGGCTATTTGAAGGCGGCGTATCAGCATGCGCGGGATGCGGGCGGTCTCTGTATTGCGGACGAGGTGCAATCCGGCTTTGGCCGCACTGGCTCACACTACTGGGGATTTGAAACGCAGGGCGTGGTTCCTGACATCGTGACGATGGCAAAAGGGATTGGCAACGGCTTCCCGCTTGCAGCAGTCGTCACCACCCCGGAAATCGCGCAGACCATCGCCGAGCGCATTCATTTTAACACGTACGGCGGAAACCCGATGGCGTGCGCACAAGGCAAGGCGGTGCTTGAAGTGATCGAGTCTGATGGGCTTCAAGCAAACGCCGCACGCATGGGCGAACGCCTGATCGCTGGACTAAACGAGATGGCCGAAAAGTATCCAACCATCGGCCAAGTGCGTGGAATGGGACTGATGCTTGGCGTTGAGTTCGTAACGGATCGCGAAACGCTCGTACCCAACAAGGCGCTCTGTCTCCACGTCTTTGAGCGCGCGCGGGAGCTTGGCTTGCTTCTCGGCAAAGGTGGACTGCATGGAAACGTCCTACGCATCAAACCTCCCATGTGCATTCATGAGGGTGACGCGGACTTCATGCTCTCGGTCATTGACTTGGCGCTGAGCGAGGCACATGGCGGCTAGCGACAGGTCTCAGGCCGCTGTCCTTTTGAGCGCGGCCAAATACTGCGATGCGTAGCGCATGGATGGCGGCATGATCCGCAGCAGGCGAGGAAGAAAATGGTCGAGGATAGACCACAAGGGTTTTTGCAGTTTGGACGGCGAAAGATGCAACCGTTGAGCGAGTGGGTTCGGCAAATACTCCAAAGTGAGTGCCCGGAAAACGGGTGCCAACCATCGCATCGTTAGCGGAGCATCCGGTCGGATCACGGCGTTGGCAACCTCTGCGCAGACGGGGTCAGATCCAAGAACGTCCCCGTGTAGCATCGTATTCCAGTAGTCCTGAAAAGCATCCCACGACTTGGGTATGCGATCCGGCTCCAATCCAAAGACCTCTGCAAATCGCATATTCTCCGATAAAAACCGGTCGCGTTCTGCGGCAGTCAAGACCGTGACGAAGCGTTCATAATTGCTCACGCTTCCCATGATGAGCGTCGCCATTACCCACAGTTGCGCGTCTGTATCAAACGCGGAATACCCGGCCCCGCGCACTGCGGCATGTGCTCGGGCCACGCTTGCGCGCACCGCTTCGACTGCTGCGGAGTCGCCGAATGCCACGGTGTAGACGGCATCGAGCGTGCGGCGCAACCGCCCGCTCGAATCGGTGCGAAAACTACTGTGCGCGGCGACTCCGCGCGCAACCTTTGGATGGGCGACTTGCAACACCGCCGCCGCGCCACCGCCAAGTAAAACCAATCGTTCCCGATTGATTCGCCACATCAAAGAATTCGGCTGAAATGGGGCGAAGGCAGATTTCATCTAGCCGGCAGGAGTAAACAAAAATTCAAAGTGCGTAGTCCCCGAAATAGCGGCCCAGCGAAAGCGTCGTCGCCTTTTCGCGCGAGGTTGCCAATGCGGTTTCCAACGTCTGCCATCGTTGCGCGAGTCCCAGCAATTGCAGCAACTCCGGAGCACTAAGTGAGTTGATTGATCGTCCGGAGACCATCGCGGTCAGGCATTCGTGGAGGTTCATGCGAGGTGTGAGCGGAGCCAGCTCCGACGTGGACCCGGCCTCGACGGCATTGATTAATAGATCGAATTCCTGCCTCAACGACTCCAACTCGCGGTGCAGTGAGCCATCCATTTTTGCAGCGAGTTGAACCATCACCGGGTCCTGCAATAGTCGCATCAGCGCACGCAGACTGGAGGCCGACTCCCGGAGTGAGTCGATGAATTCTGTCCATCGCGCCTGTTCTCCGTCGGGCACATCTGCTGTTTCGAGGCGTTTGACCCATGCGTTCATTTCCACCGGGGCGGTTGTTATGATAACGCGCAATGCTTGGATTTTTGCAGGGTTCGTCTGCAGCGGGAACTCGCGACAGGATGATAGAAACTCGATTAGCGCGTATTTCAACTCATGCGGCGGCAAGACCGGCCAGACCAAGCGTTGAATCGTCGCACCGATCAAGGCCCCGAGGACAATGCCAAAAAATACGCCTACTATGCTTTGAAATTGCACAGGCATTTGTGCGTTCAGTCCGAATGCGGAACATACAGCCAGCATGTAAACCTGAAGCCAAAATGTCACTCCGCCGATCTTGATCGCCGAATAGCCAAAAACGAAAAGGCTGAGAAAAAGAAATGTGTTCGTGACTGCATAGCTTGCCATCATGGGTGTCGCGAGCAGCAGCCATCCACAAAAGGCCAGCATTACCAAGGCCGTCGCTGCCACGTATTGAAAACAGCGGCGATCGCCTTCGCCCAAAACGTATCCCCGCGAAAACACCACCGTGACCCATGCAGCGAGGGGAATCATCGAACCGCCCGGTGGGTTTAACCAGTCGCACAAAACGATTGCGATACAGGCCGCAAGGGCTCCCTTGATTGCGGATCGCAGCCAATACTGCCGCAACCGTGGGGTCCACTCGGAGGCAAGCAGCGCTGCATCACCCGCCGGAGGATTTTCCAGTGCCTCAAACAGCTCTGCGATCCTGAAAAGATGGTGGTGGAGGTCTTCCAATGTCACCAACAACGCGGACACCGATACCATTTCGAGCGTGGGGTTCCAGTCTTTGGTCGCGCTCGCATTTTCTGCCACGATCTCACCCGTTCGCCTTTTTGTGTCCTCAAGCATTGTGGTGATCTGATGCATTTCTGCAGTGAGGTCCCGGTAGTTTCCTGCGATCAGCAGATCCAGCGCGCGCAGAAGCTCCTGCTCGATCTGTTGGAGCGATTGACGGGATTCCGGGTGTTCGAGTTTTGCGCTGCCACCCGTGCGCCGAAGCGCAAAGACGCAGAAAAACAACATCGCAATCTCGGGAATGAGCTTCATGTAAACCGGCACTCTGCGTCGGAACGGCAGACTTTCGGCACTGCCAAAATGCAACAGCTGGCGCATCGCGGTCAGCGTCATGATGAGTGTGGACTCGATGTGCTGGATCACCCCAGGCTCGGCCTTCGACTCACCCACCGCATCCGCAAACAATGTTCGGAGTTCCTCCATGGATGCGGCTAATTTGTTTTTGAACTCGATTTGCGCGTAGCGGGGCCAGATCAAGCTGTTCACCAAAAGTGTGGCACCGACGCCGATAGAAACCTCCAGAAACCGATGGAGTGCGATGGACCATGAGCGGTCCGGATTGCTCATGCCCGCGCTGACCACCACGAGCGTGGTGAGGGCACAAAGGAAAAATGCGTAAGGAAATCGGTTCCATCCGAAGAGCCATGTGCTCACCGTGAGAATCAAAGCCAACCCGCCAAGGATGATCAGCATGTTGTCTGCAAAATTTCCGACGAGCAGCATGCCGAGGATGCCTCCGATGAGCGTTCCAATGATCCGAAGCAGACCCTTTTCGCCCATTGATCCCACGTAGGGAGCGAGTGCCAAAACGAATACCGTGATCAGAGCCCATGTGGGATTCGGCAGTCGAATGACCTGCGCAACCCACCACGCGAGGATGGCTGCCAACCCGCACTTGATCCCATGCTGAATCGCAAGGTCACAAAACAAATCCCGCAATCGAGCCTTGGGCGCCGTAATCGGCCCCAGCCATCCGGCGGCGGCATCACGGGTGGCATTCATCGCACGCCGAGCCGCTTCAAAAGCCGATCAATCACACGCGCACTGTCAAAATACTCCTCTGCCAACCGGCGGGCGAGACGCTGCTGATTGGCAAAATCGCGAATTACCCGCTCACACGCATCGGCGGCCTCATCTGCCGACTGGAAAAAGTGAACTCCATCGCCCAGCGGCAGGAGGTCGCGAATCCCGGTATCCTCGAGCACCAGCGGCTTTCCGCATGCCGCGTAACAGACGCTTCGGTCGCTGAACCAAGCCGTTTGCGAAATCACATATCCCCCTTTGGCCACGGAAAACTCCGCCGATGAATCCCGCACATAGTGTTCGTAGGCATCGAGGGTTCCGCAGACGGTTGCCGCGTCTGCAAATTGCCAGCCAGCCTCGCGAAATGCTTCGAGCTCCGCTGCGTGCGCCCGGATGTGCGTGGCGACCTCCAGTGGACTGCGGACGTGCGCTGGCAATCCGATAACATTTTCAAACTGCTCCCGTTTTCCGGTGAACCATCGCCCCTGCCACTCCGAGCTTTTATAACCCTCCCAGTGGGCGACCGTGGTGAAGCGATCAAACTCCTGCTGATACGCAGGAGTCCAATATTTCAGCACCGCAGGCGGGAAGGTGGGAATCCAATCGATCCCGCATGTCGGCGCGAAGCTCCCGGCCTCGCCAAGCCGCTGCCCGACGGTAACAAACCGGTCGTGCCCGGTAAAACTCATGTCGCATTGGTAGCTATCCACCCACACCTGAGTGAATGCCGGGTCGGCATCGAGATACACTCGGCATGCATTTGGAAACGTGATGATGCCCTCCCGGAAATGCCCGGATAGATTCAAAAAAATTTCCGCCTCGGCTGCGAAGCTTTGCAGCGCGGGCAAGTCGTCTGCGCGGTCATCGAGAATCAGCGTTGCCCGACCATGCAATCCAAACCGCTCGACGACCGCCTGCCACGCAGCAACATTTGCGCTGGCCGCAGGGTCACTGGGTGTCCAATCCGCATGGACACAGGCATCCGAGCGCATCGACTCAATCATCCAGACATCCCATCCGGCTTCCTTGAACCCAAGCACCCAGCTCAAGCTGAACCACATATTTCCCGCCGCAGCAATCGGCTGTGCCGCCAAACCGACTGCTATCACAATTTTTGGTGCCATCGCCACAAATCATGCCGGAAAATCCATTGCGAGTCAGTTCGCAAATACAAAAGTTTGGAGTCATGTATCAATCGGACCTTTATTAGCAGAGCGGCTTCCGTATTGTGGCGGCGGGAAATGAAAACGCATTTGGTATTTGGGCTGCTCGTCGCGGTGTTGCTTGTCATCGTGATCGGCAGCAAACGGCAGGAGTCGTTTGATTTTGAGGACGTCGTGAGTCTTGCGGAACAGATGGCACGTGAAAACTACATGTCGGCGGTTCCGACAGTGCCCGAGACGCTGCGGCGGCTGAACTACGGCCAAATGCGTGATATCCGATGGAAAAACGAACGCACGCTTTGGCGGCGCGAGGGGCTTCCGTTTCAGGCGCGCTTTTATCATGCGGGCGCAACCAAAGATAATCCGGTGCAGATTTACGTGCTTCCGGATAGCCCGGGTGAGCCGCTTCGCTACTCGCAGGAGTTTTTTGATTTCGGGAACAATGTCATTTCAGAAAAGTTTCCGGAGACATTGGGATACGCAGGTTTTCGGATTCACTATCCGCTCAACAAGCCGGATGTTTTGGACGAGGTTGTTTCCTTTCTCGGTGCGTCCTATTTCCGAGCTGTTCCGCGCGCATTGCAATACGGGATCAGCGCGAGGGGACTTGCGATTGATACGGCTGTCGAAGATCGAAAGGAGGAATTTCCCGCGTTCACGAAGTTCTGGTTGAAGCGGCCGGATCGCTACTCGAATGAAATGACGATATACGCGCTGCTCGAGGGGCGCAGTGTGACAGGGGCGTATCAGTTCGATTTACAACCCGGAGATGAGATTCGGATGAACGTGACGGCGATTTTGTATTTCCGGAAAACGACAGACAATGTCGCTTACGAGCATGTATTGGTTCGGTGAGAACACGAGCGACACATTCGGAGATTTTCGCCCGGAGGTGCACGACTCGGATGGACTGTTGATTCAACGTAGCACTGGCGAGTGGCTTTGGAGGCCGCTGGCATGGTCGCGGCAGTTGCAGATCAATGTCTTTGCGGATGATCATCCGAAGGGATTTGGCCTCTTGCAGCGCGATCGCGATTTTAACCACTATCAGGACCTCGAGGCGCTGTATCATAACCGTCCGGGCGTCTGGATTGAGCCAAAATGGGGCTTTGACAAGGGCGCTGTTCACCTCGTGCAGTTGCCCACGAAAGACGAATACATGGACAATGTGGTAGCATTTTGGAGGCCCACAGATCCTCCTCCCGTCCTGGAGCCGGTGCGTGTCGAATACGTGCTGCGGTGGATCGGTGAGGCAACGGATCTGCCACCGCTGGGGCGCTGCACTTACACGCGGGTGGACGATCAAGATAAACTCTACTATCGGCACTACTTTCTGGAATTTGCAGCCCCGCCGACCGCCGAGTGGACGCCAGATGAGATTCCCGCCGTGGAGGCTGGGTCGTCGACGGATGCCAAGATCTCGGATGTAAAAATCGAGTGGAATGATTTTAACAAAACGTGGCGTGCGAGCTTTTACGCCAGCAGTCCGAAATATAACAAACCGCATGAGTTAACTTGCCGGCTCGTAGCGAACGGCAAACCTCTGACGGAAACATGGAGCTACACATGGATGCCATAGACAGCCAAGCAGCATGGAATGAGGCCACCGAGCGTGTGATGACCTATCTGACGTGTTTAGAAATCGGCGGCTTCGAACACCGTACCCGCCAGACATTGCGCATCATCGAGACGGCTCGCAAGCGTTGTGCGGCCGAACCGCAATCGCATCCTGTCGAAGTCGCGATGGCTGAAGCGACGGATGCGCTGAGACGTTGGTATGATGGTGTCCTTCCCGGCGTGCCGTTGGCGGCTGGAGTTGTGGCTACGATGGCTACTGGTGCATCGGAGACATGGCCGGACGCTGTGCTTTCGGAAACAACTCCGGAGGAACTTCGCCGCGCGCTGACTACCGCTTCGATCCCGCTGGGACCGAGCCTGCAACTCTCCGGCATGAGCGCCAAAGAGATGGATTTCGGAGCGATGGAGACGATCGCGCAGGAAACGTGGCAAAAGTTTGCTTGGGGTCCGGTCCTGCGTGCGGCGGCGCTTTGGACTGTGATTTTCTTCGTTTGTCTTTTTCTTCACGACTGGTTGTTTCCCGTATGAGCCAGCTTTTCCAACCCACCAAACTCACGTCCGATTTTGTTACGTTTCGGCGAGCATCATTTTTCGGCGCTATCCTGGCCACCACTGGCCTCGGTGGCTGGCTGCTCTGGCGGACGTTTGAGCCCGAGGGGATCTCGGTTCTCGAGGTGGTGCAGATGGTGCTTTTTGTTCTGCTATTTCAGCAAATTGCTACCGGCTTCTGGCTGGTCGTATTTGGATTTGTGATCACGCTGACCGGTGGTGATCCGGCGCAGATCTCGCGGACGATTCCCGAAGATTTGCCTTTGCTTGAGGATCCGCCAGCCACGGCAGTCGTCCTGCCGATCTACAACGAGGACGTCGAGCGGGTCTTTCGTGGCGTAGAGGCGATGTGGCGGGCGATGCAGGAAAGTGGTAACTCAAAAGGCTGCGATTTTTTCATCCTGAGTGATTCCAATCGGCCGGAAAATTGGCTGGCTGAGGAGATGGCATGGATTGAGTTGTGCCGGAAGCTCGACGCTTTTGGTCGAATATTTTACCGCAAACGAAAGGTGGCCCGTAACAGCAAGAGCGGGAATGTAGTGGATTTTTGCCGGCGCTGGGGGGTGCGCTATCGATACATGATCGTGCTGGACGCCGACAGCGTTATGACGGGGCGTTTGCTGGGGAGATTGGTGGCAATGATGGAACAGAACCCGCGCGTTGGGATTATCCAAACGTCTCCGCAATTGGTGATGGGGCGCACGTTTTTTCGCCGGATTCAGCAGTTTGCCTGCAAGTTATACGCCCCGCTTTTTGCCGCAGGTTCCAACTACTGGCACCTGTTCGGTGGCAACTATTGGGGACACAATGCGATTATTCGCCTCAAGCCTTTCATGGAGTTCTGCGCGCTGCCTGATTTACCGGAGCCGGAAACTCATCGTCGGCACATTTTCAGTCATGATACCGTCGAGGCCGCTTTGATGCGGAAGGCAGGTTATGACGTGTGGTTTGCCTACACAGAGGATGGAAGCTACGAAGAGGGTCCGCCGAACCTTAGCAGCAGCCTTGCACGGGACCGGCGTTGGAGTTTGGGAAATCTTCAGCACTTTTGGTTTCTGTTCGCTCCAGGTATCGACTTTGCCAACCGCTTTCATATCTGGATGGGCGTGATGGCGTATTTGTCTTCGCCGCTCTGGCTCTTGTTTTTGATTACTGGTGTGATTGATCTCGCACTGAAAAATCAATATTCGCTGCTCGCGGCGCTGCCGGTGAGCAGCATGCTTCCTGCGGGTGGTGCGTTACCTGTTCTGCTCGTGGCAACATTGGTTGTGCTTTTCATGCCGAAGTTGATCGCCCTTTTGCTAGCGCTGCCTAGAGCACGTCAGTTCGGCGGAGTTTGCCGCATGGTGGCGTCGACATTGATCGAGACGCTGGTTTGGACCCTGCTGGCACCCGCCGTGATGATTTACTACACCCAGTTTGTGGTAATGAATTTGTCCGGGTTGCGAATCCATTGGAATGCCCAGAATCGATCAGACGACTTGGGACCACGGTTTTTTGAATGTTTCCGGGATTTCTGGCTGCCCCCGGTTTTGGGGGTCGCGGCGACTGCTGCTGTTTGGACGTGGTCGCCGAACGAGCTTCCATGGCTTAGTCCGATTTTGGCAGGGTGGTTGCTCGCTCCTGTTCTGGCGTGGCTAACGGCCCAACCGTGGCTTGGGGATTGGTGCCGGAGACATCAGCTCTTTTACATCTCCGAGGAATGCCCAGAGACCCGGCCAAAAGAGCTTAAATTTGTGGAAGAACCAACGGAGCCGGCGCAGGTGGTTAAGACGCCCCTTGGGTATCGAGGGATCATTCGTGCCGTGGCAGATCCGCTTACGCATGCCGCCCATGTCACGCTCCTGCGAAAACGCGACTCATCTCCTGCTGCTTCTGCGGCATATCGCCAGTCCCTTAGTGACCGCCTGATCGCGGAAGGACCCGAGGCTTTAGACTCGCAGCAAGTCTTTGCTCTCTTGTGGGATGCAGACTCACTCCGCCAGATTCATTTTAAACTATGGGCGTTGCCCACAGAAAAATTGCACCCGGTATGGAGAGAATGTCTGACTGCAATACAGAGTCGACTGACGTAGCCAACGATCCAACGTGATTCATATCAGGATAAGTTCACGATTAATCGGCCAAGCCGTCGGGACGCTCAGCGTTAAGTTCTCTCCTGTCCTGTCGTCGGTTGAACAGATGGTCTCAGTATGCTGACTTCGGCGGAAAGAGCACCTGTTGTGCGGTCCGGATTGCAATGTAGGAGTCGAGCAAGAGCGAGTATTGCTCGATGTATTCGATGTCACACTCAACGCGGGAGCGGATGTCATCATCGGTGCGAGCCTCTCCACGGTATCCACGGATCTGTGCGAGACCTGTGATGCCGGGTTTGACCAGCGACCGGACGTGGTAGGATTGCAGGATTTTCTCAAATTGCTCGTTGTGTTCAAGCATGTGTGGGCGCGGTCCGATAACGCTCATGTCTCCGCGCAGCACATTGATAAATTGCGGGAATTCATCCAAACTGACGCGGCGAAGAAACCGCCCGAATGGGAAAATCCGTGAGTCGTTGACGGCTGCCTGCCTCGTTGGATCGTCGTTTGCGCAACTCATCGTCCGGAATTTCATGATCGCAAACGGCTGGTTCGATATTCCAGCCCGCCATTGCCTAAAAAACAAGGGTCCGGGCGACTGAATTCGCTGCATGATGCTCACGACCGCTGCGAGCGGCGGAATGACAAAAATCACCACCGGCAGCGAAACGAGGACATCTACAGCCCGCTTAATTATTCGGACGAGCGGATCTTGGAGCGGTTCCGTGCGCACGGTGATGAAATCTAGTCCGTAATGATGGATATACTGGAGACTATGTTGATATTTCTCCGAAAGCGTATTCACAGTGATCACGCGGGCCCCTCGCCTTTCGGCCTGATCCATGATATCCCGGAGTTCGTCTCTAAGGTTTGGAACCTCAAGAAGCATTACTAATTTCACTCCGTGCTCGGTGATGATCCGCTCTAGATCGGTAGATTTTCCAAGCACCGGAATGCGATAGACTGATTTGCGGTCGGTATCATCGGATAGCAGTCCGACGATCCGAAAGCCGAAGCGCGACATCTGCGAAGTCCATCGACTCATGCGTTTGACCCGTTTGCTAGGTCCGATAAATGCGACTTTGATCTGATGTCGCCCTTCGAAGAAAAACCCGCTCAACATCGAAGGCAGTAGCGCATTCGCCGCCGCCATGGCCAGCGCAGTGACTGGAATCAAGGCGAAGAGAAATGTCCGCGAAATGTTGAGGTCTTGGAGCAAAAGCAGCGTAAGGCCCAACACGGCACCTACGTAGGCCGCTTGCCTGAGACCATGTCGAGCTGCACGGAATATATCCCGCGAGATAAGAACCAGCCGGTCGCTTGAAGAGCGAAGCCTCTCGATGCACAGCCCAATGAGAATGAGGAGGTTATACCGAAAGTAAACATCCACTCGAAACTCGGTGCTCCCGTGCACGGTCAGATTGATGACGATCCAGAGCAACCAGAATGTCACAGTCGCAACGACGCACGACGCGAGAAATATCGCGTTATAACATCCAGTTGTCCTTGATTGAATCATTCAGCGGTCGGGCGAAGCGATAGCAGTTTCCGTGGTCGGAGTCGACGCGAAATTAGCTGGCGATTTGATGCCTTGCTTGCGGCAAATCCGGCGAGCGGTCCGGCTTATCATGCGAATTCAGCTGGCGGAATATTTTCACCATACCTCGCCATGATCCAGCACAGCCGGAGTGCCCTCCAATAGCGGATGCCGAAGCGTTTCGGATCTTGCCAAATTCGCAAAACCCACCCCACGTAAAACCGGTCCGCCCACGGCGGAATACTTGCCTGAGCTCCGGTGAGAAACGCGATGGCCGCGCCTGTGCACAGGATCGCGGGTTTGGATTGCAGGTTTTCTTTGAGGTAGAGGCCGAGTTGTTCCTGAACACCACTCCCGATGTTTACAAATACATACCGCGGGTTCCGCTGGCGGATGGCTTCTAAGAGCACCGGGTCCTCGACTTTCCCGTCGGGTCCGAGCTTGCCCCGATAATATGGCGCCACATAGCAATCGTCGTGCGAGATATGAGGCAGCGCGTTCTCGCGGAGCCACGTCACGTTGGTCTCGGCGTCGGCCACCGACGGCATCACCCAAAAGGTTGCGCCGTGCCCGCGCAAATCTGGTTGGTCCAAAAGGTCGCGGATCAGTCGAAGACCGGAATACCGTTTAATCCACAGCCTTGGATTGAAGGCGTGGATGATATTCCAAATGATCACCATAAATCCGCTGTCCGGAATCACGAAATTCGACTCCAAGAGCGCTCGGCGGTAAATCGGGATACGCATCAAATCGAGCGCCAGTCCGGGCCCCGAAGGCACTGAGACCAAGCCGCCACCTTCCTGAAGAATCGGCAATAGCCGATCACGCGTTGTAAAAAAATGTATCCCGAGAATTTTCATACTGCCTTACTTCATTAGCTGCCTGCTTGACGGAGAATGCCGACTGTAAACGAAGCGGGTCAATCGAAATATTGCGAAGAGAAACGCCACTTTTGTGTAACTCAGAGTGAGAGCATCGCGAATGGCATGGTTCCTCATGCAATTGGGGCGGTCGCACGGCAGCACTGAAGCAAACCTTGAACATTCGCGCCACCGTGGCAAGTTAGGAGGAATGTCATTAATCACCGAAGGCAACATCCAATACCGGATGGGAAACGAGAAACTGATCCGGATTTCCGAGGCTGCCAGTCGCAAGCTCCGCGGGTTACTGGAAAAGCAGGGGCGTCCCGGCGGTGCACTCCGTGTGGCTGTGATCGGGGGCGGGTGCTCCGGTCTGCAATATAAAATGGACCTTACCGATGGGCCGGCGAACCGTGACATCATGGTTCAAAGCCAAGAGGTTCGCGTGTTGATCGACCCTAAGAGCGCACTCTTTGTCAGCGGGTCCGAGCTCGACTTCAGCGAGGATTTACAGAAGGGCGGCTTTAAAGTCACGAACCCGAATGCGGTTGCCCACTGCTCCTGCGGGGAGAGCTTTTCGGCCTAGCAGGTTTTATTTCCGGTTTTGATTACTTGTGTTGAGGTCCAGCCGCTAGGGAAGTTCGCTTAGGAACCAATCCTCGACGCGCTTGCGGGCCCACGGGGTCTTGCGGAGGAACGTGAGGCTGGATTTGATCGATGGATCAAATTGAAAACAGCGAATTGGAATATGGTCGCCCATGGACTCCCATCCGTGGCGTTCGACCAACTCGGTGAGAATGCGCTCCAGCGTGATTCCGTGGAGTGGGTTGTTGGGTTGAGTGATTGGCTCGGTCATGGACACAGGGAACTTCTGTGATGAAGCATCCTCCGGTTTGTGGATTGCATTCAAGTGGGATCCGACTATCCCGTTAAGAAATCCATCCCGATTTGTGGTTAGAATATGTTACACACCAATCGTCCCACTTCTTCATCTCTTGCGTTTGGAGCGCGGGTGTTTGTCTTTGTTGCGGCATTGATTGGATGCACCGCCGCTCGTATGAACGCTGAACCGACTATCCCAATCCCCGCATCGGCTGATGGATCAGCTGCGTCCGGCCATCGCCAACACCTGTCTCAGCCATGGAACCAGGCACCCGACGCGGGATTGCAACCGGGAAGCGTGCGCACAGCTTGGACTCCGAGTGCGTTGATTGTGGAGGCAGACTTGACAGATTCGGAGGTGATGACGGCGGCGAGGGATGACAACGAGAAACTTTGGGAGCTGGGTGATACATTTGAGATGTTTCTGAAGCTACCCGGGGAGACTCGCATCGCGGAGTTGCATGTGGCGCCAAATAATACGCGCCTCCACCTTGGTCTGCCAGGACCCCGGGGGCGCGCCACCCCAGAGAGCAGGCCGCTTCAATTCGATGCAATGTGTGTGTCGCCCGTCGGGTTCACCAGTTCAGTCACGCGCTTGTCAAAGGGTTGGGTCGTGAGGGCTGCGATTCCGCCGGCCGTGTTCGGGCTGAAACGATTTGAGCAGGGACAGCAGTTGCGGGTGAGCTTTTGCCGCTACGATGCAAGCACCGGGCAGAAGCCGGTTCTATCAACGACCGCGAGTCATCCGGTGATTGATTTTCACCGTCCGCACGAGTGGACGCTGGTTGTTCTCAAATAGTTCCGCGGCGTCACTCAGGTTCACCACTATCAGCGCCCGCCGTCAGCAGCAGGATCCGCGCCCGTTTTTCTTGATAGGACAATGCGTGGAAGCAACGAATCTCTGCAACCCGGCGCGAGGCTGCCAACGATTCGAGGTATCGGGTGTAGGACGAGGCCAAGTGGGTGGTCTCCGAATATCGTGAACGGAGTGCCTTGTGATTGTAGCTGCTGGGACTAATCGATTCGAACAAATGAAATTGCAGCCATTTGCGGTCTTGTCGGCTCAGTGGTTTCGGCTTTCTGAAAAATGCCATGAATAAGACGAGCACCAGATACGTGTCAACGCGGGCCTGAAGCTCCAGATTCCGGCAGTAATCCTCGGACCGGCTCGGAATCTCACCGCGCTGAAATGCAAGTCCCGCGTGCAGCGCATGATTGATCTCCTCCACGAATGCGATTAGCTCCCGGATGTTATGATCGTTCAGACCTGCGCGCGGGTCGTGTTTTTCGAGTTGCGCGATCAGCCATTCAGAAAAGTAGATCCCAATCCGAAGCTGTCCGTCCGCCGCGCGCAGAAACGTGCGCGCATAGTCGGCCAACTCGGCGCACTGCGCACCGGCCAGTGCGGCGAGTTGCCTGCTTCGGCGAGAGTCCACCAGACAATCCTCCAAGTTCACTCCCACGTTCGCGTAGGTGCGCTCGAATAAGCCCTGGATCTGACTGAAAAGCGTGGATTCCGCGTTCATCCGAGTAGGGGTAGCGACGGTGCACTGTCCATGTGGAAGATCCGTTTGGTTAGTTCATTCAATGCGACGCGTGCCTCATGAAACCCGTCGGCAATCTCCCGGTAGATTCCGTGCAGGTCGAGGCGTCTGGCGTCCCGGTGCTCAGCCGCAGATTGAAAACTACTCGTTCCAATCTGCTCGTAGAATGAAACATCCGGTGCCCCTCGCCGTGCGCGCTTTTCGATATTCTCCGCGAAAAGACCGCTGATGAATAACGCATAGTTCCCGATGTTTGCCCTCAGCACAAAGGCCTCTTGAGGAGATGACTTGTTCAACGCGATCAGCATATCCGATACATACCGGAGGTCCTCCTGCGTCTCAGGGTCTCTGGGCTCCGCGCAACCGGTCCGACTAAACGCCTCAAGGAGCGAGGCAATATAGTCCGTCGCCTCACGACTCGAGACTTTGGTTTCGCGAAGCACACGACGACTCATCACGTAAAAATACAAATGCGGCGAAATCGATATCCGATCCGGGGATTCCAAAATCGCAGACGCCAAAACGTCATGCTCCAACAAGGAATCACGCGTCTCGTGATCCGTGAGCAGCTTCTGGAGCGAGGCCGCTCCACTGCCCTTTGCGTCAAGTGTCCGGACGATAAAGTCAAAATCGTCCGCCGTCAGCCGAGTACGACAGTTGGGTTGTATCATCTCGGGAATTTTCAATAAGCATCGCTCGTGCCAACCAGATTTGATGCACCGCAAAGATCAGCGTGGATTTCCCCGCATCAGACTGGAAGTGGTCGATAGCGGGCATATGACTGGAGGTGTGAAAAATCCGAAATTCCGCACGATGGACGCCAATGAAGCTGTCGCATCGGTCGCATACCGGTGCTCGGAGACGATCGCCATTTATCCCATCACACCCTCTTCTCCCATGGCGGAATGGTGTGATGAATGGTCGGCTCGCGAGCAACTGAATTTGTGGGGTGACGTGCCAGCCGTGGTGCAAATGCAATCGGAGGGCGGCGTGGCTGGTGCGATTCATGCGATGTTAATGACCGGCAGTCTCAGCACGACGTTCACTGCATCCCAAGGGCTTCTGCTCATGATCCCGAACATGTATAAAATCGCCGGAGAGTTGATTCCGTTTTGCATGCATGTCACGGCGCGAACGATTGCCACGCATGCGCTCTCGATCTTCGGAGACCACTCGGACGTCATGGCGTGCCGTCAGACCGGATTTGCCATGCTGTGCTCAAACTCGGTCGTCGAGGCGCAGGACATGGCGTGCATCGCCCATGCCGCCACTTTGCAGGGACGCATCCCGTTCCTCCATTTCTTCGATGGATTCCGGACATCGCATGAGATTCAAAAAATCGAACCTCTCGATGATTATGTGGTGCGCTCAATGATTGATGACGATGCAATCGCTGCCTGCCGCAGTCGGGCACTCACCCCGGACGCACCCACGCTGCGCGGCACCGCGCAAAATCCGGACGTTTTTTTCCAAGCACGGGAAGCCAGCAATAGTTACTATGATGTCCTGCCGGGCATCGTGAGCGATGTCATGCGACGGTTTGGTGAGATGACTGGCCGACACTACGGCGTGGTGGACTACTTCGGGCACCCTGAAGCGGAGCGCGTGATCATCGCGATGGGGTCCGCCGTCGAAACGGCGAGCGAAACGGCTGAAGCCATGAATCTGCTGGGAGATCGGGTGGGTGTGATTGCCATTCGGCTTTTCCGGCCTTTTCCATCGGCAGCCTTTATCGCAGCCATCCCGGCGACTTGCCGATCGATTGCCGTGCTGGATCGCACGAAAGAGCCTGGATCGGTGGGCGAACCGTTGTATCAGGATGTGGTGACCGCGCTGGCTGAGGCACGCGCAGACCGATCCTTGGAAATCGAATGCGAGCCAATCGTCGTCGGTGGGCGATACGGTCTCTCATCCAAGGAATTCACGCCTGCGATGGTGAAGGCGGTGTATGAAAACCTGAGCCAAGAAATCCCGAAAAACCACTTCACGGTTGGCATTAACGACGACGTGACCCGGCGCTCTCTGGTGGTGGATGAATCGTATCAGATCGAAGCCCCTGACGTAAAAAGGGCGGTTTTCTTCGGGCTCGGATCGGATGGCACGGTCGGGGCGAATAAGAACTCAATCAAAATCATCGGCACGGAAACCGACCACTACGCCCAAGGATATTTTGTTTACGACTCGAAAAAATCCGGAGCGATGACGATATCCCATCTGCGATTTGGTCCGCGACCGATTCACGCTCCGTATTTGATCAGCCAAGCGGACTTCGTCGCGTGTCATCAATGGCAATTCCTTGAACGCCTTCCCGTCCTTGACATTGCCGCACCGGGCGCAACCGTCTTGCTTAATGCGCAGTATTCCGCCGACACCGTTTGGTCCCATCTGCCCCGTGAGGTGCAGGAAACGATCATCGCCAAACAGCTTCGTTTATATGTGATCGATGCCTACCGGGTGGCACGCGAAAGCCGCATGGGCGGACGGATCAACACAATCATGCAAACCTGCTTTTTTGCGATTTCAGGCGTTCTGCCCCGCGAAGATGCAATCGAAAAAATCAAAGGTGCCATCCGGAAGTCATATGCACGCAAGGGCGATGAAGTCGTAAAACGGAATTTTGCCGCCGTGGATAACACGCTTTCGGGACTTCACGAGGTGACTGTGCCAAGCATCGCGCAATCCTCGGTGCCGATGATTCCTGCGGTCTCGTTTGAGGCTCCGGATTTTGTGCAGCGAGTTACTGGAATGATTTTAGAGGGCAGGGGAGACATGCTGCCGGTTAGTGCGTTTCCGGTGGATGGCGTATGGCCAACGAATACCGCACGATGGGAAAAACGCTGCATCGCGAACGAGATTCCCGTTTGGGATCCGTCGATCTGTATTCAATGCAACAAATGCGTGCTCGTGTGTCCGCATGCAGCGATCCGCGCTCGCATCTTTGAACCTGCCTCGCTCGCGGATGCACCGGATGCATTTCGATCCATCGCGTTCCGGAGCGCCGAGCAACCGGGTCTCCAATACTCGCTGCAAGTGGCACCGGATGACTGCACCGGATGCGGGTTGTGCGTCAATGTTTGTCCAGTCCGTGACAAGGCGAACCCAAGGCACAAAGCCATCGACATGGAACCCGTCCTCCCGCGATTGGAATGCGAACGCGGGAACTTCGCATTTTTCCTCAATATCCCTGAGCGTCCGCGTTTTTCGCTCGATCCGAAAACAGTGAAAGCGAGCCAGTTTTTGCAGCCGCTGTTTGAGTTTTCTGGTGCCTGCGCGGGGTGCGGTGAGACCCCGTATTTGAAACTCCTGACGCAGTTGTTCGGCGACCGGTTGGTCATTGCAAATGCCACGGGCTGCTCGTCGATTTATGGCGGTAACCTGCCGACCACGCCGTATGCACAAAACCGCGATGGCCGAGGCCCCGCATGGGCAAATTCGTTGTTTGAAGACAACGCGGAATTTGGCCTTGGGATGCGAGTATCCATCGATCAACGCTCTACGCACGCGCGCCAGTTGCTCCGCCAACTAGCCCCCTCGCTCGGAGATGAGTTGGTGCAGGCATTCCTTTCCACGGACCAAAGCGATGAGAGCGGCATCGATATGCAGCGGTCGCTGGTGAAGGCGCTCAGGGAAAAACTTAACGCATCCGACTCTCCAGCCGCCAGCGAACTCGCTGGATGCGCCGATTACCTCGTGAAAAAGTCTGTCTGGATTGTAGGCGGTGATGGCTGGGCGTACGACATCGGGTTTGGCGGATTGGATCACGTGCTCTCGTGCAATTACGACGTCAATATCCTCGTCCTCGACACGCAAGTTTACTCAAACACGGGAGGCCAGCAATCGAAGGCGACGCCGCTCGGTGCTGTGGCCAAATTTGCAGCGAATGGAAAAGAAAACCCACGCAAGCAACTCGGGTTGATAGCCATGTCCTACAAGACCGCTTACGTGGCAAGCGTGGCCATGGGCGCGAAGGACAGCCAGACGCTGTCTGCGATGTTGGAAGCGGAAAGCTACGACGGTCCATCGTTGATCGTGGCATACAGCCACTGCATCGCGCATGGATACAATTTGAATCTCGGCATGGAGCAGCAAAAGCTGGCTGTGGACTCTGGATTCTGGCCGATTTATCGGTTTGACCCCCGCAGAAATGGAGGCCCGACTCCCGCATTCCGAATGGATAGTGGCACGCCGAAGGGCCGGGTCGAAAAGTTCTTGCACAACGAAGCACGGTTCAGAATGCTGGAAAACTCGGACCCTGCCCGATCCGAAGCGCTCATTGCATCCGCCGAGCGATCGTGTCGCGCTCAGTTTGACCAGCTCCAGCACATGGCCGACCAAGTCGCGGACGCTCCGGATCAAGCAACATCCGCTCCAAAATCGTGATCCCGTCCGAAGAAAACCAGGTAACAATATGTCCACCAACCTAGCAACCACCTACCTCGGCATCCCAATTAAACATCCGATCATGCCGGGGGCGTCGCCGATGGTGGATAACTTAGATACCGTCCGACGCCTTGAGGATGCTGGTGCATCAGCCATCGTGATGCATTCGCTGTTCGAGGAACAAATCGAAATGGACTGGGCTGGCGCGGAGCGCTTTCTCTACAGCTACGAGGACTCGAATGCCGAAGCGACCACCTATTTTCCGCAGGCGGATGAGTTTGCGCTCACTCCGGAAAAATACCTCATCCAGATCGCAAAACTGAAGCAAACCGTAAGCATCCCGGTGATCGCATCGCTCAATGGCGCCACTCCCGGCGGATGGGTCACGCTGGCCGAGTCGATGCAAGATGCGGGCGCAGATGCTCTGGAACTCAACCTCTACACTCTGCCCTCGGATCCGAGCATGGATGCAGACGCCATCGAGAATAGCGCGCTCGAAATCCTGCGCGGCGTGCGCGAAAACCTCACCATTCCGGTGGCCGTCAAGCTCTCGCCATTCTATTCGTCGATCGCCAGCTTCGTGAGCAAAATGGAAGCCGTCGGCGCAGACGGGGCCGTGCTATTCAATCGTTTTTACCAGCCGGACATCGACATCGAAACCCTGGAGGTTCGCCCGTCTCTGCAGTTGTCGGATCCAAGCGAACTCAGACTGCGGCTGCGCTGGCTGGCATTGCTGGACGGAGTTCCCAACCTCGACTTCGCCGTAAGCGGTGGCGTGCATAGCGCCAGCGATGTCGTTAAATCGATCATGGCGGGCGCATCTGCGGTCCAAATGGTATCCGCACTGCTGAAAAATGGACCGGAGTATCTCGCCCGTGTCATCCAGGATTTTGAGGTCTGGATGAACGAACACGAATACGAATCGGTGGATCAAATGCGCGGCAGTATGAGCTACAGCCGATGCCCGAATCCGTCGGACTATGAACGTGCGAATTACGTGCGCGTGCTCCAGACGTGGCGCGCCTGAGGCGGTGTTCCGCTTTTCTGTTGCGTCGGGGTCGAGTCAGCCTTCGATGGTATTGATTTCTACCGGCTCGACTTTGACGCCCATCTCTTCCAGCCATGCGATGGCGGACTTGATCGCCTCACGCTCGCCGATTAATTCCATCGAGACCAATCCGATTTCATCGGTGACGCTTGCTTGGCGCACATTCGTGACGACGGCAAAGTTTTGACCCAATTCGTAGACGATCGGGCGTGTGATTAAACGAGCCGGATACATCAGCCAGAGACGTGTGGATTCTTGAGCCATAGGAGAGTTGCTTTCGATGAGTTTTGGTAGGTGAGCGAAGCGGTCCGCTCGCGATACTAACCTCCGGCAATCGCTGGCACGATACTGATTTCGTCGCCTTCGTTGATTTTTGTCGCCCGTTCTTCGAGAAAGCGGATGTCTTCATCATTGACGAAGATATTTACAAATCGGCGGACGTTGCCGTCCTCGTCGCAGATTCGCTCTCCGAGTCCCGGGAAGGTGGCGTCGAGGTTTGCGAGGATTTCATCGATGGTTGTTCCCTCGACCTCGACGACATCAAGGTCGCCGGTGAGCTTGCGTAACGGAGTCGGGATTCTAACGGTTGTGGACATAATAATTGGGTATTGGATTCTGGTTTGTGACTTTTATACGGCGAGCGCTGCAATTTCGTCGGCAACTAATGCGTCGAATTCGCGCAAGCTCGGTTTGATGACGCGCTGTGCGCCACATTTCCCCTGAACGGCTTCCTGGGTCTTGAGGCCGTGGCCGGTGATGCAAAGCACAATCGACTCATCGCGAGGAATCTTCCCGGCGTCGATCAGCTTCCTTGCGCACGCCACGGTCACTCCGCCCGCAGTCTCGGAGAAAATCCCCTCGGTTTCTGCGAGCAATTTGATGCCCTCGACGACTTCATCGTCCGTGCAATCTTCGGCGCTGCCGCCGGTTTCACGCATGGTCCGAATGGCATAGTATCCGTCCGCCGGAGTGCCAATCGCCAGGGATTTGACGATGGTATCAGGATTCGGAACCGGTTTTACGATGTCAGCGCCGCGCTTCATCGCGGTGCTAATGGGTGAGCATCCCGCCGCCTGAGCGCCGTAAACGCTGAAAGGTTGCTCATCGATAATGCCAACCTTGGCAAACTCGGTGTAAGCCTTGTGGATTTTTGTGAGCAACGAGCCGCTGGCCATTGGGATCACGGTGTGCTTCGGCAGTTTCCAGCCGAGTTGTTCTGCGATCTCGAAGCCCATGGTTTTTGATCCTTCGGCGTAATATGGACGCAGGTTCACATTGACGAATCCCCAGCCGTATTTGCCGGCGATTTCGGAGCACAGGCGATTGACCTGATCGTATGGCCCCTCGATGCCGATCACATTGGTGCCGTAAACGAGCGACCCCAGCACCTTGCCCTGCTCCAGATTCGCGGGAATCAGGACATAGCTCTTCAATCCGGCTGACGCTGCATTGGCTGCCACCGAGTTGGCGAGGTTGCCCGTCGAAGCGCAGGCCACCACTTTGAACCCAAGCTCTTTAGCGCGGCTCAATGCAACCGAGACGACTCGATCTTTGAATGACAGGGTAGGGTAGTTGACCGTGTCGTTTTTGATGTAAAGCTCGGATACCCCAAGGCGTTCAGCCAAACGATCGGCCTTAACCAACGGCGTAAACCCAACCTGCAAGCCAATCGTCGGCGCCCCATCAATCGGAAGCAGCTCGCGATACCTCCACATGCTCTGCGGGCGCGAAAGGATGACGTCGCGCGAGATCGATTTGCGGATCGCGTCGTAGTCGTAAGCTGCCTCCAGAGGGCCGAAATCAAACTCACAAATGTGAATCGCCTCTTTTGGATAAAGGCGGCCACACTCGCGGCATTTGAGATTGCTAAAAAACGGAATATTTTGGGAATCGCTCATAGAATTAGGTTCTCATGTCGAGAGTGGCAGAAGGAGAACCCAATTCGTGCGCGGAACCGCAAGAACAAGTCACTTCTCATCTTTTCCGGAAATCTTCACTTCCAGCAGGATTTGGCACCTGGCCCCCGGCGGACTGGATTGCACAAGTGCTATTCCTGTCTGCCGAGCGGTTGCCGTGACGTCACAGGGCCTGTCCCTCAGTCACTCTCGATAAGATTGCAGCTAAAGTAATTCAGATGCGTTAACCGTCAAGGGAAATTTCGCCGTTCCACCGAATGAAATTTAATCCTGCAAAGCACTTTTGTGTTGAATGTCTGTGGCTCTCGTGGAAAGAAAGGGTCTTCTGAAACGCGCTGCCAGCAAAAACGGTTTTCCCGCCAACCGCCAACGGATTCTTCCGGAATTCGGGGTTAAAATGCGACCTCGGGCGGAGCTCTCGCGCTCGGCATGTTTTTTCATCACGCGACCGGACGAGACTGTTTTTCGCACTCAACCTGTGTAATTTTATGCACCGACCCACCTCCATGGAAACACCCGACGAACAAGGAGTCTTTTTTCAAGGCGCCGAGCCAAACAGACGCAAATCCTCTGACGGAGCGATCAAAAACTTCATCCTCGACACAAATGTCCTGCTGCATGACCCGCACTGCCTGAATCGGTTTGAAAACAACCATGTTTACATCCCGGTGGAGGTTCTATCGGAGCTGGATCGATTCAAAAACGAGCAAACCGAACGCGGGGCCAACGCGCGCACAGTGCACCGGTTTCTGACGCAGGTCTTCGGGCACAACGCCAAAAGCGTCACACACGGAGCAAAAACGCCGGGCGGCGGGTCCGTGCGGATTCTGGTCAATCAGGCGACCACCGCAAAAACTGTCACGCCCGCAATGCGGAGGTTCCTGAAAATTTTTCCCGATCAGGAAAAAATGGATCATCGGATCATCGGTGCCAGCTTGGCTCTTCAAGATTCGGAAAAAACGCAAACGATCCTCGTTTCCAAAGACCTGAACATGCAGCTCAAAGCCATGGCCATCGGCTTGGAGTGCCAGGACTACCTAAACGACAAAGTCGAGGTGAAGGATGCGGAAGGCTATGAAATCCGCTCGATCGCCGTCGAACCTCACGAGTTGCAACGGTTCGGGAGTTCCCGGGCCATTGAGCTCGATGCCAAGCGAACTGGTCCGATTGAATTGAATGAATACGTCCTCCTGACCGTGGACCCGCACAAACTCATGCCTGCCCGCCACATCGGTGACGGGCGGTTCGTGCGACTAAATGTGCCCACTTCGTTACAGATGCCGCGAGGGATCGAATTGCGTCCTGCAAATGCCGGGCAACAATGCTTTCTCGATGCGCTGCTCGATCCAAACATCTCGCTGATTACGTGCTACGGCCAAGCGGGTACGGGAAAAACCCTGCTCGCGGTCGCCGCCGGGCTCTTCCTCACAGCGCAAAAGGACTTCAATGGCATGACCGTCAGCCGTCCAGTCGTTGCCATGGGCGATACCCTCGGGTTCCTTCCAGGCACGCTGAATGAAAAAATGCACCCGTGGCTTCAATCGATCTATGACGCATTCGAGGTGCTTCTGCCAATCAACGCCCCGCGCAACGACGGCAAACAAATGCAGGCGTCGCAACGCAAAAAACAATCCAGTCCCGCCGACGAAAGTATCCACAACGGCGCACACACCGTGCTAAAGCCCTACGAAAAGCTCATCGAACGCGGCTTGCTGGAAATCGAGGCGCTTTGCTACATCCGCGGTCGCTCGATTCCCAATCGGTTTTTTGTTCTCGATGAGGCGCAACAGCTCACGCCGCTCGAGGCCAAGACTGTCGTTACCCGCATGTCCAAGGGATCCAAGCTCGTCATGGTCGGTGATCCGGCGCAGATCGATAACCCATACGTGGACAGCCGCTCGAACGGCCTTGTTTACACGCGCAACCGGCTGCGCGGGCAATCGATCACCGCGCACATCTCGCTCACCAAGGGGGAACGCAGCATGCTCGCGGAGATCGGTGCCAGATTGATGTAGCCGGGCACCGGGTTTACTGCCCGGTCGGCTCCGACAATTTTGCGTTAGAAAAGTTTTTCTCTTCCGTGATTTCCCGTCCAAACCACGGGGGCGGCGTGAACATAGTGGCAGCGGAATGGCTTCGGAATTCGACTTCGGCGATCACAAGCCCCAAGTGCCGTCCGGAAAATACATCGACTTCGACAACGTGCTCGTCCATCGCAAATCGATAACGCCGCTTCTCCAACCGCCAGCCCTCAGTGATCGGCCACAGCACGGCAAATTGCTCCGTGGTGAGCTGCACTTCACGCTCTTCGCGGTCCGGCAGAGTCCCCCGTTTCACGGTTAGAAAAACACCCTCGCCTTCGATACTCCGCAATCGAATCGTCACCGGATGCCCTGAAATATACCCCTGCTCGATCAAAACGGACGGACTGGCCAAAACCTCGTCCGGGACGTGACCCAAAAGAAAGCGCCGTTCGATTTCGCGAAACTCCGCCGATGGTTCTGTGGATGTAGTCACCATGCAACCACGAACGTGCCTCCGTTACTTATCATGCCCGCTTCCTCTTCGGTGATCCAACGTTCCGCAAACTGCTCTCCCCACGAATCAGAAATCGCGATCTCTTTGGTTTCATCATTGTAGCCGATAATCATGCAAATATGAGGTTCGCCATCGCGCGTGCGGATCCGCCGTGCCGCCGACCGCCTTGGTTTTAACATCTCCTGATACGCCGTCCAGTCGGTTACCGATTCACGTTGCTGCGATCGTGCGGTGATATTCGAGTTCAAGTCCTCCACCACAACCATCTGCCACATCATCGGTAACCCCTTGTCGATATAGCTGGCAACATTGCGCGTCGTGATTCGGCCCGTGTCCGTAATGATGCGGCGTCCATTCCGTCGAATCACGTCACTAACACCAAACATCATCGACGAACTCGCCGTGCCCCCACCCACATCGGTCGATGCCGCCATGGCGAGCACATACATGTCAGCCGGGATTCCAAGGTAACGCATCGCGCGCTCCCAACTCGCTGGAGAGCAATATCCCTTAGGCCCCTGATTTACCATGGGGATATCCGTTAAAATGACGTCGCCGTTCTCGCGACGCTCGATGCGCTGGACCAATCGGTCTTTCATGTCGGCGCGCGTGACGCGCTCGGAATCCTCACCGTCCGCCACCGACATGGGCACCACACGCAATGCGACATACTCTCCGCGCGGCGCAGCAAGAAGGATCGCATGCCCATTCCAATCCCAGCGGCGAACCCGCTCCGTGGTATTCCGTCCTTCACCGAACTTCGTCAACGCCGGCTCACCAAGCAACGCGGTAAGTCGGGAAGCAATCACCTCCTCGTCCCGGGTGATGAACTTTTTGAATTCCCTCATCGCGCGCGATTTCTCTCGCTCGATCTGCGACTCGGTCATCCCAACTTGCACATCTGCGAGTTGCTCCACATCGCCCTTGTTTGCGAAAACCATGGAGATCTGTGATGCCATAGATTGGTTCCCATACAAAACCAAGGAAAACGGGCGCGTGCCCAGCGCGGTCACATCCCGGCCGGGATACAGCCGATAACTCGCGTCGAATGAAGTCTGCGACTCGCGTGGCCATTCTAAACGAGCTGCCACATCGGCGTCGGGGTCGTCCCACAAGTTGTCATCCACCCACACCGGGCGCTCAAACGCCTTGTTCAGATCGTCGAACGTGACCGCAGCCAGCGGATAAGCCGTCAGCAAGCAAGCGGCGAGGTTGCCGACAAGGCGAAGGTATGGCACGATCATCGTCTCCCAACTAAACGCACACATTGATTTCTATGCCAGCCCTATTCTTTGACTGCTCCTCCGGAATCAGCGGCGACATGACTGTTGCCTCGCTCGTCGATCTTGGAGTGGATTTGAACGCGCTCGATGCTGAACTCGCAAAGCTTGGGCTCTCGAGTGAATTCCACTGGCACGCGTCAATCCAATCGCGGCAAATGATCACCGGCACGAAGTTTGATGTTCATCTGGCCGCCGGCGCCACGCATCACGACCACCATCACCACGATGGCCATTCGCATGGTCACAGCCATGATCATAACCATGACCATTCGCACGGACGCAGCTATCGCGAAATCCGTCAGCTGATTGAATCCGCCGGTCTCTCCGACTTTGTCCGCGAGCGCTCCATTGCCGTGTTCCATCGCATCGCTGTGGCGGAAGGGCGGATTCATGGCTGCCCTCCTGAGGATGTCGGATTTCACGAAGTGGGGGCCGTAGATTCGATTGTCGATATCGTGGCCGCGTGCATCTGCCTGGATTTGCTGGGACAGCCAAGCGTGTATGCGTCGTATCTTTTTGATGGCACCGGCTCGATCCACTGCGCACACGGCACCTTCCCGATCCCCGCGCCGGCCACGATGGAAATACTAAAGGGCATCCCGATTCGCCAAATCGATGAACCTATGGAATTCATCACGCCGACCGGTGCGGCCCTGCTGGCGGAGTTTTGCGGCGGCTTCGGCTCCATGCCGTTGATGCAGATCGAAAAAATCGGCTACGGCCTTGGAACGCGTGATACCTCGCCGCGCCCGAATGTGCTCCGGGCATTGCTCGGGAGTCTTGTCGCCGCTGGCGCAGGCGCATCGATCGATCCCGACGAGGTGGTTGAAATCGTGACGAACATCGACGACACGACACCGGAAATTTCCGCGACGTTCCCGGCCGAGTTGCTTGCGTTGGGCGCGTTGGATGCATTTTTGACACCGGTTCAAATGAAAAAAAACCGCCCGGGAATCCAGCTTACCGTGCTCTGCGAGAAGGCGGACGCGGACTTCATGGCAACCTGGATCCTCACGCATACGAGTTCGTTCGGTGTGCGAATGCACCACTGCCAACGATTGAAACTCGACCGCAAAGTCATCCCCGTTTCGACCGCATACGGGGAGATTCTCGTGAAGTTCGGCTATCTTCGGGGACAATGCCTGCAAGCGAGCCCGGAGTTTGAGTCCTACGCCCAAGCCGCGCGATCAAACGGAGTGCGGATCAAGGACGTGTATGAATCCGCTCTCCACGCTGCCGCGGCGTATCGTTAACAACAGACCTGCAAAATCACAGCGGCGTGATTAGGCCGACATGATTAAACCGCACGTTGCCCACGTCCCGAGACACCGGATACACCCGAAGGGCACCATCAGGTGCCGGAATCAGCATTTGCAGGCGCTCCCCGTCGCTGAGCGGATCGGATTCAAACCATCGCTTCCAGAACCCGCGACGTAAAATCACCGGCATTCGGTCATGGACCTTCCCCGCTTCAGCATTGGGTGAAGTTGTGATGATGCTGACCGTGCTACCCTCGGTCTCATTCTGCTCCCAGATTCCAGCAAATCCCACCGGGTTGCCGTCGGCCCGTTCGAAATAAAACGGCTGCTTGGGAGTTCCTGCCATCCACTCAAAGTATCCACTCGCCGGAACGATACACCGCCGCGCCTTGAATGCAGAGCGATAGCTTGGGAGACTCGCGACGGTTTCGGCGCGGGCGTTGTGCATCAGCGGAAGTTTTTTCTCTGCGCCCGCCCACGCAGGACGTAAGCCCCATTTCATTTCCACCATCTCGCGGGATGCACCGGTTTGGCGGATCACCGGGACTTGAGCGGTTGGAGCAATATTGTAGCTGGGCGTCCAAGTGGCGCGGATATCGCTCACCTCGAAAAATGAATGAACGCGTTCAGCGTCATTTTTCCTGACATATCGGCCACACATTGCGAGGAGGAATTAAATGTTCAATGACAGGAATGCCCGTCGAAAACGTGGCAGCGCATACGGGAATCGAACCCGTGCAGCGGCCTTGAGAAGGCCGTGTCCTAACCGCTAGACGAATGCGCCATTGAGTAAAAAGTGAGGCGATTTCCGTCGGCATGCAAGAACCTATTGGATGACGCTGAAACAAAAATCACCGGATAGCTTTTAAACTATCCGGTGATTCACAAGTTGGATTGCCAGCGAGGACGGCGGTTAGCCTTTGGGCGCGGCACCGGCAATGCTCATCGAAACGGTGATTTCATCGGCTACCTTTTCTTCGGCCTCTCCGGGTTTGATTCCGAAATCACTGCGTTTGATGGTGTAGTCTGAGCGAATCACGAGAAGGTCTCCCTCCAATCCGGGACTCCGATCACCGAGGCGGCCCGGAAGATAGGTCACACGAACAGGCACCGTGATATCCTTGGAGATGCCACGCAAAGTGAACGTTCCTTTCACGTCCGCTGTACCGGTATCGCCCTCACGTTTCACATTGCTCACCTCTTTCAGCTCAAACGTGATGGTCTCGTGTGTCGTCACATCGAGCCACTCGTTCCCGTGCATGTGCTGCTTCATTAGCGGGTTCGGCACGTGCAACGACTGCGCCTGAACCACGATGGTGCCGGTCACATCGGCCGGGTTTTCCGGGTCGGCGGTGACCGTGCCAGAGATGTCACTTGCTGTTCCGCTGATGGTTTCGAGCGGCGCGTCCAGCGTGAAGCGAATGGTGTTTACTCCCTTGGGATCTTTAAAATCAAAAACGAGTTTTTCAGCGAATGCGGATGCGTTTAAGCACAGGAGGGTTGTGATTGCGATGGCTGTGATTTTCATGCGGAGACTTTCTTTTTTGGGATTTGGATTAGGGTGACAGCGAACAAAATGACGGCCCCGGCAACGCCGAGAAATAGAACTTCCACTCCGGGCACTAGGCGATCCTCGTAGCGGACTGCTTCGATTTCCGTGATGGGGTCCTTGGTGATCACCTCGACGGATGTTTTGGTCCATCCGAGTGTCCCGTTGAGGGAAAACCAAAAAATGCCGGTTCCGATCAGAATGAGGAGGGCACATGCACGGATGGCAGATCGCATGCTCAAGAAAGAAGCGTATTTTTTTGCGATTGCAAGCGCTTGTAGGTTTTAAAATCAGAAATCTTTTTTCCGGAATGCTTGCCTTAAGCGATCCTATTCGTCGTGGCAACCAAGTGGTCCAAGCGATCCCGTGCCGTGCCGTTCCCCAGAGCGTCCCGGGCGAGACCGAGTCCAGTTGCCAGATCGTCGCAAGCGCCGCCAACTACCAGCGCCGCTGCCGCATTCCAAGCCACCATGTCCTCAATCGGACCCGGGTTCTTGCCATCCAACAGGGTTTTTAGAATCACGGCATTGGTGGCGGCATTACCACCGGCGAGTTCCGAGACCTCCGGCGCGGTGATGCCATAATCTTTGGCGTTGAGTTCAAACGTCTTGATCTGCCCCTCCAGCACCTCGCAGACCACGCATGGCCCCATGGTCGAAAGTTCGTCCATGCCGCCGCCGTCCAGTCTCCCATGAACCGCCCATGCCCGATCGCGACCCAACTCGGCAAAAACCTGAGCGTAAAGCGGGATCAGGCTTTCCTGATACACTCCTGCGAGCTGCCTGGTCGGAGGTGCAGGATTCAACAACGGGCCAAGCTTGTTAAAAATCGTGACGACTCCCTGCGCGGCGAGCATCTGTCGCACGGGTGCGACTTCCCGGAAGGTCGGATGGTAAATCGGCGCGAATAAAAACACACAGCCGGTCTCCGCAAAGACCTCAGCGGCTTGATCCGGCTTGAGATCGATCCGCACGCCCGATGCCTCGAGCACGTCGGCACCTCCGGACTTCGAGGTAATGCCGCGGTTGCCGTGTTTGACAACTTTCACACCACATGCCGCGACGACAAACATCACTGCGGTCGAAATATTAAAAAGCCCCAGCTTGTCACCACCCGTCCCACAGACATCGATCGTTACGTCGCCATCCGTAATTCCCGGAAATGCAACCGCACGCGCGAGTAGAGTTCGCACGAACGCAGCAATCTCGCTCGCGGTTTCACCCCGTGCAGTCAGGTTCGCAAGCCACTCGGCCCGGATGGCAATCTCGTTCTTCGCGTCGAATAACGCATCGCACAATTCCGCGATTTGCCCGCTGTCGAGTTCGCTGCTCGCACGAATAGTCTCCGTCCAATGGTCCATAACCTTCACTAAAACAAAACAATCAGCATCGCCGCAATAAGAAGAAGCGATCCACCCAGTCTTGCGCCCAGCATGCCCCGCTCGCTGGCGGGGCCGCTGCTGCGTAGAAAATACGCCATCGCCCATGCAAGAGCGACGCTCCAGAGGGATCGGCTCGAATACACGATGTTTGCTGCTGTGGCGTTTCCTGTCATCGCAATCGCAACGCCAATTCCGAGAGCCTGAACGCCTAGCACCCCGCCGCCAATGAACAGATACATCCTCGAAGCAGTCGGGATTTTTAAAACTTCGCGGCCGTCCTTAAGCGGGAAAATCGCAGTGGAAATCACCGCAACGCCTCCAAACATCAAGGCCATAAAGGCAGGCACCCCGAAATCTCTCGCCCAGCGCTGAACCAAGACATCCGTGAATGCAAAACATCCCGCCGCCAACAGCGCTGCCAGAGCGTCCGGTCTGGTCAGTCTCGGCAGTAGCGTGCGCAGACTCGCACCAGTGACAAAAATCACACCGAGCGTGCCGGCGGATGCTGCGATCCACCATTTGATCGACAGACTTTCGCCGAAAATCAGGGATGCCACCATGACGGTGAAAATTACTTTTACTCCGAGCAGCGGAGTTGCCAGCGAGACATCGCCGTGACGCAAGGCGGCAAACGTAAAAACCTGCCCTGCGGAAAAAGAAATCGAGGCGACCGCAGGCATCCACACCATCGACCAATCAACAGGACCGGCCAGCAACCAGAGCGGCTGGAACACAATCCCAGCAAGCAAATTAACAACGAAGTTGACCGCGCTTTGGTGGGCGCCAGCGATGATCGATTGCTTAATACAAATCGCCGAAACCACATAGAGAAATGCCGACACCGCAGGCAGTATCAGCCAGCGCGGATCACCCTCCACCCGTCAACCCGGTTGATGTCACGCGAGCAAGCTGCTTTTTCAACTCGGTGGCCTCCCACTGACCTGACACCACTGGCTCTTCAACCCATCCGTAATTCAGCACGGATCCACACGCCGCATAAAGTAACCGGGCCGCCAGTCCCCATCGACCCATCGCCATCAGCGAAACGGGAATGCAGGGGTCGTCCAGCAGTTCGAGCAGATTTCCGATCTCCGATGGACGCTGGGGAGTCACAGCAAGTTTAAAAATGTCGGCGCCGTTATCCACCGCCCGGCGCATCAGCGTTCGCGCTGACTTCAGATCCGGCGCGGATTGAAAATCGTGAAACGACAAAATCAACGACGAGTTACTGGCTTGAATCTCCCGGATCAGCTCTTGTCGAGCGGTCGCATTTTCAAGCTCTACGTCTATTGCAGCGGCCAGCCCTACACATTGCTGGAAAAGCGGCGCGCGCCGAGTCGCGGTAAAATCCCGATCACCGCCTTCCGACGGGTCCCGCACCGTCGCAATCCACGGCAATGCAAGCGACCCGATGGTGTCCGCATCCGGCAAGCAACCGAGCCGATCCAAACGTAATTCGCAAACATCCACCGCACCAGGTGGAAGGTTGGCCACCATTTCCAACCCTCTTCGAGATTCGACCACAGCCACCACTAATGGGCTGGAGGTCGGGAAAAGCGTGGGAGTTGGATCAGCCATCTGAGTCAGCGTTACGAAAAATTTGTTGCTCTACAATTAGTTACAGCCCACTAAGGTGAGCGCTCTTCTTCTATGCTGGCAAGAAAACAGGAAATCAATCTTCAACTCAGTCAACTCGCCGATGCGGTGATACTGGGTCTCGTTTTTTGGTTCTGCTATTATCTACGAGCGCGGGGCATCATTGAACTGGATTCTTCGCCTGAGATTCCTCCGTTTGAGTATTTCCTCTGGATGCTCGCGGTGATCATCCCGTTCGGCCCGTTCCTGTTGGAACTCCAAGGGTATTATAACTATCCCATGGAGAAAACTCTGGGGCGTTCGGTGGGACAAATGGCCCGCGCAGGATTATGGCTGGCAGTGCTGCTCACGGCATCCGCGTTTTTTCTTAAACTCTATGTCCCTGCCCGCTCTGTGCCGATTTTGTTCGTGATATTTGCGCCAGTCGCGCTTTTGCTTCGCGAGCGAATTGGGATCTCGCTGCGCAAACGCTCGCTGGAAGCAGGCGCCGACGCCGAGCGCATTATCATTGCTGGAGAACCGGGGAAAATCAAAGAAATCGAGGATGGTCTCACCCCCACCCAACGATTGGAAACCCGGGTCGTTGCTCGCATCGACCTTGCGGCCAATGACACCTCGATGCTCGTTGCCGCCATTCACGAGCATTCCGTGGGCCGCGTCATCCTGGCATTTGGGGAACTCGAACTCACCCGTGTGCAACTCGCGATCGAAGCGTGCGAACTCGAGGGTGTCGAAGCGTGGCTGTGCGCGGATTTCATCCGAACTTCGATCGCGCGCCCAACATACGAAGTGCTGGCACGGCGTCCGATGCTCGTCTTTAGAACCACGCCAGAAATTTCATGGGCGCTCCTCGTTAAAGAATTCACCGATCGCTGCGGGGCGGCATTGATCCTGCTGGTTACGTCTCCGCTCTTGTTGGCCATCGCAGTCGGAATCCGCATCACATCGCCGGGCCCAATCGTCTTCAAACAACAACGGGCTGGGCGCTTTGGACGCCCATTCACCATGTACAAGTTTCGCTCCATGCATTCCGACGCGGAAATGCTCCGCGCAGAACTCGCGGTTTTCAATCAGATGTCCGGCCCAGTTTTTAAGATCGGAAACGACCCACGGATCACCCCGCTAGGCCGTTGGTTGCGAAAGACGAGCCTCGACGAATTCCCCCAGCTTTTTAATGTTCTGTGGGGCGAGATGTCTCTCGTCGGTCCGCGGCCGTTGCCGATCTATGAAGTCGAACAGTTTGAACGTGATGCCCACCGCCGGCGACTCAGCATGAAGCCCGGACTCACTTGCCTCTGGCAAATCCACGGACGAAGCAACGTCACGTCATTTGAAAAATGGGTCGAGATGGATCTCGACTACATCGACAACTGGTCGCTTGCGCTTGATATCTGGATTTTGATCCGTACCGTCCCTGTGGTTGTTTTTGGACTTGGAGCGAAGTAATCCGCCGCCCGGCTCAATTTTGCGAAAAAGACAGTTGCAGCGATCCCGGTGATTGTCTTTAATCTCCACCCCACCGATTCGCGAATCTTTCGATTCGAGCAATCAAACCCGCGCGGTTAGCTCAGTGGTAGAGCACTGCCTTGACACGGCAGGGGTCACAGGTTCGAACCCTGTATCGCGCACCATCATTTCTGGGCTTTGTCGTCTCTGTTTCCGGCAGTTGTAACGTGAGCAGGTCTTGCTGGATTTGTGCCTCAATGCCGCCTGCGTCGATGGACGGATCGAAGTCAAATGCATCTCGGTAGCCTGCATCGTCCGTTTCGCTGTAAACAGCGCGTCCGAGCGTGCCGCGGATTTCGCGGTGTCCTACGAGGACGATTACTTTCTTGCGATGGCGGCTTCTGTGAGCACGCCAACGAACGGGAGGTTTCGGTAGCGCTCGAGGTAGTCGAGGCCGTATCCGACGACAAATTCATTCGGGATATCAAACCCGACGTAGTCGGCGTCGATTTCGCGGGCCCGGGTGACGTCTTTGCGGAGAAGAACGCAGGTGCGAATGCTCAGTGCGCCGCCGGTGCTGAGTTTTTCGCGAATGGCATGCAGTGTGACGCCGCTGTCCAAAATATCATCTAGAAGGAGGAGGTGCCGGTCGCGGAAGTCGGTGAGCGAGGTTTGCCGGAAGCGCAGTTCGCCGGAGGATTGGGTGCCGTGGTAGCTGGCGACGCTCAAGCAATCGACTTGGAGCGGAAGCGGCACGCGACGCAGAAGGTCCGCCATGAAAATGAAACTGCCGTTGAGAATGGCGATCACGGTGAGATCTTTGCCGTGATAATCCGTGGTGATTTCGTGAGCGATCTCATCGAGACGGCTGAGAATGGTGGACTCATGAAACAGGACTTTGCGAATATCTTCCAACATGGCTACGGCTTGACTTCATCTGATCCGGCGGGTTGAGGCAAGAATCAAGCCGGATTAATTTTGACACCGTTTGAGGCGGTTACGATGGTAGCCGGGTGATTGTAAAACCGACGCAGCCACCCGATGCGGAGTTGGCAAATAGCCGGACCATTCTGCTGGATGGGTTGTGGGGGAATCCGTCGCGGCTTTCCGTGATGAAGCGGCGGCTTGAGGCCGGTGGGCTGCGGTCCGTGGAGACATTTGCCTACGACAGCAGCGGGTTTGCGTGTTTGGAAGCAGAAGGGCGGCGGTTGGCAAGATTTCTTCGAACCAGCGAGAATCCGGTGAATTTGGTTGGATACAGTATGGGCGGGTTATTGATTCGCTCGGCCATTCGGGAAGGGGATGGCTTGCCGGTGAATAAGGTTGCGTTTTTGAATACGCCGCACGGGGGTTCCAAGTTGGCCCGGTTTTTGCCCGGGGTTGGAATTTCCCAGATGCGGCCGGGATGTGAATTTTTGCAACGGATCGATGCAGAGCCATGGCCGTATGAAACCTTGGCGGTGTGGACACCCGGGGACTTGATGGTTTTACCCTCACGCAGTGCGTGCTGGTCCCGTGCAAAAAAGACGAGCGTGTGTCGAGTGCCTGCACACGTCTGGCCGCTGATCTCGTCCGGCTTGCACCGCGAGTTGGCGGAGTTTCTCCTTTCGAAATGAAATCACGCGCCGCGCGGTTGTTAGGATTTGGCCGGGATGTGGATGTCCTGCGTGTGGATTCCATCGAAGTCCCGGAGCCCGCGCCGCATCAGGTGCGGGTGCGAATGATTGCCTCGCCAGTGCATCCTGCGGACCTCAATGTGATCGAGGGGAAATACGGGGCCCTTCCTGCGTTGCCGGCCACACCGGGATCGGAAGGCTTCGGTGAGGTCACGGAGATTGGAGCGCAGGTCGCGCGAGTGCGGGTCGGAGACGTTGTGGTCGTTTTGGTACCCGGGAACTGGTGCTGCGAGCGGGTGGTGGATGAGTCAGACGTGGTGGCGATCCCGGCGGGAATCGACCCGATTCAGGCGTCGATGCTCGTGATCAATCCGCTGACTGCATGGGCGATGCTGCATTCGCGCGGAGTGCCGGCACCGGGGAGTTGGGCTGTTCAGAATGCGGCGAACTCCGCGGTCGGTCGATGTGTGATTCAGATCGCCAGAGTGATGGGTCTGCGCACTTTGAATTTGGTTCGGCGGCAGGAACTGTGTGATGCGTTGCGGAGTCTCGGTGCGGACGAAGTGTCAGCGGACGACGCCGGGTTTTTGGAGTGTGCCGAACGTCTTTTCGCGGATCAACGTCCGATCCTCGGACTGAACGCGGTGGGTGGGGCGGCGGCGTTGGTTCTGGCCAACACGCTCGCGGATGGTGGGGACTTGATCACCTATGGCGCAATGGCGAGGCAGCCGCTCAAGATTCCCAATGGGATGCTGATTTTTCGCGGATTGCAGTTCCGTGGATTTTGGCTTCGGAGGTGGTTGGCTGAGGCGGCGCGGGAGGATCGTGATGACGCGATTCGAATGCTGGCTGGCTGGATGCAGGACGGGCGGCTTCAGGTGGCGGTCGATCGCGTTTTCCCATTCGATCAAGTCCACGACGCCATCGCGGCGGCAAACTCATCAGGGCGAAACGGGAAGATTGTTTTGAACCTGGCGGATTGCCGATAGGCTCACTCCGCAGGCGCTTGCATCCCGACGATTGGGCCGGCGTAGCCTGTCATTTCCAGATAGCCGAGGGCGGTCACCCGGCGTCCGCCGCGCGTCCCGTCCGCTTGAATGGAGCCTTCCCAATACGAAATCGGCGTGAGCACGAGTTCCTGGCTGTCGAGTCGCGCCGAGATGTCGAGTTTCAGATCCAGGGACTTGATTTCCAACTTCCAGGTTACGGGGTAGTTTGCGCCGCTTGCATTGCTCTTCCACGTGCGACCGGGGGTGAGCACAAAGTCCGCGTCTTTGACGGCGGTGGTGGTTCCGTCGGCATGAATGAATGTGCCGCCCGAGAATGAATCCCTCCCGCCATCCTTCGTGCGAATTTGAAACAACATCAGCTCGCTACCATCATCGAATTGCAAACTAAACCAGTCCCATCCCTGCTGTTCGGCCGTGAGTTGGTTGGTCGCCCATTCGTGATCATACCAGCTCAAGCCTTGGACTGAAAACGTGTCATCACCGATCTGCACCTGGCCGGTTGTGATCAATCGGGTGTAGGAATAATAGTGCGATGCGCGACCGGGTCCCGCAGCCTTCTGGCTGACGCCATCGCTTCCGTGGAAGACCACTGGCTTCGCTGGCTTCAAGATCAAATCGATGGATTTCTCTGCTCCTGTTCCGACGATTCGGAATCCGCCGTCCGGGAGCAATTCCAGCGCGTTTTCTTCGACCCATGTCAGGCGATTATCGTGATTGAATCCGCTCTCGCCGAATGCCCCGCGCGTCAGGTCTTGGTGAAAATAAAACTGTCCCCGTGAAACGTCGGAAATGGCGAAGTGCACGAATTGGATATGGTCCACGACAAAACGCGATGTTGCCGGAAGCCGATCTGACGGGGGGCGCACGCCTTGCCGAAAAAACGTGAGCTGATAGCCAAACTCCTTCCCGTCCTCGCTCTTCAAATTCCCGGTGAAATACCACCACTCGGTTTTGAAGTCCGGATGATTCCCGTGGTCGTTTGGGAACGAGTATTTCCATCCCGGCAGGGCTAGGCGCCAGTCGTCGCTGACTGCCGTGGGCACCTCGTTTGCGGCGTGTGCCATGGTTGCCAGTCCGCAGAGGCTAATAAACAAACACTTCAGCAGGCGCGGCAGTTTCTTCGACATTGGCATTTTCAACTATGGCAATACGATTGCCACCTTCGACCGGAAACACGGCTTTTCCACTCACCTTCACCCATGTCATGTCTGGGAAAGTCTGAAAATCCTTCGGTTGCACCAAGATCGCGAGCGGTTGGGCGTCCGCAGCGCAGCACAGCATGAACATCCGCACGAGGTTAAAGCGGTTTGCATTTGGGTTGTTTGAGTTTGCGGGCATGAACTGTCCGATCATTTCCACTTCCTGGCCCTCGAAATCCTGGCGCATCGACGGCTCTTCCGCTGCGTAGAGCAAATCGAGCGCTTCGGTTACAATTTGTCCCTCCTCATTGCGCGTCAGGTAATCCATCACACTCCCACCATCGGCACCGAAGGCCTGACCAGGCAGAGGTTCGTTCGGGATATCTACGATGTAGGGAAGTTGGGACGCACTGCTGATGATGCCGCGATTCAGGACAGCGGTTGCACCGAACTGGCTCGGAGAACTTGCCACGGTGACGATTAGTGGAATCACCAGCACGACGCCTCCGATTGCACGAAGTAGAATCGGCGACTGAAGCGTCGGTGCGCATCCGGCGGAGTCAGATTCGGCAGGCAGAAGCAGGACCAACAGCGCCATGACCACGAGAATCACCCCAGCAGAAATCGTCATCCAGTGAAACGCGGGATGCAGATACGAAACGATGCGTCCGCTGAAAAAGAAGTAGGACAGCACGGAGCCCCAGAGCATCAGGATGCCCGCTCTCGAAAATCGGCCGAGGACTTCAATCATAGTCGCAATATGGACAATCGCGTGCAAATGAGCGCGATCAACACGAAAAGCCCAACGGCGAGTCCCAACACAAAACGTTTCCGGAAAACCGCCGAGTAAATGAAGATCAACTTCAGATCCATCATGGGTCCGAACACAAGAAACGCCAACTTCGCCACGGCAGGGAACGAGACAAACGTCGCGGCGATAAATGCATCCGACGTGCTGCACAGCGACAAGATCGCAGCGAGCCCCATGAGCGAAAGCGTAGCCACCGTGGTGTCGATCGCGAGCGGGAGGATGATCTCCTGATTGATCGCTGTGCTAAAAACCGACGCGGCCGCGACCCCGAGAACAAAAAATACCATCATTGCCAGAAAGTCGCGCACCGCCACATCCAGTGCGCGTGTCAACCGTTGGGCGTGGCCCGCAGACGGCTCACCCATTCCGCCACCGGGGCGGGCGATCTCCGCGATCACGGAAGATTTCAGAACCAGATCCATCCGGAGGTTGTGTACCGCCATGCCCGCGAGCACGGCGACAAAGTAACCGACGCCCAACCGGAGGCTTGTCATTTCCGCAGGAAACTGTCCGCGAAAGGCAGCGAACGTGCTGACCCCAATGATGACATTTACGATGGGCGCGGCGAGCATATAAGTCACGCCGTATGACAGCGGCAGGCCTTTCGCAATCAATCGGCGGATCACCGGAACCACGCCGCACTCGCACATCGGAAAAATCACACCGAGCGTGCCACTCACCAAAACGCCCGCGTAAGGATTGCGGGGCAGGATGCGCGTCATCAGACGTGCAGGCAGGTATTGATCGATGAACCCGGAGATCAACGTTCCGAGCAACAAGAACGGAGCGCCCTCGAGCAGTATGCTCAGGAAGGCAAAGCTAAAGTCCTCGAAACTAAACTGAAACCATGGAAGATCGGGATCCATCAGATGTGGGTCTCGGGACTCCGGCCGGTGTCTGCGTCTTAGGCGCGGCTCATGTAGGTGCCGTTGCGGGTGTCCACGCGAATCGTCTCACCTTCTTTGATGAAGAGGGGGACATTGATGATCTTGCCCGTTTCAAGCTTGGCAGGTTTTTGAACATTGTTTGCTGAATCGCCGCGCACACCATCCGCCGACTCGGTGACCTTGAGTTCGACGGCTGATGGGAGTTCGATTTGCACCGGGCGGCCTTCGACGCTGAGCACGTCCACTTTCAGGTTCTCGACCAGGTAGTCCTTGCTGTCGGTGAGGAGATCCTCGTTCAGCGTGATTGTTTCGTAGGTGTCCGGGTCCATGAAATGGTAGCCTTGGTGGTCGGCGTAGCTGAATTCCAGTTGTTGGCGGTTGGTTTCGACGGTGTCCACTTTTTCCGTGGATGAAAACCGGATGTCGGCGGATTTGCCGGTGCCGATATACCGAACGATCACCTGAACGAATGCGCGCAGGTTGCCGGGGGTGCGGTGTTGAACTTCTAATACGATGGCTGGGTTTCCGTTGTAGCGGATTGCCATCCCTTTGCGGAGGTCGTTTGCGAGTGCCATAGAGTGGTAGGTGTAGTGGGTTTGTTTTTTTAAAGATAACAGATCGGCATCGCGTGCGAATGCCGGGGAAGGGGATGGGTGTCTATTACAGCAATTTGTGTCGTGACAAGTCCTGCGAATCAACGATCCCGACCGGGATGTCGTTTTCATCGACGACGGGCAAATCATCAATCGTGTGAGTTTGTAGCACATGGAGAACGTCCACGGCAAGTTTGTCGCTGCGAATTCGCACCGGATTCGGCGTCATGAACCGTGAAACCGGCTGCGCTCCGATTTCCGGGGTCGAGGGAAAATGGCGGGCAAAATCACCGTGCGTGAACACGCCGGCGATGCGCCCGTCAGCGCCGGCGATGACGGCGGCACCGGACCGGCAGTCGGTCATGGCGCGCACCACATCCACGATTTTTGTCTCGGGTGCCACGACCGGCAGTCGGTCACGGCCACGCATGATTTCGCGAACCGTGAGGAGTAGCGCCCGTCCGAGTTGGCCGCCGGGGTGGAATTTTGCGAAGTCGCTTTTATCGAATCCCCGCGCTTCGAGGATCACCATGGCAAGCGCATCCCCGAGGACGAGCATAGCGGTGGTGCTGGATGTGGGCGCAAGGTTGAGTGGGCACGCCTCCTGCGAGATATGTGCACTAAGCACGATGTCGGCTTGGCGGGCCAGCGAGGAGTCCGGGTTACCGGTGATGGCGATGAGTGTGATTTGAAATCGCGAGAACGCCGGGAGGATATTGGTCAGTTCGTCGGTCTGGCCGCTGTAGGAAAGCGTGAGAATCACATCGCCGTCTTCTACGATACCGAGGTCACCGTGCAAGGCGTTCAATGAGTTCAGGACAACGGCCCGGCAGCCGGTGCTTGTGAGGGTGGCGGCCACTTTGTCACCGATGTGGCCGGATTTTCCGACGCCCATGACGACGACCTTTCGTGAGTTCGAGATCGCCGAGCAAATCGCATCGACGGCCCGGACGAACGAATCATCCAGTCGCGCCGCAACCGCGAGAATCTCAGCGCTTTCAATTTCGAATACGCGTCTGGCTTTGGTTAAGTAATCCATAATTCCGGGCCCCGTAACCTGATCCTCATTGGACAATGAAACGAGACGAGTGTTCAGGTTCGTTTTTTCCGGATTCGTGGTCAAGACCGCAAAAGGTGTTGGCTTGAAGCGGAGAGGTGTTTGCATTCGGTGGCGTTCTCGGCTAGTTACGACGCGATGTCGGTTTACACACGCACGCTCGGATATTTCAGGCCATTTGTTTGGCCCACGGTGATCGGGACAATTGCGATGTTGGCTGCCGTTGGGTTGAACCTGCTTACGCCGTGGCCCTTCAAATACATCATCGACGGTGTTTTGCCAGCGGACGATAACGCGGCAGCTGCATCTGCCCGCGAGCAAATTGCCGCATGGTTTCCGGGTCAATCAGCGGGTGCTGTGATCGCATGGCTTTGTATCGCCCTCGTCGTGATCAAGTTGCTCTGGGGCGTGGTGAACCTGATATCGAACTACCTTTTTATCCGGACCGGGCTGCACGCGATGTTGAAGCTGCGGACAGAGCTGTATTCCTGCCTGCAAGCCCTGCCGCTGCGGTTTCACGATTCGCGGCGGAGTGCGGATTCGTCGTTCCGGGTCGCCTATGACTCTCAATCGATTCAGACGATCTACAACAAAGGATTTGCGACGGTGCTCGGGTCGTTGGTGATGCTGGTGGGCGCGATTGCGCTAATGGTCGGGATTGATTGGAAGCTCACGTTGGCGTCGCTCGCGGTGCTGCCATTTGTTTTTGTCGCTATCCGGTTTTATGCCGAGCGCATCCGGCGGGAGTCCACGGATATCCAAGAGCGTGAGAGTGATGTCTTGGCAGTCACGCAGGAAGGGCTGAGTTCGATCCGGCTGGTGCATGCATTCGGGCGGGAACAATTCGAGGTGAAGCAGTTTTTCAGCCGTGCCAACCAGAGTTTGCAGGCGAACCTGCGGCTCAACGTGACCTCGGTCACGAGTGCGCTCGTGATCGGCACACTCATGACAGCCGGCACGGCGCTGATGTATTACGTTGGGTCGATGCAGGTGCTTTCCGGGGAGCTTTCTATCGGTGACCTGTGGTTGTTTTCGGCATATCTGCTGATGCTCTATCAGCCGATAGAACAGCTTAGCTACACGGCATGGGCGTTGGAAGGTGCTGCGGCCGGGATGCAGCGGTGTTTTGAGGTTTTGGATCGGGAGCCGGAAACGCGGGACGAGCCGGGAGCTGTGCCACTCACAGACGTAAAAGGGGAGGTGGAGTTCTCCCATGTGGGATTCAGCTATGGCCCGGATCGTGTGATCTTGAAGGACATTGAGCTGAAAATCGCAGCGGGTGAAACCGTCGCATTTGTCGGCGGGACCGGGGCGGGAAAAAGCACGCTGATGAGCCTGCTCCTCAGATTCTATGAGCCCAATGCGGGTAAGGTCCTTGTGGATGGTCATGATATCCGGCATGCCACGCGCAAGTCGCTGCGTGCGCACGTGGGCATGGTGTTGCAGGAGACGCTTTTGTTCTCCACAACCGTGCGTGAGAACATCGCGTATGGTCGCCCCGGAGCATCCAATGACGACGTGGTCGAAGCGGCAAAGAAGGCTCAGGCCTACGATTTCATCATGCAGATGCCGCAGGGGTTCGATAGCTTGGTCGGCGAGCGTGGCGGGCACTTGAGTGTCGGTCAGCGCCAGCGCATCGGGATCGCGCGAGCCTTTTTGAAGAATGCTCCGATCCTGCTTCTCGATGAACCGACCTCGGCCTTGGATCCGACCACGGAAGCGGCAATCATGGAGACGATCGAGGCGCTCATGCGCGGCCGAACGACGCTGATTGTTACCCACCGTCTTGCCACAGTGCATCAGATCGGCAAGATCGCCGTTTTGAAAAATGGAAACATCGTGGAGTTTGGTCCGGGACCGGAGCTTCTCCGCAAGGGCGGCGTCTACGCCGAACTCTACCAAGCCGGGCAATACGACGGAGCGTCCTGATTGCTCACTTGTTATCCAGCGCGATTTCTTCGTTCAGACGGCTGAAAAAATCCGGCATCGCTGAGATGACGCGATTCCAACTGGGGATGAGCGGGTCTCCCAGCGGGTCGTTGAGGTAATCCTTTGATGCGTGCCGAATGCTCTGCACGAAGGTTGAGACGGCAAGTTCCTCTTCATGCCGGTCGTATTCGAGGAAGTTTATCTCTGCGTCTGCCGCATAAAAGCGTACTGTATCCTCCGCTTTGCGCACGTAAGCGCTGAGGAGGGTGTCAAACAACCCCGTGTCGAGCTTCACTCCCTGCCCGGCAAGCGTTCGAAAAATGCACTTCAGCACGTCGATCGCCATTTTGTTTAAGCCCCGTGTGGGATCGTGCGCGGAGAGTTCCTGGTGTTTGTGATCGTATCGATCCGCCACGTCCACCTGACAAATCGCTTTGGGTGAACTCACGCGAAAGATTTCAGCCAGCATCCCAACTTCCACGCCCCAGTCGGACGGCATGCGGATGCGGCGGACGATATCCAGATCAAGACTCACCTCGCCGGAAAGCGGATACCGAAACGTGTTTAGGTAAACGAGGAAGCTGTGCGCGCCGATGATTGATTCCAATGACCGCAGGAGCGGCGTGACTAGCAATCGCATCACACGGCCATTGAGTTTGCTCGAAAACCGGGCGCTGTATCCCTTGCAGAAGTCGAATCCGAGGTTGGGCTGAGCGACCGGATAGCAGAGCCGTGCGAGCATCTCGCGGCTGTATGTGACGATATCGCAATCATGCACGACGACCATTTTCGCCTGTTCGCCGGCCAGCACAGCGCCGAAGCAAATCCACAAGTTGCGGCCCTTGCCACTCGGGCCGGCGTCCAGATCGGCATTCGACAGCGAATCAAAAAGCCGCTTCATCCGAGGGCCATCGTTCCAGATAAGCAGGTGGTTTTGTGGCAAATCCGAAAACACATCCTTCGCGTTGCGCCATGCAGCCGAGTCCGCGCCATCAATGCCGATGACGACCTGCGAGATGTAGTCGACACCTTGCAGTTCGGTGATCATGTGCCGCAGCGCAGCGGTGCCGAGTTCGTTCACATGACATGGCAAAACGAGGGCAATCGGCGTTTCGCTCGCAAACTCCCGGAGCTGATCCTCCAGCTTTTCAAGGTTCGGGTTTCCCAAACGATGAAGCGTCGCGATGGAGCCAGTTTGGAAAAAATCTGCCATGATTGTTAGGTTGAATTTTTACGGTTGCCGGGTCAATCCCGATGGATGTTTGTTCGGATTGTTGGCTTGATAGCTGGCGAGCGGGCCGTCACGAATACAGCACGATGAACCGGCAAGAATTTTCTCCCGCGCGTCTGGTAGTCGTGCATTACCATCTTCGTCCCGGTGGTGTGCGGCGTGTCATCGAGTTGACCTTGCCGGGCATCGTGGCCGCAATGCCGTCAATCAAGCGCGTGACGCTCATGGTGGGAGAATCCGGAGATGCGAAATGGATCGATGACTTGCGTGCCAATCTGCCGAATGTTGAATTCGACGTCCAAGTCCACGCATGCGTTGGCTATTTTTCGGAGATTGGAATGGACGCCGCATCGATCACGGCGGCATTGCGCGTGGCCTGCAGGAATGTGATTCAGCCGAACACGGAAACGGTGATGTGGGCACATAACCTCGGACTCGCCAGAAACCTCCTGCTTGCGCGGGAACTGGCTCGCGTCGCCGCCCGTCCGAACGTCCGTCTCGTGTCCCATCATCACGACTTCTGGTTTGAAAATCGCTGGAACCGCTGGGCGGAGTTCGCCGCATGCGGTGCAAAATCCCTCGGCACGGTCGCGGATGACATTTTCTCCGCCGGGGCCTGCGCGGCTTATGCAACAATCAACCGGAGAGACCAGCGGGATTTGGCAATGGTAAAATTGCTCCCGGCCCGATGGCTGCCCAACCCGATGACGGTCGACCGCCGCATCGCAAGCGATGAGATGCATTCGGCGTCCCACTGGTTGAGATCCGAACTCGGCGACGACAAGGCGGTATGGGTCTTTCCGTCCCGGTTTTTGCGGAGGAAAAACTTAACCGAGGCGATGTTGCTCATGCGCTGGATCTGTCCGGATGGATGGCTGATCACGACAGCCGGCCCAAGTTCGGCGGATGAAACCCCGGGGTATCAAATGATATCAGCGTTTGCCGCGCAGCATGGGTTTCGCGTTCGGTTTGGATTGCTCGCCGATGCGGGTCGCGATGCACCGTCGATCGATTCTCTGATTGCTGCTTGTGACGGCGTGATCGTGACTTCTATTCAGGAAGGGTTTGGGTTGCCGTATCTCGAGGCCGCTCTGGCTGGCAAGCCGTTGATTGCTCGGCGGCTTCCGAATGTTTTCCCAGACCTGAAACACCTTGGACATTCGATTTCCAATGGGTATCGCGAGGTTTGGGTTCATCCGGGGCTGATCGACATCGAGCGGGAGAAGGCGCGCCAGCGCGCCGATTGGAAAAGGAGACTCTCTGGCATGCCGGCGGCCGCTCGCAACCTCGCGGGAACTCCGTGGATCAATGGATGGACCGCTGGCAAGCCGCTTGCATTCAGTCGCCTGACACTGGCGGGCCAACTCGAGGTCCTTTCAGGCGACCCAGCCGACTCGTGGAGATTGAGCCGCCGATGGAATCCTAGCCTGAGGAAAATTCACTCGCAGATGGAATCACATCAACTGGCACCCGACCCGGTTTCACCCACGCTTGCGCACCGGCTGAGCCCGCAAAAGTATGCGGATGCATTTTGGCGCCTCACTCAATCTTGTGCTCCGGTGAGCTCGTGCGATGCGAGGTGCACGCAACGTGCCATGCTTTCCGACCGACTTGCGGATGAGTATTTGTATCCGGTGCTTTGGTAACTCAGGTGCCGCTGACAGCTTGGGCGATTTCCGGCTCGTCGGCGGACTTCATGATTTGCGGGGCGAGTTCGCGGATCGCTTCGAGTAGGAACTCCTTGGTTTCTGGAAGGTCGCGACCCCCTGGAGTAAACCCTTCTAGCACAGGTGCGCTCACGATGATGTAGGCCCACCGGTGATTTGTGTTGTGTAAAAGCACGTCCATATTCGTTTTGGCGATTCGGACTAGATGACTTGGTGTCGTCGTGTCGTATCCCACGAACCAGTAGGAGAATAGCTGGGTCAGTTCGCGTGTCTGATTCCCGACGCGAATCGGAATGGAGATGTTCAGCAACGTGACGCCCATAGTTTTTCCGTTGGCCAAGGTGATCGGCACCGTCTGGCTGGATTTGATGGTCCATCCTTGGCCAGGCAGGCAGACCTCAGGACGGTGGATGCTTCGCTTTTCAGCTCCGGCGAGGACGATTTGCGCGTGCAGGCGCAGGCTGTCGTCACTGCCATACGCCATCTTAGCAAACTCCGTGTCTGGCGGCAGTATCGCCTTTTCTGCCGCTGAAACTTCCTGGCTCACCCCGGTGAGGCCGCTGAGAGTTTGCGGCAGGTCCATAACAACGCCGGTTTTCGGCGATACATCGAGCGCGCTGCTGCTCAAACAAAAATATACGCCGGTTGCCAAAATGCCGACCGTCAGCACACAACGAATAATGACTTTGGAGAGGGATGATCCGAACATGAATTAGAAATAAAACAATCCGCTCGAACTCCTCCGAAAGCAAGTCCCGGATGATTTCAAGTGCTTGGCAGAGTTTGCAGGACGGCGTGGCACAAAAAAGGCTCGTCATTTGGGGTGCATCGGTCGAATGTCACGCACTGCAATTATGACCGTTATTCTTTCGCGCTGGGGAGCGATTCGTGGGGTATTTTCAAGCGCGGCCATGTTTTCCGCTCTCGTTTTCTTTTCCGGTTGCGCATCGGTGAGCACGCACTCGCATGAGCGCCACGGGGTGCCCGCAAGGCAACGCCCGCCGGAAATCATTTATGTTCAGGAGTTTGAGGCCCCAGCAGAAGTCTTTCGTGTGGACCGGCCGGAAAAAGAAGCTGAAAAACTGCGCGCCGCCGAAGCGTCCCGACTCGCGCACAATATTGTTTGGCGTGTCCGGGATCACATTGGACCCTCGTGGTCCGTGGCGCAGTCCGTGATGCCGCCTCGCGGCCCGTATTGGCTCGTGACTGGCGAGTTTGTCCGCGTGAACCAAGGCAGCCGTGCCCTACGCATGCTACTTGGGTTTGGTGCCGGTGGAACAAAACTGGAGACGCAGGTCGCGGTTTACGACCTATCGGGTAAGAAGCCGCAGCTTGTGATGCGCTTTAGCACGACGGGTGGGTCGAACGCCCAGCCAGGTGCAATCGCCAACACGAACCCGTGGTCGGCTGCCTACACTGGTGCAGCGCTAGCTTTTTCGGGAATTCGATTCGACATCACGCGCACATCCCGCGAGATTACCGCAGCGCTCTCCCAAGAGCTTGCCCTGCAGGGAAACCTGTCTCACGATAAACGCGCACTCCGCCCCAAACAACTAGGAAAATGGCCCTGACAGAACCCACCGCCACCATGATCACGGAACCGCTCTCGGTTCTGGACGTTCTTATCGTAGAAGACGACGCAGTCACCCGTTCGCTGCTCGATCGCATTATTCGCAAACGCGGCCATCACACCGTGCTGTGCGAGTCGGCTGAAATCGCCCTAGCCCGTCTCATCGAGCGATTTTATACTGTGATTCTGCTGGATGTGCAACTCCCCGGGATGAGCGGCCTGGAATTGAGCCGGCACCTTCGATCACAGCCTGACGGCGACCAGTATTATATCCTAGTTGGCACCGGTAACGATAAGCCGGAAGACCTGCGCGACATTCTGGACGCCGGCGCTTCCGACTACGTGGCAAAGCCGTATCACCCGGATTTCTTAAACGTCCGTCTGACGGTTGCAGAAAAGCAGGTTAAAGAGATTGCTGCCAGAAAGCGTCTGGAGCGCGAGCTCTTGTTCCTCGCGACGCGGGATCCACTCACGAAGTTGCTGAACCGCAGCCAGCTTGAGCCCGCACTGCTGCACGCCATCTCGACCGTGCAGGAAGGCCGCCCGGCGGCCGTGCTCTACATCGATTTAGACAACTTCAAAATCGTCAACGACACGCTAGGGCATGAAGCCGGGGATCGTTTGCTGACGACATTGTCCACACTCCTTAAGAATGCCACCCGTCCCGGCGATGAACTCGTTCGCTTCGGTGGCGATGAATTTGTGGTCATCTTGTTGGATGCCGAGGTGGAAAAGGCGCTCGCCGTGGCAGAGCGCTTGCGCGAAAAAGTCGAGGAGTTTCGGTTTCTCGAAAACGGGATGACTTACCGCGTGGGTACTTCGATCGGGATCGCTCCCGTCAACGCGCTGCTCACGCCAAGTGAACTCCTCGTCGCTGCTGACACAGCATGTTACGCCTCCAAAGCGGGCGGACGAAATCGCGTCGAACTCTACAGCGAAAAAGATAGCTCGCTCGCTCAACTCATCGCTGACACGGATTGGGCAACAAAGATCGGTGAGGCCATGAGGGATGGTAGCCTCGAGTTGTGGTTTCAGCCTGTTGTGGACACCCGTACCCGCGAGATGCTTTATCAGGAAACACTGCTGCGATACATCGATCCCGGTCACACGATGATCATCAGCCCGGGTGCGTTTTTAAACTCCGCGCAGAGATCGGGGCAAGGCATCAAACTGGATCGATTCGTTATCGAACGCGCCATTTCGATGCTCGAAAATGATCCCAACATTTCAGTGGGCGTGAACCTCGCCGCACCATCATTTAAGGATCACGAGATCATCGAATTCATTGGAAGTTCCCTTCAAGCCCATAATGTGGACGCAAGCCGCTTCCTCCTCGAGATCACGGAATCGGAAATAATTTCCCATCTCGACCACGCCCGCGAGGTGCTGGAATCCATTAAGGAAATGGGAGTTCAAATCGCGCTCGATAATTTTGGAGCCGGCTTCTCTTCGCTCGCTTATCTCAAAAAGCTCCCCGTCGACTTTCTTAAAATCGATGGATCGTTCATGCGCGATCTTGTGAACAATAGCTTCAATCAAGCTATCATTCGAGCGATCCGCGAGGTAGCGGAAATCAAAAACATCCGGACGATCGCGGAGTATGTCGAAAACCAGGAGCAAATGGACCTGCTCGCTGAATTGGGTGTGGACTATGTGCAGGGGTTCTTCATCGGAAAACCACGCTCCCGTGCCTACACCTCATCCGAAGTCTCGGTTTGATTGTCCGCTAAAAATCGAGCCTTAGCAGGCGGATACCAGAGGGCGAACGGAATTCCTCGGGCGTTAGCCGATTGTCCTTGTTCGTGTCCACGTAGCGTCGGGTGAAATCCAAAAACTTCGCGTTCGAACCAATGCGAATCAATTCACTGCGCCGAACCACGCCGTCCCGGTTTTCATCCAGCAGCTCAAAACTCCGTTGGGTGCCTCCGGCACTGGTCCACTCAACGACAGAGATCGCGTCGTTTTTGTCAGTATCCACTGCATCCATAGCATAATCTGCGTAAGCGGGGCCAACCGACTGCAACGTCAGCGGCACGCCAACATCAAGTGATTTTTGGTTGCTTTGGCAGCCGCTTACAAACAAGAGCGTGGCGAGAAGCAGGAGAGGTCCGGAAGTTCTGATCATGCAATCAACCTAATGGAAATCTTCTTCCGCCATCAATAGCAATTCATCGCATCGGGCCAATGTCGCACCAAGCAACACTCCAGAGTTCGATGCATTGTATCTCTGCGCCGGGCGGCTCCGGCAAGTCACTAGGCTTGCAGTGCTTGGGAAACAGTCGAACAATTTGAAAGTCTATTAAAGCGTGGTTCGCGAGCCATCGGGCTTCATGGGCCAGATCGTTTGGCTTAGACGTGAGAAAACCCGTTTTGCCAAGTGGCGAAACGGGTTTTCTCGGTGCGGGGGGGAAATCCGCTGAAAAATAGTTTCCGGTTAGATCAGTTCTTTGAAAGCCTTGCCGACGGAGAACTTGACCGTCTTCGATGCCTTGATTTTGATCTTCTCGCCGGTCTTCGGGTTGATCCCGGTGCGGGCTTTGCGGTTGGCAACTTTGAAAGTGCCGAAACCAACGAGTTGAACGGACTTGGACTTTTTCACTCCAAGTTTGATGGAATCTAAGACCGCGTTCAGAGCGCGTTCCGCTTCCGCTTTACTTGCTTCTTTTCCAAGTGACTTTTGGACCGCTTCAACGAGTTGGAGTTTGTTCATGTGTTAATTAGGAGACTTGTGAAAATGATATCAGGTGGGGCTGTTTCAGTCAACGAAGAATTTAAAAATTTTTCGCGTATCCTGCTTGGCGGCCGATGCGGATTGTTACACTGTGGTGTCCATGACATTCCACGAGCAAGTTTCTGCGTTTTTATCGATCCGTCCGGAGATTCACCCGACGGCGTGGATCGGACCGAACGTGTTCCTGGTGGGTGATGTGGAAGTCGGTGAGAATGCAAGCGTCTGGCCCGGATGCTCGTTGCGTGGAGATATCGCATCCATTCGCATTGGGGCAAATTCCAACGTGCAGGATAATGCGGTCGTACATGTTGCGGACGATTTACCGGCAATCGTTGGGGAATGGGTAACTATCGGACACCAAGCCACGGTGCATGCCTGCGTGATCGAAGATGAGGTCTTGATCGGGATGGGGGCGATAATACTTGATGGTGCCCGGATTGGGTCGCGTTCGATTGTGGGAGCCAATGCGACCGTGACTCCCGGCACGCAAATCCCGCCGGGGTCGTTGGTGCTGGGTTCGCCGGGCAAGGTGGTGCGCATGCTATCCGAGGCCGAACAAATGGACGTGAAGCGTTGGGCGGAAAGATATGTCGGATTGTCTCGGCATTACATGGCACGCGGGCCCCAAGTGTGATAGAAACGTCTCATGAGTCATACAGTCGTCGAGGTTCAAGTTAAGGCCATTATTCCCACGGGGAATGGGGTTGCTGTTTTTTTGGGTAATGACGCCAAGGTTTTTGTCATTCAGATCGACGCGAGTGTCGGCAGTGCGATCAGCATGTTCATGAGTGGGCAAGCAAAAGAGCGGCCGTTGACTCATGATTTAATGACGATGCTATTCGCTGCGCTTGGGGCACGGGTGGAGCGGGTCGTAATCAACGACTTCCAGAACGGGACGTATTTTGCCCGGCTGATTGTGGTTGTGGAGAATGAGATCCAGCAGCGGAAAATCATCGAACTGGATGCAAGACCGAGCGACTGCATTGCGCTGGCAACGCAGCAAAAAGCGCCGATTTACGTCACCGAGGAAGTGTGGACGGACGCGGAGGACATGTCGGACGTGCTGGAGCGGGTGCAGCAGGAAAAGTTGGACGGAGAGAAAGACGAGTGATTCGTCGTTTCGGGGGCGGTCACATCCTCGGGATGGTGATCCCTTCCTGTTTCATATATTTGCCGCCGCGATCGGCGTAGCTCGTTTCGCATACCTGATCGGCTTTGAAGAAGACAACCTGGGCCAATCCTTCGTTGGCGTAAATGCGAGCCGGAAGCGGCGTGGTGTTGGAGATTTCGAGTGTCACGTGTCCCTCCCATTCTGGCTCGAACGGCGTGACGTTTACAATAATGCCGCAGCGGGCGTAAGTCGATTTTCCGACGCAGATCGTGAGCACGTCGCGGGGAATCCGGAAGTATTCGACGCTCCGTGCCAGCGCAAAAGAATTTGGTGGGACGATGCAAACGTCGGTTTTCAGGTCCACGAATGACCGTGGATCAAACGCCTTGGGATCGACCACGGTATTGAAAACATTGGTGAACACCTTGAATTCATCGGAGACGCGGAGGTCGTAGCCGTAGCTCGAAAGGCCGTAGCTGATTAGACGATGGCCGTCTTCTGCGGTGCGAACTTGGCCGTCGGTGAACGGGGAGATCATTCCGTGTTGCGTGGCCATTTTGCGAATCCATGTGTCTGAGCATACTGACATGCGGTGTGAAATACACGAAAGCCATCCGCTTAGCCAGTGCGAGAATGCATCCGGCGAAAACATTTTCTGTTGCGATTCTGCGCAATCCGTCCGAACCATTACCCCACGCATGCATCGCAAACCCGACTCAGCACTCATCGTTGTGGGCCACGGCTCCACGCTCAATCCGGACTCCAGTGCGCCCACATTTGATCACGCCGACACGTTGAGGAATATGGGCATCTTCGACGAAGTTGCCACGTGTTACTGGAAAGAAGAGCCGTCGATGCGCGAAGTGCTCCACATGGTCGAAAGTCGCAATATCTACATCGTGCCGAACTTTATCAGCGAAGGATACTTCACTCAAACGGTGATTCCGCGCGAGTTCCAGCTCGATGGCGCATTAACCCGGCGGGATGGCAGAGTGATAAGATATTGTGAGCCGGTCGGTAGTCATCCCAGTATGACGCGTGTGATTCTTCACCGCGCGAAAGAAACGGCCCCTGACACGAACCCAGCTGAGACGAGCCTCATCATCGTTGGGCATGGCACCAACCTGAATGACAACTCGGCCAAGGCTGCCAAAGACCAGGTCCGCTGGATCAGTGAAATGGGGCTCTATGGAGAAGTCCTAGCTTCTTATATGGAGGAGCCGCCATTGATCTCTGAGTGGGATACGATGACTGCATTTCCAAATGTGGTTGTGGTTCCGTTTTTCATTGCGGATGGATTGCACAGCTACCAAGACATCCCGGTGCTCCTTGGGGTCGAGGAGGAAGGAATGCCTGCTGCCAGCCAGCGGGAAGTCTTCCGGCGCAACCCCTACGAGCTGAGAGGCAAGATGCTCTACTACGCGAGTGCCATCGGAACGGAACCAATGATGGCCGACGTGATCATCGACCAAATCCAAGCCTTTGACTCTGCGCATCCGGCGGCAGCTTTTGGGGGCAACTGATTGGATGTCCGCTCGCTGGGTTTGACAATCGGAACGATCCGAATACCTTGCGAATTCGACAAAAAGACATGGAAACTTCGAACGACCGGGCGAACAAGCAGTTCGTTTCCCACGCACCGGGGCACTGGCCCGAGATCCCGGCCGAACAGTGGGGCGACTGGCGGTGGCAACTTAAAAACCGCGTCACCACGCTGGACCAATTGGAGCGCCATCTACGCCTAGTTCCGGAGGAGCGTGCCGGAGCCATCCTTGCGGGCAGCAAGCTTTCCTTGGGCATCACGCCGCACTTCTTCAACCTCATCGAACCGGAAAATCCAAACTGCCCGATCCGACGGCAAGTGGTGCCACGCTTGGAAGAGGGCACGACCGCACCATGGGAACTCGCGGACCCGTGCGGTGAAGATGCACACATGCCTGTGCCCGGACTAGTTCATCGCTACCCGGATCGTGTGCTATTTTTGGTCACGGACCGCTGTGCTTCTTACTGCCGGTATTGCACGAGGAGCCGGGTGGTGAGCGGGGCAGGGGAGCAGGAACTGCACACCGAGTTTGAGGATATCTTCCGGTATCTTGAGTCACATACAGAGGTTCGTGATGTGCTTCTCTCGGGCGGGGACGCCTTGTTGTTTTCCGATGACAAGTTGGAGGGGATTCTCAAACGCCTGAGGGCAATCGAGCACATCGAGTTTATCCGCATCGGCACCCGCGTCCCGATCTTTTTGCCCCAAAGGATCACGTTGGAGTTGTGCCGAATGCTCCAGAAATACCATCCACTCTGGATGAGCGTGCATGTCAATCATCCGCGTGAGCTGACGTCTGAGGTGAAGCAAGCGCTTGGCCGGCTCGCGGATCATGGAGTGCCGCTTGGTAACCAGAGTGTGCTTCTAGCGGGCGTCAATGATGATATCCCGACGATGCGTGACCTCGTTCACAAGCTGCTTCTGTGCCGCGTTCGACCTTATTATTTATACCAGTGCGACCTCATCAAGGGATCGTCGCACCTGCGGTCGTCGGTCGCAAAGGGTGTCGAAATCATCGAAGCCCTGCGCGGCCACACCACCGGGTATGGAATCCCGCAATTTGTGATCGATGCTCCGGGAGGTGGAGGTAAGGTGCCTGTGAATCCGGGGTATGTGCTGTATCACGACGCTGAAAAAGTCGTCATTCGAAACTACGAAGGAAGGATTTTTGAGTATCCAGAGCCTTCGGGATCCGGTTTGCGTGACACCATTCCTAGAGCAATGATGGATCAGATGCTCATTGATTAAAATCCTTCAAGCGACTCTCTGATTCCGAAACCGCTTGATTTTGGCATCGAAGTGTATTCCCTCTCGCTTACCAAACATATGAAACAAATTTCTGAAGAAGCCTTAATATCCGCACTCAAGTGGCGCTACGCAACCAAGGCGTTCGACCCATCCGCGGCGATCGATCCCGCCACCTGGGAGGCTCTCTTGCAGTCGCTCGTGTTGTCGCCATCCTCCTTCGGATTGCAGCCATGGAAGTTTGTGATTGTTTCCGATCCTGCGAAGCGCGAGGCCCTCGTGCCGCTCTCTTGGGGGCAGCGTCAGGTTTTGGATGCGTCGCACTTGGTCGTGTTCGCTGTCAAATCACCGCTTACTGCCGATGATGTCCGCCGCCACATTGATCGTACGGCGGAGGTGCAGGGGACGCAACGCGAGCAACTCGCGGGGTTTGAGAAGATGGTGATTGGATTTTTGAATAACCCACCTTACCCGCTGGACTTGCGCGAATGGTCCACCCGCCAACTCTACATCGCACTCGGAAATTTCATGACCAGCGCAGCCCTGCTCGGCGTGGATACCTGCCCGATGGAGGGAATCGACCCTGCAGGTTACGACCGCGTGCTGGGCTTGGAAGGCACCGGGTATTTCACCGTCGCCGCATGCCCGGTCGGACGGCGGTCGGACGCGGATAAGTATTCGACTGCCCCGAAAGTGCGCTTTCCCGTCGATGATGTCGTGCATCACGTCGCGTGATCTGGGTAGCATGCAGGCATGACACCATCCGCACCTGCACCGCAAGCAAGGGTAAATCTCCGCACGCCAGAGGTGATGGCGCGTGTCCAGGCGGAAGTCGAAAACCACTACCGTAGTGAGTGGGTGGAGCGCATTCGTGGCGCCGGTGGCCGCGCCGTAATCGGGAACACAACCATCCTGCTCGCGAAGGCGTTTGGCTTTTGTTACGGAGTCGAGCGGGCGATCGATTTAGCCTACGCAGCGCGAAAAGTGTTCGTGGATAAGCGGATATTTCTGCTAGGCGAAATCATCCACAACCCGGACGTGAATGGCCAAATCGCAGCGATGGGGATTTTGCCACTATCGGCGCGGCCCTCGGAGGCGGAGTTTGCAGCACTTATGGCCGATGACGTGGTGATTGTGCCGGCGTTTGGAAGCGAGGTAACTACGCTGAGCCGGATCAAGATGATCGGATGTCAGATCGTCGATACGACCTGCGGGGACGTAATGAGCGTCTGGAAGCGGGTGAGACAGAACGCCCGGGAAGAAGTGACATCGATTATCCATGGCAAATCGGGTCACGAGGAAACCCGTGCCACGGCATCCCAGGCGCGCGGAGCGGGCGGTGGGCACTTTCTAGTCGTGCTGGATCTCCACGAAACCGATCGGGTGTGTGAGTTTCTGCGGGGAAAAATCAGCAAAGAAATCATTCTTTCCGAATTTAAGGGCGCTTACTCCGCCGGGTTCGATCCGGATTTGCACTTGCGGCGCATCGGCGTCGCCAATCAGACGACGATGCTTCGCAGCGAGACGGAGGAAGTACAGCAGCGTCTGAGGGATGCAGTCTCGAATCGCGACGGTGGGGATGTTGCGAACTTCCGGTTTTTTGATACGATTTGCGGTGCCACGCAGGAGCGACAGGACGCATTGTTCGACCTGCTTCGCACCCGGTTGGACCTCCTGCTCGTGGTGGGTGGATACAATAGTTCAAATACCACGCACCTCGCCGAGATTGGCGAAAAGGCCGTCGATACGTATTTCATTCGCAACGCGGAATGCTTGGAGTCGGAGCATGCGATCCGTCACTACGACTTGCACGAAAAAGTCGAAGTCCAGTCTGCGAAATGGCTGCCAGTGGGGCCCGCCCTGATCGGAATTACCGCAGGCGCGTCCTGTCCGAATAACCTCATTGAAGAGACGATTCTGAGAGTGCTTGAGTTACGTGGCGAGAGTGTCCCCGCATCGCCGGACCATCTGGCATCGGCTGTCCGAGGTTAGTTCCCGCCCGCGTGACTGTCAGCGCTCGACGGAGCCGTCAGGGTTGCGGGGCGGCCGGTTGGTCAACGATCGATCCGACGTTCAAAAACGGAATAACGCTTGATCCCTGCATCCGGGGCAAAGCCCCATCCCATTTTTCTACCGCGCGTAGCTGGATTAACTCCGGGTTATCGGTCAGAGCCTCGGCCTCCCGTTTGATCGCTTCAGCGCGGGCTACCGACTGGACCTCGGTGCCATACGCTTCTGCGTCGGCTGCCAGTTGGCGCTCGGCGGCAGATGCTTCTGCTTGGGTGACGCGGCGGATCTTCTCGTTTTTGGCCTGAAGTGCCTCTTGTTCTGCCTTCACCTTGGCTTCGATTGCGCGATTGAACTCCTCGCTGAACGCGAAGTCGGTGATTGCCACGTTGGCGAGTTGCACGGAGTCACCGATGTCTTTTTGTTGGAGCGTGCTGGTGATGTATGCCTCGATGGCGCTTTGGATGTTTTGTTTGACGACTGCCCGCTTGGTGACCAGTTCCTCAGCGGTGAATTGCGCGGTAACGGCCTTCACCGACTCTTGGATGGCAGGTTCGACGACAGCCGCTGCGACGCGTTTGGTATCCCCGATTTTTTGAAATGTCACTGGCGCGAGTTCACCGCTCACGGAGTAGGCCACGGTGACGTCTGTGGTTACGGTTTGAAGGTCACGAGATGCCGCAGTCGCTTTGACCTGCACGGGGACGAGCCGGATGTTCACTTGCTCCACCACGTCCGTAAATGGACGCTTGAAGTGGAATCCTTCTGCAAGTGGCTCTGGTTGCACAGCGCCGAGACGTTTGACGACGCCGACATTTCCTGCGTCGACGACGACAAAGGCGCTGGTGACGAGAAATAGTGCGATCATTACGATGATCAGCACCGGGATGAGTGTGAAGTAGGCGGTATTACCGGAGACCCGGCGCGATGTGCGAAGTGCGATTTTCATTTGTGTAATTGGTAAGGAGGGATATCAGGCGGAACGGGCTTTGCGCGCATCGATGAACGATTTGATGCAAAGAATGAGAAATACAACCAGCAGGATGGCGGTCACCAACTGGAGAATGACAGCGGTTGCGCTCGGCTCGACAGGTTGTCCCGAGAACAGCGCTGGTAGTTTTCCTGCGAAGCGCGGCACCACGCCGAGAATCCCGACGACACTCACGAGGGCGGCGACGTGCATGACATGTTTGCGCGTCTTAGGCGCAGACATGCCGACCCGCCCACAGACGTAGAGGATGATTCCGAAAATTGCCGGAATCAGGGCAGTGTAGCTTGAGCTTCCAGTGGAGATGAATCCAGCGACGCCGAGCACGGCGAGGATGAAACCGAAGAGCATTGAGAGTGACGGCATTTGCATAAGCCGAAGACACTAGCCCAACATTATTGAATATCAACCCCAACTGGGCAGTGATCGCTTCCCATGATTTGCGGCCAAATAAACGCGTCTTTCAAACGCGGCAATAAGCCGGGCGAAATACAGAAGTAGTCGATCCGCCACCCGATATTTCGGGCCCTCGCCTGGTTCATGTAGCTCCACCACGTGTAGTGACCGCCTTCCGGATTCATTGCGCGAAAGGTGTCAATGAACCCGGCGTCGATGATGTTTTGAAAGCAGGCGCGTTCCTCCGGAGTGAAGCCTGCGTTTCGCGTGTTGTCCTTCGGGCGGGCAAGATCGATTTCGCGGTGGGCCACGTTCAGGTCTCCGCACACCACCACCGGTTTTGTCTGTTCGAGCGTTTTGAGAAACCCGAGGAATGCGGGTTCCCACGACTCGGTGCGGTAGCCCAATCTGGTGAGCTCCCGTTGCGAGTTGGGCACATAGACATTCACGAGAAAGTAATCATCAAACTCCGCCGTAAGCACGCGCCCCTCGCGATCATGCAGGTCCACACCGATTCCGAATCGTACGGAGATGGGCGCGATTTTTGAAAAAATCGCCGTTCCTGAGTAACCTGGTTTTTCAGCGGGATTCCAATACTGATGGTATTCTGCGGGCCAGTGAACGCCGGTTACCTGCTCCTCGCGGGCTTTGATTTCCTGGAGGCAAATGACATCCGCGTTGGCATTCCCCACGAACTCAAGAAACCCCTTGCCGAGGATCGAGCGGATTCCATTCACATTCCATGAGACGAGTCGCATCGGGGGATTATTGGGCAAAAGTGAAGTTGCAGGAGACCGGATAGTGATCTGAGCAATCCGTCTTTATGACTTTGCACTCGTATGCAACGAGGCCCTGATTAAAAAATAGATGGTCTGTCACGTAGGGGCGACGTTGCCAGGTAATGGTGTCATTTTGCGCAGTTTTGAACCCCGCCGACTCGAACTGCTCCACGATCTCTTCTCCCGGAGCGCAGTTGAAATCCCCGCCCAGTAAAGCAGGGCCGTCAGCTTGACGCAGCGAGCGCTCGACAAGGTCGCGTTGTTCACGGTGGTCGTTACTCGAAGCATCGATCATAAAAAACGCCTGAAGGTGCGTGTTAAGGAGGCTGAGTTCACGTCCAGCGATCATCGTTTTCGCTTTAAGAATCTGGCGGTGGGAGGGTTGTTTCCGCTCGCCTTCAAATTCAAACGGGACCTGTGCAGGCGGCAAGTCAACCGCCTCAAAAGCAGTGATCGGCCAGCGCGAAAAGATGGCAAGCGCGATTCCAAACGGGAGTTCATCCGGGTTAACTTTCGGATACGCAAAAACCGAGTGATATCCGGGCAGCGCGGACTTCAATTCGGTGTAGTTCGGGGGTGGTTGGCATTGCTCTCCGCCGGGTCGTGCTTTTTCAACTTCCTGCAGAAGGTAGATGTCATGCGGGTGCTTGCGCAAAAAGGCGATTGTCGCTGGCAGGTGAATCGGTGCCATGTCGGGTTCGTGCAAGTCCCATCGCTGCCCGAATTGCATATTGAATGTCATTGCCGAGAATTTCACACACTTCACAGGTTGGGTCGCGCGGCACAGCCACAGGCGCGACGCTCGGATTTATAGACTTGGATGCGTCGCATTGCAACCTGCATCAGGGCGTTTTGCACATGGCTTGCGTTCAGAAAACAGAGCGCAAATATCTCATTGATCCGTCAATTGGCAGGTGTCAGCCTGAACTCCTCAGGGGAGTTAGCTCAGTTGGTAGAGCGCCGCGTTCGCAATGCGGATGTCAGGGGTTCGAACCCCCTACCCTCCATGTTTTGCATTGCTTGCTCGATGAAACCCAGTTCACACAAAACTCAGTTCCACGTGGTGATCGCGTCGGTCATTTACCAGCGGAAGCAGTCCGCCGGGGAGCGGATTCCCGTCGAGCGATAGAGAATTCTGCTCGTGCGAGCCGATTGGACGGCGGGTGATTGTGATGTGGAAAACCGTTTGGCAGAAGCGGTAGTGGACTTTGTAGGTGCTCCATGATTTTGGAACCTGCGGGGAAATCCGCAGATGGTCTCCCTCGCGCGCGATCCCGAGAAGCGTCTCGACGAGCAGCCTGTAGAGCCATCCCGCTGATCCTGTATACCAGGTCCAGCCGCCCCTTCCGATATGCGGGGCCACGGCGTAAATGTCGGCGACGGCTACATACGGTTCGACTTTGTAAGTCGCGATCTTTTCGGCGGTGCTACCGTGGTTGATCGGGTTGAGCAGACTGAAGAGTTCCCATGCGCGTTCGATGTCTCCCATTTTTGCAAATGCCATGGCCATCCATATTGCGCCGTGTGTGTATTGCCCGCCGTTCTCGCGCACGCCGGGGATGTATCCCTTGATGTAGCCGGGGTTCAATGCGGATTTGTCAAATGGAGGATCGAACAACTGGATCAATCCGGCCTCTTCTCGGACGAGACGGTCATTGGCCGACTGCATTGCCTCCTTGGCGCGCGCTGGTGCGCCCGCCCCGCTCAGCACGGACCAGCTCTGCGGAAGGGAGTCGATTTGACATTCCGGACTCGTGGCCGATCCAAGCGGCTCCCCGTTGTCAAAATACGCGCGCCGATACCATTTACCGTCCCATGCGTGCCGCTCGATGTTCTCCTGCAGCGTCCGTGCTTCAGTGAGGCATTGCTTCGCAAATGCGTTATCCTCGCGCCGGGTCGCCACTGCGGCAAATTTTGTGAGCACGTCGTAGAGGAAAAATGCCAGCCAGACGCTTTCCCCGCGTCCCTTGTCTCCGACCTTGTTCATGCCGTCGTTCCAGTCACCGCAGCCGATCAGCGGTAGGCCGCGTGCGCCGAAGTTGAGTCCGCGTTGGATCGCACGCACACAATGCTCGTAAAGCGAGGCGGATTCCTCCGCGCGATTCGGCCGGTCGTAGAATGCTTCCTCCTCGGGCTTGAGTAGGCGGCTTTCGAGAAATGAGATCTTTTCGTCCAACACACCGATATCGGCGACGCTCGCGATGTAGCGACAGGTGACATACGGCAGCCAGAGGAAGTCATCGGAGAAATGGGTGCGGACTCCATTGCCAGTCGGTGGATGCCACCAATGCTGCACGTCACCCTCGGAAAATTGATGGGCCGCCGCGAGAAGAAGTTGCGCACGGGTGAGCGACGGATCCGCATGGACAAGAGCCATGACATCTTGCAACTGATCCCGGAACCCGTAGGCCCCGCCGGACTGATAGAATCCAGTCCGTCCCCAAAGCCTGCAGCTAATCGTTTGATACAGGAGCCATCCGTTGGCCATCAGGTTGACCGCGGGGTCCGGCGTATCGACGTTTACTGCTCCGAGTGTGCGGTTCCAGTAGTCCCAAACGCCATCCAGCGCGTCGCGTGTCGCATCCGCCGAGCGATACCGCTGGATCAGCATCGCGACATCGGTTTTGTCACGACCGGCTCCGACTCGAAATGTGGTTTCGCGTTCCTCGCCACCATGGAGATCCATCGTGACTTGAATTGCGCCGCACGGGTCCAAGCCCGCACCGACGTTTCCTGAGAGGCGGGATTTTTTAAGGCATGCAGGGTCTGCCAAGCTGCCGTTCCGTCCGATGAATTCCTTGCGATCTCCGGTGACGGTGCGGCTGTCGTCGTTCACATCGAGAAACGCGATCCGATCGAGAAAGTCGTTGTTGTAGGTGTTGCGTGCCAAAAGGGCACCGGTTTTCAAATCCACCTCGGTCTGCACATGCATCAGGCTTTTCGGCCGCAAATCTCCGAGAACCCACTCCCAGTAGCCGGTGAGTGAGATGCGACGGGGGCGGCCTGAGACATTACGGATTTTGATGACTGCAAATTTGACGGGTGCATCGATTGCGACATAGACCCAGAGCTCCGATGCGATGCCGTTTTCCGTATGCTCGAACACGCTGTATCCGAAGCCGTGCCGCACCACGTATGGGGTCGCGCCGCGTGCGGGGAGAGGCGTGGGGGACCAGAATTCGCCCGTGTGCTCGTCACGAATATAGAATGCCTCGCCCGTGGTGTCTTGAACCGGATCGTTGCTCCATGGAGTAAGCCGGAATTCATGGGAGTTCTCCACCCAGGTATAGGAGGCGCCGCTTTCCGAAACCACGGTCCCGAAAAATGGACTTGCCAACACATTGACCCACGGAGCGGGCGTCGTTTGGCCGGGCTGGAGGGTGATCACATACTCGTGCCCGTCACGGGTGAACCCGCCCAGTCCATTGTTGAAAATGAGGTCGCGCTGCCCCGGTGGCGTGGATGAATACTCGACGGGAGAGCGTGATGGTAACAGCGCAGGGAGAACCGGATCGATCACACTGCGGTTTCCGATTTGTTGCGATAGCGTGCCCTTTTGATCGTCCAGCACGATTCGTGCGGCCGCTTGCAAAAGAACGAGATCTTCATTCGGGATTTGCTCGACTCGACGAATGAATATCCCACCCCGCTGGTCGAGCATTTGGGCTTCAATGCCCGACGAAACGAGATTTGTGATCTGGTCCTGAAGGGACTGTCGGTAAACCGAAACATCCTCATTCAAAATCATCAACTCAACCGTAAGCCCCTTGAGACGCCAGTAAGAATGGGCGCGGATGAGCTGTCGGACGAGTTCGACTTTATCGGTATCACTGATTCGGAGAATGACGATCGGTGAGTCTCCGGAAATGCCGTAGCTCCAAAGACCGGTTTGTCCGCGGCGGTTGTTCCGAAGGACCCCCTGAGCAGCCCTGCGCGCAGGATCGGCATAGATCAGGGCAGTTGCAAGGCGTCCGTAAAGCTGGGCTTCGACTTCTGAGATATTCAGGTGATGCAGGGTGACTTGGCTGTGCGTCCATGCGAGATCGAATGCGCGCTCTGCTCGACGCGGACTCTGGTATTGGTCCACCAGCACAAGAGCACCCTCCCGGCTATCGCTCACGCCGAAGACAAAATCCATGATCGCCGTGTCGTTGGGAGCAAGCGTCACACAACGCCGCAGCGAGGCCACGGGATCCAGCACCGAGCCAACCGTGTTCGACAATGCCCCTTCCCGTTGCATCACGGCTGGATTCGAAAGATTCCCGCCGCGGCCGACAAACTTGGAACGGTCGGTCTCGCACGAAATCGCTCCCTGCTCCCCGCCTTGTCCGACCATGAGGTGCAAAAGCCATGGCGGATTCTCTTCCTGCGTGCGAGGACGGCGCGTGCAGAGCACCGAGGACGAGTCTTTTGCAAATTCCGTCTGCACGAAAAGATTGCTGAATGCCGGGTGCGCCGACTCTTCAGCCGGGAGGGCCAGCACGACTTCCGCGTAGCTGGTTAGCTCGATGGATCGGGTCCGGGAACTTCGGTTGGTCACGGTGATGCGGCGCAGTTCCACATCGTCTTCAGGGGAAATGCATATCTCCGTGTGGGTTTCGATGTCGAAGATTTGCTGACGGAATTCCGCGCGGGACTGTGTGAAAATCGCCTCGTAGCCGACGGCGGCGTGTCGCGTGGGTTGATGCGCGCTTGACCAGAATTCGCCGCTCTCGACATCACGCAGAAAAATAAACGTGCCCCAGCAATCGCGTGTTCCGTCCTCACGCCAGCGGGTGACCGCGAGGTCGCGCCAGCGGCTGTAACCCGATCCGGCACTGCTGATGACGAGGTGATAGCGGCCGTTGGAGAGCAAATGCACCTCGGGTATCGGCGGCGTGGGATTTTTGCAGACCCGCATGACAGACTCCGCCGCTCCGATCAAAAGGCGGGAGTCCTCCATTTTCAGATCCTCAGCCAGAACGCTCGCTGCCGTCTGCGGAATGCGCTCTTGCAAGAGAAGGTCTGCCGCCTTGAGCGGGGGATACGACATGAAACGCCGTTGCATCGGGCAACCGCGCAGCAAGCTCACAAGGGCGAGCAGGCTCATCCCCTGGTGGTGCGCCATGTAGGACTGAATCGTCGCACTGGACTCATCGGGAGGTAGTCGCGATGGGGTGTAATCGACTGCCTCGTAATATCCAAACGGGCCCTCTCGTCCCTCGTCAGTCAGTCTTTGCAGGTTCTCGCATGCCGCATGCGGCGCGAGCATGAGCGCCATCACGGTGGAATATGGCGCGATGACCAAATCCTCTGCGAGGCCCCGCTTCAACCCAAGTCCTGGCACGCCGAATGCCCGGTATTGGTAATTGGATTGCGCGTCTGTGCGATTGTAACCCGACTCGGAAATTCCCCATGGGACCCCACGTGTCTTGCCATAGTCGATTTGTAACTGCACGGACATGCGACAGCTATGGTCGAGGAGCGAGTTATCGTAGTTCGGCATTACGAGCAGCGGCATCAAGTATTCGAACATCGATCCGCTCCACGAAACGAGCGTAGGCTCTGTGTGCGTGGCCACCAAGAGACGTCCCATGGAAAACCAATGCTCTTGGGGGATCTGGCCAAGGGCAATTGCCACGTAACTGCAAAGGCGTGCCTCCGAAGCCAGTAAATCGTAGTATCCCGAATCCGAGCGGTGCTCGGTGACATTGAATCCCGTCGTAAAAAGGTCCCTCGTGAAATCGTAGAGGAATGTGAAATCCATTGCGGCCATTGCCTCGGCTTGGTACGCAAGCGTCTTTAACTCGGCCATCCGGAGTTTGGCGTATTCGCTGCCTCCATCCACCCTGGTGGGCAATGGGGGATCGGACTCTCCGGCGTTGGCGACATCACGGAGCGACGGCCACGTCGCCGATGCAGTGAAGAGCAGCAGCTCCTCGAGGTGCTGCTCACAGCTTTGTTTCAAACGCCGGCTCCATTCTTTCTGCTCGCCTTCTCCTTCTTCAAAAGATTCGGCGATCCGATTCGTGAGTGTGATCGCGCGTTTCAGGGAATCCACGGTGGCACTGGGCGTGGTGGGGTTTACGCTTAGCTCTGCGTCGAGTTCGGCGAGCGTGTTTTTGTTGCTGCCTAGCTCGCGGAGAACTCCCACGGTGTCACGCAAGCCGGCAAAGATAGTGGGCGAGCAAACCGGCTCGTCCGCGATTTCCCGCAGCCCCGCAGCAAGTGTCAAAAGATGACCGGCCAAGTTGCCACTATCGACGCTTGAGATATAAACCGGGAGGAGCGGTTGAAGCGTTCGGGTGTCATACCAATTGTAAAAGTGTCCGCGATCCCGCTCCATAGCGTGCATCGTGGTCAGCGTGTTCCGGGTCCGCTCAATCAACCCGCCGGTGGTTAAGTAACCGAAATCTCTGGCCGCCATGTTTGCAAGCAACGCAAGCCCGATGTTGGTAGGGGACGTGCGACTGGCGATTTTCGGTGATGGGATTTCTTGGAAGTTGTCGGGGGGGAGCCAGTTCTCTTGTGCGTTCACAAAGGTCTCGAAGAAATACCACGTCTTCCGCGCGAGGCGTCCAAGGTTGGCATACTGCTCGGCGGTCAGGTCGGGTGATGCGGATTCAATGGGTTGGCTGATCCACCATGCGATCCACGGGGCCGCCGACCACAGAGCGAGCATCGGCAGGACCCATGGGAGTTCTCCCGGCTGAACGATCGCCATTGCAACAGCTGACAGCACTGCAATCACGGGCGAAACCCACATCGTGGAGTAAAAGCGGACGAGCCCCGTGTGCTTCCGCTTTTCGGCATCTCCGGAGGTTTGCCATTCGAGCAGTCGCTTGTGCGTGATCAGCAGTCTGACCAGCGTTTTGCTCGCGGCATCGAAACTGATCAATGCCTCATACGGCAAAAATGTGAGCGTCAGAATGAGCTGGGCCACGTCCTTTCCGCATGCAGTGGATTGGATCCGTAAATGCAATGCCCAAGGTAATTGCTCGGGTTTGAAGGCCAAACTTTTCGCTCTCGTGAACGCACCGGAAAGACCAAAAAGTATCACGACGATCAGGGTTCCGATGATTCCGCCCGACGGGAAGATCAGCCATACGGCCAGCAGCAAGATGAGCGTCGCTGGCGGAACCAGGCTCCGACGCAGGTTGTCTAAAATTTTCCACTGCGACAGGCGGGTCAGCGGGTTGCAAACCTTTTTGGAATCAGATCCTGGCACGTGCGGGAGCAGCCATTGAATGATCTGCCAGTCTCCACGAATCCAGCGGTGACGGCGGGCGACATCGACGTTATAGCGCGATGGAAATTCTTCGTAAAACTCGACATCACTCACCAGCCCCGCGCGGGCGTGGCAGCCTTCGAGAAGGTCGTGGCTGAGCACGGTGTTGAGCGGCAATCGTCCGAGCATGGATTGCTCGAACGCGTCGACATCGTAAATGCCCTTGCCGATGAACGAGCCCTCGCCAAAAACATCCTGATACACATCGGAGATTTCCCGGGTGTATGGGTCGATCCCTGCATTGCCGCTAAAAAGCCGGACAAACCAGGATCGCCGCGCGCTCGGAAGGCTGATTGCAAGGCGCGGCTGGAGGATGCCATAACCTTCTGTGATGATTCCGCTGGTGGCGTCCATTGTCGGGTGGTTCAACGGGTGAGCCATCGTTGCGACCAACCGGCTGGCGACATCGCGCGGCAACTGCGTATCGCTGTCCAGCGTGATGACGTATTTGACGCCCGCCAGAAACGAGGTTGCGCCGACGATTGTCGAGAACCCGTCGATCACATCCCCTCGCAGGAACGCGTTCAACTCGGCAAGTTTGCCACGCTTGCGTTCTAGCCCCATCCAGCATCCTTCCGCAGGATTCCAGCGGCGCGGTCGATGAAAAAGAAAAAACCGATTGTTGTCGCCCTGAGCATGTTTTTGATTCAGCGATTCGATTCCTGCGCTCGCCAATTCGAGCAACGATGCATCCTCCGGCAGGGTTTCCTGATCCGCATCTTTGAAATCCGTGAGCAACGCAAAATGCAATAGCGGATCGCGGTTGGAGAGGTAGTGGAGCTCTAACATCTCAAGCAATTGCCGCACGTCATCAGGGCTTCCAATGAGCGTTGGAATCACCACGATCGTGCGGTTGCCCGACGCAATCGCGCGCGAAAAATCCAATCGTGGAAGCGCGCGCGGAGTCATGAGAATGGTCGAGAGCCAATTCATCAGCGAAACCGCCAACTGGCTGCTGCCGATCAGCGCCAGAATGGAAAGCGCGATCGTGGAGCTGCTCGAGACGCCAAGCGATTGAGCAAGTTGCACAAATCCGAAAACAAAACCTGCGGTGAGCACGGAGATTCCCCCGCCGTAGAAGCTCAAAGGTGAGCGCTTGATCGCGTGTTGAACCGACACGCGCAGCGGCCAGCGGGTCCCGCTGATGCGGGCCAGCTCGGGCAGACCATGATCGATGAGGTAATACCCAACGTGCGATCTTCGGTCCTCGATTTTCGCTGTTCGTGCGTGCGCTGCAGCCAGCTGCACGGCATTCACGGCCACCTCGATTTCTGAGAATTTGCCACGCCTCGCGAGAGCCTCGATTGCGTGACGGCAGTGATCGCGGGTGGTGAAGTCCGTCTTTCGGTAAACACCGGATGGATCCGACCGCAGGGTTTCCTCAACTAGACTATGCGACTCGAGGAAGTCCTTCCAATCGATCACGGTGAGCTGGCGCAGACTGGTGATGCTGTGACTTACCGAGATCTGATCGGCCGCTTGGTTTTGATTTTCCTGATGGACCAGTTGCTCGATCGAAAGCCCGTGCCCGAGCAAATACTGCTCGAGCCACGTGCGGGCGAGGCACAATAACGGGCTGCTCCGGGAAAGTCGCTCGGTGAACTCCGCAACGAATGCGCTCGATACGGGGGGATCTGATTTGGCTAGATCTGCCACTACCACGACGAGATGCGATGGACTTTTCTCCGCAATTTCTTGCAGGCGGCTCACCCATTCATCCGCATGATCGCGATCCGCACGTGCTGCCAGCAAACGTGTCGCGATCCGCTGCAGGTTTTCGATCAGCCCCAAACGCAGCATAATCGGCACCGCCCAAAGTTCACCAAGATCGAGCGATTGAACCGTCTGATAAGAATCGATAAATGCGCCCAGAGATTCCGCATCGATCTGAGCATCCGTGTGCAAAAGAAACTCGATGATGATATCGTATATACGCGGCATGCCTGGCGGAATCACGTTGGCGAGGCATGGAAGCTCGCGGCTATACGCCCGTGGCAAATGCCGCCGTGCCATTTGGATCTGCTCCTCGATAAGATAAAAATTGTCGAGTAACCACTCGGCTGCCGGGGTGATATGCCGCTCGGTCGGTATATCCAGCGTCGAGCGGTTGAAGTCGCGCAGGATGTTCTCGTTGCGGGTCAGCCGATCAAGGAGTGGATTCGCCCGGTGTGTGACGCCCAGGCGGTGTCTCGCGGCGATGGATTTTGCATGACGCGCCAGTTGCTCGATGGTGAACAACTCACCCCGAATGGGAGAACAGTCTTTCGGGTCGTCCGAGGATACGCGGAGCCTGAATCGGGCCTTATAGCGATCCGGTTTTCCCGGGGTAGCCCGATCGTCCCATCGACGAAAAATTGGAGAAACTGACAAAGTGTTGTGCAGTCATGTGACCGCAACCCCACCAGACAGCTGATCACTCTGAATGTCAAGGTAGGCAAGCACCCCATACGGGTGTGGGCAAGCGGCTGGAGCGCAGGTGCGAATAGACAAAATGCATAACTTGAGCAATACTCTGCGGCTCAGTTGCATTGATGCGCGTATCCTATTGCGCCAAATTCGCCCTGCGCAAATCACTCTGACAATAGAAAATCCAAATGACTAACGAATCCCCAAGTTGTCCTGTTGACCACGCTGCCGCTGCGCAGCCTAAGTGCCCATTCAGCCACGCGCCTAGCACCGGGACTACCATCCGCGATTGGTGGCCCAAGGCATTGAAGGTGGATCTATTGAGCCAGCATTCGTCGAAGTCCGACCCGATGGGTGGCGATTTTAACTACGCGGATGAATTCAAAACGCTCGACTACGCGGCATTGAAAGCGGACCTCGCGGCACTCATGACGGATTCGCAGGACTGGTGGCCTGCGGATTTTGGAAACTACGGGGGGCTATTCATTCGCATGGCGTGGCACAGCGCCGGCACCTACCGCACGGGTGACGGTCGCGGTGGCGCAGGGCGCGGTCAACAGCGGTTTGCGCCCCTCAATAGCTGGCCGGACAATACCAACCTCGACAAAGCAAGACGTCTGCTCTGGCCGATCAAACGAAAGTATGGCAGCAAAATCTCGTGGGCGGACCTGATGATCCTGACCGGCAACGTCGCGCTGGAAACCATGGGGTTCAAAACATTCGGCTTCGGCGGTGGTCGGGTCGATACGTGGGAACCCGATCAAGATGTTTACTGGGGCCGCGAAACCACTTGGCTCGGCGGAGACAAGCGCTATGCGGGGTCAGATGCCCATGCCGGTGGCCGCAACCTCGAGAATCCACTTGCTGCGGTTCAAATGGGGCTGATCTACGTGAATCCCGAAGGCCCGGACGGTAACCCCGATCCGCAGTTGTCGGCCTACGACATCCGCGAAACATTTGCCCGCATGGCGATGAATGACGAGGAAACGGTCGCGCTCATCGCGGGCGGGCACACGTTCGGCAAGACGCATGGAGCCGGCCCGGCGGACAATATCGGCGCCGACCCGGAAGCCGCAGGACTTGAGGAACAAGGGCTCGGATGGAAAAACAGCTTCGGCACAGGAAAAGGCCCGGACACCATCACCAGCGGCTTGGAGGTGACATGGAGCAATACGCCGACGCAGTGGAGCAACAGCTACTTCGAAAACCTCTTCAAATACGAATGGGAACTCACCAAAAGCCCGGCCGGAGCGTATCAATGGACGCCAAAGAACGGCGAAGGCGCTGACACCGTGCCGCACGCGCACGATCCATCGAAACGCATCGCACCCTCCATGCTGACGACCGACATCGCGCTGCGGGTCGATCCGGTTTACGAAAAGATTTCCCGTCGTTTCCTGGAAAATCCAGACCAGTTTGCAGACGCGTTTGCTCGCGCATGGTTCAAGCTCACCCACCGCGACATGGGTCCTCGTGACCGCTATCTCGGGCCGGAGGTTCCCGCTGAAGTGCTCATCTGGCAGGACCCGATTCCTGCCGTGGATCACGCCTTGGTTGACGCCGCAGACATTGCCGTCCTGAAAGGCAAAATCCTGGAATCCGGCCTCACGGTGTCGGAGCTGGTCTCGACGGCATGGGCATCGGCTTCCACTTTCCGAGGCTCGGACAAGCGCGGCGGTGCCAATGGCGCGCGCATCCGACTGTCCCCGCAAAAAGACTGGGAAGTAAACAAGCCAGCCCAACTCGCAAACGTCCTCGCAACGCTGGAAGGAATCCGGAATTCGTTCCAAGCAGGCGAGAAACGAGTCTCGCTCGCAGACGTCATTGTTCTGGCAGGATGCGTCGGTGTTGAGAAGGCCGCGCGGAATGCTGGACATGAGGTCACCGTGCCATTTACTCCGGGCCGCATGGATGCTTCGCAAGAGCAAACCGATGTCGATTCGTTTGAATTCCTTGAGCCGGTTGCAGATGGGTTCCGCAATTACCTCAAAACCAAATACTCGGTCCCCGCGGAGGAGTTGCTGATCGATAAGGCCCAGTTGCTAACGCTCACCGCGCCAGAATTGACGGTCCTCATCGGTGGACTCCGCGTGTTGAACACCAACGCGGGCGAAAGCCAGGCCGGTGTGTTCACGAAGCAGCCGGAGTCGTTGACCACGGACTTCTTTGTCAACCTGCTCGACATGAGCACCGCGTGGCAACCGGTTTCGAATGACGCCGATGCCTTCGAAGGCCGCGACCGGAAAAACGGCGAACTCAAGTGGACAGCCACGCGGGTTGACCTCGTCTTCGGATCAAACTCCCAGCTCCGCGCCCTGGCGGAAGTCTATGCGACGTCCGACTCAAAAACCAAATTCGTCCACGACTTCGTAGCCGCATGGAACAAGGTCATGAACTTAGACCGCTTCGACCTCGCGTAACCGATCAAATCCACCATCCACCTCGCGCCCCCGGATCCCCACGAGATCCGGGGGCGCTTTTGCGAATGACACAAAGACCGATGAGGGAATCATTCCTCAATGAAGACATCCATTTGCTGGCCGACATAGACCGGGAAGGAAGGGGTGGCAAATTTGAAGATGACTTGGAGGACCCTTGTATCCACCCGCTCGGTGCTCTCGCCGCTGAGCGATCGCTTCGGAAGCACGTAGGGCTCGATGCGGACAAATTCAAGCGGGATCGCCTGCTCCCGCGTTCCCTTCAAAAATGCAACCGCCTTGCAACCCGGGCGCACACGCGGTGCATCGGACTCATCGACGTCCGCTCTTAGTTGGAGCTCACGGATATCACCCAGCAAAATTGCAGCCTCGGCGGGGTTCACCATTGTGTATTCCCCGGCACGGATGTTGACCAGCAGGACGGTGCCATCGCGCGGAGCCCGAACGGTCAGGAGGTCGAGCTGGACTTTTGCGTTGTTGAGTTCGGCATTCGCCAGTGCGAGATCGGCCCGCGACCGGTCGAACTGCCGCTGCGCGGTCTCTAGGGCGAATTCGATACGTCGCATTTCGTCAATGCTTGCGACGCCCTTCTGTCGAAGCTGCGAGGTGCGGTTGAGTTGATCCTGCCGGTCGGCCAGCAGTGTCTGTGCCTCTGCGACGAGTCCAGTCCGAACTTCGACGCGGGCCTCCTGGATCTCGAGCTCAGCCCTCGCGTCCCGTGAATCCATGGTGAAAAGGACGTCTCCGGATTTAACGACATCGCCGACATGGACATTAACCTTGTCGATCAATCCCGACGCTGATGGCGCGATCCGCACGTTTTCGTTGACGCTCTCAACAAGGCCGCGGGCGCCGATCGATTGGGCATAGGGTGACTGGGAGGGTGGCACGAGCGGGATCGGCTCGGGGCCGCTCTGGCGGAGTCGGGCGACAAGGACCACGACGGCAATGACGCCGACGATGGCCACGTAAATGGTGGGGCGATTAAGCATGGTGGTAGTCTTTCGGATCTTCGTAAATTCCGGTCACGCGGCCATCTTCCATCTCCGCGATCCGGTCGGAAAAATGATAAATCCGGCTGTCGTGCGTGACGACAATCACGCAGCGGTCGGGTTGCAGGGCACTTGATTTTAGCAGTTCCAGCGTCTTCTGTCCGGCTGCTGCATCCAGCGCAGCGGTCGGTTCGTCGCAGATGACCAGTCGGGGCTCGTGGACGAGTGCGCGGGAAATGGCGACGCGTTGCTGCTGGCCGCCCGAAAGTTGATTGGGAAACGACTTGGCTTTTTCACCGATCCCGAGCTCGGCCATCATCTCACCCGCTCGCCGTTCGGCCTCGACCGCACGGACACCGTTCAGAATCAGCGGGACGGAAACATTCTCCGCAGCCGTGAGCGTGGGAATCAGATTGAACTGCTGGAAAATGAAGCCGATATTCTCGCAGCGAAATTGCGTGATAGCGGAATCCTTCATCGCGCGAATGTCGTGATCGAAAACCTCAATCCGGCCCTCCTCGCAGCGAAGAGTTCCGCAGATCACGCTCAGGAGTGTGGTTTTTCCGCATCCCGATGGCCCAACGATCATGAGGAGTTCCCCGAATCTCGCATCGAGCGTTGCACCCTTAAGCGCAAATGTCCGCGAATCCCCGGCGGGAAACGACTTGACCACGTTCTCCACACGCACGGCAATTTTCCCATCCTTGTTGCTCATCGGAAAACAACGGCAGGCTCCAAGCGGGCGATTTTGATCAATCCGATCGTTGCGGAAAATATGCAGATGAGAACAATGACTGCGGCGACGAAGGCGGGCACCTGCCACGGCATAAAAAACGGTGGCTGCCCTTTGGCCAGCACGACATTGCCAAACCACGCTGCAAGGCCCACACCGATCCCGTAGCCAACAAATCCGACCGAAAACGCCTGAAGCAGGACCATCCCCGTCAGCACGCGCATCGTGGCTCCCATCGCCTTCAGCGCGGCGAGAAAGCGCAAATTGTCGTAAACAAAAAGGTAGAACGTCTGACCGGCAATCGCGATGCCAACGATCACCCCGAGGATGACCACGGTCCCGAAGGAGATCGGAATTCCCGTATTTTGGATATACCACAGCACGGTGAGCCAGAAGAGATCGTCTTTCGCGATGGCCCGCAGGCCGGGAAGTTTGCTCAATCTGGCAGCCAGCTCTTGCTCGGAAACACCGGGTACCGGACCTGCGAGAACGTAGCTGAGTTGCTTGCGCGACGGCTTGGCGAATTCCATCGCCCGGTCGTAGGTCGTGTAGATATACGGCTGGCCGAGGAAGCTGCGGTTCACATGACAGATCCCAACCACCCGCGCTTCCTTGTCATTGATTTCAAACGTCGTTCCAAGCCGGATATCTATCCCCTTGCGGCGAAACTTCTCCACCGCGACCTGGTCAACCACCACGGCATTCGGCAATCGGAGATCCTCGATTTTGCCTTCCCGCATGTCCATGGGCCGCCCGGTGAGCGTGCCCGTGTCGAGCCCGGTGAGTTGCACGTTCTGAAATGACCCGTCGGCCAGTCTCGCCTGCTCGATGCCGATGTAGAGCGGCACGGCCCAAGCCACACCGGGAACACTCCGCACGCGCTCGACCTCGATGTCCCGCATCGGAATAACCTCATTCGCCTGCTCAACCTTCGCATCGACGACCCAAACCGGAGCACCAATATTCCGCACGGTCGCCGTCGTCCACATCATGAGCCCGCAGAAAACCGATGATTGCTGGCACATCAACAACGAGCAAAATGCTAAACCACACACAAGCATCGCGTACTTCGCCCGGTCCCGAAACAGCATCTTCAGCGCAAGGTTTAACACGATAGGATGCCTTTCATATTGGGTCGAACTGTTATGCTCTGAACTAAACGGTTAATGGAGTTAACAATCGCCGTCAATTGGCATCTCGTGATCTTCTGGGCCGAAGCGGGGAATCTATGAGTCGGTGGAAAACTTGATTCCCGTTTGGCTTGTGTCGCGGAACATGCCAGTGATCGCTCAGGCTGAAAAGCTGTCCGTGACCGATGGCCGCCTTAGCGGCAAAGCTGAAGCAGTCCGATCAGCGCGGCCAGCACGACGACGACCCCTGCGCAACAAGCGGAGAATCCGATCACGTCGCCTCGCGTCCAGCACTGGAATTCCCATCGACTCGTTTTGAACATGCGGTAGTGGTCGAAGCGGGACGTGTCGTCGAAGCTCACGGCGAGGTTCTCCTCGTCGAGTTCGGGCGTGGGAGCGACGGGCGTCTTGAGTTTCACGAAAAACCGGTCGAGTCGCACCTTTGCCTGCGCATCGGTCTCCGTCGGGTTGTGGAGGAGGGCGATGTTCCCGTTCATGACGACGTGCGCAAAGGTTTTCCCATCCGGCACAGCGCCGGCTCGGAGTATGCGTTGCACTTCGCTCTCAAGAGCGGTGGCGTCGGTCTTCAACCCGGCGAACTTCTCGGCTGAGACGGGCAGGATCGGAGCCGATTCAACCTCCGTGTCCCGGCGTCTGATCCGATCGGGCAGGAGCAGGGACAAAGTCACCAACAGGAAAAATGGGGAGATCGCATTCACGACGAAGCGACAGGCGTTGAGCCCGGCCATGCTGAGTTTTTCGACCGGCAGGCCGATCACGTGAAGGAGGAACACCTCCGCGTTGAACCTCCCGGTTCCTTCACGAGGGCTCGCCGGATCGCCAGGGTCTTTGGCCACGATGGCGTCGAAGAAGAGGGCGTCCGGAGTGACGTGGCGTGTCTTCGTGATTGTATCGCCCGCCTTAGTTGCAAGCCCGGCGTTTACATCCTCCGGCGTGGCGGGTCCCTTGACTTCGACCGTCGTCACCTCGTTTAGTTTCAGCAGCATGGGAGCCTGCCGGAAGGACTCCACGCGCGGAAGCGTCCAAGGGAGTAATCCGACGGCCAGCAGCCAAAAGATCCATGTGATCCAAACGGCGCGGCTTGAAAGGCCCCGCCGGAAGAGCATGAGAAAGCCCACGGCTCCGTTGAAGACCCCAAGCGAAACGAACACCAGCATCAGGGAAATGATGTCGGAGAAGAACATGGCTGCGACAGCCCCGATCGCAAGTGCCGCGAAGACGGTCAACTTCGCAACCGTCATGTAGTGCGCCTTGCTGCGGCCGGGATGGAATGGCTCGTAGATGTTTCGCGTGAAGGTCGCGGCGAACGCCACGGCACCGGCGCCGACATTCGGCATGTGCCCGAGGAGCGCGAAGAGAGAGAGCGGCACGAAGGCCGAAAATCGGCGAATCCTCTTGTGTTTGTGCGCCTTCGCGGGCGATGGAGAAAAACTCCGCCTGTTAACCGACTCGATAGGGATTTCGTGGCTCCAAGAAAGATGGCTCCCAAGGTAGGACTCGAATCCCGTCAGGCCGGGACTCTACCACCGAGCTACTCGCTGGGTTCTAACAATCGTTCGCGGATGGTGCGTGCAGATCTCCAGGACTTGATCTGCTTTTCACGAGCCATTGCTAATGCTCGGGTTGGATGGGTTTCTGACCAAACGAGGGTCCATGGACCGTTTTTGCGTGTGAACTTGCCGCCAAGCTTGTCTGTGCGGTTGTGACTGACGACCCGGAGTTCGAGGTTGTCCGTCTGTCCGATGTAGAACGTGCCCTTTGGATTTTGCAGGATGTAAACCCAAAACATGGTGCGGAAAGATGGCTCCCAAGGTAGGACTCGAACCTACGACCAATCGGTTAATCCCGAAAGCTTTCGGGACTCTACCACTGAGCTACTCTGGCTGCCCGAGAAGTTTGAGGTGGATCATTCGTGACGATTTCCATGCCTTGATCTGCTTTTCCCGAGCCATTGCTTCCGCTCGGCTCGGATGGGCTTCGGACGACACCAGCCCCCAGGGACCGTTCTTGCGGCTGTATTTGCCGACGACCTTGTCGGTGCGGTTGTGGCTTTGAAGCCGGAGATCGAGGTCCTCAGTGTGCCCGATGTAGAACTTTCCCTCGGGATTCTGGATGACATAGGCCCAGAACATGGTGCTTTGAAAATGGCTCCTGAGGTAGGATTCGAACCTACGACCAATCGGTTAACAGCCGATCGCTCTACCACTGAGCTACTCAGGAATTGGGACCGTTCAATAATAGCGAGTCGGTGAGAGAAACATGTCACTGATAGGGTGTCAATACCGCACCGCGACATTTTTCCGGACTTGACGGCTATTTTAGACTCCCTTTGCGACTGTTTCTGTGCCGTTGCGGTTGATGCTGACGATTGCCGAGCGATCGAATTCCATTTTGACATTATCGGCGACGCGGACGATCACGGTTTTATCTTTCACGTTGGTGACGGTGCCGTGGATGCCTGCGTTGGTGACGATGTCATCACCGGATTGCACGGAAGAAATGAGCTTCACGTGTTCTTTCTGGCGCTTTTGCTGCGGGCGGATGAGCAGGAAGTAAAAGATGACGAAAATGAAGACCAGCGGAAGGAACTGGAGGAGCGGATTCGGAGCTGCGGGTCCTTCGGCTTGGGCGAAAATGATGAGGTCGATGAGTTGCATACGCGTTTGTTTTAGTCAGGGTGAGTGTTTTGGCAAGCGGAAGAAATCGGAAAATCGATTTGTTGGCGCGGCGGGCGTTACGGGTTCGGGTTGGCCTCTATGAGTTTGCTGAACCAGGTGCCGGATGGCTCGATCATCCGCTCTTTCGTTTTTGGGTTGAAATAGGAAAGTCCGAAATTCGCGGTCCATCCTTCGGTCCATTCGTAGTTGTCCACGAGAGTCCATGGGAAGTAGCCGCGCACATCGACGCCGTCATTCATAGCGCGACGCATTTGGTTGACGTGCTCGCGGATGTAGCGGATTTTCTTCTGTTCGCTTGCCGTGCCGAGACCGTTTTCTGAAATGACGACCGGCTTGTTGTATCGTTGATGCACTGTCTTAAGTGTTTCGTAGAGCCCCTCGGGCTGGATTTCCCATCCGAGTTGCGTGTAATCCGCGCCGCGCTCGCCGTGATCGCGGTTGAGAAACCGTGTGATGCTGGCGTCCTGGGAGTAGTAGTAGTTCACGCCGATGATGTCCATTTTGTCGGCGACCATGTCGAGGTGGTCGAAGTTCTGGCGTTGCACGATATTGTAAACCAGATAGGCCGGATCCTGCATGCGATTTTTGCGCCAGTGGGGCAGGGAGTAGATGCCCATGACGATGGCATTGGGTTGTTGGCGGTGGATGATGTCGGACGCGTCGCGAAACATGGTGACTCCGGCGCGCATGGCTTTCTTGTAGGCGAAGGGACGGAGGAGTAGGCCCGGGGGCCAATGGCCTGCGATGTAGCCGAGTTGGAGGGCGCCGTTGGGTTCGTTTTGGGGAACCCAGATGCGAACATCGTCCTTCATGGCGGTGACTACGCGTTCGACGTGAGCGCGCCACGCCGGGAGCATGTCGGGGTGCAGGAAGTTGGATCGCCCCTTCTGTTTGCTGTCGTAGAGCCATCCGGGAAACGTGAAGTGCCATAACGTGACGATCGGCTCGATCCCGGCCGCACGCAGCTTGCGGGCCATTTGCACGTAGCGGTCGAGCGCTTCCTGATTGATGACGCCGGGCTTGGGTTCGATTCGGGCCCACTCGACGCCGAAGCGGTAGTGAGTGACGCCCAGCTTTTTCAGGGCGGCGAGGTCTTTATCGAAATGGGTCCATGAGAATGTCGCATATTCTCCGCGAATCGGCGCGGAGCCTTCCTCACCGAAAAGATCCCAGTCGGTTTTGAAATAGTTCGGCGAGTCCTTCGGGACGCCACGATCCTCGTTCTGATAGGTGGCTGTGGAGGTGCCCCACCAGAATTTCTTCTCGGGTGGGAGTTTTCGCCCGGTCGAAACCGATTCCAAACTCGGAGTTTTCGGAGGGAGCACGCACCCGGACGACATGGCAGACAAAACGGCAAGGGAAATGATGGCGAGGTTGCTTCTCATGGGATGATGTGAAAGGTTATGGGCGCAGAGGGCGGCCAGCGGCAATCATGAACTCAAATCAATCAATTTCACTCCTTTTCGGAATCAGTTTTCTTTGCGCGCCCGGACTGCATGCCGATCAGGCGAGCATGTCGCCCGATACGATTTTTCTAAAAGACGGCACGAGCGTAAAGGGGATCATTGTGGAGAATACGAGCGATGCGGTGACGGTCCAGCAGGCCTACAGCGAGGTCACGGTGCCAAAGTCGGATGTCGTGCGGATCTGGGACGAGGCGGATGATTCGGCGTATTTTGCATCCATGCAGCGAAGGGGCACTCTCCCGCCGTGGCGGGTGATCGTGAACGACCTTCGGCTTCATGATAAGATCAAAAACTTCGAGCAGGTTCCAGCCACGGTGATCGACGTGGGTGAGTATAAGAACGTGCCGTATCAGTCCTTCCGCATCAACCACGACATTGAACTGAATATCTATGGAGATCCGGATGACCCCGCTGCGGTCGAAGTGGGAGTGTATGGCATGAGAAAAAATGATCGCCGATTGCATCAAATGCTCCGGCAGTATCTGGCAGGCTATCTAACCTCCAGGGATGAGCTGCGGGCGTTGTATTCCATTCCTACGACGGGTGGTTTTGCGGATGCTGGAGACATGCGTCTGACTGTGACGTTACCGGATGATCCCGATTCCTACGGTGCGTGGTGGGTGGGTGTGTCCAATCCCAAGCAATTGGACGAGGTCCGAATGAGCGATAAAGAGTATGCCAAGCTGGTGCGCCCGATGGATGAGGTTTTTGATAAAGACGGAAATGTCCTGTCGTCTGCATGGAGGGAGGAAGAAGTGAACTTATCGCGTCGCATTGCTCAAATGGGTGATCGGGCGCAGGTGTTTTTGCGAGGATTTTACCGCGATGAAAACGGGCGGTTTCAGATGATTTTTCAGGATCTGCCGAAAGCGCCGTAACGATTGTCAGCAAGCAGCATGCATTCGGAAATGGTGTTGGCAGAGCGGAGCGTGGTGCTCGAGCGCGAAGACTGGACTATGCTTCAGCGGGCGCATGAGGCGCGTGTCGATGCGTGGATCAAGCCGAGAAATCAACGTAAGTCGCGGGGAGAAAAGCATCCGGTTTACGATTTTCTTTTCGAGTATTATTCGTATCGGCCTGCTGCTTTGAGGCGTTGGCATCCGGGGCTCAATGTGGGTGTGCGGGGGCGAGGATCCGATGCATTCGCTGAGCGTCCGGGGTATGTGCGCGGTGCGGATGGATGTGTCAGCGTCGATCCGGGCGATTTTAAGGTGGAGCGGCGGACATTTGTATTTTGGCTGTTGGAGATGCTGACTGCGTCGGCTGCACGGCCTGGCTTTTTCGGGTGCAGCGGGCTGCACGAATGGGCGATGGTTTATCAGGCGGGTCCGCAGCGGCACCACGAGTGGCCACTTCGCTTGGGCCAGGAAACGACCGATGCTGTGCTTCGGTCACAAGGTGTACGGTGCAGTCATTTCGACGCGTTTCGGTTTTTTACGCCGAATGCAAGGCCGCTAAACCGGTTGCAGCCGGAGCGGGCGACCACACTGCATTATGAGCAACCCGCATGTCTGCACGCCAACATGGATCTCTACAAATGGGCATACAAGCTCGCACCATACTGCCGGTCCGAACTCGTCGCGGATGCATTTGCTTTTGCCTGCGAAATCCGTGAAGTCGATATGCGGGCAAGCCCCTATGATTTCTCCGCTCTGGGTTTCGAGCCGATCAGAGTGGAGTCACCTGAAGGCCGTGCGGAGTTCGAGTGCTATCAGCGAGGGTTTGCTGAGCGTGCAGTCGCGATTCGCGGCGAGTTGATCGGATTGTGCCGCGACCTGATTCATCATTGGGCGGAGGACTAGAGCGCGATGGCTCTGGCGAGCCTAAGGTGCCTTTTGTTGAGACTTGGCGGCATTGGTTGCAGCCTCGAGCCATCGCTCCATATCTGGATGATTTGGATTTGCGCGAATGAGCTCCACCATGAGTGAAAGACCGCGCACTGGTTGTCCAAGGGCAACGAATTCATTTGCCTTGCGCCAGAGAAGCTGCGGCCGACGGGAGTTGATAAAGTTGGCAAGAGCGATCTCGTTATCCGATTCGTTGGCGATCCTCTGCTCCAGATCGATCTGCAAATCCCATGTGTCGACGGCGCGAGGATCCTTCTTTTGCCTCAAGACCCGTCGAATGTTTTTTTCCAGGATTCCGTCGACGTTGCCCGGGACAAGCTCCCAGTCTTTGAGGTTTGTGAGGACTCCGCCAATCTGGGCCGCTTGCGCGAATTCTCCCTCTTGGAGCGGTTTGTTCATGAGGTCTTTTGTTTCGCGAAATGCATTCAAATCTTGGGCGTTGGACACGCTGATTTCCCCGAGTTTCGCGACGTAGTCGAGCGATTCTTTGACGCGGGCGTCCGTGTCGGGCTCTCCCGACTGGCGGAGGCTGATCGCGAGGTATTGCAAATGCAAAGGAGCGGCGATCTGCAGACCCTTGCTTCCGAGCAGGTCGGATTTTTCTTTCTTCCAATCACTGAATTTCCCGGCCGCATTCGGTTTGCCGTCGAATTCGACAATGCGTTTTGCGTCGCCGTATGCTCTGACCGCAGAAGCTGGGTTCTTGGCGGATTCCTCGATTTGGGCAATTGCAACACTGAGTGTTTTTTGTCGCGCAGAAGTTTGATTTTCTTTGATGGCCTCAAGTTCGGCAATGACTGAGGTAAGGTCGGGAGCCGGCATGTCTGCGGCGCGGCACGGCAAACCGACACAAAATGCGATGGTAACAACGGTTAGCGGGTTAAGTTTGGGGAACATTCCCTGAGTGTTCTGATGAGTTTGGCACGTGTCGAGAAGTTTTGCCGCTGTGGAGTGCTGCGATTTTATTGTTTCATCCCGTTTGACAAAGGTGCTCAGGATCGTAAATGTGGAGGCGTGTTTAAACGGCTCTGCTATCTCATCGCCGAAGGGTTCGAAATCTGTTCCATCACCGGCTACGATTCGAACGAAGAGATCAACGCACGGATCATGTTTCGGTATTCGGACACCGACGGACGCTTCTGTCTTGAGACGGAGTTATTCCATGCGGATCCAGCCGAGCTTGAGGCATGCTCCAACTTATTCCTCGATTATTTGCAATCTGAGGGACTGGGTTGATCTGGCTTCATTAGGATTTAAAGTCCCGGAGTTCGAAAATCGCCCATGCAACCACGAGCAGGGTTGCATTGATCGCCATGAGCATGGTGTAGTCCGCGACCATCGACTCCCAGGGGATCTGGTATTCAAACACCGCCAGCCACGCGTTCATCTTGGTCGTAAGGAACCATCCCCGGATGTCCTCGAAGTAGGGGATGTTTTTCATGATCGTATCCACGAGAAAAACGGACAACGTCATGATGGTTGCTGCGGCAGGTTTTACATTCATGCATGAGAAAAAGAATCCCAGCGCCGAGATGGTTGTCAGGCTTAGCGCAAGGCACGGGATCGCCCATGCGTAGCGGATCAACCCAGTAGGGAAGTCATAGAGCGCGAATAATCCCTCCGTCGGCACGAAAACAAACAACCCTCCCGCCCCACCGTAGGCGAGTCCAGCTCCGAGCGCAGTTGCTGCGATGAAAAGAACTAGGATTATTGTATACGCAAACCCGGCGATTGCTTTGATCACGAGGATTCTGAGCCGTGAGATCGGGCGGCATAAAATCATGCGCATCGTTCCGTCCTCGACTTCTTTCGAGACTAAATCTCCGGAGACCAGCGCGAGGTAGAGCGAGGCCAGCAAAAACACCGACCATACGAGCACGAGGAGCGCGAGGGTGAGACCAGAGAGGTATTCTTCGGCCGCGTAACCGGAGCGCGAGATGACGCGTTGCAGCGACCGCTGGACGACGTCCATATTCAGTAGAAAGATCAACGCGAGCTCGATTGCCACAAAAACACCGAACCCGATGTATGTGCGTTTGCGCGAAAACAACTTGATAAACTCGCTGCGGAGTTGAAGGGCGAAGAGTGTCATTCCCGGATGTGTTCGAGGTAGAAGCTTTCCAGAGACCACTTGACCGGCTCCACCCGATGCACGCGGACCTGTGCGTGGACGAGTGCGCGGACGAGGTCCGAGATGTCACCGGTGGATGGAGCGCCGATCTCGCTTTCGCGGACCACTGTGCACCCGAGTGCTGCGAGCACCGGCGTGGCACGCGCCCAGTCATCCACCTCGAGGATCCATCGTGCTTGCGGGGGCGGGCTATCTTTCCACGAGCCACAATACACCATCTTCCCTTGATTAAGAATCGCAACACGCGAGCAGATCTGCTCCACCTCCGAAAGAAGATGTGACGAAAGAAGCACGGTAAGGCCGTGTTCGTCGCGCAGTTGGAGAATGAGGTTGCGCATTTCCTGGATGCCCTCTGGGTCCAGTCCCTCGCTGGGTTCGTCGAGGATGATGAATTCGGGATCCGGCAGCAGTGCCTGCGCAAGGGCGAGCCGTTGCCGCATTCCATGACTGTAAACCGAAACCGGGTCGTTGATCCGCTTTGTCAGTCCGACGAGCTCGATCATCGCACGCATTCGGGCGGGATCCGGTTTGGCCGTCAGGGTGACCAGCATTTCCAGATTTCTCCATCCGCTCAGGTAACCGTGGAATGCCGGAGTTTCGAATATGGCACCCACGCGGTGCAGCGCGCGGGCACGATTCTTTTGGACCGAGTGGCCGGCCACCCGGACTTCACCGCTGTCGGATCGCACATGCCCGAGGGTAATTCCAAACGTCGTGCTCTTACCGGCGCCGTTGTGGCCGAGTAGCCCAAAAATCTCACCTTTCTTGATTTCGAGTGTGAGCGGATAGAGCGCCTGCCGCCCCCGGAACACCTTGGAAATGCCGTCTATTTCGAGCATCTCATTCCTTTCCGGTAAACAACTGGAGATCACTGGTGGCATGGCCGTCCGCGTAGAGGAAGTTCACTTTGCTATCGGCGTGCCGGTGCCAGCCCTCTTTGTCGCTCAGGATCGGGATGCGGCTGAGAGCGTCCACCAGTTCGAGGAAGTTCAAGCTGGTCGTGAATTGGCTATTGAGCGCCGTGTTCCAAAAGTAGCTCGTGCCGGAGGATTTTCCAATCGATGCGTCGGCCGGGCAAAGAAACACCGAGCGGTCACCGACGTAGTCCGCGAGCGCCTCGTCGATCACGGGGCCGGAGTCGCTGGTGCTGCGGCGACCTGCCAGGAGGTTAGGCATTTGCATGTTGTGATCAGCGAGGTATGACTGGAGGCCGACGCCGATTTGGCGCAGATTCGAGAGGCACGCGGCGGATTTAGCACGCGACAAAACGGAGGATGCGGCGGGAATCGCGACGGCGGCCAGCACCGCCACGACGGCAATGACGACGAGGATTTCCATCATGGTGAATGCCTTGGAACTCATCGACCGGATTGCAGCGACTTCTGGATTTGCTCGATCACAGGGGCAAAATCGAGTTTCACGTCCACGCTGGCATCCTCGTAAAACGCGCTCATTCCCTCGGCGATGATCTTTTTCGAATACGCTTCATTTTCCGTGCTGGGATTGCGGCGGGTTCCATTTTCCTCAAGTTCGGCGAGTGCCCGGTCCACGATTTGTTTCCGGCGCTCTGGCTCCATATTATTCAATGCGATCATGAGCTGCCGAAACCCCTCAGGCAGCGTGAGGTCGAGAAATTCAGACATCTCGTCCGGATTCATCGACCGGATGAATTGTTCAAAGCTCTCGGTGTTGCGCAGGCCGCGTCGTTGCTCGAAGTCGAGCCGGTTCAATTGCGCCGCCACTTTGCGAACCCGCGACTCCCGCTCGGGAGCGGGAATGTCCGCGAGCGGCTTCTCCTCCACCAATCGTGTGACCGATTCCGGCGTCGGTGCAGCGGACCGCGCCCAACCGACGACCAAGGCCGCGACGCCCCAAATGGCAACCAGTGCCGCCGCGATGACAAATGCGCGTTTCATCGGTGGAAGCTACCCCGTGCAGCTGGAATATCCAATGCAACTTCGCAGACTCGGCATCAACCAAGCAAATCCACCGGGATTTTGATCACCAACTTGCGGATGTGCGCGGATGGCCCGATGGCGACCTTCGGGCGGTGCGCTTCGCCCGGCATCAATATCGCAAACATCCCGGACTCCAAAATCAATCGCGTCGCATCGCCCTCCAGCGGATTGAATTTTTCTGTGTCCGACTCGGGTTTCACGATGGTCGGCTGTCCGAGCAGTCCCACCTCGGCGACATCAATTCCTTCGATGCCCTCAATGATGTATTGCAAATCCACGGTGCCGCTGTGGTTTTCCCAGACACAGCTTTCTGGCTCCGTCGTGCGGTAACTATGCACATTCACAAACCATCCGGGCTTGCCAAGCTCGTGGATTCCTTCGGGTGCGGTGGCTGCATGATCGCCAATCCACGCTAGCGACTCAGAGAAGATCGCTTGGGTGCTCAGTAAACTTTGCCAACGGTCGGGGTGATTGATCGACGAAATGAACATGGTCCTTTTGAAGGCTGTCGGGCGATTCCTGTCGAGCGCAATCGGGTTGGTGGCTGAGTTGCTTTCTGACCGAAAATTCGCCACGAAGCGACCAATCCTTGCCGCCATCCACTGCATGATTCATCCTCCACATCCATGAATAAAGAGGCCTTGAGAGCCGCCATCCTCAATCACCTGCGGGATCAATTCGAATCCCGTCTTCAGGCATCCAAAAAAACCCGCTCCGCCGGCAATGACGCCGAAAGCAAAGCCGAGGGGAAATACGACACGCTATCGATCGAGGAAAACTACCTCGCCGACGGTCTGGCCAAACAAGCCCACGATGCAGCAGCCGAAGCTGCGGAAATCGAATCGATGCCGCTGCCGGCGTTCGGCCCCAATGACCCAATCGACCTCGGGGCATTGGTGGAGCTTCAGTTCGCGGACGGAACCGAGTGGTTTTTCCTGGCATCCGCTGCGGGAGGCGTGGAAGTCATCCATCAGGAAAAAACGATTACCGTGCTGTCGTTGGAGTCGCCACTGGGGTCCAAACTCATCGGTGCGCGCGTCGGGGATTCGCTAAAAGACCCATCCGCCCGCATCCTCGCTGTGGTGTAATCAAAACCGGCCGCCGAAACTACCGAACACAAGAACGCGACCCAATCCCTAATCGCGCGAAGTCGCTCAGTCGAGTTTCGCGGTGAGCGCGACTTTTTCCATTGCCGCGACGGCCCGGCCCATGGGTGTATCCGCCCAGGCTTTTCGGTTGCGGTAGAAGGCCACGGCCTTCTCGTATGCGTCCTCGACATTCTTGGTTTGATAGATGATCGCGTCTTCCAGTGCCGCTGCTTCCGGGAAGGTGCCGAGCGGGAGATCCATGATCAGCAGGGCGCGCGACTCGGGATTTAGAGGAGGATGCGCGTGAGGACGAAGAAGCTGAAATCGCTCGCGTCGGTGTAAAAATACAGGATGCCCCGCAGGGATTTGTCGGCGTTTTCAAGGAATTGCACGTCGAGAATATTCTGCGTGCCAAAGCCATCATTACCCCACTAGGCGCCGTAAAATTCCTTCGCTGGCCGCCCGTCCTTGGTGCGGAAATGTTTCACGTTCACGGCCGAGTCTTTATAGATTTTTTTCAACAGGGCGAAGAGGGCTAGCTTTTGCTCCTTTGTAAGGCTGTGCTCTGGCCGCTCATTTTCGGGCAGGCGGGAGCCCTCGTCGTCCTCTAAGGTGTTAGGCACGGACACAAGCGCAATGGTCAGCAGCGGCCCGCCGGGTTCGGCGTCGGGGCCAATCCACTTGGGAGCCACACCTTTCCAAATCACCCCGGAATACGCCATGGGGCCCTGAGGCATCCGGAGATCAATGCCGTCGTTCTCGGCATTCGCCTGGGTAAAGGGTTTGCCTTTTCCCCACTCCTTCGGAACTTGGATGGTGGCGGTGAGCGTCCCGACTTTCAGGGTAACATCCTGATCGGCGGCGTGGAGCGAACCCGCGAGGCTCAGAGCCAACGTGGCGAATAGATAGGCACGAACGAGCTTCGTGCCTCCCGTTAAAGAAATCCCCCCACCGACTCAAGCGAATTCACCGCTGTGGAAAGTTTGCCGTTCGGGCTTTGCCCACGGCCGCTCATCGGAGTGCGTAATTTGCTTGCAACTTTCTGCCTTGGGTCCTTAATGAACAGAGACCCAACCCTCCAAATCGCATGAGCAAAATTCTCGTTCTTTACTACTCGACGTATGGGCATGTGGAAACCTTGGCGGCCTCCGTCGCCGAAGGTGCGCGTAGCGTTATTGGCACCGACGTTTCCATCAAGCGTGTTCCGGAGTTGATGAGCGCCGAGGTGGCTGAAAAATCCGGCGCCAAACTCGACCAGGCTGCCCCAGTAGCTGATCCGAAGGAACTCGCCGAATACGACGCGGTGATCTTCGGAACTCCGACCCGTTTCGGAAACATGGCTGCACAAATGCGGAGCTTTCTCGATCAGACGGGCGGCATCTGGTCCAGACGCGGACTTGTCGGTAAAGTCGGCAGCGTTTTCACCAGCACCGGAAGCGGTGGGGGAAATGAGAGCACAATTCTGACCTTCATCCCGACCTTGCTTCACCATGGTATGATTTACGTCGGCCTCCCATACACCTGCCCGGAACTCGCAGACATCAGCGAACTCAAGGGCGGATCACCTTACGGATCGGGAACAATTGCAGGGTCGGACGGTTCACGGCACCCCAGTGCAAAGGAACTCGCACAGGCCCGCTTTCAAGGTGCACATGTGGCAGAGATCACTGCAAAATTGGTCTGATCGCCTCATATTGGATCTCGGGGCAGACTGGCAGTCATGGCTTCCAAGTGTCAGGCTCTCGGAGGGTTGAGTTTGCGAATGCCGGTTGCGGCAATCGTGTCCCCTGCGGAATGAACGCATGACCGACCCACTGTAATCTGTATGCGGATTATTGCATGAGGGTGCTTGACCGTGCGAATGCAAAGCTGCATAGTTACCAGTTCCGCCGAAGTTGCCGGAGCACTGAGAAGATTTAGATTATATTATTTTTTGTATGAATGCCGAGATGCTAGCCATGCTTGATTACCTGGAACGCGAACGCGGAATTGGACGCGAAGCGCTCGTTGATGCAATTTCCGGCGCGATCCTTACTTCAGCTAGAAAGTCGTTTGCGACGGCCAGAGACCTCCGTATCGATATCAGCCCTCGCACCGGCGAGATCAAAGCGTTTGCGAAGCCCATTGTGGTGGAAAAGATTGATAATCAACACGATCAGATCACCTTAGCGAAGGCGCGGCAGATCCAGTCGGATGTTCAAATCGGCGATGAGATCGAGATCGAGGTCACGCCTCGCGACTTCGGGCGTATTGCGGCCCAGACCGCTCGACAGGCCATCATGCAGCGGATTCGTCAGATCGAAAAAGACATGATCTACGAGGAATTCAAGGACCGCGCCGGCGAGATCGTCAATGGCACGGTGCGACGTTTTGAGCGATCCGATGTCATTATTGACCTAGGCAAATTTGAGGGCATCATGCCGTCCAAAGAGCGTGTCCCGACAGAAGAATACACCATTGGCGACCGCATTCGCGCCTACGTCGTCGCTGTAGAAAATGGAACCCGAGGACCGGAAATAATCCTGTCCCGGAGCCATCCCAACTTTGTAAGACGGCTTTTCGAAGTCGAAGTCAGCGAAATTTCCGACCGGACGGTTGAGATTCGGTCGATTGCCCGCGAGGCCGGTGCCCGCACCAAAGTGGCTGTACACAGCGCCGACGAAAAAGTTGATCCAGTAGGTGCCTGCGTCGGAATGCGTGGAGCACGGGTCAAAAATATCGTTCGCGAACTAAACAACGAAAAGGTGGATATCATTCGTTGGTATGCAGACCCCGGCGAATTGGTGAAGGAAGCTCTGAAGCCTGCGAAAATCCGGTCGCTCCGCTTGGACGAAGGGATTAAGAAGATTTTTGTCACCGTCAGTCAGGAGGAGTTGTCGCAAGCAATTGGCCGCAAGGGGCAAAACGCCCGCCTCACTGCCCGCCTCACGGGTTGGGACATCGACATTCAAGAAGATAAGAGTGCGGCACAAGCATTCGAAAACCAGAAAACCCAAGCTGCCAGCTCGATGGCCGACATCCTGCAAATTTCGCAAGACGAGGCGGACACCCTGCTTCGAGGTGGGATGAACGCGATCGAGGTGGTTGTAACAGCCAGTGCCGAGGACATCGCTGAAATGCTCGGTTGCGAACTCGAAAAGGCAGAGGTGATCCTCGCTGCCGCAAAAGCACACAGCACCAACGGCCTCGCTTGACCCTGGTTGTCATGAAAGCGAGCCTGCACACAGAAAGTTTCAATGCCATCCAAAGTCAGCAACACCAAGTCCGATGTCCCCAAGTCCCGCTCCAAACGGATTGCGGCGTCCAAGCAGAATAATTTAGAGCTCCAGGCGGGCTCAGCCTCCAGCGCGGAAGGCACCAATCCCGAGTCATCGGAAAAAGTAGAGCCCAAGGTCGTTGTCGAAACGGTTTCCCTGATCGAGCCGAAGACAAAAAAAGTCCGCACTCCGGAGATGGCCGGAGCTGCCAAAAAACGGGCGCTTCCGACAATCGGCCGCGTTCAAGCTCCAAACGCCGAGGTCGCCGTAACTCCTGTTGCAGCCGCCGCAGCCGAGGAACCGGCTCGCAAGGAAGCCGAAGTGCTTTCGCTCATCGACAAGCCAACCAAAAAATCCGCAGCGGCCGCAGTTGTAGCGGCACCCGCAGAAGAGGTGGCACCGACTTCGGCGGCATCTACCGAAGTGAACGCCGCTCCAGATGAGGCCCCCGCAGTGGGTTCCAAAATCGTCCACATAAAGTCACCGATTGTTGTGAAAGAGCTGGCGATCCAGATGGATCTCAAGCCGTTCCAGCTGATTGCTGACTTGATGGAGCTGAACATTTTTGCATCGATCAACCAAGTCATCGAGCAGGACATCGCAGTGAAAGTCTGCGAAAAACATGGCTTCACGTTCGAGCGCGAAAAACGCCAAACGGGCGGAGGCGTGCACAAAGTCGAGACGGTTATCGTTGAGCCGCCGCCACCGCCGATCGTCGACGAACCCGATGTCCTCAAGGCGTTGGAAGCACGCGCTCCCATCATTACGTTCATGGGGCATGTCGATCACGGCAAGACATCCCTCTTGGATGCGATCCGTCGAAGCCGTGTGGCATCAGGCGAAGCGGGCGGAATCACGCAGCACATCGGAGCTTACAGCGTTGAGCGGGACGGTTCGCGAATCACCTTTTTGGATACCCCGGGCCATGCGGCATTCACGGCCATGCGGGCCCGTGGCGCGAACGTCACGGACATCGTTGTCATTGTCGTCGCGGCGGATGACGGTTTGATGCCGCAGACGCTTGAGGCAATCAGCCACGCCAAGGCTGCAAATGTGATGATCATGGTGGCGATCAATAAAGTGGACCTGCCATCCGCAAATATCGACCGCGTGAAGGCACAGCTCCAAGAGCAGGGACTCACTCCGGAAGACTGGGGCGGCGAAACGATCTGCTGCGAAGTCTCCGCCAAAAACGGTTCCGGTATCGACTCACTCCTCGAAAACATGCTCCTCCAAGCGGAAGTCATGGAGCTGAAGGCAGATCCGAAATCGGACGCCCGCTGTATCGTGATCGAAGCGCAGATCGAAGCGGGGAGGGGACCCACTGCGACTCTGATCGTAAAACTCGGCACCTTGCGCGTGGGCCAGCCGTTCATTTGCGGAAACCAATGGGGCAAGGTAAAACAGCTCATTAACGACCTCGGTAAACCGATCAAGGAGGCCGGTCCAGCGACGCCCGTAAAAGTGCTCGGATTCAGCGGTCTGCCGCACGCCGGGGACGAATTGGTTGCAATGGACAACGAAAAATCCGCGCGCTCGCTCGGGGATGAACGCCTGCAAAAGCTGCGGACCGAGAAATTGGCCGCCCCGCAGCGGGCAACGCTGGAGAATTTGTTCCAGAGCCTCGCAAACGAGCAGAAGAAGTCGTTGCAGATTGTTCTCAAGGCTGATGTCCAGGGCTCTCTTGAAGCCGTGGTCACCTCGCTCAAAGAAATTAAAAGCGAAAAAATCAGCCTCAACATCATTCACAGCGCAGTGGGTCCAGTCAGCGAGTCCGATGTTTTGCTTTGCAGTGCATCCGACGCCGTCATCATCGGGTTCGGAGTCAAAGTCGAGAATAGCGCAGCCTCCACCGCAAAACGTGAAGGCGTGCAAATCAAGCTATTCAGCATCATCTACGAACTCATCGATCAAATCCGTGAATCACTCACCGGAATGCTCGATCCCGAACTGCGTGAAAGCGTCGTCGGGCATGCTGAAGTCAAGCAGGTCTTCGAACTTTCCAAGGGAAGTGTGGCCGGTTGTATCGTTACGGACGGACGGATCCCGCGCACCGCTCGGGCTCGCGTTCTGCGCCGCAAACAGGCGGTTTACGATGGTGGAATCCATACGCTTCGCAGGTTCCAGGATGACGTGAAGGAAGTCCGGAATGGTCTCGAGTGTGGTATCCGACTCGGCGACTTTAACGACTACGAAGTGGGCGATATCATCCAGGCATACAATCTCGATAAAGTTCCGCAGGCACTCTAGCACCCTAGCGGACTCCGGTTCGCTGCCCCCCTGATTTCGGTTGGGGAATGACCAATAAATTCTCATGAAAAATCGGCTCGTGCGTGTTCGCGAACTCCTTAAACGGGAGCTTGGCAGCATTATTCTCCGCGATTTGCGGTTCACCTCGCCGCTTGTAAGTATCAGCGGCGTCGACATCACACCGGACCTGAAAAATGCGCATGTCTTCATCAGCGCGCTTGGCTCTGAGTTCGAACAACGCGATGCCATCAGCACGCTCGAACACCACCGCGTCGCGCTCCAAACCGAGTTGTCAAAGCGCGTAGTCCTGAAGAATACGCCGCACCTGCACTTCCGGCTGGATGATTCGATCGAGCGTGGGACGCGCGTCATTCACCTAATGAACGAATTGGGACTGAAGGAACTGCCCCCCGAGGCATTTGAAGAGGATGAAGATTCCGATGAAAAATAATTCCACTTTTGCTGAAATTGAATCCGTGATTCGCGGAGCCAACCGGATTTTGGTTGCCAGTCATCTGCGCCCGGATGGCGATGCGCTGGGCTCCACCATTGCGTTTGTTCTTTGGTTAAAGAGCCTCGGCAAAGATGTCGCTGGATGGAACGAAGATGGAATGCCCCAAAAGTTCTCCTACTTGCCGAGCTTTGAGGTGGTTTCCTCACCGCAGCGGGATGCCGCTCCGTTCGATTTGCTGGTAGCGTTGGACACCGCCGTGAAAAACCGCCTTGGCACGGTGCTGGACGCCATCGAGACCGCCCCGGTAATCGTCAACATCGACCATCACATCAGCAACCACTGTTTCGGAGATTGGAACTACATCGATCCGGCGTCCCCGGCGACAGGCCAAATCCTCTACGAGTTTTTGGATTTTGTGAAAGCAGACATCACCCCGGAAATTGCGGCGAATCTGTTCGTTGCGATCTCGACGGATACGGGGTCGTTTCAATACCGGAACACCACGGCGCGGACGTTTGAGGTCGGCGCTGAGTTGGTTCGGGCTGGCGTGCAGGTCGGTGAGTTGTCGCAGGCGATTTACGACTCCCAGCCGCGCCGGCGTTTGGAGTTGCTGCGGCATGCCCTGAATACCGCGAAGTTCTCGCCCGACGGTCGGGTCGTGAGTTTCTCATTGTCCATGCCGGATGTTGAGAGACTGGAACTCACACCGGAAGACAACGAGGGGATCATCGATCATTTGCGGGCGGTGGATTCGGTCAAAGCGGCTGTGTTCTTTGAGGAGCTTTCGGATGGTAAAATTCGCGTGAGTGCGAGATCGAAAGATCCACGTATCGACGTCTGCAAAGTTTGCGGGACGTTTGACGGTGGTGGACACGCCCTCGCAGCTGGTGCTCGAATCGCAGGCACACTACTCGAAGTCGAAGAAAAATTCTTGAAAGCTCTGCATGATGAAATCCGAGATATCCATTGATGGTGTGCTTCGCGTCGATAAGTCGCCATCGATGACATCGCACGATGTCGTGGCGATCTCGCGGCGTGCCCTAGGAACCAAAAAAGTCGGCCATTGTGGCACGCTGGACCCGCTCGCAACCGGGCTGCTTTTGATCACGATTGGTCGTGGCACAAAAATCCAGGACCTCCTGATGAGCGAGGACAAGGAATATGTGGGCAGTTTGACGTTGGGGCAGGTGACCGACAGCCAGGACTCGGACGGTGAGGTGACCGAGGAGCGTCCGGTTGGCGATTACTCGCGCGAGCAGATCGACGCGGCATTCGCGAAGTTTCACGGCGATTTCTATCAGATGCCGCCTATGGTGAGTGCGATCAAAAAAGATGGCGTGCCACTTTACAAACTCGCGCGGCAGGGCAAAACCGTGGAGCGCGAACCGAGGTTCGTTCACGTTTACGCGCACGAAATCACCAAGCTCGAGCTCCCGAAGATCGATTTTCGCGTGGTTTGCAGCAAGGGGTTTTATGTCAGAACTTATGCGCACGATATCGGAGAGGAACTCGGATGCGGCGCCCACCTGAACAGCCTGCGCCGGACCAAATCGGGAAAGTTTTCCGTGGATGGTGCCATCACCGTGGACGAACTCAAATCGTTGCCGAGGGAGGAGATATTCTCTCGCGTAATGACACTGCCTGATGTGTCGCGGTTGCGCGGTGCGTAGCTAATTTGGTCCGATGGAGTTGCTCGAATCGATCTCGGAACTTGAGCGGGTGTCGGGCCCTGTGCATCTCGGGATTGGCGTCTTCGATGGCGTGCACCTGGGGCATCAGGCGGTGATCCGCTCGGCCATGGAAAATGCCTCCCGCGATGGAGGTTCTGCCGTGGCCGTCACGTTTGATCCGCACCCTGCAAGGATTCTGCGACCGGATGCGGCACCACGTTTGCTGACTTCCGCGCGGCACAAGCAGCGATTGATCGCCGGGATCGGAATTCCCTATTTGCTCAAGATTCGTTTTGACCAGGAATTTGCGGCACTCGAACCCGAGGCATTTATCGAGGCTTTGGTTCAGCACTCGAGCCCGCTTCGCACGATTTCGGTCGGACATGATTGGGTGTTTGGCCGCAAGCGCCGTGGCAATGTCGCCATGTTGAGGGATTCGGGCGAAGCGAGTGGATTTTCTGTGGTCGAGGTTTCATCGGTCCAAATGGACGGACTTGCGATCAGTAGCACCCGGATTCGGAACGCGGTGAAATCGGGGAATTTAGACGAAGCAGCGCGGTTTCTCGGGCGTCGATTTTCGATTCTCGGAACGGTCGAAGAGGGGAACAAACTGGGCCGGACGATCGGCTTTCCCACAGCAAATCTCGACGCGTCGAACGAGCAATTTCCGCCCGATGGCGTCTACGCCGTGTGCGCGCGCTGGGGCAACCGGGAGGCATCCGGCATGGCTAACATAGGAGTCCGCCCGACGGTCAATGAATCCGGCGCTGGCAGGAAACTCGAGGTGCATTTGTTCGAGGTAAATGACGACCTGTATGGAGCTGACCTGGACGTCGAGTTCATCCAATTTTTGCGGCCGGAGATAAAGTTCGCGTCGCTCGATGCGCTAAAAGCGCAGCTTCACACGGATCGGGAGAAAGCGCTTTCCGTCGTCCGATGAGACAGCGCGTGCTGCTGCGCGCGCCCAATCCAACGCCAAAACACCGTGCAAGGGGTCTCGAACCGGAAGCGGTGACCGAAAATCGCCTTACGCCGCCGCGAACGGTTTTTGGATCAACTCGACTTCGTATCCCTCGGGAGCATCGATAAATGCAATCACCGACCCGCTCGACGTCGGCGTCGGCCCGTCACTCAGCGGGTATCCGTGCGATTCTGCATGCTTGGCGAAGGCTTCGATGTCATCGACTCGAAACGCCAGATGGGTCAAGTCGGGCCCTACTTGCACCGGACCGCTCTCGTCGAATTTGCAAATCTCAATCTCCACTTCGCTGCCCGGATCTTTGAAAAACACGAGCTCGGAACCGCGTGGGCTTTTGGAGCGACGGGACATTTGCAGCCCGATCACCTTTTCGTAAAAATGGATGGTCTTTTCGAGGTCCGAAACCCGGTAACGCACGTGCAGCAGTGATTTGATCATAGTCGAAAAACCATACAGGGCGGCTGTGGATTCTGCCAGATGGAATCCTCTCGGATGTCCCGGATTTTCAAGCACCAGGCTTTGTCGCCATCGCCAGCATCGTCTGAAAGTTCGGTGCTTCTTTTTCGCGCGACACCACGGAAATGTCGATGTCTGCAAACCCGACGGTTTTGAGCATTGCAAAAACCTCGGCCTCGGCAAACCCAAGCCATTCATGGGCATACAAGTCGCGCGCTTGTTCATACGTGTGGCTGACCAAATCGAGAATCACGATCCGCCCTCCCGGCTTCAGAATTCGATACGCCTCGGTCACCGCGCGTTGCGGATTGACCGCGTGATGCAGCGCCTGACTGAACAGTGCGACATCGACGGCGTCGTCCGGAATCGGGATGTTTTCGATATCGCCTAGCCGATACTCCAGGTTCTCAAAGCCATGTTCCTTGGCGAGCGCTGCGCCGAATTCGACCATTTTGTCGGAATTGTCGATGGCGATGACGTGTTTCGCATTGCGTGCCAGCAACTGCGATAGCGTTCCTTCCCCGGCGCCGAGATCCGCGATGACCATTGGCGGTAGAAGGCCCAACAACGCATGCCCCAACCCCTGCCAAGAGCGCCCGGGAATGTAGGTCCTGCCGAATTTCCCTGCCAAACGATTAAAGTAATCCGCCGCGCGGTCCTTGCGTTTGCGGAGCGCGAATTCCATAGCTTCCAAGTCGCGGGCGGCCTCCGCGATTTCGGCGCACGCGGCATCGATCAATCCCGCAAGCGGCGAACCGTCAGGCGTTTCCGCCCGATAGAAGATGTTTTTGCCCACCCGGCGGTCGGACACCAGTCCCTCGCGCTTCAATTGTGCAAGACTCGCCGACGCCCTGCTTTGACCCAGCGCCAGAATGTCCTGGAGCTCCGCCACAGTGAGAGCCTCTTTCCGCAGCAAGCGGAGCAGCCTCAACCGCGTCGGGTCGGATATCACTCGCAGAGATTTTATGATCGAAGGCATTGACTTATGAATGTATCTGTATATTTTGATGAGTCACACCAAAAAACCAATTAATATGTCCCGTCGTTTTATATTTTCATCGGAATCGGTTGGCGAAGGCCATCCGGACAAAGTTTGTGATACCATCTCGGATGCCGTTTTGGACGCTTGTCTGGCACAGGACAAGAAGAGCCGTGTCGCCTGCGAGACCTTTGCCAAGAGCAATGTGGTCGTTGTCGGCGGTGAGATCACGACGAAAGCAAAGCTCGATTATGTCGCCATCGTGCGCGATGCAGTCAAGGAAATCGGGTATGTCCACGACGACGATGTTTTTCATTACGACCGGATTTTTGTAACCAATTTGCTCACCGCACAGTCGCCGGACATCGCTCAAGGCGTGGACGCCCGCGATGCCGAAGGAAAAGGGCACGCCGAGCAGGGAGCCGGCGATCAGGGCCTCATGTTTGGATTCGCGTGCGATGAAACGCCCGAGTTGATGCCGGCACCGATTATGTTCGCGCACCGCTTGGGACGTGAACTGACGCGGATTCGCAAAAGTGGTGAAGTCAAATGGCTGCGTCCGGATGCGAAAAGCCAAGTCTCCGTGATCTACGAAAATGGCAAGCCAGTTGGGATTTCGAATGTTGTCATTTCGACCCAGCACGCAGCCGGAGTGAAGCACAAAACCATCCGGGATTTCCTCATCAAGAACGTGATCAAGGCCGAGCTTCCTGCGGAATTCCTGAGCAGCAAGACTGAGTATTTGATCAACCCGACCGGCAACTTTGTCATCGGCGGACCACAGGGTGACACCGGCCTCACCGGGCGCAAGATCATCGTGGATACCTACGGCGGCATGGGACGTCACGGCGGTGGTGCATTTTCCGGAAAAGACCCATCGAAAGTGGATCGCAGCGCCGCATACATGGGCCGCTGGGTTGCCAAAAACGTGGTTGCCTCCGGTCTTGCGTCGAAGTGCGAAGTCCAATTCGCCTACGCAATCGGCTACCCGGATCCCGTCAGCGTGCACATCGACACGTTCGGGACGAACCAAGTCGCCGAGGAAAAAATCGAAAGAGCCGTCAGCGAAGTATTCAGTTTCAAACCGGCCGACATCGTCAAGCAATTGAACCTGCTTCGCCCGATCTATTGCAAAACCACGAACTACGGACACTTCGGGAAAAACGACCCGGATATCACCTGGGAACTCACCAACAAAGCCGCCGCCCTCAAAAAGGCCGCAAAATAGTCACACCACTTTATATGCCAACGAAAACCAAATCCAAAGCCGCTGCATCTGCAGCCGCCGTGCTTGCTGAAGTCACAGCCGCCACCGCGAACCTCTCAAAATACGCCGCTCAGACGCCAGCCGGTAAAGACTACATCGTCGCCGACATCGCACTCGCCGAGTGGGGCCGCAAAGAAATTGCAGTCGCCGAACACGAAATGCCCGGTCTCATGGCTGTTCGCAAAAAGTACGGCAAAGAGCAGCCGCTGAAAGGAATCCGGATCACCGGGTCGTTGCACATGACGATTCAAACCGCCGTCCTCATCGAAACACTCGTCGATCTCGGCGCAAACGTGCGCTGGGCAAGTTGCAACATTTTTTCGACCCAAGACCACGCAGCATCGGCCATTGCAGCCACTGGAACCCCCGTGTTCGCGTGGAAGGGTGAGACGCTTGAGGAATATTGGGACCTCACGCTCCACGCCGTCACGTTCCCCGGCAAGCTCGGGCCTCAGCTTGTGGTCGATGATGGTGGAGATGTCACCCTCCTCATCCACAAAGGATACGAAATGGAGCAGGGCAGCAAGTGGGCCTACGAGCCGGAGACGAACCACGAGGTGTCGATTGTGAAAGCGCTGCTGCGTCGCACCGCTGAAGAGCGTCCGGGGTTCTGGACGAAAGTCGCCAAGGCATGGAAGGGCGTTTCGGAGGAAACCACCACCGGCGTGCACCGGCTCTATCAGCTCGCAGAACAAGGCTCCTTGCTCGTTCCCGCAATCAATGTGAATGACTCGGTCACAAAATCGAAATTCGACAACTTGTATGGATGTCGCGAGTCGCTTGCCGACGGACTGAAACGCGCGACCGACGTGATGATTGCCGGAAAAGTGGCGGTTGTCTGCGGATACGGCGATGTCGGCAAAGGCAGCGCGCATTCGCTCCGCGCCTACGGAGCCCGCGTGGTCGTCACAGAAGTGGACCCGATCAACGCGCTCCAAGCCGCGATGGAAGGGTTTGAAGTCAACACGATCGAAAGCACGCTCGGTGTCGGTGACATCTACGTGACCACGACCGGAAACAAAGACATCATCACGCTCAAGCACATCCTCGCGATGAAGGACCAAGCGATCGTTTGTAACATTGGGCACTTCGACAATGAAATCCAAGTCGAGGACCTCAAAAAACACAAAGGCATCCGTGTGGTGAATATCAAGCCGCAATACGATCGCTATTTTCTCCCCGGCGGGAAAAAGAGCATCTATCTGCTCGCCGATGGCCGCTTGGTGAACCTTGGCTGCGCGACAGGGCATCCAAGCTTTGTCATGTCCACGTCGTTCACTAACCAGGCGTTGGCTCAGATCGACTTGTGGCAGAACAAATCCAGCTACAAAAAGACCGTTTACCGTTTGCCCAAAGTCCTCGACGAGGAAGTGGCGCGCCTCCACCTCGACAAGATCGGCGTGAAACTCACGAAGCTGACCAAGGACCAAGCAGAGTATCTCGGTATCCCGGTCGAAGGGCCATACAAGCCGGAGCACTACCGCTACTAGGCGCGACGGTCATACCGCTCAACCTTATTCAAAACACCCGGCGGAGAAATCTCTTCCGGGTGTTTTTGTTTTTCGATTCGAATCCGAGCCAAAAGCGAACTTTCGACAACTCGATTGCTCCCCCATTCGTTACTATCCTACAATTTATCATGTCCCAATCCCCATCCGGTCACTCGAAGTCTCTCGGCCCAACGACGCGCGGCGTTCCCAAGCGGATTCGCACTCCGCGCAGTCAGGGTTCCATCAGCAAACCGGGTGTTGCTGCCACCGCCGCCGCATCGGTGGAGTTTTCTTTCTCGCTGAAACCCGACGAGGTTTTCAGACATCTGTGTCGATTCGTGATCGGCCAGAACGAGGCAAAAAAGGTGCTCAGCGTGGCACTTTGCGATCATTTCCAACATGTGCGGATGACGTTGGAGGGCGAACCGGCGCCGTATTACCAAAAGCAGAACGTGCTGCTTATCGGACCGACTGGTGTCGGTAAGACGCATCTCATCCGCTCGGCCGCGGAGTTGATCGGCGTTCCATTCGTGAAAGCCGACGCGACGAAGTTCAGCGAAACCGGCTACACTGGCGGCGATGTGGACGACTTGGTCCGCGACCTCGTCCGCCGGGCAGGCGGCGACGTGCGAAAGGCGGAACACGGGATCATTTACCTCGATGAAATCGACAAGCTTGCATCCCATCCCGAGTCCGGCGGTCGCGATGTCTCCGGGCGCGGCGTGCAAACGAATCTCCTCAAACTCATGGAAGACGGTGAGATCCCGCTGGTGTCTCCCAATGATGTCAATGGCCAGCTCCAAGCGGCCATGTCAGCCGCTCGCGGGCACTCCGCAGCCAGCCCCGAGGCCGTATCTACCAAGAATATCCTTTTCATAGCCAGCGGTGCATTCTCAGGATTGGATCGATTGGTCAAGGATCGCTTGAAGGCCGCGGCGGATGCGGGCGCCCGAGTCAAACCATTAACCGAAAGTGCTGCTATGTCGCAGGCGTCCACGGCGGATTTGATTCGATTCGGACTCGAGCCTGAGTTTATCGGGCGACTCCCGGTGCGTGTGGCCTGCCACGCGCTCGACACCGATGACCTGTTTGATGTGCTGCGGAAAAGCGAGAGCAGTTTGATTCACCAGTATGTCCGTGCCTTTGCGGCATATGGAATCCGGTTGAAATTTGCCGACGACGGACTGCGCGCGCTTGCAGCATTGGCACGCGATGAGCAAACCGGCGCTCGCGGCCTGATGACTGTTCTGGAACGCGTCTTCCGGGATTTCAAATACCGTCTGCCATCATCGAAAGTCAGACAGCTCACAATCAACGCGAGTGTGGTCAGCGACCCCGCTGCGGAGCTTCGGCGAGTGCTTTCCCTCGCGGCAAAGAAGAAAGCTTCGGGCGCCGGGGATCGCTCGAGCTCGTAGTGTCCTGCGACTGGGTTTATTTCCGTCGTAGCAACTATACGCTCGCCCGCGTGTCCGGTTCGCGGTCAGATAGGTGCGTTCTATGCGTATCGTCTTTGCTTCGTTGGGCTCCCTTGGGGACCTCCATCCGCTGCTGGCTGTGGCCCGTGGGGCGCAGGAGCGTGGACACGTCGCCGTCATTGCTGCGTCCGGGGTGTATCGCGACTACATCGGTGGACTGGGATTCGAATTTCGCCGGATCCGCCCTGATTTTCCGCATGATCCGAAGCTCTTGGATCATTTGTTCCATCCGCAGTTTGGGCCGGAGCGGTTGATGACGGAGCAGGTTTTTCCGATGGTGCGCGAGACCTACGCAGACCTCATGGATGCTACAAAGGATGCTGATTTTCTCGTCGTCGGCGAGTTATTGTATGTGGCACCGATGGTTGCCGAGCGGCAGGGGATTCGCTGGGCCAACGCGGTGCTTGCGCCCACGTCATTTCTCTCCGCGTGCGACCCGTGTGTGTTGGCGCCGACCCCGTGGTTGTATCCGCTGCGCAAGCTGGGCCCGTGGACCCATCAAATCATCTTTTGGTTCGGGCGCATCGTCACCAAACGTTGGAGCAAGCCGTTGCGGCAATTTCGGCAGGAACAGGGATTTGATCCCGGACCAAGTCCTGTCTTCGATGGCAAACACTCGCCATGGCTCGTTCTCGCATTGTTTCCGCAGGCGCTCGCGGCCCCACAGCCCGACTGGCCCGCCCCCACGATGCAGTCGGGCTTTCCATTTTTTCGGCAGGACGCAACGCTAGATCAATTGGCGAAGCTGGATGCATTTCTGGATGGAGGGCAACCTCCTGTCGTGTTCACGCTGGGGTCTTCGGTGGTACACTTTGCGCCGACGTTTTATGACATGGCCATCGATGCCATCGAACAACTCGGAATGCGGGCCGTGTTGCTAACGGGGTCCAACTTCACGAGTCGGTCGCTGCCGCCGTCGATCTTGCAATTCGATTACCTGCCGTTGGAAGCGATTCTGCCGCGAGCATCAGCTGTGGTCCACCAAGGCGGCATCGGAACCTGCGCCGAGTCCCTGCGCGCGGGCATTCCATCGGTCATCGTGCCATTCGGATTTGATCAACCGGATAACGCCGAGCGACTGCGCCGCTTGGGAGTGGCTGCAGTGATCCGTCGGGCCGATGTCTCGGTTGCCAGCATGGTCAGCGCACTGCAACGCGTCCTCGGTAGCGACACGCATACCATCCGCGCCCGCGAGCTGAAATCCGCCATCGATCCAAAGCCCGAGATGACCAAAACATTGGACGCCATCGAGCGGGTCGCGCTGGGATCGAGCGAAAATGTCTATGAGTGATGAGCCTGCAAATCCCGATCCCGACAATCCGCCCGAAGAAGCGCGGCTGCGTCCGGAGTCGCTCCTGCGAGCATCGAAGATATTCCGCTATCTCGCGCCTTATCGACTCCGGTTCATCGGAGCGATTGCTGCACTAATCGTATCCACTGCCGTTGGGCTTTCGTTTCCGTATTTGACCGGGCTGTTGTTGGACAGTTCGATGGCTGGTGCCTTCGGGTCTGCACGAGAACCTGCGTGGCACACCGACATTAACTCGATTGCGCTCGTTTTGATTGCTTCGCTCGCGCTCCAGGCGTTCTTTTCTTACTTCTCGACAGTTTGGTTTTACAGCTGCGGTGAGAGCGCGTTGGTGGATTTGAGACGCGACACGTTTGCGCGGCTGATTGGGATGTCGATGACGTTTTTTTCGGAACGACGGGTCGGTGAGTTAAGCAGCCGGATGACATCGGACCTCACACTGATCCAGGAAACTCTGACGATGACGGTCGCACAGTTTTTGCGGCAGAGCATCCTGATGACGGGTGGTGTCATTTTGGTGGCGTTCACTTCGTGGCGTCTGACGGTGCTCATGTTGTTGACGTTTCCGGTGCTCGTGTTGGTGGCAATCCTCTATGGAAAATTCATCCGCCGGTTTGCACGCGATGCGCAGGATAAAATGGCAGATGGTGTAACCGTTATCGAAGAGTCGCTGCAAGGGATCGCCAACGTCAAAGCATTCGGAAACGAACGCTTTGAAGTTCAAAGGTATTCGACGGCGCTGGACGCGTTTCTACAAGTGATCCTCAAAACGGCGCGCCTTCGCGCGTCGATGATTTCATTCATTATCTTCGGGATATTTGGATCAATCGTGTTGGTGTTCTGGTACGGTGCGCATTTGATGCAGGCTGGGTCTTTGACGTTTGGGGAGCTCACGCGCTTCATCTTATACACGACGTTTGTGGGTGGTTCGGTGGCTTCATTCGCAGATGTCTTCAGTCAGGTTCAGAAGTCCCTGGGTGCCACGACCCGGGTGAGGGAGCTCCTCGACGAGTCCCCGGAAATTGATGTTCGGAGCCCGGAGTCATCGGCCCCCGTTGCGCGGATGCGGGGTGAGATCGGATTCGATCAGGTTTGTTTTTCCTATCCTTCCCGGCCGGATATCCAAGTGCTCAATCAGCTGTCGCTCAATGTCGCATCCGGTGAAAAGATTGCTCTCGTCGGGGCGAGTGGATCTGGAAAGTCGACCATCGTTTCGCTCCTGCTGAAATTCTACGAGCCGGGTTCCGGTATGTTGAAAATGGACGGGCAAAACATTGCGACGATCCCGCCCGCTGAACTGCGCAAGCACCTTGCCATCGTGCCCCAAGAGGTCTTGCTTTTCGGTGGGTCGATTCGCGAAAATATCCGCTACGGGTGCCCGGGTGCCAGCGATGAGGAGGTGCTCGCTGCCAGCCAACAGGCGGCTTGCCACGAATTCGTATCCCGCTTTCCGGAGGGATACGAAACCCTTGTGGGCGAGCGTGGAGTCAAGCTGTCCGGCGGGCAGCGCCAGCGGATCGCCATCGCACGGGCGATGTTGAAAAATCCTTCGATTTTGATTCTGGATGAAGCGACGAGCGCGCTGGATTCGGAGAGCGAACGCTGGATTCAACAGGCACTCGATGCTTTGCTCGCAAGCCGAACGGCAATCATCATCGCTCACCGCCTGTCAACGATTCGCAAGGTGGATCGGATTTATGTCATCGAGGACGGGTCCGTTTTGGAGTCAGGGACGCATGACGAACTGATCGCGCGAGACGGCGGGCGGTATCGGCACCTTGCCGAAATGCAATTGTCCTGACGGCCGTCTCGCGTTCGCGGCTGCGATGTTAATACCGGACACTCACGGGTGTGCCGTGGGACGCATTTTCAAAGTAGATCCGCGCCATTTCTTCTGGAAGCCGGATGCAACCATGCGATGCAGGATAACCCGGCAGATATCCCGCATGCATCCCGACTCCACCCACGATGCGCATGAAATACGGCATCGGAGCCCCTCGGAATTCTGTGCCAGCAGGTTTGGCGTCGCGCCGGACTCCCACGTTTGCGACCGCCACGTTTCCCGCGTGGTCCACATAATCTCCGTAGAGGTTGGAGACGTGATGCCGATTTTTCTGAATGATCGAAAAGCTGCCGGCGGGCGTCAGATACCCCTCACGTCCGCTCGAGATCGGTGTCATTCCAACCACGGTGCCCGATTTTAGGAAATACGCTCGCTGCTCGGTCAGGTTGATAACGATGGACGGTGATCCTGTGGCACCGTCCCCGCGCCACCAATACTCGGGTTCAGGGGGCGGAACGTCTGCTTTCTGCCGACCCTGCCGCCGCGCCGCGCGCTCAGCTTCCTTCTTTTCCCTCGCGGCCTGCTTGGCCTTCATCTTCGGATCCTCAACAATCTCGCCAGTCCGGGGATCCACCGTGACGATCCGGCCGTCACCCCCGAGCATCTGCATGTAGGAATGCGAGTCGCGGAAGCTTTCGCGTTGGGCACACGCGGCCAACATCAGGCAGAGCACCGCAAAAAAGAAACTGGTAGTGCGAATCAGCATGGAGATTTCCCGAAACTTTCAACAAGAGCGAAATGGTCTGTCCACATCAAAAACACACGATCCCTCCAGAATCGCCTAAATTTCTGCGAATGTTTCCTAACCGTATCGTCAACAATCTGCACTCCACTACCGCCCGACGTTTTTGGGCGTGTGGAGTCGTGTCGTGTGAAAGACGCCGACCATGTTGATTAGCGAGGATGTCGTCCACGCAATCGAAAACATCCCGGAAAGCGCTATCATCACGGTGATTGTGTCCCACGAATTTGGCAGCAAGTCGTTTCCGTAACCCAGCGTGGTGTAAGTGCTGCCACTAAAAAATGCGGCTTCGTGAAAACTGGGAACCAGGCCTGCGAGCACAAGCGCGAGCGCCCAGATCGAGATTTCTACGAGGTGCGAGCAAACCAGGACGATGATGGTCGAATAGAGGGATAGCCGGAAAAGCATGCGCTTATTCCGCTCGAATAGCGGGACGGTATAGCGGTTGTGCATTACGACCGCGAGTTCGACGTAAATCGCATGGTTGATCAAGACCAAGAGAAACACGGCAAGCCCGAGGACAATAGGCGATGATTGGGATGCCAAAAATGAAGACTCTTGCTCAAGGGGAGCGATCGTGTTGTGCAAGGGGATATCATCCATTCGCAAGGATTATTGAGAGAATGCCGAGGCATGCAAGTGCGATTGGGGTGAGGGGATTCCAATCAAAGTTGATCGACACGCATGCTCCCCTCCGATGCCGGAGCCAACTCGCGGGCGTACGCCTAGATTCCCTGGATCAAGCTAGGTGCTTTTTGAGGTGATTGGCGAGAGTGGTTCCGAGGGCGGTTATCTTTGCCTTTTGTTTCGTATCTTGGATGTCTCCTGTCGCGTCGATCACGGTGTGTGCGGATGGGATGGAAACCTGGTCGTGGAGCACGTTGATGGCGATGTTTCCGAGGATGTCGCGGAGATGAACGAGGCCTCGTATCCCACCGAGCCCGCCGGGGGATGTGGAGCAGATGACGGCGGTTTTGCCCGCTAGTGCTGCCAAGGGTGATTCATCGGGTTCGGTGGCGCGCGAAACCCAGTCGATGGCATTTTTCAGGGCTGCCGAGACCGAGCTATTGTATTCGGGAGAGGCGATGATCAATCCGTCAGCTTCCAGAAAGAGCTGCTTGAGCTTTTTCGCATCGGCAGGCATCCCGTTGGCGGCTTCATCATCTTCGTTGAAGACGGGCAAATCAAAGTCGCGAAGTGCGATAACCGTAACGTCGGCACCTGCATCACTGGCGCCGCGAGCGGCGATAGCAGCTAGTTTTTGGTTGAACGAATCGCGGCGGAGGCTTCCACCGAAGGCGAGGATGTGAGGCTTTTTTGACATTATATTGGATTGGTTTTGGATAGCTGGGGCTACGTTCGTTCAAGCAAGATCGAAGAGCAACGCCTCGGCGTCGTCGAGCGCGGAAAGTATGATGGTGCCGGAGTCGTCGGTGTGGACGGCATCTCCTGCGTCCAGCGGGATTTGATTTGCGGTGACGCTGCCGCGAATCAACTGCAACCAGACACCACGGCCCGGTTCGATAGTGTGTGCATCCACAGCGCCCGCAGGCAGTTTGATGCGATAGACACGTGCGTCCTGATTGATCGTCGCTGAGCGATCCCGGCCATCGGGCGAAATCACGAGGGTTTTGAATTCCGAGTGGTCGTTGGTGTCGGGATGCCATTCGGTGTAGGACGGCTGGAGTCCGCGCGTATGCGGCTGGATCCAAATTTGCAAGAAGTGGAGGGGCTCTGTGGCGGATGGGTTGAACTCGCTATGTTGCACGCCGGTGCCGGCACTCATGAGCTGAATTTGCCCTGGCAGTAGTCTGCGGCCGTTGCCCAAGCTGTCCTTGTGTTCCAGAGTTCCATCGAGCACGTAGCTGAAAATCTCTATGTCTCGGTGTGGGTGGGTCGGAAATCCTCCTCCGGGAGCGACGACGTCCTGATTGATCACACGTAACGAACGAAATCCCATCGCATCGCGGTCGTAGTAATCTCCGAAGCTGAACGTGTGACGGCTTTTCAGCCAACCGTGGTCGGCCCCGCCCCGATCCGTGGATTTTTTGCTCGTTAGGTTCATCAGGAAACGCGCTTGGGTGTTACGAGCACAGCAAGTCTTCAAGTTCATCGACGCGGGCGCTGAACAATGCCAGCGCGGCGTCCACGGGAGCGGGGCTTCGCATGTCCACACCGGCGTCGGCCAGGGTGTCGATGGGGAATTTGCTGCCGCCACTCTTCAGGAATGCCAGATACCGGGATGCGTCGCCGGTTTTTAAGACCTGCTCTGATAGTGCGACGGCGGCGCTGATCCCGGTGGCGTATTTGTAAACGTAAAACGCGCTGTAGAAGTGCGGGATTCGCAGGCACTCGATCTGGAGCTCGGGATCGAGGGAAAAATCCGGGCCGAAGTATCGGTCCAGCAGAGTTTGATAGGTCGACTTGATGGTATCCAGCGTGAGTGCGGCGCCGGACTCTTCGATCTCGTGCGTGAGTTTTTCAAATTCCGCGAACATCGTTTGCCGGAAGAGCGTGCCTCGGAGGTCGTCGATCTGTCGGCTAATCAAATACGCCTTCATTCGCGGATCGGTGGTTTCTTCGAGCAAATGCTTGGTGAGAAGCATCTCGTTGAATGTCGAAGCCACCTCGGCGAGGAAGATCGGATAGTGATAATCCTGATAGTTCTGGTTGCGTGTGGAATACCACGTGTGCATCGAGTGACCAGCCTCATGGGCCAGCGTGTAAACATCGGAAAACACATCCGCTTTGTAATTCATCATGATGTATGGCGGACTCTGGAAAGTGCCATACGAGAAGGCTCCCGAGCGTTTGCCCTTGTTTTCGTAGCGGTCGCACCATCTGCCTTCGCCGAGTCCGTGGGCGAGCGTGGTGACGTATTCCTCGCCGAGCGGTTGGACGGCTGCGATCACCCGGTCCACGGCACCATCCCACGGGATGTGCGTTTCAATTTCTGCGACCAGCGGAACGTAGGTGTCATAGTGGTGGATTTCACTGAGGCCGAGAATCCGCTTCCGCAGGTCGTAGTATTTGTGGAGGGCGGGGAGGTTTTTGTGAACCGAGGCGATCAGGCTGTCGTAAACCGAAACCGGCACGTCATCACGGAACAAAGCGGATTCGCGGGCTGATGGAAAACTCCGGGCTCGGGCGTAAAAAACATCGCCGCGCACTGAACTCGCCAGTGATGCGGCGAGCGTGAACTGGTGGTCTTGGAACTCGGCGTAGAACTGATGGAATGCGTTTTTCCGAACTGCGGGGTCTTTTTGCACCAGCATCGATGAAAACGAGCTCTGCGTCAGGTCGATCTCGCGGCCCTTGCTGTCGATGATTGTGCCGAATTTCATGTCGACATTCGTCAACTGCGAAAATGTTTCTTGGTGTCCGCCGATGACCGCCGACCCGAGTGCGAGCAGGCGCTCCTCTCCGGCACTCAGCGTGTATGGTTTCATGCGGCGCAGTTTCCGCAGCGCGGTTTGCCAAGCGGAGAGTGCCGGGTTGGTCAGATAGCTTTCGAATACATCATCCGGGATCGCTTGGATCTCGGGGCTCACAAATGAAAACGCCTCGCCGACGTGAGTCATCAATGCCTGAAACCGTGCCTCCCGCGATAATGCATCCGCGTTGGCGCTGTCCTCGGTGGTCCGCAATGCCACATATTGGTTCAACCCCTCGACTTGCAGATCGATCGATTTTTCAAACTCCAGCACGGCAAGCAGCGTGTCCGCGGATTCCGCTACTTTATCTTTGAAGTCGGTGATCGCCCGGAAGCCGAATTCCAGCGCGGTGAACGCGGCTTCCCATGCGTCATCATTTGCGAAGAGTGGAGTGAGGTCCCATGTGTCTGCTTCGAGGACCTCCGAGCGTAGAGGCGTGCGTTTGATTTCGGAGGGGCCGGATTCAGTGGATGCGAAAAATGGTTGCCGGTGCGGGTGCATCGGCAAAACATAACCGGTCCATCGAGGTCCTCCAGCGGAATTTCACCGAATGCGATCCGATGGAGTCCTCGTGATCAGCCGCCTTGCGCTGCTGCGGTCAGAATGCCGGCGGCCTTATCGAGCGTCTCCTGCCATTCGCTTTGAGGTATTGAATCCGCCACGATCCCTGCTCCCACGTGAAAGGATGCCGCCGAGTCTTTGATTACCACCGTTCGAATGGCGATGTTCAATCGGGTCTCGCCGTTGAACCCAAAGTATCCGATCGATCCCGTATAAATGCCTCGCGGCCCGGCCTCGAGTTCATTGATGATTTCGCACGCCCGCTTTTTTGGGGCACCGGAAATCGACCCGCCCGGCGAGCACGTTTGTGCGGCGTCGGCATGCGTGACATTCGGATGCAGCGTGCCCTCGATGGTCGAAACCAAATGGAACACCTGCTCGAATGTCTCCAATCGCAGCAAATCAGTCACCCGCACGGAGCCGTATTCGCAGACACGTCCGAGGTCGTTGCGCTCGAGATCCGTGATCATGACAAGCTCAGCGATTTCTTTTGGCGATGTCACCAGTTCGCAAGACGAGCGTTCATCAGCCTCCGGATTCCCACCCCTCGGCCGCGTCCCCTTGATCGGCCGTGTGGAAATCCGCCGACCACTCAGATTCAGAAAACACTCCGGCGAGGCACTCAAAACGTGCGTGTCTGCAAGCGATAAGAACGCGGCGTAGGGGGCAGGGGAGCAATTCCGAAGATGCTCATAAAATGCCCACGCGTGTCCGGACCATGGCGAGCGAAACTCATGCGCGAGACACACCTGATAGATGTCACCCGCCGAGATATAATCTTGCGCGCGACACACCATTTTTTCGAAGTCCGCCTGCGTTGTGACCGATTGAAAGTGAAGACGTTCGAAACTGTCTGTTGGCGGGCTGGAAACTCGCGGCGGAAGCTGCGGATCGCCAAATGCCAGCCATTGCTGATCCCGATGCGAATAAATCAGCAGATCCTCGTAGAAACCATAGCAGAAATCCCCCTCGTATCCGGTCCATCCAATCGCCGCCCCCATTGGCAGACCAGTGTCCGGCGATGTCCTCCAACGCCGCTCCAACTCTGATGAAAACACCACCCAATCCGAAGCAGTCCCGGAGATGATTTCATCTGGATTCGTGGCTAAAATCGACACCGCACCAGCGGTCTCCGTCGCAGAATCCAGAAACACGAACCCACTCTGACCCGCAAAGCAGGCTCCAACTTCGGCAGGAGTAAACTCGATGTCGAGTGGTCGAAATGATTGGTTGTGCTTGGTCTTGATCACGGCGGCTTGCAAACTGAAATTAAACCTGTTTGCTTTTGAAGCGAACGAAAATTATTCGTCGCTCTGGCTCCAACGTTTTTCCATCATGATCAGACCCTACCTAAGAATTTCGATCTTCGCTGCGCTCGCTTCTGCGGGATCGTTGCTCGCGCAGGAATTCACCCCGGAAGCCAAGCCCTCGCCATCACCATCCGCCTCGCCTACTGCAACCGCGACCCCGGAAGCGAAATCGGAGAACCGCGAGGCTGTGGATGCTGAGATGGCAGCGGAAGATAAGCCGATCAAAGACACAGGCGAGCCCAAGCCAAACGCCTTGGCAAATGAAGTGGAGGCAGAGATTTCAAATGCGGATGCCTCTGCGCCCTTGGATCGTGAAGGTGCTGCGATCGAGGAGGGAATGAGTGCCGCTGACGATGTCGAAGGGCCGGTCGAAAGTGTGACTGAGACCGCAGACCCACTGCCTGAGCCAGTTCCAGGCGATTTGGGGTTGGGCTCTGAGGCGATGGACTTTTTGCCGACCGGGGAGGTTTCCCCGGACGAGATTCCGGACCCGAATTCGTTGTTTCCCGACGATTTTGTGCCGGGCGACATGCCGCCTCCGGCGCCCGCAGTGGCCGAAAATGAATTCGAGCGAGACCGCAAACTTCGGGTTCGATTCCAGGAGGTCAAATCGGTTGCCCTCAAGGACGAAGCAATTCGCGAAATGAAGGAACGTGCGAACCGCGCCAAGACCGATGAGGACAAGCGCGCGGCACTCCGTGAGCATTACAAAATGCTGTTTGCCAAAATCGTATCCATCGATGCAGAACTGGCCGAGCGGTGCGCCCTCATGGAAACCGCATACCTCCGACGACTCGCGCAATTCCGTGTGGAACCAACGATCCCGCTGAATCCACCGCCAACCCCGGAGCCGCTTAACTAGCTCCACCTTCAACTCGCTCAGATCTAAAAAAAATCCTCCACCGCGACGACGGTGGAGGATTTTTGAGTTTTCGACTTCGGCCGACCGGTCCCGACTACGCCAACTTCGGCACGTCGAGCCAGCGGCGTTGTTCCCAGCTTTCGATCCCGAGTTCTGCGAGTTGGACACCCTTTGCGCCAGCGAGCAGGGTCCATGGGAATGGCTCGTCGAGCACGACGTGGCGCAGGAAGAGCTCCAATTGAACCTTGAATGCGTTATCGTAGGATTCCTGTTCGGGCACCTTGGACCATCCGCCCATGAAATCAATCGGCTGCGCAATATCCGGATTCCACACCGGCTTGGGTGTGTTGCCGTAATGCTGAATGTAACACTCGCGGAGACCGGCGACGGCTGACCCGTGCGTGCCGTCCACTTGCAATGTCAAAAGATCATCGCGCCGGACCCGAACGGTCCAACTGGAGTTGAAATGCGCAATCACGCCGCCTTCGAGTTCGAAGGTCGCATACGCGGAGTCGTCCGCGGTGCATTGGTATCGCTTGCCTTGTTCATCGACCCGCTCCGGGATGTGCGTGGCTCCGAGGCAGGAGACCGCCTGAACTTCGCCAAATAGGTTGTCGAGCACGTAGCGCCAGTGGCAAAGCATGTCCACGATGATGCCCCCGTCGTCTTCCTTCCGATAGTTCCAGCTTGGACGCTGCGCCGGGACACTGTCGCCTTCGAAGACCCAGTATCCGAACTCTCCGCGCACGCTCAGGATTTTGCCGAAGAACCCCTGCTCTTGGAGCCGCTTGATTTTCAGCATTCCTGGTAGCCAGAGTTTGTCTTGAACAACGCCGTTTTTGACGCCGGCTTTCTGGGCGATGGCAAAGAGTTCCAATGCGCTTTCCGTGCTCACAGCAACCGGCTTTTCGCAATAGACATGCTTTCCAGCAGCGATTGCCTTCTTCACTGCATCGGCGCGACGCCCGGTCGTTTGGGCATCGAAATAAATCTGACACGTGGGATCCGCAAGTGCGGCATTCTCGTCAGTGGTCCAGCGCACGCCTTCATCGATCGCGGCGAGCTGCTTGAGTTTGGCCTCACTGCGACCCACTAGCAATGGCATCGGCATGATGACCTCGTCCGGACTGATTTTGACACCGCCTTGTTTGCGGATTGCGAGGATCGACCGGATGAAGTGCTGATTCGTTCCCATGCGTCCGGTGACGCCGTTCATGATGATTCCGATTTCGTGTGTTTTCATAGGTTTGTGTGGGGTGAGGGGTAGGCGAGGTTTAGGTTATTGCTTTGGTTTTTCTGTGCATTGCGGATACGCCCCGTCAGGAAGTGGCGGCGCGTCCACTCTGGCTTTGGGGAGTGTGCCATCGAGCTCCTGACGCCAGTGGGCAACATCTCCTGCGGGTCCGTAGCAGTAGATCATTTTGAGTGGAGTGGTGCCCGTGTTGGAGAGCTGATGGAATACTCCGGACGGGATATACACCATTTGCCCGGTCGTCAGCGGTTGGCGTTCTTCGCCAAGGCACATTTCGCCGTGTCCCTCGACGACGAAGTAAACTTCTTCCTGCTCTTGGTTATGCCATGGAACTTGCCCACCATCCGGATCGAGCGTGACGAACCCCATTGCGAAGTTCGTTGGTTGAATCGGTGCGAGCCCGCCAGCGAGGTTTTGCGTGCGGCGTCGGGCGGGGTATCTACGCCCCTCCATTTTGCTGAGGTCGGTGATGATCATAAACAGGCGAAGAACGAATAGGAGGGTTGATTTTCGATTTGGCGTTTGAGGTAAAGCGCGAGTTCCATCGCGTGGTAGTCACCCCACATGCTGGATTCGCCGCACGGCACTTGTTGTCCATCCGGGATGTAGTCCCAGCCGTTCGGGCGGTGATACACCGAATGCAGAATCAGGCCTTGATGCGATGGATCGACCGACAGATATGGCTCTGCGAAAAGTGTCCTCGCGACGGTGAGTCCGGCTTGCGTGTATTTGGTTGCTTCAGCGGATTGACCCCGCTTGGCGAGACACGCGCCCAGTCGCAGCAGCCCCTGCGCGGAAATCGCCGCCGCCGAGCTGTCAACCGGCTCATGCGCATTGTAGGGCTCTGCCGGGCGGTCAAGGTAGTCGCCCAGATGCACCAACCCCGGCGCTCCCGTGTCCCAATACGGGATTCCATCCGTCGGAGTATACTCGAGGTAAAAGTCAGCCACCGCCGTCGAGACTTCGAGGAATCGATCAATCACCGCAGCTTTCCCACCCATACCCGCGAACTCGCTCTCAGGCAGCGTTTCGAGGAATTCGATTTCCTCCGGATAGCCGCATAAAATCCACGACAATCCCCGGGTCCACGTGCTGAATGGCGTGTATCCCTGCTGCGTGCTTGGGCAGCGATATGCGCCGTCATTCAGATTAAAAATCGACTCATGGACGACACGACCCCGGAGGTCGTAAATATCCCGGCCATTTCCGAAATAGACATTAAACCGGGCCGTCGCCTCCGCGTGCTCGACGAGGCGTTTCAATAAACAAATCGGTCGATCCATCTCACCCATCAATCGGTGTCCAAGTTGATGGCTCAGCGCCAGCGCCCGCATGGAGCGAATGGTATCCGAGAAGAGCGAGTGCGGGCCGTTGAATGAATACACGTAGCCAAGATCCGGGCCCAACTGCGTCCATCGTGACGCCTGCACGGCACCAGTCACTTTCAGCGCGAGCTCGTAGAAGTGCGTTTCCCACGCGTTCGCGGTCAACACGCCTTGTTTTTGCAGGCGCAGCAGGTTGCCGTAGGTGCTGACGTTGTTGAACCCATGATCATGCACGCCGATGTGCGTCAGGTGAGGGGCCATGCTCTTGAGCGTGTGCTCGCGTCCAATCGCCAGGAATTCCTCATCCCGCGTCGCGTCGAATTCCAAAATGGCACAGCCGAATTGAAACCCCTGCGTCCACTCGGTCCATCCGCGTGATGTGTATTTCCCGGCTACCGTGAACACGGGGGTTCCATTGGACGGATTCCATTCGCGGTTCAAATTCCGGATCTTCCCGGCGGATAGTTCGAAAAAGCGATCCAGCGCGGGGGCCAGATCGGATGCTGATAAGTTTGGGTCTGAGAGAATCATAGTTGGGAGAGTGTTGTGGTGGTGGGCGCGATCAATTAGAGGCACCTGAGGTGAAACCCGCCGTCGATGTTGATGACGTCGCCGGTGGAAAACGGGAAGTGTCCGGCAAGGATGGATTGCACTGCCAATCCGAGGTCCGATGGCCGGCCCCATCGCATCTGCGGCACAATGCCGGTCGCCATGAGTGCGTCGTATTTGTCTTTCACGCCGGCGGTCATGTCGGTCGCCATGATTCCGGGTCGCAGCTCCAGCACCTGCACACCGTCCGCCGCAAGGCGCGTCGCCCATAGCTGAGTCATCATGCCAAGCCCCGCTTTTGAAATGCAGTATTCGCCACGATTCACGGATGCGGTGTTCGCCGAGAGTGACGAAACGAAGAGCAGCTTATATCCGCCGCTCAACCGGCAATCGCCGGGATTGGCCAGCCAATGGTTCGCTGCCAACTGCGAGAGGAAATACGGGCCTTTGAGGTTCACGCCGATCACTTCATCAAAAATTTCCTCGGTGGCCTCCGTGATGTCTGCTCTAACGCGAGGCGCAATCCCGGCATTGTTGACCAGCGCGTCAAGTCCGCCGAGGGCCGCTAACGCTTCGCCGAACAAGCGAACTCTGTCCTCACCGACTCCGATGTTGCCGCCGACCACCGGAAAAATTTGCTCAGGCGACGAGGCCAGCGCGGCGCAGGCGGCTGCGCATTCATTCGCTGCGTTTTGATTGTTGGCGTAGTGGATCGCCACGCTGTAGCCGGACGCTGCGAGAGATTCCGCGACACCGCGGCCCAATCCACGACTCGAACCGGTCACCAATACACGGGGAGGTAATGACATATTCGCCAACCTACCCGAATCGACGATTTAGGGTTATGACACAACTCGTGCAAAGTAGCACAAAAACGACTTTATCTTTGTCCGCATCTGAGGCACCTTCGAATCGCCGTGAAAAACTACCGTCCGCTGCTATTGCAAGAGCTGGCCATTCGGCTGCCCGGTTGTTTTTGTCGGCGGCTGCGCTTGAACCGGCACTTGCCCGACGTGGATAGCCTATCGAACCACTCGCATCCGTATTCGCAAATCATCGTCTATGTGCGGGGTGGCGGAACGGTGAAGATCGAGAGTTCCCCGCAACCCGTAGCGCCGGGAAGTGTGGTCTTTTTGCCGCCGCGCACGACGCATGCATTTGATGAAACCGGTGGCCGTCGACCGCTTTGTTTGGTGTTGGATCTCGATTGGCGCGGCGCAACCAAGCTGGGCGCACGGCACGCGCGGCTTCCAGCCTCACAAGTTTCAGTGATTCGGTCGATGCTATCCGAGCTCATCGCTCTCGGTGATCCCAATGACTCGACCAACCGCCTCGCCGTCTCCGCCGCCGTGCTCCGCATTCTGGATGTCGTCTTCCGGGGAATCCATGCACTTCCGACGCCAAATCGCCGCACGTCCGCGATGATCACCCGCGTCGATCGTGAGCTCCGGAAATCCGAGCCGGATATCGCAATTCGGACTCTCGCCGGCAAGTTGGGCTATCAGGCGGATTACCTCAATCGGTCGTTCAAGCGCGAGACCGGGCTTTCGTTGCGCGAATACCGCGATGCGCTCCGGATCGAGGAGGCAAAACGTTTGCTGACTACCGGGAAGCGAGTCACCGATGTCGCCGAATCGGTTGGATTCGCGGATTTGAATTATTTTTCCCGTTGGTTCAAGAAGTGGGCCGGTGTGTCTCCCGGACGCTTCGGGCAAGGGGAGCGCTAGTTGGATCAGCGTCGGAGAATGAGGCTCCTGTCACTTGGAGAAATCTCAATCCACTGACCCGGTTCAAGGCTTTCCGGCAGATGATATCCGCCGATTGCCACGCGAATGAGGCGCAGCGTGGGCAGAGCCACGGCGGCAGTCATGCGGCGCACTTGACGATTGCGGCCCTCACGGAGTTCGATTTCCAGCCACGAGGTTGGGATGTTTTTTCGATCGCGGATCGGTGAATCGCGGGGTGGGATGTCTGGCGAGATCGTGCGTGCTCGCGCAGGGAGAGTTTTTTTGCCTTGGATGACCACACCGGATTCCAACGTGCGCAGTCGGTGATCTTCCGCGAGCCCTTCGACTTGGACCCGGTAGCGACGCCAGTGGGCGTGTTTGGGATCGAGCAGCCGGGTGTTCAGGCCGGGTTCGTCGCTCAACAGCAATAACCCTTCCGAATCTGCATCCAATCGACCAATCGGATACACTCGCTCCGGAAAACCAAAAAGTGCAAGCGTGCGCTGCCCGGCCACCTCTTCGGTGAATTGGCTCAGCACGCCGTAGGGTTTGTTAAATGCCAGGAGCATGAATGATTCGCCATAGGTTACTGGTCGGTGTTACGATTGCCAATATGCTTCCAACACCCGAGGAGATGCAAGAGATCGAGTCCGCCGCGTTCGCGTGGGGATGTGATGCGGAGACGCTGATGGAGCAAGCCGGGCTTGGAATGACGCGGGTCATCAGAAGTTTTTTTCCCGAACCGCAATCGCTGACCGTGGTTTGCGGCAAGGGCCATAATGCCGGTGATGTCCTCGTTGTCGCACGGCATCTTGTGATGGCGGGCTGGTCGGTCGAATTAGACTTGGCATTTCCCGAGGCGGAACTGGCTCCCCTGACTGCTAAAATGCTGACCGAACTGCGTGCGGTGATTGCCACGCATTCGACGGTATTCACCACGTTTCGGCGGCGGGTGGTGTTGGATGGATTGCTTGGGATTGGCAGTTGCGGCGCGCCCCGTGAGCCGGTTCGCGGGGCGATCAGGCGAATCCGAGACCTCCGGGAGGATCAGCACGCATTTGTGTTTTCGGCAGATGTCCCGAGTGGTCTGGATGCCCGGTCTGGAGTGCCTTCAGAAACGTGCGTTGAGGCGGATTGCACGCTCACGGTTGCCTATCCCAAAGTCGGGTTGCTTGCGGATGTGGCGACGAACTTCGTAGGACGCCTCGCGGTGGTGCCTGTGCCAGACCTGGCGAGTGACGCCGCTGCCGACCGAGCAATCGTCCTCACGCCGGGTGTGCTGCGTCGATGCTTGCCCCCGAGGTCATTCGACTCCCACAAAGGAACATGGGGGCGGGTGGGAGTGATTGCCGGGTCGAGTCGCTATCCGGGCGCGGCGCGCTTGTGCGGTGCGGCAGCGGTGGCTGGCGGCGCCGGATTGGTGACATTGTATGTGCTGCCGGGGGACGCAGCACTTTTTTCGGTCGCGTGCATCCCGGAGGTGATGGTCAAAACCGTGGATTCCTACGAGGCCGCTTTGCAGGATTCGCTGGACGTGTTAGCCATCGGCCCGGGCTTGGGTGACAAGAATGACGACGTGATTCGAAACATCATCCATGACGCGCCGATGCCTTGCGTGGTGGATTCGGATGCGCTGAACGCCCTCTCGAAAGAAGCTTGGAACCAGCGGGGATTTGGTGCCCCGAGGTTGTTCACGCCGCATCCCGTCGAGATGAACCGCCTGGTCCCGGGCACACTCGGTCAAAACCGCCGCTCGGTTGCAGAGGCGTTCGCAGCCGCAAATCCAAACGTCACGCTTTTGCTCAAAGGCGCGCGCACTATCCTCGCGAGTCACGGTGAACCCGTGCGATACAACACAACCGGAAACCCCGGCATGGGCACTGGCGGCATGGGTGATGTCCTCACCGGCGTGTCTGCGGCCTTGATGGCTCGGGGGCTTTCGCCGATTGACGCGGGCTCCGTGGCTGCATGGACGTGCGGGCGTGCAGCGGAGGAGTTTGTTTTCCGGAGCGGCGGATCTTCTGAATCACTCACGGCATCCGCAGTGGTCCAACATCTGGGTGCAGCATTTCAAGCCATCGGCGCAGAGGATTAGCATCGAAGTTTTTCAAGACTTTATCCGTCAAATCTAAACGCTGAGACGTATCACTAGCATGCAACCAAAAAAGGCCCACACCGGCGCGCTCGTTGCGGATGCTTTGTCGATGCCCGTGCATTGGTATTATGACACCGATGCATTGCGGCGCGACTACGGCAGGGTAACGGATTTCGTGGCTCCAAAAAACCCGCATGCCGGAAGCATCCTCTGGCGATCAAAATACGAACCGGTCAACGCCGAGGCGGATATCCTGCACGACCAAGCGCAGTATTGGGGGAAGACCGGGGTGCATTACCATCAGCACCTCCGCGCCGGCGAAAACACGCTGAACTTCCAATTGGCGGAACGGCTTGCGGCAATCATGGAGGAAAATCGCGGATATGACCGTGCCGCGTGGGTTTCTGAGTATGTTCGCTTCATGCGCACGCCTGGCACCCATCGCGACACCTATATCGAGGAGTATCACCGCGCATTTTTTAACAACCGGGCCAAGGGATTGAAAGTGGACCGCTGCGGAATCGAAGACATCCACATCGGCGGATTAGCCCATGTGCCGACGTTGTTTGCTTTCGCGGGCGCGACCGATCTTGCCGGGCTGCGGAAAATCGTGCGGGAGCATGTCAGTTTGACGCACCAGTCCGCAGGGGTTCTCGCTGCCGCCGATTGTTTAGTCCGGATGCTCGTCGCGATTTCAAGCGGCGTGACGGTGCGGGATGCCGTGCTCTCCGAATCCAACAGCCTCGTGTCGGGGCGTCAGTTTGAGAGTTGGTTGCGTGACCCCGACGAGGTGGTCGTAGGACGCCGATTAAGCCCCGCCTGCTACATCGACGACGCATTCCCTGCGGCATTGTATCTGGCTTGGAAATACGCCGATGACTTTTCCGGCGGCATCATTGCGAATGCGAACGTCGGTGGAGACAACTGCCATCGTGGGGCCGTTGTCGGGTCGATCTTGGGACTTGCGAACGGGATTCCCGCTGTGTTTGAGCGCAGGGAAATTGCCGTCGCGTAAAGTGCGATCGACTTCCGGCTAGAACGGGAGCCCTGGGATATTCATTCCCTTGGTGAGCTTGCCCATTTCGTCGCCGGCCATTTGCTTGGCATCTTCGATTGCTTGGCGCACGCCCGCCAATACAAGGTCTTCGAGCATTTCGACATCCTCGGGATCCACGACGGCACGGTCGATCTTGATGGATAGGACCTCGCCTGCGCCGTTGGCGACGACGGTGACCTTGCCGCCACCGACCGTGCTTTCGACCGTTTTATCAGCGAGTTCTGCTTGGGCCTCAGCGAGCTTTTCTTGCATCTGCTGGGCTTGCTTTAACATTTTTTGGATATTCATACTTTGGCTTCTTCTAGTTTGGCTTTGAAAACTTCCAGCGCTTTTCGGATTTTCGGGTCGTTCTGGAATTCATCCTGGGTGGTGTTTGGCTCAGCGGTGGGCGGGGTTGCGGGTTGCGTTTCCTTTTCGCCCGGTGACGACTCTGCTGCGGGCGGCCGTGGAGTGGAGTCGGGGAGTTCGACGCCGGAGAATTCCGGTGCAAACGTGACTTTTTTCGCCAGCTTTTGAATAAGCATTTCCTCGACCTGCTTTTTCAAATCATGCCAGAAAAAGTCCTGCGTATTCTCGGCAAGCGACGGAGGAAACTCGACGCGGAATTCTTTCCCATTCTCGGCGATAAAGCGGCCGTGCTGCAACCACCCAAACCGGATGAACGATTCGGTGGAAAGGGTCTCAGCCGTTTCCCTCCAGACTGCATCCGGGCTGTTTGGCTGTTCCGGTTGGACGCCGGCCGGCTCCGGATGTTCCTCTTGGATCGAACTCGCCACCGGCGGTGATACGATGGTTTCCAGTGGGGTGCTTGCCGGTGCGGGGGTGGCATCGGACGGTGCCTTTTGATTCGCAGTCACCGTTGGCAACGGAACGACCTTAACCGGTGCGGCGGGTGCCGGATGCGCTTCTTTGGGATGTTCCGCGATCACACGCGCTGGAGCACGATGCGCCACATCGCGGCCTTCCCCGATGGCTGCTAGGGTGTCGATGACATCCGACAAGCTGGTCTGATCCAGCAAATGCACGGCTTTGATCACCGCCACGTCAAAATACAGACGTTTGTCCGCTGCCCAGCGTAGTCGGCTTTCCGCCTCGGCAAAGTGGTCCAGCAGCACCAGCAATTTTTCAAGCGGCGGGACATCGGTGTGCGCCGCAGTCGGGGTCGTTTGCAAAACGAGCAAATCTCTGATGTATCCGATGACATCATTCATCAGGCGCGACAGATCTTTGCCTGCGTCGGATTGCTGTTCGATGACATCCAGCGCGGTGGCTGCGTCCATTCGGAACAACGCACCGCAGAGCGACTCCACAGTTTCTTTCGATGTGAACCCGAACACCGTCAGCACATCGTCCGCTACGATCCGGTCGCCACAAAATGCGACGAGTTGGTCCAGCATCGACTCCGCATCCCGCAGCCCACCATCAGCCCCCTTTGCCACCGAGCGTGCGGCTTCATCCTCGAGCGTGATATGCTCATTCGCAGCAATCGCCTGGAGATGCGCGGCGATCAATGGAGCTGGAATCCTCCGCAAATCAAACCGCTGGCAGCGGCTGGTGATCGTTGCCGGAACTTTTTGCGCCTCCGTGGTGGCGAAGATAAACTTCACGTGCGCCGGGGGCTCCTCAAGCGTTTTCAAGAGCGCGTTGAATGCGGCCGTGCTGAGCATGTGGACCTCATCGACGAGGTAAATCTTGTATGGTCCGCGCGCGGGCGCGAATGCCGCATTTTCGCGTAATTCCCGGATATGATCGACCGAGTTATTGCTCGCGCCGTCGATTTCGAGCACATCGAGACTGTTGCCCTCGGCGATTTCTTTGCAGGCATCACAGACCCCGCAAGGCGAAATCGTGGGGCCTTTGGCACAGTTCAGGGCTTTTGCGAGGATTCGGGCGGTCGAAGTCTTTCCAATTCCGCGAGGACCGACGAAGAGATATGCCTGCGCAAGCCGGTTATTGGCGATCGCATTTTGCAGGGTCCGGGTGATGTGGTCTTGACCCACCACCTGCTCAAATGTCTGGGGACGATACTTGCGGGCAAAAACACGGTAACTCACGGCGGTGATGGTTCCACAAACCGGGAAATTTGTCTAACGGCGTTTCCGAATTTCCGGATTTGACACTTTCCCGCAATCCGCAGTAGATTTACCCTCTTCAAAATGGTGGCCGTAGCTCAATGGTAGAGCTCCAGTTTGTGGTACTGGCAGTTGCGGGTTCGAGTCCCGTCGGCCACCCGCCTTTTTTGGGAGGGATGAAGGCTACTGAATGCCTATCGAAAGTGTTTTCGATTTCGGAGGCATCTCGGCCTCACGCCATCAGGCCGGTAGTATTGTTCCCCATCAGACCTTGCGTCATCAAGTTATCCGTTCTTAAACAGAGATTCCGAACCGCACGCATCTCACCAACAACAATTGCTTCTCGGATTCGAGTTACGCCTTTTTGCTGATCTGAACTTGCATCGCCATTGATGCGTTAATCTGAATGACCTACCCGTCTTCCCTCTTCCGGTTCGTGATTCCGCTGCCTATCAGGACAACCAATTCTCCACCTTGAGATCCGGCACCCGTGAGAATTCCCGGGTGTTGGCGGTGACAAGTTCGGCATGGATTGAAAGGGCATGCCCGGCAATGAGCGTGTCGTAAGGCCCAATCCCTTGCCCCTTCCGCTCAAGGTGGGAACGGATTTTTGCCGATTGAATCGAAGCCGGTTCATCGAAGGGAAGCACCGCGAATGGGGCCAGTGCGTCCTCAAAAAACCGACCATTCTTCTCGGGTTCACTACTTTTTTCCACCCCGACACGAAGTTCATAAACCGTGACCATGGAGATCCCGATGGATTTTGTCGGACGCTCCCGAACCCGCGCCATGATCAGCGGATTGCCACGCAGCAGAGCGATAAAAATGTTCGTATCGAGGAGGGTGCGGATCATCGAAAAATACCGCCACGTTGATCAGGAGCCTCGGGTTGGTTGCGTTCAAGCGCCTCCCACAATCCGGCCAATCCCTCAACTCCCCGATCAAATCGCACCCAAACATCCTCCTCTGGGGTGATGACAAGACTCTTCCCTTTGCGCTCAATACGTGCCGTTTGACCCGGAAGCCGGAATTTCTTCGGCAGGCGGATCGCTTGGCTGTTCCCACTGGTGAAAATCTTAACCGTATCAGCGTTCGTCGGTGCCATCTTCATATATACGGAAGGATATACAAAATGGCAACGTCGTCAAATGTGTTCCCTCAAAACTTTCGGTGAAAATCTGCGCCCATCTGCGGAGAAAAAGATGAGGGAGGCGGTCATTCATATCGACACATTCGGATCTTCGCTGATTGGTCTCTACTCGAGCGTGAATAGCTCGATCGTTTCGGATGTGCCCCGGAGCTGCACGCTGGCGACCGGTCGCAATGGGATGTCCTTCGGTATTCCTGACGCCACGGTGCCGCTGATCAGGATCTCGGTGTCGTAATCTTTGTTCAGGGATTCGATGCGGGATGTCAAATTCACGGCGTCGCCGATGGCCGTGTATTCCATGCGTTGTTCCGAGCCGACATCGCCGACAACGGCGAGTCCCGTATGGATTGCGATCCCGATGCGCAGATCGATGCCATGGTTTGCCAGCATCTCCGCCCGCATGGCCTCCTTTGCTTTGAGCATCTCAATGCCGGCGCGCACTGCCATTTCACGATGCTCCGGATCATCGAGCGGGGCTCCGAAGATGGCGAGAAATCCATCCCCGAGAAATTTATCCAATGTCCCACGATGCCCGAACACGACCTCGATCATGCTGGTAAAAAACGAGTTCAAAAACCGGACCACTTCCTCGGGTGGGAGTTTGGATGAAAGGGCGGTGAAGTTGCGGATGTCCACGATGCAGACGGTGATTTCGCGGCGTTTTCCGCTCAGCATGGACGGACCATTTTGAGCAAGGACCTGCTCTGCGATTTCGCGGGAGACGTACCGCGCGAGCGCGCCTTTCAACATTTCGCGTTCGCGGAGGGAAACTGCCATTTGATTCACAGCGGTCGCGACCTCGCCAAATTCATCCTTGCTCTTCACTTCGGCCCTGGCAGCCCAATCCCCGGTGCCCAGGCGTTGCAATGTGTCGCGCACGTTCACGAGTGGCTTGGTGGCCCGTGTGGCCAGCACGAATGCGAGCGCCATCGCACCACCCAATGCGACGACCACCGAGAAGATTCCGACTCCGAGCAAGTGGTTCATTTTGGCGACGATGTCAGACGCGGAAATGTCCGCGCCAAGCATCGCCACGGGTTGTCCATTTGATCCGCGGATCGGGGCGTGCGCGCTCAACCAAACGCCGAACGAGTCAGTGGTGAACTCGGAATCCGCGTAGGGGTCACCGAGACGAATTGCATCGCTTCCGGTGAATTCGACGACGTCACCGACCGCCGACTTGTCATCCGGGTTTTCCTCTGCATCGACGACAAATTCCCATGGGCCGTTTGGGGTTGGGCGGGTGGTGTAAACGAAGCGAACGTTCACGTCATCCCGGCGATTGGTGTCTCGAATCGCGCGCAATTGCTCCACCATGGTCGCATACGCGGGGTCGTCCGGGGAGGTGATCGACTGGTGTGCGTCGCCGTCGAGCGGAGCTGCCCCGGTCGCAGCGATCGAAAGAACCTGACTCCGAAGCGCATCAAAGAGGAGCGCGCGCGAGCCGAGGAAATAAACGGCGAGGACCAATCCGCCGGTAAAACACGCCAGTGCGAGGAAGGCGAGGGTTAGCTTTGATCGGTATTTCACGGCAAATTGACTTTAATCCCCCAAACGATTTTTGACAGAATTTACAGTATGAAAAGGATTATAGAGGAGGGACTTGGGCCAACAGCACTGGAAATGTTCAGGACAGTCTGTATTCCTCATAACCCATTTTGTTCCTTCTGTTAATTGACTCCGTCGTTCTACGAATCTGTCCAAACCTCTTCAATCGCTGGATCCGGGTTAATTGGAGTCGGGAGGAATTTTTAGATCGCCGTTCACCGGGCTGGATCTCCCGGTTCGAGGAAGCGCACGCGCTGGTCGAAGCGGGGAAACCGGATTGTGACCGTGACGCCTTTGCCTGGCGTGGATTCAATTCCGATTTCGCCGCCGTGCGCGCGCACGATCCGGCGCACGATCAAGAGCCCGAGTCCATTGCCGCTGGATTTGGTGGTGAAATACGGTTGGAAAATGCGGCCCATATCATCGGCGGCAATTCCCGCGCCATTGTCGGTGAAGCTGACAAAATAATGGGTTTCGTCCGAGCCGGTGCGGATGCGTAGGATGCCGCCGGATTTCATGGCTTGAAAACCATTGCGAATCACGTTGTAAAACGCCTGTTTGATTTGATCCCGGTCCACCGCGACGGCGGGAAGGCGGTCATCCAGATCGACTTCGACCAGGATGTCGCGGTTGTCGAATTCCGGTTTTAAAAATGCGACGGACTCTTGGACGATGGCGTTGAGCGATTCGGGTCGGGTGTCCAGCGCTTGTGGGCGGATTGCGCGCAGGAATTGCGTGATGATGTGGTCAAGTCGCGCCACCTCCTCGCGGGTGACGCGCAGGCTTTCCTCAAACTGCGGACGGGTTTTCGGTGGCAGCTTGCGAGCCCGTCGCTCCAATAACTGGAGGTGGATATTCAGCGAGTTGAGTGGGTTTCCGATTTCGTGGGCGACGCCCGCAGCGAGCAGTGTGAGTGCTGAAAACCGCTCGGATTCGATCGTCTCCTCGGTGGATTTACGGCTCTCGGTCGCATCGCGCAGGATCACAGCGTGTCCCTCGGTTGCGTCACCATCACCGCTTTTCAACGGAACGACATAAAAATTCAGGATGCGATTTTCCGGATAGAATACCTCGAGGTCGCGGTTAATCGCAGTGCCGGATGCGGTCACGGCTTCGAGGTCGAGTCCGCGCACCACATCGTTCAACGGGCGTCCAAGGCTGGCGTCCGACTGAATGCCAAAAAATCCGCACGCGGCCCGATTCAGGTAGATCACGCGTCCGATCGGATCGGTGACAATGACACCTTCCAAGATCGCGTTGAAGATCGTTTCGAGAAATCCCTTTTCGCGTGCGAGTTCGACCAGATACGACTGGACGTCCGCTGGCTGGACCAGGTTGATGCGCCCGATGAGCTTATCCAGGAATCCGCGTTTCATGCAGGGCTCGCGCTTTTCCACTGCACGGCTTGGTCCTCCGCGGCGAACCGGATGAACCCACGTCCGCCCGGTTTGCCATTTCCTGAAATGCCGTGGCCGCCGAATGGGAGCGTGGATGGAGAGAATGTCGTTGGTAGATTTTGGTAAAGGTTGCCGACTTCTAGATCGTCGCCGATGCGTGCGAAGCGTGCGGGATCCGTAGTAAAAATCGAAGCCGTGAGTCCGAATGGTGTGGTGTTGTGCAGGGCCACGGCGTCGGTGTCATCGGAGAATGGCAGGATTGCAGCGACCGGACAGAATGCCTCGTCCATTTGGAGCGGTGAGGCTGCAAATGCCTCGCGGTCGGAACACACGACGAGGGCAGGCAGCACGTAGTGACCGGGACGATCGTCTACCGAATCCAAGACCGTGCCGGGAAGCACCCATTCGCCGACTGGCAGTGCTGTGAGCCGGCGATAGCGATCCACGGCGGCATTAGAAATCAACGGGCCGAATTTGCATTGCTCGGACACCGGATACGACGGCACGACCCGTTTCAAGTACGCTGCCAATGCGTCGGTGAGTGCGCCGAGAATGGACGTATGGACCAAAATCCGGCTGGTTGCATTGCAGCGTTGCCCGGTGGTGAGGCAGATCGAATCGGCAATGGCGGCCGCCGCGGCATCGATATCGGCGTCGTCCAGCACGATGGATGCATTTTTTCCGCCGAGCTCGAGCGCGAGCGATTTCGAGTAATCTGCTGCGACCATTTGAGAAATCGCGCGGCCAGCCGGGATCGAGCCGGTAAAACAAACCGCGCGCACGGCGTCGTGAGCACAAAGGTCCTTGCTGGTTTCCGTCCATCCTTGCACCAATTCAAAAACTCCTGCGGGGAGAACTGATTGCATGATCTTGGAGTAGCGCGCACCGGTCACTGCCGCCAGGGGAGAGGGTTTGTAGAGCACAGAATTCCCGGCTAGCAGGTAGGCGACGGCGGCACCGTGACCGAGGTGAATCGGGAAGTTGAATGGCGCGATCACGGCGGCCGGGCCGCGCGCGCGGTGGCGAATCAGTGCCGGATGTGGACCATCCGTCACGCTCTCGTCTGCGATAAAGTGTTCGGCATCCGCCACCGCAAGGTCGATTTTTGCAACCACCGCTCCGAGTTCTCCGCGTGCCTCGGTGAGCGGCTTGCCGGTTTCCAGACTGATGCTTTCCGCGAGTTCCTCCGCGTGCGATTTTAATTCGCCCTGCGCATCCCGGAGATGGGCAATCCGCTGCGCGAGCGGAACGCGTCTCCAAGAGTCAAACGCTTGCGACGCGCGCGCAACGTGCGCGTTGACATCCGACCGGACGACCTCGGGCAAGGTCTGGCGTGTGTCGCCAGGGCAATGATTTTGCCATGCCTGAGGATCGCCCGCCATAGTCCAATCAGGCTTCGAGCAGTTGACGAAGCACGAACGGCAGGATTCCGCCATGCCGGAAGTAGTCCACTTCGATTGGCGTATCGATGCGGAGTTTCACCGTTTGCTCGGTGACGGAGCCATCCTTGCGGTGAATCCGGAGTGTGACATCCTGGCGTGGCACGATGTCATCCGAGAGCCCGACGACATCGAATGTCTCGCTGCCATCGAGGCCGAGTGTTTGCGCGGTGACACCATCCGGGAACTGCAGCGGGAGCACGCCCATGCCGCAGAGGTTGCTGCGGTGGATGCGCTCAAAGCTCTGCGCAACGACTGCCTTGACGCCGAGCAGGTTCGTTCCCTTGGCGGCCCAGTCGCGGCTTGATCCGGTGCCGTATTCCTGACCCGCAAATATGATGAGCGGCACGCCGTCGGACTTGTATGCCATGCAGGCGTCGTAGATGAATGTCGGCTTGCCTGTTGTCGCCTCGATTTCCTTGTCGGGTGCTGGCACTTCCTGATCGCCGAAGTAGAGCGTGTATCCGCCCTCGATACCGGGGACCATGAGGTTTTTGATTCGGACATTTGCAAAGGTGCCACGAGTCATCACCCGGTCATTGCCGCGGCGGGAGCCGTAGCTGTTGAAGTCGTCCGTCGACACTCCATTTTCCAGCAGGAACTTTCCGGCGGGGCTTGTCTTTTTGATCGCACCGGCCGGACTGATGTGGTCGGTCGTGACGGAATCCCCGAAAATCCCGAGCGGCCGGGCACCGTGGAGGTTGCTGATGGTGCCGGTGCTCATTCCGAAGCCGGTGAAAAATGGTGGCTCCTGGATGTAGGTCGAGTCGCGGTTCCATTCGTAAACATCGCCGGTCGATGATGGGATCTCGTTCCACTTTGGGTTTTGTTCGGCGAAGTCGGTGTAAAGTTTTCGGTAAACTTCCGGTTTCAGCGCGGACGACATGGCGGCCCGGATTTCATCCAATGACGGCCAGATTTCCTTGAGATAGACATCTTGTCCGTCGGACCCTTTGCCGATGGGGTCCTTGGTCAGGTCGATATCCACGGTGCCGGCGAGCGCAAATGCGACGACAAGCGGTGGTGACATGAGGAAGTTCGCCCGGATGTTTTGATGTACGCGGGCTTCGAAGTTCCGGTTGCCGGATAGCACGCTGGCGGCGACGAGGTCGTTTTTGAGGATGGCATCTTCGAGCGCCGGATGGAGCGGGCCGGAATTTCCGATGCAGGTGGTGCATCCGTAGCCGACAGTTTGGAATCCGAGCTTGTCGAAATACGGTTGGAGCCCGGTTTTTTCGAGGTAATCGGTGACGACGCGCGATCCCGGTCCGAGTGAGGTTTTGACGGCCGGGTTGACAGTTAATCCGCGCTCTACCGCCCTTTTGGCCAGCAGTGCCGCGCCGAGCATGACGCTTGGGTTGCTTGTGTTGGTGCAACTCGTGATGGCGGCAATGAGGACGCTCCCGTTGCCGATTTGCGTGTCGGCGGTGCGGTATGGTGATGGGAACGACGGAAGCTTGGCGTCTGGAGTCGGGCGGTTTGTGAACAGCTCCGCTTCGTTCAGCGGAAGCCCTTCCTTGATGTGGTTGGTCTTTGAATCGGTGGATGGAAGCTCATCATCCACGCCACCGGAGCCTTCGATCCGCACGGGGACTTTCAGCGCGAGGTCGCTTGACAACTTGCCGTAGCCACCAGCGGCGACGGGTTTTTCGATGAGCGATTCGAAGGTGGATTTTAGCGCGTCCAGATTGATCCGGTCTTGCGGACGTTTCGGGCCTGCGACTCCGGGCACAATCGTCCCGAGATCGAGCGAAAGCTCGACGGAGTAATCCACTTCGCCGACGCGAGGGATGCCCCACAGCCCTTGGGCTTTGTAATACGCTTCGAGTGTCACGCAGAGTTCCTCGGTGCGGCCGGTGCCGCGCAAGTAGGCCAGTGTTTCCTCGTCCACGCCGAAGAACCCCATAGTGGCTCCATATTCGGGTGCCATGTTCGCAATGGTGGCGCGGTCGGTGACTCCGAGAGCCGCGGCACCATCGCCGAAAAATTCGACAAACTTACCGACGACTTTTTGGGCCCGCAGCATTTCTGTGACGCGCAAGACGAGATCGGTTGCGGTGACACCCTCGCTCAATGTGCCGGTGAGATTCACTCCGACCACTTCTGGAGTCAGGAAATAGACTGGTTGACCGAGCATGCCCGCTTCGGCTTCGATTCCGCCTACACCCCAGCCAACGACGCCGAGGCCATTGATCATGGTGGTGTGCGAGTCGGTGCCGACGAGTGTGTCCGGGTAAAACAGCTCGCCGTCCTTGGTGAGAATCCCCTTGGCGAGGTATTCGAGGTTCACCTGGTGCACGATCCCGATTCCCGGAGGAACCACGCCGAAAGTCTCGAATGCCTGCTGGCCCCATTTGAGGAATTCGTAGCGCTCGCGGTTCCGGGCAAACTCCATTTCCAAGTTCATTTGGAGTGCGTTTGCGGAACCGAAAAAGTCGACTTGCACCGAGTGATCGACTACGAGATCGACCGGGACGAGCGGCTCGATGATTTTTGGGTCTTTGCCAAGCAGCGACACGGCGCTGCGCATGGCGGCAAGGTCTACCAAAAGCGGAACTCCGGTGAAGTCCTGCAAAACCACGCGAGCGACCACAAATGGGATTTCCACGGGTGCCGGGGCTTTCGCGTTCCAATTCGCGAGTGCTTTGACGTCGTCCGGATTGACCTTGATGCCATCGCAATTCCGCAGCACGGATTCCAGCACGATGCGGATGCTGATTGGCAACCGCGAGATCGGCCCCACTCCTTGCTCCTCCAGTGCGGGCAGCGAATAGAACTTCCCGGTTTTTCCTTGATACCCCTCGAACGTCCGTAGTGACTGAAATGCGTCTGGCATAGCCTGTAACATACCATCGATTGCCGATTATCCCGCAAGCAGAAATCGGGGCGAGTGGGGCGCAATGTCGGAATAAAATTGAGCGAAGGCCCGGATTGCGGTTGTTTTTTGGGAATGGCGCCATCCGATCCACCGCAGAACTCGATTCAGATCACCCCGCAACTTTTGAAAATGGTGATTCTCGTCCTGCTTATGCTAGCGTTTCCGCTCACCGTGGCGTCGTGGTTTTTGGTGAACCATTTCCGCGAGACGGATGCGGCAGAAGCACCGCGCGTGGTCGATGATTCGGCTCTCAGGAGTTCGTTTGAATCGGTGGCAGCCACCGCGTGGTCTGACTTCGCGGCCCCGTTGGACGTCGCATCGGCGGATCGGATCAACGTGCTGGTCACCGCCGATGACCCCGCCGCAAAGCAAATGGAAATCTCGGGCGGTGTGAGTCAACTGGGCGGGACCGCAGTGGTTTTTCCTCCGGATGGCGAAAAGGCGTATAGGATTCTTGCGACTCTGCCGTTTGGCGAGGCTGGTAAGTTCGTGACGGAGCTCACGGGGGCGGCTCCTGCGTTGCCCGCGCCATCGGACTCCGTGCTCGTTGAAATCCGGATCATCGGGTCTGCAAAGCCATGACGCTCGTTTGCTTCGCGCTTCCGTTTGAGAGCGTGAGTTTTGAAAAGTGTGTGCGAACGGAAATGTCAGTTCGGGTTGTCCATACGGGCATGGGCAGTGAAATGGCGGTGCCGCGGTTGCAGGCGGCGATTCATGAGTATCGGCCGTCGCGCATCATTCTATCAGGATTTGCTGGAGCATTGCATCCGGATTGGCGAGCAGGGGACCTCGTGATTGCGCGCAATCTGAGTTCGAGCGAGTGGCTTGAGCGCATCGAGCAGGCGGCCTATGCCGCCGGGGTCCGATCGGGCGAGCTTTTCACGGCCGGCGAGGTGATTGATTCGCCGCGTGCAAAGGCCGAGATGCGCGCGCGCACGGGTGCCGACGCCGTGGACATGGAATCCGCTGCATTGCACCGCGCTGCAACCGACGCTGGCATCCCGGTCTTGACGATTCGCTCGATCAGCGATGACGCGCATTCCGATATGGTGGTTCCGTCCGCACTGCTCGCCGGGGCCGCTGAACACGGGATTGGCGGAACGGTCCGTCTTCTCGCATGGGTGTTGTCCCATCCGTCCAAATGGGTGGATTTTTCCCGGTTCGTCCGGAATTCGAAACAGGCTCAATTTGCACTGAGCCGAGTAGCACAATTCGTCTAGTCGCAGAGCCTAATGCGCGACCAGTTGGCGGAGGTCGCCGGTGATGTGGCCGTCGTAGAGCGCTTTCCCGATGATTGCGCCGTAGAGGTTAGGCATTTTTGCGAGCCTTCGGACGTCCTCCGGACTCGAAACGCCGCCGCTGGCGATCAGGTTGCATGAGAGTGACGCTAGCAGTTTCTCCAGTTCCGCGAAGTTCGGTCCTTGGAGCATTCCGTCCGTTGCGATGTCGGTGTAGATGACGGTGCCCGCGCCTGCTTGTTCCGCCGCTTTGGCGAGATCGCCGGCCGGTTGGTTGGTGGTTTCGGTCCATCCTTTCACAGCAACGAGCCCGTCCCGCGCATCGATGCCAACAGCAATTTTATCACCGCCGAACTTCGCGCACATTTTTCCGATGAATGCGGGTTCCTGGCTGGCTTTGGTCCCGAGGATGACACGCGCGACACCTGCGTCGAGGGCCGCGCGGATGGCGTCCTCGCTGCGTATGCCGCCGCCGAGTTGGCATGGCACGGTGACGGTTTTGCAGATCGCAGCGACGGATCTGAGGTTAGATGAAACTCCGGAGAATGCCGCGTCGAGATCGACGATGTGAATCCAGTCTCCGCCCGCATCCTGCCACTTTTTGGCAAATGCAGCGGGGTCGTTCGAATAGACCGTTTTTTCGTTTATCTCTCCCCGGCGCAGACGCACGACTTCGCCCCCCATCAAATCAATCGCAGGAAATAACAACATGTTGTCTAAATGGATTTCAGGAAATTCGACAAAATCGCGAGCCCGGTGGACTGGCTTTTTTCCGGATGGTATTGCGTCGCATGCACACGCCCGCAGCTGATGCTTGCGGCAAATGGCTCGATGTAATCACAGGTCGCGGAGACCAGCGACGAGTCTGCAGGTGCGGGGAAATACGAGTGAACAAAATAGACGCTTGGCGGCTGGGTTAGTCCGGCGTAGAGGCCGGCGTCCGGTGTTCGCTCGTCCAGTTCCTGCCATCCCATGTGCGGAATTTTTTCGCTGCCGGACGGAAACCGCTTCACTGTGCCTGCAAACGCGCCGAGGCCCGCGACACCCGGGTTTTCTTCCGACGACTCGAAGAGTAATTGGTAGCCGAGGCAAATTCCCAAATACGGGCGGTCGGCTGCAACCCATGATTTTATCGGGTCCCAGAGGCCGGTTTTGGCAAGGTTGCTTGCGCAGTCGCCGAATGCTCCGACTCCGGGCACGACGATGGCGTCGGCGTTGCTTAACGCGTCGGGAGTCGATACGAGGCTTGCCTCGGCCCCGCATGCTTCGAGTGCTTTTTGCACGCTTCGAAGATTGCCGCTCCCGTAATCAATGAGCGCAATCTTCATCTAAAGGACGCCCTTGGTGCTCGGGATGCCGTCCACACGGGGGTCCAAGCGTGTCGCTGCATCCAGTGCACGGGCAAGTGATTTGAAAATGGCCTCCGCCATGTGGTGGGCATCGCGACCGTAAAGGACCTCGACATGCGTGTTGCATGCCGCGTGCACGGAAAATCCGCGCAAAAACTCCTCCACGAGTTGGAAAGGAAATAATCCGATCGCCTCGACGCCGCCGGGCGCGCGATACGACAAATACGGTCGGCCGCTGAGGTCCACAACGGTGCGCGCCAGTGTTTCATCCATCGGAACATACGCGGTGCCATAGCGTGTGATGCCCCCCTTGTTTCCAAGCGCCTTTGTGAATGCCTGTCCAAGTGCAATGCCGGTGTCTTCGACGGTGTGGTGAAAATCCACCTCGATGTCCCCATCGACTTGCAGCGACAGGTCGAACAGGCCGTGCTTTGTGAAAAGCACAAGCATGTGGTCAAAGAACGGGATGCCGGTCTGCACGAGGGCAGCGCCCTTTCCGTCCACGTTCAACTCGAGTTGGATGCGGGTCTCGGCGGTGTTTCTTTCGATTTTGGCAGTGCGTGACATGAGACTCGGGAATATCGCAGGCAGCCGGCCTGTCGGTAAATATCTTTCTGATCAACAATCAAAGACCGATCGCGTCCTTTGCCGGTGCGGGAGATGAGGCCGGGGTGGACGGCGTAGCCTTTGGTTTAGGCTTCGGCTTCGCATCGGTAGCGGGCTCTGGAGTTGGTTCCGGGGCGGGAGCCAGCTTTGCCTCCATGGCGGCCACTTTGGCTTTCAGGCGGGGAAGCGCCTCAAATTGAGCCCACTGGGATTCCAGATTTGCGAGCGCAGCGCGCGCGGCATCCACGTTGGAGTCCGCCACGGCTTTGATCGTTTCGTTGGCGGCCGCGACTTTCGTCGTCAGTGCTGCGTAGTCGGGTTTGGCAAGTTCGCGTTTGACGTCTGCAACGGCCTTCTGCATCAACTTCAGGCCGTTCGCATCGATGGAGGAAATTGGAAAAAACTTGCGACCTGCGGCGGTGGCCTGTTCGGCAATCCTCTTGAGCCGGGCATCCTCAGCCTCCATGGCAGTGCGGACGCGTTCGCGGTCCGCCTGTGCAGTGAGTTCAATGGCGCGATTACGCTCAGCCAGTTTCGTTTGGAGGTTACCCATCTCGAATGTCAGTCGTCGTTCGAGGTCGGCGAGCGCAGTTTTTGCCGTCTCGACAGCACCTGCGAACGCGGTTGAGTGAGGAAACGATTTCTTCAACTCATCGAACAAGTTCATTGCAGCAACCGGATTCCCCTCTGCGGTGGCGCGCTTCATCTCATCCGCGATCACTGCAGCCTCGATCTGGTATTTTTCTGCTGCGTATTCCTCGGCTGAAAGCCATTCGCCTTTTACTTTAACCTCGCCATTGGCTAGGCGCGCTTCGCGGTCCTTGATTTTAGTGAGCAGGACGCGGGCGTCGGCCAAGTGCGCCGAGTTGGGAAACGTTTGAATAAACGTCTCGATCTGCAAACGGATCTTTTCGAACCCACTGGCATCCAGCGCAGTTCCCGGATTTTCCAATTTAGTCAGCTCGATATATGCCCGCTGGTCCTTTGTCTGGCGGTCCATTGTTTCGATGTCCGCCTTGCTGATTACTCGCGTATCCATGATCGTCGCGGAAAACGGGACCTCGATGGTAACCGAATCTCGGGTTTCCGAGGTTACAGTGCCCTCGATTGTCTCTCCGGATTTCAGTTTAATGCTATCCGCGCAGAGGGATGAAGCGCCGACGAGGAAAAGCGATAGGAGCGTGTTTCGAATCATAAGCGTATTTGATGATATATCGAGATGACCGGATGTAAACGCCTGAGTGCGGGTGTGCGGGAGTCCGAAGGGCGGCGGGGCCTTGTCACCATCCGCGTTCGGCGATTGCATCCAAATGCCGTGAAATTGCGTCCGGCCTTGGTGGCGGGTCCTCGATGGTGTCGGCTTCTTCGATGGCGATGGCGGTCGTTTCGTCTGCTTCGCTGATCTTTGTGGTCTCCACCCAGTCGATAAACGACTCGACTTCCGAGTTGTGACTGCGCAGACCAGCTCGGATTTCCTCTGCGGAAGCAATCCGCTTGTCTACTCGCCGCTTCGGTTTTGCAATCAGCTCCCGCACGATTTGGAGGTAATCCTGAACGACGGGTTGAAACATCGGATGCGCCCGGAGTGATAGCCGGAGTAATTCCTCGTTGAGTTGATTTAAAATGAAGCGGCCATTCCTGCTGCGTGCAATGCTTTCGAGTGCGTAAGGGCCCGACATCGCTGCGACCTCCGGGTTTTTCGGATCGGGGAGTGCCTTGATTTCGAGGATTCGGTCCAGCTCCTTGCCGGTTTCGCGGCTGCTGAGCAAGTCTGCCCTATTGGTTGCAGAGCCTTTTGCGATGGCGAGCAACCACCGGCGGCCGAGGGCACTTTTGTCCTCCGCGAGAGATGGGAACACCGAAATGACTTCTTCAATCGTTGCCGGGTTTCGCCGTGTCCTACGGATGTAGTTCTGGAGTCCTGCCGCTCCATCGGGCAGTTGCATCAGCGCATCAAAAAGCGCCATCGCCTGTGCCCGGTAGAGCAATCGTGAGGTCGAGTCCAAGCTCGACGGCCGCAAGCGAAGAAAGTCGCGCAGCTCAGGAGGCGACTCCGACGCCAGCAGGGAGGAATAGACTGCAGGCTTGACCGCAGTGGACTTCAAGTTCAAGCGCCCAAACGCAGCCTCAACAATCCAATCCGGCGGCAGTTGAAACGCCTTTCCAGTCTTGATGGGAGTTTCACGGTAGGCGATCTCCAAGAGTATCGCGCGGGTGATTTCCAGCGAGAACTGCGGGGTGGATAGAAAGGCCGGGTCGAATACAGCCATTTGGATGCGCAATGCATCACCCTCGCTTTCGAAAAATCCGATCGAAAATGCGTCAGGATTGCGCTGCCGGGGCGGTCGCTCGGCTTCCAGATTCACAAGGATGGGCATTTTCCATGTATCCGGAATCCGGAACATCCCGGTTACGCCGGCTTTGAGGTCTTCGAGCTTTCGCGCCATTTCCATTCGCGGGGCGGATTCCTTTGCGAAGATGATAAATTGACCGCTTTGGCTTACGGTACGGCCTGCGGCGGGCGGAGTTGACGGCTTGGGTTCAGCGGCCGTCGCGCAGAGGCACCACACGACGAGCGCGATTGCGAGCACCAACGCTGGCCAATGACCTAGAACTCTCATACCGCTCCGCCAACTCCCACGCATCAAAAGGTAACGGCAAGGGATTCAGGTGACAGCGTGACAGATTCGGAGTCGCGCAGGATTTCCAGTTCAGCGGCGAATGGCCCGGTGAGTTCGGCGAGGCCCGGGCTGAGTTTGATCACGATCGGGCCGGGGAGTGGCAGTCGGCCGATTGCGCCATTTCCGACTTTCATCGTGTATCCCGCTGGAGATTTTTCCGCGGTGATCTGGACCAACGAGAAAATCGAGTAGTCGAAAAAGTTTCGCTCCATCACCACATGGAACGATTGGTCATCGATCGCTGTGAGCGTGCAGTGACGCAGGCTGACCGGGATGATTTGCATTCCCTCGATCACGGATCCATTCACGCGGTCGCTGATTAGACCATTCACCAGTGACCACGGGATGTGGGTGATTTCTCCGTCCTTCGCGTCGGCGCGGGCACGAGTGAGTTCGATCAATAGTCGGTCCGCGCTCTCGCCGGTCGGAACCGGTGTGGGTGAGGGGAGATCGGGCGGTAGTGCGGCAAGGATAACCGCCGTCACAAGTCCGCCTAGGATTGCAAGCCGTATGACAGCTGACAGCCATCCCCGTGGCGCTGGGTTGTGCTCTTGTGGCTTAGCCATAATCGGTGCGTCGTAAATCCGCGTGCGGCGATTACTTGGGCGCTTTTTTGTCCGTGCTGGTGGGCTTGGATTCAGTCGGCTTTGATTCCGCTTTTTTTTCTGAGGATGGAGCGGTGTCTTTCTTGGCGGATTGTTTGTAGCCCTCGCTGCGGTAATCCGTGATGTAAAATCCGGAGCCCTTGAAGATCAATCCGGCACCGGCTCCAAGCAGGCGTTTCACCGGACCTTTCCCCCACTTTTTCATCTGACACAGGTTCTCCGGGCAGGTTTTGAAAGCTTCGTCCTTCATCGACTGGAAAGTCTCAAACTGTTTTTTGCACTTGGAGCATGCGTATTCGTATGTCGGCATAATTTTTTGTGAGCGATGATTATCAGAATCTTCCTCAACCGCAACAAGGCAACGCAGGGCGGTTGAATACGTGCGGCAGGCTTGACGTCGTGCCAGCCCGGGGCGATATGCTGTGATTCTATGGCTTGGACGCTTAATATTGGATCGAATTGGAACGTTGCGATGCGGTGGTTGGTGGTCGCTGTGGGCTTGGGCTCGCTTGCGGGATGCGCGACAACATCCAGCTCAGATTCAACGGCTGCACCGCGCACGGATCCGTATTCGACACAGTTCCTCGGGTCGGATGGCCGCGTGATTTCGAGGCCCTCGTCGCTCGCCGCCGCCAAGCGGGCCGAAGAACAATCGTGGTGGGCCGGTGATGGTGTGACCGGGGCTCCGTCCATCGAGATCAACCTGACCTCTCAAAAAGCAAAGTTTTTCAAAGGTGGGAAGTTGGTTGGTGAGGCACCCGTCTCGACGGGTCGGGAGGGATATAAGACACCATCAGGGAGTTTTCGCGTGACGCAGAAAAACAAAAACCACCGCTCCAATCTTTATGGGGATTACGTTGATGGGGCCGGTAATATCCTGGTCGCCAATGTGGGTGTTCACGAGGATCGCAAGCCTGCGGGAGCCAAGTTTCAGGGTGCCGAAATGCCCTACTTTATGCGCATCCACGGAGGAGTCGGGTTGCATGCAGGATTTCTTCCCGGCTTCGCTGACTCGCATGGATGCATTCGTCTGCCGGAAAATATGGCAGCCATCTATTTTGCCAATGCGCAGCACGGCACGCCCGTCCGCGTCACGTACTAAGCCGGAAATCTTGCAGCAGGTCGGGGCACCGCCCGTTGCATCAAGTGCGCGGGCAAATCCGGTTCAAACCGCGCAACGACACCCCGCTGGGCTTCGAGTGCGAGCGCAGCAGCCGATTGGAGTTCGAGCCACCCGGGCGCAATTGCATCTGGAGCGTGAACGATGTGACGCAGCAAACTGCACCATTCCAATATCGCCCGCTCGATATCGCCGCTGCGAAGGTCCGGCGCATCGCTTTTGAATCCAGCCATTCCCTGCGATTGAAACCGGGAGATCGCCTCGGCAGTGCCGTCGCCGTAACCCGGACACAATCCTGCGTCCAAATAGCCGTTATAGTCCACATGCCCGTAAGCAGTGCGTGCGGCAAATGCCAGGCGGTCACTCGGGCCGCCCGCGAGCTCTTGAAACCGGTGGCCACCACGGATGTTTGCCAAATGGATGACGATTTCATCGACCGGATACCTCGAATCTTCGATCGCTGCGGCAATCATAAGGCCTTCACCATTTTGGAATCGGCTGAAAACGCGACCTCGCGGAGTGGGGGCTCCAAGGTCGTCCACCAAGCCAAGTTTGCGCCACGCATAGGCAGCCGACCCCGAGCGTGGACGGATGTTTTCCGCTCCGACGTTGTCGGTCCGGTATTCCGTGTTTCGGCGAATGACTGCCCGTCGTACGGGCGCGTCCAAGAGCGCCTGCCCCGAAGCGTCCTTGCGCACCTGAACCCTATGGTCCGCGAGCGACAGCCGAACGGAAACCTCCCCGCCACGCGTGACAATGCCGACCGGCTTGGCAGGAAAAAAGTGATCCTTGAGAAGCGGAAGAATCGCCGTGCCGAACTCGTCCTCCGAAAATGTTTCGTCGCTATCCAATCGGAGGTGTTTTCGGAGCCACGGATGCGGCAGTAGCATCGCACCTTCCGATATCCGCGCGAGTGCCAGCTCTTTGCCGTAATGAAAGCCGCCGTCCGGCTGCGGGATTTTACATAACCTTCCGACGCTGATCGGATCGGCGATCGAGGCCACCCGGAGCGCTGGCCTCCACCGGTCTTTGTGGATTGTGAGTGCATCGGCGAGGCGCGCCGTCGCGATGTCACTTTCACGGACCGGTCGCCAGTTCATCGAATGATCCAGGAATTCCTCTTGCGTTGGTTCAAACGGGTCAGACGCATTTTCCGCATCCTGCGGCGGAGCACTATCAGACTCGATGCCGAGTTCGATCGATTGGCGGCTGAACAACTGCGTGCAAATCGATGCGGCGGCGGGAAGCGGGAGGCGGCCGTGTGCGGCTGCCTCTTCCATCACGCGCAAGAGCGTTGGCCAGTCGATTTCATTGACTCGCCGAAGCTGTCGCGGAGCCGCGTCGAACAGGCGCGGGCTTTGTGGCGCGACCAGAACGGAACCGCGAGTGTCAATGCCCCGGCGGCCCGCGCGGCCGAACATTTGAAGCAACTCGTCGGGACGCACCTCCCGCTGATACGGCCCGTCCTGATATCGGGTGTCGGCAACAAAGACGGACCGAACGGAGAAATTGATCCCGGCAGCCAATCCGGTTGTCGCAACGATAACATCCAAGTGGCCATTTTTTGCCAGTGGCTCGACCCATCCCGCGCGGGCCTCGTATGACAAGCCACTGTGGTGAAATGCAACCCGACGCCGGATCATTTTCGCGAGGTCTTTTCCGAGTTTTTGATCCACATTGCCGGGTAGCAAAAGTGGGTGCTGATCGGGTAATCCATCGGAAATCCGCTTAGCGATCCGCTCCGCATCGGCTCGGCGCGGTGCGAATACCAGCAGCGGCGTAAGGTTCGCCAACTTCGCTCCCATCGCCAAACGGGGCCAGAATCCACTCATCGAATCCGGAGTTCGCGGGAGATGCTCGACGGGGAAATCATCCAACGGCACTGGCCGGTCCGCGACCTGCACCATCTCGACCTCCCGCCCGAGGCGTCTCAACCAATCCGCGATATCCGCCGGATTGCGCACGCTCCCGCTCAATAGTAAAACGCGGGTCGTGATGGGAAGCAACGCCAGCGCCAACTCGTAGTTCAGTCCGCGCTTCGGGTCGGCAATCATTTGGTATTCGTCCACAACCAGCATCGCTGGCGAATTGCCCGACAAAATCCGCTCGCGCTGCGTTTCGAGCGTGGCGACGAGGACGGGCGCGTTGACATTCTCCGCCCGATCACCGGTCGCCAGGCCGACGCTCCAACCGCGAGTCTGCCATTCGCGGAATTTGTCATTTGCGAGGGCGCGGGTCGGAACCGTAAACACCATCTGCCCGCGCCGTGCGCCCGGTGTGGCCTCCACGAATAGCTCAAAAACCCGCGTCTTTCCGGCTCCGGTCGGGGCGTCGATAATCACATCCTTCCCGGACGCCAGCATGCGGGCGGCATTTTGCTGCCACAAATCCGGCAAATCCAGCGGCAGAAAAAGTCCATCGATCATGGTCTCCAATGGAACTCGAAATCCCATCGGCGTCAACGCAGCGCCTGAATCCGCGCTACAACTGCACGCAATGCCCGGACGAAATCACAGCACCCCAGCGAGGAGCAATCCGCCGGCGATGGCGACGGCGGCCCCCGCAGTCCGGCAGATCACCGGAGGCGACACGCGCTCCATTCCCGCGCCAAGCGCCACGCCGCAGAGGTGCAGCGCCGCCGTGGAAATCAAAAACCCGAGTCCGTAGGCGACACCGGATGCTGCAACGGGCATCTCCCCGCCGTGGGCCGCGCCATGGAAAAGCGCAAAAAATCCCACGATGCCCGCAGCCGCGGCGGTCGGAACTTTTGCAGCCATCGTGATGAGTAAGCCGAGAATCATCACCGAAGCTCCGATGCCCGGTTCAACAGCCGGGAAATCGAAGCCGGACATTCCGATCGCGGCACCGGCGGCCATTAAGGTCACGAACGTCGCAGGCACAAGCCAGACGGCCCTACCCCCGAGCATTGCCGCCCAGACCCCGACAGCGACCATCGCCAGGATGTGGTCGAGCCCGCCGACCGGATGCATCAAGCCGTGAAGAAATCCGCTGGATGAACCGTGACCGGCGTGAGCAAAGAAATGCGATGTTGCGAGGGTTGATATCATGATTGGGAATTTTGCCTCCCCGTTAGATAGCGAATCGATCACCCGCATGCAACCGGCATGCGTGGAATTTTCGGGTCCCGCCCGCGGAATTCCTCAGCGTCGCGCACGCGCATCGGATTGGGAATTCCCGTCACGACCCGGCCACGAAGCCGGCGAGACGTTTCTGAAGTGCCGGAATTCCAGCGAAAAGTGGCTTGCGGAATAGTAGCCGAGCCGGGCGGCAATCTCTTTGACGCTGAGGCTGGAGCCGGAAAGTAGGTCTTCAGCGTGTGCCAACCGCAGCTCTCTCGCGTATTCTTTTGGCGTCAGTCCGGTAGCCTTTTTAAAGTTCCGGTAAAGACTCGGGTAGCTGAGGCCGAGGATTCTTGCGACGGATGCGACATCATGCCCGGTGGAGAGAAGTTCGCGGGCTTTTCTGATTGTGTGGTTGAGCGTGGCATCGTTAGGAGGCGTTCCCGCCTGTGCCAGTGTGCTGGTTAGCAGTGTCATTCCGATCCCCGCAGCAATTGCCCGATACCCCTGGGGATGCTCACGGCAGAGGGTGTGGAGTTCGTTAAACCAATTCCAAAAGGCGGTGTGGTTTTGCATATCGACGGGTGTGGCGTCGAGGGTGCCCGCAGCAAGCCAAGCGTCCACGGTTGGCCCACGAAGTTCGATCCAGTGCTCGATCCAGCCGGTTTTCGAATCCGGGCGATACCGGTGCCATACGCTGGGCGGTAACAAAAACACCGTGCCAGGAGAAAGATCCCACGCGCGACCCTCGAGCTCAAGCTGTCCGCGCCCACTCTCGATTGCGACCAATTGAAACGCCGCCAGTGTGCGACCCCGTTCCCACGTGAACGTATGATCTGCGGGGTGGCGTGGCGGCGGGTAGGGCGCGCCGGGCGCGAGGGTCGCCTGACCGGCTGCCGAAACGCAGAATGTCCATGCGGCCTCGTGCGGGCCTACGGGTAAGTATTCGAAATAGTCAGTGATAGATATTTGTATGCCGCTGAAAGATCTTTGCATGCAAGCATCTTTGACGGATCGGATAAATGGCGTGAGACTGCCTGCTGTAGCTAGATCGCATCACCCTTACTTTCCAGAGAGCGCAGCACCAAGCGCTCCTCTGCAGAGTCTGACGGTGTTAGATTTATACTTCGCCCCCTTGTTACACCGTCATTTTAACATCGAACCTGACTTCATCTATGAGCACTGCTTATCAACTTGCAAAAGAGCAATACGCCGGACTTGGCGTCGATACGGAACGCGCCCTCGCGGTGCTGGCCACCATCCCGATTTCGCTTCACTGCTGGCAGGGCGATGATGTCGGAGGCTTCGAAACGGACGGCGCGCAACTCTCCGGCGGCGGTATTCAAGCCACCGGCAATTACCCCGGGAAGGCACGGTCCATCGACGAATTGCAAAGCGACCTCGATAAAGCTCTGTCGCTGATTCCCGGAAAACACCGTTTGAACCTCCACGCAAGTTATGCGGACCTCAGCGCGGGAAAAGTGGACCGCAACGCCTACACCGTGGCGGAGTTCCAACTCTGGATCGACTGGTGCAAAGCCCGCAATATGGGCATGGACTTTAATCCCAGCTACTTCTCCCACCCGCTCGCAGCAAGTGGGCTCACATTAACCCATCCGGATTCAGCAATCCGGAAGTTCTGGGTCGAACACGGAATTGCCTGTCGTCGGATCGGTGCCGAGATCGGACGTCAGCTTGGCAGCACGACGGTGACGAACGTGTGGATTCCAGACGGATCAAAGGACATCCCGTTTGACCGCAAATCTCCGCGCGAGCGGTTGATGGCGTCGCTGGATGCCATCTTCGAAGCGCCGCTCGATTCGCTCCACCACTTGGATGCCGTCGAGAGCAAGTTGTTCGGGATCGGTTCGGAATCCTACGTCGCCGGAAGTCATGAGTTTTACCTCGCCTACGCGGTGAAAAATCAACTCGTTTACTGCCTCGATGCCGGACATTTCCATCCGACCGAAAACCTGTCCGACAAAATCTCGTCGATCCTGCAATTTGTTCCGAGGCTGCTTCTTCACGTCAGCCGAGGCGTGCGCTGGGACAGCGACCACGTGGTCCTCTTCGACGACCCGACGCGTGCAATCATGGAGGAACTCGTGCGCGGGAAATTCCTCTCGAGGACACACATCGGGCTCGACTTTTTTGATGCAAGCATCAACCGGGTTGCGGCGTGGGTGCTGGGAACAAGATCCACACTCAAAGCACTTCTCGCAGCCCTGCTGGAGCCTTCGGCGCTTCTGATTGAAGCCGAGCGCGGATGGGACTTCACGTCGCGACTTGCCCTGCTAGAGGAGGCAAAAACTTTGCCGCTCGGCGCGGTGTGGGAGGAATACTGCGCGCGGCAGCAAACCCCGGGAGATCGTGCTTGGATGAGTGAGGTGCGCAACTACGAGGGCAGCGTGCTAGCCCTGCGGACCCACAGCTAGGCGGTCATCTGCGTCGAATCGCCGTCCCGGTAGCTCATCCAGTTTCGATACGGCTGGAATCGATTGGAGTCGGTGGCCGGGACCACTCGATCCTCTAACGCGAGCATTTGGTCCGGCGCCATCGGCTGAAACGCAGCCGCAAGTGCTGCATTTTGTCGCAGCTGATCCACGGTCGTGACGCCCGAAATGACTGTGGTGATGGGATGGGACCAGGCATACTGGAGGCCCTCGTTGAGCGAGAATATCTGATCTTTCACTGGTGCAAAATTCCCGCCGAGAGTCTTCATTGCGAGCGGGGCGATTTCTTGTTTAATCAACTCAGGCAAGACACGCCGGACAAACGCATCCGAGTTGGCCTCAATCGGCGAAATCGGAATTTGGCTTGCATCGAACGGTGCCTTTTCTTTGAGCACGGCCAGCAACACATCGGGGTGGGTGTGGCCGGTGAATCCGACAAATCGGACTTTCCCCTGTTTTTTTGCGTCAAAGAGGGCGTCCACGACCCCCTTGGAGCCAAATCCCTTTTTGACCTGATCGAGGCTTGAGACGGCGTGCCACTGCCAGAGGTCCAAGTGATCGGTGCGAAGGCGCTTGAGCGATTCGTCGAGCATGCGCATCGCCATTGCGTAGTCATCCGCAGCGTCGTGCGTGCACACCTTCGTCATAAGAAAAAAGCGATCCCGGCGGCCGTCGATAAGTTTGCCCATGAGTTCCTCCGAGCGCCCGCCGTGGTAGTCCCATGCATTGTCCAAAAACGTGGCGCCGAGCTCGATTGCCGCGTCGATCATCAACGCGGCCTGATCGTCGCTTGCCACACCAAGCGCATGACCGCCGAGCCCGAGCGTGGGCAGCATCAGGTCATGCCGTCCAAACTTCCGCACCGGAACCTGACCGGACTTTGTGAGCGGATAGTCGGATGCCAGCACGCGGGCAAGCGGACTGCCGAGCAAAATGCCCGCGCCGGTCAACCCCAGCGTCCGAAGGAACTCTCTGCGCTCCATTCGCGAATCGAAAAACGGGATCGTGTCGTTGGATTTCATAATTAACGGGATCGTATTCAGATACTCCGAAAAAAAACGCGCCGCAACGCGCAAATCGAAAATCACTGCCGTGCTGCGTCGCCAGCGAACATAGGATCGCACGGAAAAAATGCCTCACGAAATTGATCGATCCGTGCTGGACTTTTCTCTCCCTGTGATGCAACCTCATCAGCGACTTACCGTTCCAACAACCCTCGTTCTTCCCGGATACCATGCCAAATTTCACTTACGTCGCTCTTGACGCTCAAGGCCAACAGGTCACAGGCACCATCGAAGCCGCATCGCAAAACGAAGCGGTCGGTCAATTGAGGCAGTCAGGGTATTACCCAACCTCAGTGGATGAAGCATCAAAAGCGGCCAAGGCCAAAACCAAAGCCGTTGCCGCCAAGTCGCCCCAGCCCGTAGCCAAAAAAGGTTCGATCTCGTTGTTTAAAAAAACCACGATCAAGGGGAAAACGCTCATGATCTTCACGCGGCAGCTTGCCACGCTCATTGATGCGGGCCTGCCATTGCTCAGAAGCCTCACAGTGCTCGCCAAGCAGGAAAAAGACCCAGTTCTCAAGGGCACGATCATGCAACTGGCTGAGTCCGTCCAAGGCGGAAGCACCTTCTCGGATTCACTCACCGTGCACCCGAAAATTTTTAACAAACTCTACATCAACATGGTCAAGGCCGGTGAACTTGGTGGTGTGCTCGAGTTAGTCCTCATTCGACTGGCGGAGTTCCAGGAAAAGGCGCAGAAAATCAAGAACAAGGTGGTCTCTGCGATGTTCTACCCGATCATCGTTCTCGTGATTGCCATCGCGATCATGGCATTCCTCCTCGTTTTCATTGTGCCGAAATTCGAGGCCATCTTCGCGGACATGCTCGGTGGCAAACCATTGCCAGCGCTCACCCAGTTTGTCATCGCGTCCAGCAACCTCGTCAAAGACAACATCATCCTCATTATCGTCGGCGCAGTGGTCGCAATATTTGCGATTAAAATCATCGGACGCACTCCGAAAGGTGCTGCCTTCTTTGACATGGTGCTGTTGAAGTCTCCCCTCTTCGGAGACCTTATCCGCAAAAGCTCCATCTCCCGTTTCAGCCGCACACTCGGCACGCTGGTCACCAGCGGTGTCCCGATTCTTCAGGCTTTGATCATCACTCGCGAAACTGCTGGGAACCAAGTCATCTCAGACGCAATCGGAAAAGTGCACGACGCAGTCAAAGAGGGCGAATCCATCGTCGCTCCCCTCGACGCCAGCGGTGTTTTCCCACCGATGGTTATCAGCATGATCGACGTCGGAGAAGAAACCGGCCAACTCCCCGAAATGCTTCTCAAAGTCGCGGAAGTCTACGATGACGAAGTGGACAACGCGGTAGCCGGACTGACTTCGCTGCTTGAGCCGATAATGATCGTGTTCCTCGCCGTGGTCGTCGGAACCATCGTTATCGCTCTGTTCATGCCTCTCATCAGCATCATCAGCGGCATGCAGGCTCAGTAAACAGGATTTTCCCGGCGAAACGTCGCCGGGCACCGGATTCGTGTCATGAATAACTCCCGACAAAATCAAAATACAAACGCGTTCACGCTGATCGAGCTGCTTGTCGTCATAGGCATTATCGCCATCCTCGCATCGCTCGTTCTTGCCACCTCCGGATTCGTTCAAGACAAAGCAGCGCGCTCTCGTGCAGAAGCGGAAATCGCCGCGCTCAGCGCCGCACTCGAGAGTTACAAGGTGGATAATGGCGAGTATCCGGAGGGAACAAATACTAACTCTGCTGGTGCGAACAAGTTTCTAATCACGGCGCTAATGCCCGAACCACCGAAAGCCGGCGATCCACCCAAAAAAGTGTATTTCGAGTTTTCGAAACGAATGTTGGACAACCCAGACTACTTGAAAGCTACGAAAGTGTTGGACCCCTACGGCAAGTCCTACAACTACCAGTTTCCAGGAGATGCGACCAAGAGTGGTGTGACCTTCTTTGATCTCTGGTCCACGGGCAAGAAAGCGAGCCGTGGGACTCTCACTCAGGAGGAATGGGAAGCTCAATGGATCAAAAACTGGTAGCGGTTTGCTCTCTTCGAAGAGGAAGCGATTCCGGTCCTGAGAAATGTCCCGCCTGAATGTTCGTTCCCGTCGTTGCGTCGCACTCTCCTTTCTGTGCGGCTGGATAGTTTTCACCGCCGTCGTGGCGAGTGCTGCGGACAAAAAGAAAGCGCCGCCTCCAGAGGCGAGGCCCGCTAACCCGACGGCGCGAAGTGAAACGCAACTCGACACCGTCTTGGCGAAAGACCCCGGTTATGTCGAATTCGTGCACGTCGAAATCGGCTCAGCTGTCGCGAAGGACCAATTGCTTGTTTCGTTGGACACGGACCGATTTCGCCATGCTTACGAAACCACGCGGATTCGTTCGGAGAGTAAAGGCCAGATCGCAACCGCAGCTGCAGAGGTTCGATCCAAGCAGTCGCAGCATGATACAGTAAAAGGAAATGTGCGTTTCCGGCGTGCGAATCAGGATCAACTGGATCGCTCGGGTGCGGAATTGGATATTGCCAAGGCGAAGCTTGAGCTTGCAGTGGAGGCCGACAAGCTCGCTGAACTCGAGTTCAAGCGGGTACGCGAACAACTCGATGCGCGATTCATTCGCAGTCCGATCGACGGCGTTTTAGTTGAAGTCCTTCGCCAGCGCGGCGATGTTGTCGCGCCAGGTTCCGTCGTCGTCCGGGTGGCGGATCCGTCCCGCGTGGGTGCAGCATTCAAGTTAAGCCCGGAAGCGGCAGCGGAGTTCGAGACCGGCAGCACAATCGCGGTGCGTAAGGTCGGTTCCGATGTCGTTGAGGAGGCTCGTATCCAATCGATTTTTGCCGTTCCAGGGGATCCGAACGGCCTTCAACAAATGAACCTCCTGTTCGCAGACCCGGCTAGCGCGCAGTCTGCGGAATACGAATTGGTTCCTGACCCAGCCGATAATCAAAAGCCTGCATCCCCCTAGTGGACTTCCAATCCGGCAGCGAAAACCGGATAGCAAACGAAGTGCCTAAAAGCTGGCGACCCTAACGGGATTCGAACCCGTGTCACCGCCGTGAAAGGGCGGTGTCCTAACCGCTGGACGATAGGGTCAGCGTGGAGGAAGAAAGTTTCATATTATGCGCTTCGAGGCAAGTGGAAACTCATTCGAATTGAATCTCGATTTGGAACTGGGTGGGCGCCCCGTTCTGCTTTCGGCGGGAGCGGAGTGGCAAATGATTGCCGCCGTTGCGATGTGCGGCTTCTGAGGCAGGGTTCCTATGTTTCCGGCTCCCGTGTTCGGCGAAAACGCGTTTGGCTTCTTCTTTGTGGGTGGCAGACTTTCGTAGTGCGCTGAAGTTTGTCTTTGCCATGCGCGCGGTGCCGAGGTGGTCAACTATGGGATCCGGGTAGGCGCACGGGTTGTTTGCACGCGATTTCCATGGGGTGTGGATCAGTGGGGTGGGGATGCCGGCGATTTCTGGCACCCATTGACGGATGAAGTGGCCTTCCGGGTCGTGATCGAGTCCTTGTTTTATAGGATTGTAAATTCGAAGGGCGCTTATTCCGGTCGTCCCGCTTTGCATTTGAATTTGCGAGAAGTGGATGCCTGGTTCGTAATCGAGGAAGTGGCAGGCGAGGGGGGCATTGAACACCCTCCAATCCAGCCACAAGTTGTATGCGGCGAATGAAACGAGCATCGCCCGCATCCGGAAGTTGAGCCACCCGGTAGCCCGCAGCGAACGCATGCAGGCGTCGAGAAATGGATAGCCGGTGTGGCCGGTAATCCACGCGTCGAGGCGGCGTTCATGGTCCGGCGGCGGCTCCGCCCGCAGCGACTCACACGCGTGGTTGAAACAGCGAAATTCAATCTCAGGTTCGGACTCAAGTTTTTGAATGAAGTGACAATGCCAGTGCAATCGGCCTGTGAACGATTGAATTTCGTTCTTGGGAATCTGGTGACCGGGTCTTTGGATTTCGGCATATGCCGCGTGTGCGGCCTGCCTGATGGAAAGACATCCCCATGCGAGGTAGGGGCTGATGCGGGAACATGCGGTTTCTCCAGAGGTTGGACTACTCATGCCGCGCCGGTAGTCTTTTCCGCGACCTGCTAGAAACGACAAGAGGTGGCGTTGGGCTTCGGCCTCGCCGCCCGGTTGGATTTTGTGCTGAAGGCGAGGCGCTGCACTCCGTAGGCGTAATTCCTCCGCAGTTGGAATCTGGCCAATCTCGACGTGTGGACCGTTTTGCAAGCGATCCGGCTTCGCGAGCGGCGGGGTTCCCATGATGCGATCTTCCCAATGTTTCGCCCATCCGTTCCGAGACTTTAGCCGCCGGACGACACCATTTTGCGGAAGTTCATTCCAGCGAACCCGATGAATTTCAGCCCATTGTTTGACGGCGAGATCCCGCTGATAGGTGAGGTGGTTCCCGGTTTCCTCGTGGGACCAAATGGTATCGAATCGGACGAGTCGATGGAGGTCAGCTAGCACATTTACGACGGGCCCGGTTCGAACGATCAAGGGTTGGCCGAGCACGTGCAGGTTTTCACGAAGTTCGACAAGCGCTTGGCGAATGAACTCATAGTGCAGAGTGTCGAAATCCGGTGCTGTCAGGATGTTCGGCTCGACAATGAAGAGCGGGAGCACGGGGCCACGCTGCGCGGCCGAGACCAGGGGGGCATGATCCGTGACGCGAAGATCCCGCTTGAACCATACAACTTGGGCATCTTCATACATTCCATCCAATAAAACGTCTCCGAGTTACGGATCGGACGTAGAGAAATGCGTCTTTCCATGCCCATTGACAGGAATGTGGCCCGTCCGCATGACCGCTGCGCGCGGCGCTGCCGTGTTTAGCTGAACGTGAGATTTTTCACGCCGGCCGCAGCAGCAGCGTTCAGCACGTCCATGATTCGCTCGTGTTTGGTTTCTGGAGTGGGTTGGATGATGAACGGGTCCTTGTCACCAAAACGTTCAATGGTCTCGCGAATCCAGGTCCTAAGCTCCACGAGTTCTTTCGACGTGCCATACGACTTGTTGTTCACGATGACATCCCCGTTGGCCGTGATCTCCACGAGGATCGGGGTGGATGGGACGCCGCTCGATTGACCGGATTGTCCGCTCGGCAGGCTGATATTCAATTCGCGCTCCAGAACCTGCGATCCAGCGGAAGCCATGAAAAACAAGAGAAGCACGAACACGACGTCCACCATGGGAGCGATTTGGAAACCTACATCACCGTCTTCTGATACACCACCACCTGCCATAAGTTTTTAGTTTCTGAGGGTTATAAACTGGAATGAAATTTTACGGTGCGGGGACATCTTTATCCACGACGGAGAACGTGACGTTTGCGATACCAGCTTGTCCGACTGCTTCGAGCAGTGAGCGGAGTGACTCGTAGCGCACTTCACGGTCGGCCCGAATCAAAACGCGAACCATCGGGTTTTTGGCCACGTTGTTTTGCAAGACGCTGATCAGGTCAGCGGGTGAGGGATAGGTCCGCTCGTTTACGATTAACGAGGTCGCGTTATTGATCGGCGTGTAGAGGACGTTGATAATGACTTGCCCCGGATTCTCTTTGGCGTCTTTGGCCTCTTTGGCCACGGGTAGGCTGATTTCCTGATTCGACTGGAGCACTTCCGTCGTGCTGATCGACATGAAGAAGACGAGCAGGACGAGCAGAATGTCGATCATCGGAGCAATCTGAAATTCCGGATCGGCCTCAGCCTCCTCCTTACGATGTTTCTTTTTCCCTTTGTGGGAGGCACCCTCGGACATGGTTGGTGGCGGACGGGATTAGGCCCAGTCGAGTGTTGCGCCGCAATGTGGGCAGGGATTTTGTCCGGCGTTGATCGATCCGTTGCAGACGGGGCAGTTGGTGGTGAGTGCCATGGAAACCTTCCGGGACTGGGTGCCGCCGAGCAAGTTTGGAGCGGTCTCGCCGACACTGAACGATTCACCAATCCGCACGCCACCGAGTTCCTCAAACGGGATATCTTCGACCAACTGGTTAAGCTTTCCGTCGGCTGAGCTGATGACGATGGTTGCGCGATTTCGGAAGTAGTAATAGAAAACGAATGCCGGAATGGCGATGAACAGGCCGCTTGCGGTAGCCATCAAAACCTCACCGATGGATAATGCGAGCTTCCGCGGATCCGACACGCCGGACTGGCCGAGAACGGCGAAGGCACCCATCATTCCAATGACGGTCCCGAGAAGTCCGATCATCGGTGCCACCACCCCGATAACAGAAAGGTAGCTATTCTGAGTTTTCAGGATGCTCGCCTCGCGCAGTCCGTTCTCGATCAGCGCGGTTTCGACGGCGTCTTTGCCCCGCCCGATGCGTTCGAGAGCACCGCTGAGGACGTTGGCGAGATAGGTTTTGTTAGCGCGGCAAATCTCCCATGCTTCTTGGTAGTTACCGGCATCAAGCGTCGACTTTATCGATGCAATCAGTGCGGCTGGGGCCAACTTCTCAATTCGCAGGACAAGAAAAAGTTGAATGATGAATGTCACCATTGTGATGGATGTCCCCAGAATTGCGATCCAGATCATGACAATCAACGGACCACCGTGAAGGATGGTTTGTAGGATCGACATTTGCTCGGGTAGCTCTCCGTCCGCCGCATGGAGCGACATCGGAAGCAGTAAGACTGCTAGTGTGAGGAACGGAAGAAGGAAGCGACGCAGGGAGGTGACTGAGGTGGTCATGTTGTAAGTGGTAGAAAATAAGAAGGAATTCGGACGAAAAATCAAGTACAAGCCTAGGGGACGATTACATTCTTTTGGCTCTTCAATGCGGCAGCGCGGGTTTGCGCTTCGGAAACAGCAGCGGAGTCCGCGTAGAATATCGTTACCGTTTTCAAGTATGACTCCAAGGCGGCAGCGGAGTCTCCGGATGCCTCGTTAATCTGCCCGAGAAGCAGGAAGGCGCGTCCGAGTTGTGCGCTTTGCTCGCTGCTAGGAAGCGAAATGCCTGCGGCTGTGGCGGTGACGGGTTCGATTTTTGATTTTGCGGAGGCAAAGTCTTTGCGAGCGATGTCGAGGCGGGCGGAAGAGATCGATGCCAGTGTGTCACCCTCTGGATACGCCGCAGAAAACGCTTCGAAAACTTTCTGGGCCTCATCCAGTTGGCCGAGTGCGATCAGCGCGTCGCCCTGGATCGCAAAGGCCTGACGTGCCCAATCAATCGGAAGGCCGCGGTATTTATCAATCACGGAACGAATCTCGACGAGGGCTCGGGCGGCATTCCCCTCCTGCATGGAGGTCGATGCCTTCTTGAATGCTTCCGGGGCTTCGGCTTCGACGCTTGCCACGTCGGCAAGTGGAATGGCGGATGTCGCCGGACCAATGCGCATCGAGACGTTCGTTCCGGACATGCCAACGATCTCGCCCTCGCGGCGTTGTCCATTTTTAAGGACCAAAACATCCGCGCCGAATGTGGCTGCGAGTGGTGCGGCGAGCAGGGTTAGGGTGGTGATTAGCAGCGAAATCCGGCGGGGGGTGATTTGTTTCATTGTTAAATTTCTTAATCACAATCTTTACGTCTGTTCAACGGTTTGCAAGTTTATCCCGATGTTTACTTGGATCCGCTCTCACCAACGCAAATTAATGACAGTCGTGGCAGTGCTCACGATTGTTTCTTTCGTCGTGCTCTACAACGCTGGAAGTCTTGAAACCCTCGGGCGAAGCGACTTCACGAGGGTCTATGGGCGCGATGTGACCATGACTGAATTGCAGCGAGAGGCGCGGCTTGCGTCACTCGCCGCAGAGCTTGGACTTGGAGAATATGTCTCGTCGTTGAACGCGGGAGAGAATCCTGACAACTCGATTGAGTTTGTTTTTAATGCGCTGGTGCTCCGTCACGAGGCCGAGGCGCTGGGGGTTCGGCCGACCCCTGAGGAGATCAAATCTGCCATCACGGCGCTCCCGGTTTTTCAGACCAATGGACAGTTTGATTCGCAGAAGTATCTGGTGTTTTCGCAAACGGCGTTGGCCCCGCGCGGGTTCTCGGAGGCACAAATCGAGGAGGTAGTTGCTGATTCGATTCGCTTTGATCGCGTGCGTTCATTGATCGAGTCTCCGGTCGTGATCTTGGAGGCCGAGGTATTGAATACGGCTCGCGCGTTCCAAAAAGCGAAGGGGCAAGTGGTCGTTTTCGATCAAGATCAATATCTCAAAGATGAGCCGATTTCTGAGGAACAAATCGCATCTGCTTACGAGCGGGCGAAGCCACAGTTGCTCACTCCCGAGACCAGAGCGGTCCGGTTCGTGACGTTCTCGCTGCCGGAGTCGGAGCGCACGCTCGCGGATTCCGAGCGCATCAAAGCACTGCAAAAGGTAGCTGATGCATCGGCGGCATTCGCGGAGAAGGCCGAGGCGACAACATTTGACGAAGCACTGAAAGCATCTGCCCTCCAAGCCACGACCACGCTGGATTTTACCATCCAAGGTAACGCGGTGTCACCCGAGGGATTGCCGTCCGCAGCCGCCTCGGTGGCGGACCCGCTCATGGCACTGGCCCGTCCGGCTTTCATGCTTCGCAAAGAAAATCCAGTGACGAGTGTGATTCAGGATGGTGATAATTTCTATGTTGCGGAGCTCGTGCGGGAGACTCCATCGCGCGAGATGACGCTCGACGAGGCGCGGCCGCTGATTTCGCGGGAAATCCGCTTGGAAGCAGCCCGGGCACGAATGGAGGAATCCGCTGTGACCGGTCTGGCAACATTGCGGGAGGCGTTGGCGGCGGGGAATTCCTTTGTCGCTGCGGCGGAGTCGGCAGGATTGAAACTTATGCCTTTTGATGCAGCGCCAGCGGACCCCGTGGCCCCCATCGAGCAGCGCCGTTACGCGGACGCCGCCATGTTTTTAAATCCGGGGGAATTGAGCGAATATGTTCCGGCTGGCGCGGGTGGCTTTGCGGTCCTGCTTGAATCACGTGAGCCGCTGAGCGCGGAATCCTTGACCGAGCAGCGTCCTCAGATCGAGCAATACCTGAAAAACCGAAGCGCAAGCATTCTCTTCTTTGAATGGCTCGTGTCAGCGCGAGCACGCGCCGGTATCAATGCAAACACCAACCAAGGTTAGTCCCGTGGTCTCATGAGCACCGATCCCACCGAGTGGGAAACGCTTTTTGACGATGCGAGCGGTGACATTGCCGTGGGAGATCTCGACGCTGCGGTAGAAAAGTTTCGACGCTGCGTCGAGTTGGCTCCGGATTTTTTCGACGGCTGGCACGCGCTGGGTATGGCGCTCATGAAAAACGGGGATCCGCTTGGTGCTATTGACGCGGGTCTCAAGGCGACGGTGTTGAAGCCTAATGACCAGCTCGCTTGGTCCAGTTTGTCACTCTTTTACGTGCGAAATCATCAGATCAAAGAAGCTGAATCAGCCGGCGTTAAGGCGCGGATTTTGTCGTGGGGCGGCAAGATAGCGAAGGAAGGCGATCCTCCTTCGTCGTGACCCCGCCGATTACGTAAGTCGGGCTTCGTTTGCCGCAGACTTGCGTTCCATAAAAAAGGCGATCCAAATGCACGCCTCGTAAAGGACATACATCGGGCCACCCATCATGAGCATGGTAATCATGTCGCTGGTTGGGGTAAGCACGGCAGCGAATATCAGAATTGCGATGGCCGCCTGCGGTCGAATGCGTTTGAGGTCGGCAGCCGTCAGCACGTCCAGCTTCACCAGCAAAAGCACAACCACTGGGAGTTCAAAAGCCAGACCGAATGCGATCACAAACTGCGTGGTGAATGAATAATACTCGCGCACCGTCCATGTGGGAATCCACCCAAGTGATTCCGCGTCGTTGTAGAAAAACTCCAGCGCTTCGGGGAGGACGACAAAATACGCAAACGCCACTCCGGACAAAAACAATCCAAATCCGATGGCAGCCGCCGGCCAGATATACTGGCGCTCCTTGGATGTCAGTGCCGGCAGCACAAACTGCGCGAGAAAAACCAGCAACAACGGAAATGCGAGGACGATCCCGGAATAGAACGCGAGTTCGAGCGAGATCGAAAACGAATCGACGACGCCCAGAGACTGCAGGTTATTTGCGCGCTCGGGATCCACGGCGTACAGCGGGCGCTGGATGATCGCAAACAACCAACCTCGAGCAAAAAAACCAAACGTCATCGCCACTGCCAGCGCGATGGCCATACGGATGATCATCGTCCGAAAATCCTCGATATGATCCAGGAACGGCTTGGGCTCATCCTCGAGCTCGCGAAATTGAAAAAACGATTGTTTCCAGTTTCTGGCCATGATTTCAGGGCGAAAGATACCGCAGTGCGACGAGTCGGGCAACGGTGGCCAGCGTATTGGCATCGCAGATCGTTCCGTCAGCGATCATTGACCACAATGCTGCGGGTGAAAACTCGCGGCATTCGAGGATCATTTCATTGTGGTCGGGCCGATGCGAAGAGACGTAAGCATGCACACCGGTGGCAAGAAAAAGATGGCAGTATTCATCAGTGAATCCTGCGGAGGGCCAGTAATTTCCGAGTGGAACCAGTGGGTCGAGCGTGCGACATCCGGTCTCTTCGGCGAGTTCACGGTGCACCGTCGCGAGGGTGCCCGACTCTGCCCCGTCTCCATCGATTTGGCCTGCGGGAAACTCCCAGAGATCGGTTTGAATCGGGACGCGTTCCTGACGGACGAGCAAAAACCCGCCGGTTGCCGTTTGCGGAGCGACCACGATCGCTTGCTTCCGGCGCACAACCATCCACTCAACACCCTCCGGGCGCGTGGGCGTCGCGACCTGCTCGCGAAGCACACGCAGATACGGGGAATCCACGCAAACTTCGGATTTAAGCGCGTGCCACTTTCCAGACATCAGGTGAGGACCTCCCGCCAATGCGAGAGCCGTGCCTCCACGTTTTCCGGTGATGGCGCACCGGGTGCAGTGCGCGCGCGCATTGCTGCCTGCAGATCGAACACCTCAAAAACATCCGCATGAAACGCGGAGGATGCCGATTGAAAACGATCCAGAGAGAGGCGATTCAGTGGCGTGCCCGACGCGTTGGCTTCAGCAACCAATCCGCCCACGATTTTGTGCGCTTCGCGGAATGGCACTCCGGCGCGAACCAGATAGTCAGCTAAATCGGTTGCAAGGAGGAGTGGGTCCGTGACAGCGGCGGCCGCCCGCGTCTCGTCCAGCGACGCGGCTCCGAGCATCTCGGCAAAAATCGCCAATGTGGCTTCGATCGTATCGACCGAATCAAAAACCGGCTCTTTGTCCTCCTGCATGTCGCGGTTGTAGGTCATTGGCAGTCCCTTGAGGATTGTAAGCAACGACATCAAGTTTCCATACAGGCGGCCGGTTTTGCCGCGTGTGAGTTCAGCGATGTCCGGATTTTTCTTTTGGGGCATCAAACTGGAGCCCGTCGTGTGACGATCGCTCAGCCGCAAAAACCCGAACTCCGTGGACGCCCAGAGGATAACGTCCTCGCTAAGGCGCGACAGGTGCATCCCGCAAATCGCGATGGCGGCGAGCAACTCACAGGCGAAATCGCGGTCCGACACAGCGTCCATGCTATTCTGCGTAACGTCTGCAAACCCGAGCTGCTCGGCAAGAAACCGGCGGTCAACGATCAGCGTGGACCCGGCGATCGCACCGGAGCCCAGCGGCAGGTGGTTCATACGTTTCCGCGTGTCTGCAAACCGCTCACGGTCCCGATGCAGCATCTCGACGTAGGCGAGCAAATGGTGAGCAAAAAAGACCGGCTGTGCTCGTTGAAGATGGGTGTATCCGGGAATGATCGCGGTTTGGTGGCGGCCCGCCAGTTCGACCAACGACCGCTGCATGGACGCTGCGAGTGTGTCAATCCTGTCAATCGCGTCCCGAAGGTAGAGCCGGATGTCCAAGGCGACCTGGTCGTTCCGGCTGCGTCCGCTATGGAGTTTGGCGCCGGCCTTGCCGATCCGCTTGGTCAACTCGGACTCGATGTTCATGTGGACGTCCTCGAGGTCCACGCGGAATGTAAACTCCCCGCGTTCGATCTCGGCTTCGATTTCCAGCAAGCCGGATGCAATTTGGCGGGACTCATCGGCGGTGAGCACTCCGGCTTTTGCGAGGGCCGCAGCGTAGGCGATGCTGCCGGCGATATCCTGACGGAACATCCGCCAGTCAAATGAAACAGATTCGCTGAATGATTTTAACAGATCCGACTGCTCTTCGGCAAAACGACCCTTCCACATAATCAGAAACTTAATCCGTCGCGGTGCGTGACGGGGTTAGGCGCTGCCGACTGGTGCATCGGGAGTTCGGCGTTGGCACGCGCCATGACGGGCCAATTCATCGCAATGGCCCTCAATGCGGACCATTTTGGTGGCGGGCGAAAACCCGAGGCGCCGGGTGATACAATTTTCCAGCAATTCCATGTTGGGGTCTTCGAACTCGATGATTTTATCACAATCCACGCAGATCAGATGGTTGTGTGTGGGGTGATCCACGAAGTTCGGGTCATAGTATTTTACATCTTTGCCGAGGTCCAACTCGTGCAGCAGCCCGCTTTCAACCAGCAGTGGAAGCGTGCGATAAACCGTGGCCCGTGAAACCGATGCGTCGAGCTTTTTTGCCATGTCCAGCAACTCCTCCGCATGGAAATGATTTTTCGTGGCCAGGACAGCCTCGATGATCGCCTCCCGCTGTGCGGTGCGGCGAAAACCACGCTCGGAAAGAACGTCGTAAATCGTATCTCGAATCGATAGTTCCACTGGAGGCGAGGTTACGGCGTTGGCGGATTGAGTCAAGAAGAGGAAAAAGGGTGCCAGAGGACTACGGCAGAGAGAAGCAAGTTACCGTTGCTGCATTCCTGCCCTGGCGGGGTTCACCTGTTCGCAATCCATAGCCCCTGGCGAGTGAAAACATACCCGGCGGGCGAATGGACACAACCTCATTCTTGTTCGACCAGCGTGCGCGAAGAAAACGGCAGGGACTCCAGAGTCAGTGGCTCGTTATGATCGAGGTGCGATTCGCATACTGCGAAGAAACCAGCGTGGGAGTCGACGCGCCGAATGGCATGCAAAAAGGACCCATCCAGATCGACGCCAACACCGATGAAGTTCAGGTATTTTTTCATTCGATGCACTTGCGACTGCTCTGAAACACCCGGCGTGCTGACCGATGCATACAGCGTGTGAATGTAATCCAGCACATCCCGACCGGTCGGCAGCAATGGCGGATTGCCAGCAAGTGCCGCGCGAATCTGCTCGAAAATCCATGGGTTTCGAATCGCACCCCGTCCGATCATCCATCCGCTTGCGCCGGTCTGCTCGATCAGCTCCCGGGCCGCCGTCGGGCTGTCGATGCTTCCATTGGCGAGAATCGGGACATCAAGAAATCGTGCGGCTTGGCGGATTTTTTCGTAGTGAACAACATCGCGATATCCTTCACGAACTGTGCGGGCGTGGATGGTTAACAGGTCGATCTTGTGCTTTGAAAAAACCTCCAGCAATCCGTCGAATTCGTCGGGATGATCAAATCCGAGGCGGGTCTTCACCGTGAATGGAACTTCGGTGATCGCCTGACGCAGGGCGCTCAAAATCCCATCGATACGCGGCAAATCGCGCAGCAATCCGCCTCCGGCGCACTTCCGGTAAACGACCGGGGCTGGGCATCCGAGGTTGAGGTCGATCCCCGCGACTGCATGATTCTGGAGTTCCCGTGCGGTGCGAGTCATCGCGGCAATATCATTGCCGATCATCTGTGCGATGGCGGGACGGCTGGTTGGGTTGTCGGTGATGGATCGCAGGATGTGCCGGTCGAGTCGGGAGTCCCGGGTGACCCGAAAATACTCGGTGAAATAGAGATCCGGTCCGCCGTAAGACGCGATGAGTTTCCAAAACGCATGGTCCGTCACGTCTTGCATGGGAGCCAAGGCAAGAAATGGCTGCGCACGGCCGGTCAGGTCCTTCAGTGACTGCGGAATCAAGCTTGCAGCCATGTTTGAAATTCCCGGATTTCCACGGCGCTGCCCATTACCAGGAGTTGGTCCCCGGCGCGGAGGACTTCGCTTCCTGACGGGTTCATCGTGCGTGTGCCGTCCCGCTGAATGCCCATGATTTGAACTCCTGTTTCGTCAAAGATTTTTGCCTCTGCAAGGCTCATGTTTACAACCTTTGCATCTTCGGAGAGGGTCACGGCATCGAGGATGGCTTCTTCAAAATCGGATGTTTCACTTTGTGCATCACCTGGGGTGTGGAGAAAGGAACGCGCTTTTCCGATTTGATCGGGAGAACCGAAAAGAAGTAGCCGATCCCCAGGGTAGAGCACATCGCCGGGTCCCACGCGATCTAGCACAAACCCCTGCCGGTCGATCTCGAGCACTGAGCAGCCAAACCGTGGGCGGAGTCCAAGCATTTGTAGGGATTTGCCCGCACACTCGGCGTCTTCGGGAATCTCGCACTCCACGACGTCGAGGTCCCAACTTTTGGATCCCTCTCCGGATGCGACCGCCGAAACGCGGCTTCGGCGTCCCGGGTTATGGCTCGAGCCTGACAGGCTTTGCTCGAGCCGGATGCCGATCGTATTCAACTGACGTCTGAGCAGGATGTACAAAACAATCAAGACTCCCAGAATCACGACGCCGGCCACGGTTGTGGACGCACGCATTGGAGCCCCAATCCAGACACCCGCGCAAAGTGCTGCCGCAGCAGTGGCTTGGAGTGTGAACTGAACGATTGCGCGCTTTCGCCCGGCATTCGCCGAGCGCATGGTGAGCGCGTCTGCATAGACCATGCATAGTGTCTGCAGGCTTTGCCAGATGGCGACTAGCAAACCCACGCTGATAATCAAAATGACGATCCAGTAGGCACTCGAGCACACATCAAGGGGCAAACGAGTCCGGACGAGGATGAGATCAAGGCCGGTCTTGATCGGGTTTGCAAATCCGAAGAGCCCTCCAAGCAGGATGACCTGAATGAAGGCAAGGCCAGTGCGTCGCCGGGTGAGTTGCCAAACGTGATTGCGGGCGAATGCAAGTGCGATGGAATCCAGCCGGGCGTTATATCGGTCCAATAGCGCAGCCAACCAGCGCGGTTGTAGCTTTTCCACCAACTCGCCAAGCGACTCCGCCCGTTTTGCAAAGAATGGAGCACAGATGGCCGTCACGATGGATACGCCGACCGCAATGGCAAAGAACGACGAGGGCACCGCGTTGGCATCCACGCCGATCTGCGCAATCACGTAGGCGAATTCACCCACGGGTGTCACCACCACGGCGGCGCTGACGGCGAGCGGCAAGGAATTGCCCGTGGCCGCAAACCCGACGGTCGCGGACAGCGTGCGTGCCGCAATCGCAAACACAGCAACCCCGAGGATCAGACCGGCATTATCCACGAATGCCTGGACGTCGATGAGCATGCCAATGGCAACAAAAAAGATCGCGCTGAACATATCCTGCGCGCCTCCAAGGGACTTTTCGATTTGCGATTTGAAGCGAGTCTCCGACACCACCACACCAAACAAAAAGGCACCGAGAGCCACAGAAAAGCCGGCTTTGATGGACGCGACGCCGGTGATGAATACGAGCCCGGATACCAACACTGAAATCAAATCGGAGTCTGCGGCTTTACCAAAGCGTTCCAGCAATTTCGGAAGAAAAATCAACCCGACGACCACGACGATCGCAGTGAAGCCAATCAACAAAAATAGCGTATTTCCGACTTCGCGCTGAACCGCATCGCCGACCTGCAACCGGGAGCCTAGGATCGTCAACAATACAATTGCGACGATGTCTTCCAGCACGGTCACACCTTGAGCATTCTGCGCAAAGCGCTCATGGGTGAGTCCCGACTCGGCAAGCATTTTCGTGATGATCGCAGAGCTGGATGCCATCAGCATCGCTGAGAAAATGAAGGCGGCCGTGTCGTCCCACCCCATCAGCGCAGCAAACCCATGGCAAAGCTGGAAGACAAGAAATGCCGTGATTGCCGTGGTTGCAACGACCCCGATGCCAAGTCGTCGAATGCGTTTGAAACTCAAACCCATGCCGACAAAAAACATCAAAAATGCCAGCCCGAGATCGGTGAGCGTTTCGATTCGGTGCACGTCACTCACCAGCGTGAACGGCGGAGTGAACGGGCCAATCACAATCCCGGCGACTAGGTAGCCGACCACCGCCGATAGCCCGAGCCGCCGGAAAATCCAGCCGGTAATCCCGGCGACCACCAACACAACCGCAAAATCTTGAAGCAATGAAACCCCGTCCATGAGCCCCATCGGATAAACGGATACGGACTAAAGCACACGCAAATCCGTAGGTTGCGGGGAAATGTGTCGCGCTTGTTTCCTTGCGAGATGCTGATCGGAGTTGCACACTTACGCCCGTGTCATTACTCGAAGTCAACCACCTCAAGGTTCATTTTCCCGTTTTGGGCGGCGTCTTCAGGCGGCCCGTGGATGTCGTCAAGGCCGTCGATGACGTGAGCTTTACTATCGAACCCGGCAAGACCGTGGGCTTGGTTGGGGAGAGCGGCAGTGGAAAAACGACGATCGGCCGTGCGGTGGTCAAGCTCCAGCGCGCCACAGCCGGCGAGATATTATTCGAAGGAACTGACATCGTCCCGATGACGGAGTCCACGTTCCGCCCGCTGCGCAGTAAGATCCAAATGATCTTCCAAGATCCGTTTGGCTCGCTCAATCCCCGACTGACCATCGGATCGATCATCGGCGAAGCCATCGAAATTCATTTTCCGGAAGTGAGCAAATCCGACCGACGCGAGCGGGTGGCCGAGCTGATGGTGCAGGTTGGGCTCAAACCGGAAATGATGAGCCGGTATCCGCACGAATTCAGCGGTGGTCAACGCCAACGCATCGGGATCGCACGTGCGCTGGCGGTCAAGCCGTCGCTGATCGTTTGCGACGAACCCGTGAGCGCCTTGGATGTCAGCGTGCAGGCGCAAATTGTCAACCTTTTGCAGGACCTTCAGGAGCAGTTGGGTGTGTCGTATTTGTTTATCGCACACGACTTGGCCGTGGTCGAGCACCTCAGCGACCACGTGCTCGTGATGCACCACGGCAAAATCGTCGAGAGCGCATCGGCGGATCAGATTTATTCAGACCCGCAGGACCCATACACCCGCGCCCTGTTGGCGGCGGTGCCGTCCGTCTAGCGCCATGTCAGGCGGGGATTCCAGCGGCCGGATTCGCGAGATGGACGAAGCCGAGCGCCCGCGCGAAAAACTCACGCATCGCGGAGCTGCCTCACTATCCGACGCGGAGCTGCTCGCGATCTTCCTGCGCACAGGACTGCGTGGGCGCAACGTGATCGACGTGGCTAAAGATGTTTTGTCTGCAGCCGGCGGATTGGTCGCGTTATCGCGGCTTTCGGTCGAGCAAATCCGGCGATCCACCAAGGGCATCGGCCCTGCCAAGGCGGTGGAACTCGCGGCTGTATTTGAGGTGGGTAAGCGATTGGCTCGTGTAAAACCCGGACGCACCCGCATGGATAATCCACAGGCGGTTTACGACCTGCTGGCTCCCGAGTTGATCACCCTCGATCGGGAGCAACTGCACGTCGTGCTTGTCGATACGAAGGTCCAGTTCCTGAAGAATGAAATCATTTCGATGGGATCGCTCAACGAAAGCATCGCTCACCCCCGCGAGATCATCCGGCCGGTTTTGGTTCATGGTGCCTACGGATTTATCCTCGTGCACAACCATCCGTCCGGTGACCCTTCGCCGAGCCAGGCAGATCGCGCACTGACCACGCGCATCGAAGAAGCCGCGCGGCTCTTGCAGGTCGTCTTTTTTGACCACGTCATCATCGGGCATTCGGAGGGCGGGCGAGAACCCTATTTCAGCTTCCGCGAACACGGGATTTTGTGATGGGATTGCGGATTGAAACCGTGCCCGACCTCACTTCTTCGGCCACCGGCGCAAGGACTCCTCGTGCAGATGTCGCGGCCGCAGGCTTTTTGTGATGACGCCGTATTTGGGCGAGAAGAGATACGCCAGAATAAATCCGGTGCCCAATACCATCACGATGGCTGGGCCGGATGGGATGTTTGCCCAGTAGGATAGAATCAGTCCGGCTACTGCGCCCACGACGCCGAGCACCGCCGCGCCCCACGAGAGAAGCTGATAGCTGTCGGAGAGAAGATACATCGTTGCGGCGGGCAGAATCAGCAACCCCAGCGAGAGCAGGACACCCACGGCTTGCAGGGACGAGAGCATGGCTAGAACAATCATTAAAACGAGCGCGGCGAGCAACGCGGTCACCGGGATGCCTTGGGTCCTTGCCACCGACGCCTCAAACAACGCAACCAACAGCGGACGATGCAATGCCATCAAAACCAGAAGGATCACGACGCTGATTACAAAGCTCGTTACCAAGTCCGAGTCCGCAACGCCGAGGATGTTTCCGAATAGAAATCCATCCAGATCGACCCTCACCCGCGCATAGCGGATCAGGACAATCCCGATTGCGAAGGCGATGATGTAGAGCGACGCGATCGCTGTTTCGTCTTTGATGCGGGAGCTGCGGGCGATCATTTGTCCACCGACCGCGACGATTGCGGCTGCGATGAGGCCACCAATCATTAATCCGCCGGGGGACAATCCGACGAAAATCGCAGCCACCGCCAGCCCCGGCAGGAGCGAGTGTGAGAGCGCGTCAGCCATCAGCGCCAGCCTTCTCAAAACCACGAACGCGCCGAGGAATCCGTTGGTAAATCCGATGAGCACACACACCACCAGAGCACGTAGCATGAAGTCGTATTGAAATGGCTCAAACAACCAGTTCATGAATGGCCTCCCGATGCGTGGTGATCGTGGGAACCGCTGAAAACCTTGGTTTGAAAGGCGCGATCCACCGTTTGCTCCGTGAACGCGCTGCCCGTTTTGCCTGAGGCAACGAGTTCGCCATTGAGGATCACGACTTGATCGAACAGCTCCGGCACATCTTTGAGTTCGTGATGCGAGGCGATGACGAGCTTTCCTTCGTCGCGCAACCGGTGCAGGACGCGGGCGAGGGCGGATCGGGCATTTTGATCCAACCCGGTGCTGGGTTCATCCAAAAGGTAGATGTCTGCCTGCTGGGCCCATGCGCGTGCGAGAAAGGCGCGCTGCTGCTGGCCACCGGACAGCGCGCTGATTTGGCGCGCTGCGAAGTCGCCGAGGTCCATGATTTGCAGCGCCTGATCGACAATCTCACGATCTTTTGCGCCGAACGGTTTCCACATCCCTAGGGCTGGATAACGACCCATCTCCACGAGGCCTCGCACGGTGATTGGAAAATCCCAATCCACGGCTTCGCGCTGGGGCACATATGCGATCGATTTGCCCGGCCGGTGAGCGCCGATCACGCTATGCCCTTTGAACTCGATGCTTCCGGTTTCAATTGGCAACAACCCTGCGATGGCTTTGAGAAGCGTGGTTTTTCCTGCACCATTCGGGCCAAGCAACCCGACGCACGAACTGCACGGCAGGGTGAGGGAAAGGTGGTGAATCGCGGGAATCCGATCAAAAGAAACCGTCAGATCCGAAACTACGAGGTGGTGGCTCACGGGCGCTCCTTTCCCGGAATCGCGATCACATCAGAAATTGAAGCATCTCCCCACAAGGTCGTGTCGATTTCGGCACCCGATGGATCAGTGATTCGAATGCGAAGCGCATTGGTCTTCGGGTCTCCGGCGTTCCAACTCGCCCGCACGACCAGCTCGATCCCTTCCGCTGGAATGGCGATGGGAAGGATCACCGGATTGCCGAATGCCTCTGGGGTGACGTGGGCGATTTGAGAACCCTCGGATTCAATAGAAAGCTCGGTCGGGACGACGGGAGAGGTAAACGAAATGGCCAATGACTCCTCCGTCGTCGGCTCAGCGACAGCATTCTCCTCGATCTCTGGAGTGGATTGCTGCTCGATCGGAGGATTCGCGGTCATCCGCAGAATAATCACTCCCATCGCGCACAATGCGAGGGTAAGGACTGCTAATCGTAAAAGCGGATTTCCTCTCATCGAGACGGGTGTCTTTCGGAAAACAACTGCACCTACTGGAGCGCGGTGACGATGGTGGAGACGTTGTGGCGCATCATGGCTTCGTAGGTCGTCGCTTCAGATTGTCCGAGGCCGTCCGCATAAAGTGTGCCTCCGAGACGGGCGCCGGTCTCGCGCGTGATTTCCGACAGGATTTTTGGGTTCTCGATATTCTCGGCGAAGATGGCCTTCACTTTTTCGGCTTGGATGGTGTCGATGAGCGCGCGCACTTGTTTCGACGACGGTTGGTCGGTAGTGGACACTCCCTGAACCGGGCGAATGACAAACGCATAGTCTTTGGCGAAGTAGCCGAGCGCGGCGTGAGAGGTCACAAGGATCCGCTCCTTTCGTGGGATTCTTGAAACCTCCAAGCGGATCCATTTCGCAAGCGCATCCAAGCGCGATTGATAGGCTTTGGCGTTGGCTTCGTAGAGCGCGCGGTATGGCGGGTTAGCTTTGATTAAAGCATCCCGCACGACATTCGTTGCGGTTTTCATGTTCGACACGCTGTGCCACCAATGCGGGTCGGCCGCAGGCTCGCCCGCGTGACCGTGGTCGTGACTGTGGTCATCGCATTGGTGGTCGGAAGGCGAGACGATCAGCGGTTTGACGGCATCACCGACAACCAGCAATTCGGTTGCCGCGCCCAGGCTGCCTTTGATTTTAGCCAGATACGGCTCGAACCCTAGGCCACTCGCAAGCACGATCTGCGCGTCGGTCATGGTTTTGACATCGCGCACCGTGGGCTCAAACCCATGCGGATCCATCCCCGCTTTCACAATGGGCGTGACTTCGATCGTATCGCCGCCGACTTGCGTTGCGAGGTCGCTAAGCACCGTGCTCAACGATGCGACTTGAAGGGGCTTTTGCTCGTTCTGGCTGATGCACGGCTGCAACGCGAGGCCAACGACGGCAACAGAAAGAATCCAGTGTTTCATAAATGGGTGTGGTGGGCGGACTCGCAGTCGCGCCAATAAGTCATCGATGAATCATTATGATAATGCAATCTCAATATTTCAGGCGGATTGCAATTGCCGGGCCAGCGCATCGATTCTTTGATATGAAACAAGCTCGGGGCGCGAAAAGGATTCCGGTTTGAGTCCGAATCCGGTTAAGTATTCGTTAGATTATGAACCACTCCTTCGACTTCGACCCCGCCAAATTTCGTTCTGAATCCGACAGCATGGGAGACATCCCGGTGCCGCATGACCGGTATTACGGAGCCCAAACGGCCCGCTCGTTGATCCACTTTGATATTGGCAACGACGTAAAACCGAAGGAGTTGATCAAGGCACTTGGAATTCTGAAAAAGGCATGTGCCTTGGCAAATCGGGATCTCGGGAAGCTTCCGGAGGAAAAATGTGACCTGATTTCGCAAGCCGCCGATGAGGTGATCGCAGGCACGCTCGACGGGCATTTCCCGCTTCGCATTTGGCAGACTGGCAGCGGCACGCAGAGCAACATGAATGCAAACGAGGTCATTTCCAACCGGGCGATTGAGATCGCGGGTGGGGTTCTCGGGTCGAAGCAACCGGTGCATCCGAACGACCACGTGAACATGTCGCAGTCATCGAATGACACTTTCCCGACGGCCATGAGTATCGCTGCGGCCACAGTGGTGGTGGAGAATTTGCTGCCGGCGGTAAAAGAACTGCGCGATACGCTGGACGCCAAGGCGCAGGCGTATGCCTCGGTCGTAAAGATCGGACGCACCCACCTTCAGGATGCAACTCCGCTCACGCTCGGGCAGGAGATTTCCGGATGGGTTACGTTGCTCGACAATGCGATGCGCGACATCAAAACCACGCTGCCGGGGCTCTACGATCTTGCGGTGGGTGGCACCGCCGTGGGAACCGGCCTGAATGCACACCCCGAGTTTGGGGACCGCGCGGCGGCCTACATCGCCGATCTCACCGGACTGCCATTTGTTTCGGCGGCGAACAAGTTTGCCGCGCTCTCCGGGCACAATGAATTCGTCTTCTCCAGCGGTGCGTTAAAATCTCTTGCCTGCGCGCTCATGAAAATTGCCAACGACGTGCGCTGGCTGGCATCCGGCCCCCGATGCGGATTGGGCGAAATCACGATTCCGGAAAATGAACCCGGCTCGTCGATCATGCCCGGAAAAGTGAATCCGACCCAAAGCGAAGCGCTGACGATGATTGCGGTGCAAGTGATGGGCAACGACACCGCCATCGGAATTGCGGCGTCTCAAGGGAATTTCGAACTCAACGTGTTCAAGCCCGTCATCGTGCACAACTTCCTGCATTCAGTCCGGCTCATGGCGGATGGATGCCGGTCATTCACCGCGCATTGTGCGGTGGGGATTGAGCCGAATTTGGAGCGCATCGACGAGAACGTCAAAAACTCGCTCATGCTTGTGACAGCGCTGAATCCGCACATCGGCTACGACAAGTCCGCGCAGATCGCCAAAAAGGCGCACAAAGAAAAATCCAGTCTCAAAGAGGCTGCGGTGGCGCTCGGGTTCCTGACGTCCGAGCAGTTTGACGAGTGGGTCATTGCTGAGGCGATGACGCATTCCTAACCGAACGGCCGAGATCGCTCACCCCGCGTTCTGGAGATTGCACATCTCGGCGTATCTTCCGCCAAGATTGCGCAATTCCTGCGGCGTGCCGTGTTCTGCAATTTTGCCTTCCTCCAGCACGATGATCCGGTCTGCATTACGGATTGTCGAAAGTCGATGAGCGACGACAAAGGTCGTTCGACCAATCATGAGTCGTTCCAGGGCGGATTGCACCATCGCCTCGGACGCGACATCCAACGCCGACGTAGCTTCGTCGAGAATCAAAACCCTCGGATCGCGCAGGATCGCGCGCGCGATGGCAATGCGTTGCTTTTGTCCGCCCGATAACCTGCTACCACGCTCGCCAACGATTGTATCCAAGACGTCCGGGAGTTTTTCGACGAAGTCGAGCGCGTTGGCGGCCTCAAGCGCCTGCCAGATTTGATCGTCGCTCACCTTCCGATTCCCGTAGTCCACGTTGTCCCGCAGGGTTCCGTGGAAGAGGATGGATTCCTGCGCCACGACGCCGACAAACCGGCGAAAACTCCGCAAGTCCATCGCATTCATGTCCTGCCCATCGAGTAGGATCTTCCCTGAGTCCGGACGGTCAAAACCCAGGATGAGCGAGATAAGCGTCGATTTTCCAGATCCGCTCGGCCCAACCACACCGATGGTTTCGCCGGCGGCCACCGTGAGTGAAAAATCATGAATCGAACCACGCGCCGCGCCGGGGTGAGTGAACGTGACGTTTTGAAATGCAAACTGTCCACGCACTTGATCGATGGTTGCTTTGCCGATATTTTTTTCGGTGTCCGGGTTTTCGAGCACTTCGCCGATCGAGTGAAGCGACTCAAACCCTTTGCTGATCATGGGCAGCATGTTTGCAAAACCCAGCACCGAGTTGCTGATCGTGGCAAAATAGGCTGACAGCATGACGACGTCGCCCGGCGTGAGCGGGATGATTTTTGTGTATGCCAGCCACGCGCTGAGGATCAGGCTGAACATGGTGAAAAAGTTGAAGGAGGTCCATGCAGCCGATTGAAACACTGCATTCTGGACGTCCAGTCGCAGCCCGGCCGTGCGGACGGAGCCTAATTTGTGCGACACCCGCTCGATCTCCGAGTGCTCGACCGCGTGGGCGCGCGTGATCGGGATCATTTCGATCATTCCTGCGACGTGAGCAGACATCCCTTCGATCTCGGTGCGAAACTCCCGATTTCGTTCTTTCAACTTTTCAGAGAGCAAGTTCCGCAAAACTGTTAGCACCGGGATGGTCACCAAGAATACCACCAAAAACTGTGGAGCCCGGATGGCGGTAATAGCGACGGATATGGCGATCGTTGTGATCGCGCTCAATCCGCCGTCGATGATCAAGCGTGCGGTTTGGTCAACTGCCTCGACATCGCGGAGCACCTTGGATTGTAGGGCTCCGGCGCTCGTGCGCTTGTAAAATGAAATCGAAAGCTGTTGCAGGCGGCGAATCAGAGACTCTCGCAGCGAGGCCTCCACATCCCGTGTCGCTTGGCTCATGAAGCGGATGTAAAGCGCGTGTCCGGGCACATTCAACGCGAGCAGAAAAACCAGCACAGCCGCGTTGATCAGGAGGTTCCGGTTGGCGTCGGGTCCCGGCGCTGAAACGATATCGATCACATTCGCAGTGATCAGCGGCATCGCCCAGAGCGGTGAAGTTTTAAAAAGGAAAAAAACCGTGGCGAGCACCAAGCGTCCGGTATGCGGACGGTAAAGCCCGATCATGGTCCGCCACGGGCTCTGCCGCCGGAACTGGGATTCAGGGGGCGGAGATGGTTCCTCGTTCGGACATATTTGCGACAAACTCATCTGCTGCATGCTGCGATTAACAAGCGCCGGGAGCAAATGCCAGATCGATCTAAAATCCACAGCAGATATTTTTTGCGAATCACGTGACATCCTCCAACAGCATCGGTGAGGGGAATCCGTGAGTTTGCTGCGCTTTGGATTTGCCGTGAGATTGGTTGAGTAAGGATTTTACAAGTTAGTTGACTTGGTCAACTTATTAGGTTGGTTTACAACTATGAAATCAGTTGCCACCAATGAAGCGAAAACCCATTTGTCGGCCCTCTTGCATGAAGTAAGCCTTGGGGAGACGATCCTCATCACGCGCGGGCGCAAGCCCTTGGCGAAGCTCGTTCCCTACGAGCAACCTTCTGTCCGGCCTAAGGTTGGGAAAATGATCGACAAGCCCTTTTCCTTGCCGGATCAAGCGCTGGGGCCGATGAGCAAACAGGAACTACGGGCATGGGGGCTGTGATCAACGCACTCCTCGACACGTCTACCTTCCTCTGGTTGGCACTCGAACCGGCCCGGATCTCCCCCGCCGCGCGAAAGATGCTGGACGACCCAAGGGCGAATCGCCGGCTTAGCCAAGCAAGCGTGTTGGAAATCGTTCTAAAATACCGTGCCGGCAAGCTCCCGCTTCCACTTGCGCCTGACATCTGGATCCCATCCCGCCGCGCGTTCTTCCAATTGGAGGATCTGCCTCTCGACGAGATGGTGATCTATCGGTCGGGTGCGCTGCCCGGCGGCCATGATGACCCCTTTGACCGCCTTATCGCCGCTCATGCCATTGAGTCCGGAAGCACACTGCTTTCACCCGACCTGCCGCTGAGCCAGTTGGGAGCGTCGAGAATCTGGTGATCATTGGGCGTGAACGGCCACAGCATTAGGCTTCTACGATTTGTCGCAATAAAATGTCACCGTGGGAGAGTTCCGCTAGGACTTTTGCCTCGGGGCTGAATCTTCGCTTTTAGGATTGCGTCTGTGATAGGCATGGACGTCCGAACGAAGGCGCTGTTCAAGAGGCAGTCGTGGTGCATGACTAAAATCGCCGAATCACCTCCTTGACCACCTGACAGCATCAAGAGCACTCTCAGCCTTAGCAAAAGTCAAACTCCCAGCCCATTCTCGCTAGAGTTCTGGAAGGCAACATGCGATGCGAAGATTCATCAAAAAACTTCAGGCCTACTGGCTGGCTGATGCCAGTTTCGTCACCTTGCTGGTCATGCTCATTACCGCAGTATTCGTCCTTCCGGTAATCATGGAGGTCAGTGATCACGGCCCCCGCCTATTCAACATCCTTTTGCTCAGCTTGTTCTTTTCAGGGGTTTTCTCGACAAGCAGAGCGGGGCTCATTGCTGTCTCGGCAATACTTTTCACTGTGCAACTGACGCTGCGACTCATTCGGTTCGGAGATAACCCGTATTCATTCTATGCGTTGGAGAACGTCGTAGGCGTAGCCAATATTCTGGTGCTTATCTTCATCAACTACCGCCTGCTTTTTCGTGACGAGGTTGTGAACGCTTACCGGATTATCGGAGCAATCAACATTTATCTCCTGCTGGCACTCATGGGAGCGCTGACTTTTGAATTCATCCATGCCGTCACTGGCACATCCTTGGGCGGTAATGTCGTGCTCAGTGGGAGTGATAATGACTATGTGCATTTCATTTATTTCAGCCTGACTTCACTGACCACCGTAGGCTTTGGAGACATCTATGCCGTGAATACTTCCGCCAAAATGCTGTCCACGTTTCTTTCCACGTTGGGCATCCTTTTTCCAGCCGTTGTGATTGCCCGCTTGGTCGGCTTGGCTTCCAAGGCGAGCTGATCCGGCATTGAATGTGGTGCGTCGGGTTCCTGGCCTAGACCTTGGTGAAAACTAGGTGGTCGTCTGCGAGTGCTGCCTGGATTTTGTCGCCGGGGGCAAATTTCCCATCGAGCAGATCGAGACTAAGTGGATCGAGGATTTGGCGTTGGATGACGCGTTTGAGCGGGCGCGCGCCGTATGCGGGGTCGTAGCCCTCGCGTCCGAGGAACGTCTTTGCTTCGTCCGTAAGCGTGATGCTCAGGTTTTGTTTTTCCAGCCGATCCAAGAGTCGTTGGAGTTGAATGTCCACGATGCTTCGGAGTTGCACGTCGTTGAGGCGGTCGAAGATGATGATTTCGTCGATCCGGTTCAGGAATTCGGGACGGAAATGATCGCGGAGTGCGGCTTGGACGCGGCGGTTGCGCTCGTCGCGATCCAAGTCCTCCATGATGTATTGGCTGCCGATATTGGATGTGAGAATGATGACGGAGTTTTTGAAATCCACGGTGCGGCCTTGGCCATCGGTGATCCGGCCATCATCGAGGACTTGAAGAAGGACATTGAAGACGTCTGGGTGCGCTTTTTCCACCTCGTCAAACAGGATGACGGCGTAGGGTTTGCGGCGCACGGCTTCGGTGAGTTGGCCGCCTTCGTCGTAGCCGATGTAGCCGGGAGGCGCGCCGATGAGGCGGGCGACGGTGTGCTTTTCCATGTACTCCGACATGTCGAGGCGAACGATGGCGGATTCATCATCGAAGAGAAATTCGGCGAGTGCTTTCGAAAGCTCGGTTTTTCCGACGCCGGTGGGACCGAGAAACAGGAACGATCCAATGGGGCGGTTTTCGTCCTGAAGCCCGGCCCGGGCGCGGCGCACGGCGTTGGATACGGCCTTGATGGCGGAGTCCTGACCGATAACGCGCTCCATGAGACGTTCCTCCATTTTTACGAGCTTGGCACGCTCGCCCTCTTGGAGACGTGATACCGGGATGCCTGTCCACGTGGCGACCACCTTGGCGATGTCTTCCTCGGTGACTTCCTCGCGGAGGAGCGATGATTTTCCGCTGCCGGATTCCGACTGTCCTGCTGCTTCGAATTCCGCTTGGAGGCCGGGGAGTCGGCCATATTGGATTTCGGAAGCCTTGGCGAGGTCGCCGCGTCGTTGCGCTTGCTCGAGTTCGGTTTTGAGTTGTTCGATTTCCTCGGCGAGTTTCTGGGATTTGCCGATTTCCTCTTTTTCCTTCATCCATTGCGCTTTCAGACCGCTGGATTTTTCGCTGAGGTCGGCGAGTTCTTTTTCGAGTTTTGCGAGGCGTTCTTTCGAAGCGGTGTCTTTTTCTTTTTGAAGTGCCTGGCGCTCCATTTCGAGCTGCATCTTCTGGCGCTCCATTTGGTCGATCTCGGTCGGCATCGAGTCGAGTTCGATTTTCAGACGCGAGGCAGCTTCGTCCACAAGATCGACGGCTTTATCGGGTAAAAACCGGTCGCTGATGTAGCGCTGCGAGAGCATTGCAGCAGCGACCAGTGCGGCGTCCTTGATGCGGACGCCGTGGTGAATCTCATATCGCTCCTTGAGTCCACGAAGGATTGCAATTGTATCCTCGACGCTGGGCTCGTTCACCATCACCGGTTGAAAGCGACGTTCCAGCGCAGCATCTTTTTCGATGTATTTGCGGTATTCGTCGAGTGTGGTTGCGCCGATCGTGCGGAGTTCGCCGCGTGCGAGTTGGGGTTTGAGGAGGTTTGATGCATCCATCGAGCCCTCGGCGGCCCCGGCTCCGACGATCGTATGAAGTTCGTCGATGAACAAAATAACTTCCCCTGCGGAGTCGGTGACCTCTTTGAGGAATGCCTTGAGGCGGTCTTCAAACTCGCCGCGGAATTTGGCGCCGGCCACCATGGAGCCGATGTCCATGGCGATGATGCGTTTGTTTTTAATCGACTCGGGGACATCACCGCTGACGATGCGTCGGGCAAGCCCCTCGACGATGGCGGTTTTGCCAACACCGGGCTCGCCTATCAGGACCGGGTTGTTTTTTGTCCGGCGCGAGAGCACCTGCATCGTTCGCCGGATTTCCTCATCGCGCCCGATGACCGGGTCGATCTTGCCTTTTCGCGCAAGCTCCGTGAGGTCGCGTCCATATTTTTCAAGCGTCTGGTATTTCCCCTCGGGATTTTGATCCGTGACGCGCTGCGAGCCGCGCACCTCGACGAGCGCCTTCATGAGGGCCGCGCGCGTCACGCCCGCATTTTTCAAAAGCTTCGCTGTGCTGGAATTGCTTTCCGCCAGTGCTAGGAGGTAATGCTCGGCGCTGAGGTATTCGTCTTTGAGCTTCGCCATTTCCTCCTCTGCCGCATCGAGTGTTTTCCGCAACTCGTTCGAGAGGTGAGGGGATGCGCCACCGTGAACAGTCGCGCGCCGCGAGAGATCCGCGTCGAGTGCGGAAAGTAGCGACGATGTCCGGACGCCAATTTTTTCGAGGAGGGGACCGGCGATGCCTTCGGACTGCGAAAGGAGCGCCTTGAGAAAATGCTCGTCGGTGATCTCCGGCTGATTGGCTTTTGATGCGAGGTCCAGGGCGGCATTGAATGCCTCCTGCATTTTTTGCGTGAAGCGGTCAGGTCTCATGGAATTGGGGATAACTGGGTTAGTGCTCTCGTTCCAAGTTCACTGCTGCGAGGGCTGTGAAGCTGCGAGGACATTATTGAGAACCATAAGCGACGATGATCCGAAAGAACAGAAAACGTTGATGAAGGACTCAATCGCCGTGCGATCGGTTCGGGAAAAACCCAAGCTAATCTCGGGCGCATGCTGGAACTCAGCATTCTGCCGTCTCAACTGAAATACGTGTCGTCGTGCGCGTAAGGCGGGGCGCAGCAGCATAAAAAGCGAACGCCTTGCTTCGTCGAAATTTGATGCCAGCAGCCCGCCGGAATGAGAATCGCATCGCCGGGCACGACGGTGCGTGCATCGCCATCGATCTCCATCAAGGCCTCACCCTCCAGAAGAAAATAGAACTCCTCGCTCTGGCGATGATAGTGTCGCTCCGTTGCTCCGCCTGCTGGCAAGACGGCCTCGGCGAGGCTCTGGTTTTTTACCGGGGCGTTGGACAGGTCGAGGATGCTCCGAATCTGCGACCCGTCCTTGGTGGTGAATGGCTGCTGGCTGGCGAGGTTGATCACGGTCATGGATAGTGGGCGTAGCAATTTTTCCAACGCCGCACAACCCCATCCACTCCGTTCAGGGCAGAAAATCAATCAAGCCTGTTCTGCACGATGCTAGTTACTCTCCCTCAGCCGGTATGTCGGTTCGAGGGATGGTTCGAAAAGTTGTTCGGGCTTCCCTTGATCGACCACGTGTCCCGCCGACAGCACGACGACCTCTTTGCAAAGGGCCAAAATCTCTGCCGGGGCGTGCGTGACGTAGAGCATGGGGATCGCAAATGTTTCCCGAATCCGTTCGAGATAGGGCAAAATCTTGTTCTTGAGCGACTGGTCAAGACCCGCGAGCGGTTCGTCGAGAAGCAATAGCCGGGGTGAGGCAAGGAGGGCGCGACCGAGCGCAATCCGCTGTTTTTCTCCTCCCGAAAGGAAACTCGGCCTCTCGCCCAACAAGCGCCGGATTTCCAGCAGGTCGACGAGCGTGTCGAAGGAAATCCGGGATGCTCCGTCCGGCTTCCTTCCGTAGTCGAGATTTTGCCTGACGCTTAAATGGGGAAACAACGCAAGGTCCTGCGGCACATAACCGATCGCCCGCTGCGGGGCGGGCACGAGAATCCGATTCTCCACACTCACCAGCATTTGATCATTCAATGAAATCGTCCCCCGGTCCAACCGCCGAAGCCCGGCGATCAACTCCAAGATCGTTGTTTTTCCCGAGCCGGATGGACCGAAGAGCGCGGTGCTGTCGTGCTCGATGGTCAGGTCAAGCGCGAGGCTGAAGTCACCCATTCGAACAAACACATCTCGAAACTTCAGTTTCATCGGATCAGCTTCCCCTGTTTGAAAAGCGATTCGCTGATCCAGACCGCGCCGAACGCAAGAACGACTGAAACTGCGAGCATCCGAAACGCACTGGAATCATCCCCGAGCTGAATGTCGCCGTAGATTGAAACGGCAAGCGTGGTCGTTTTCCCGGGAATGTTTCCCGCTACCAAGATCGTCGCACCGAACTCACCGAGAGCTCGCGCGAACGCCAGCACGCTCCCGGCAATGATCCCGCGCACAGCGAGGGGGAATGTGATAGTCAAGAATACGCGGAGCGGTGAAGCCCCGAGAGTGGTCGCCACTTGCTCGATCCGGGGGTTGATTGCTTCAAACGCAATCCGCGCTCCCCGTACCAACAACGGAAATGACATCACCGCCATCGCTACCGCCACGGCCCGCCATGTGAAGACGAGATCCAGATTCAACCAATCGTGAAAAAAGTTTCCGACCGGTCCGTTGCGGCCCATCAACTTCAGCAAAATCAACCCGGTGGCGACGGGTGGCATGACCAATGGCAGTGTCACGATCGTTTCGACCAGCGTCTTTCCGCGCCATGATTTTCGTGCCAACAGCCAAGCCAGCGCGACTCCGAATGGAAAAATCAACGCGGTGGACAGCACCGCCATCCCCAATGTGAACCCGATGATTTCCCAATCCGATGCAGTCATTTGCGCACTATTTCGGAACTAAAAATCCGTGTTTCTTGAAAATCGAAAGCCCGCGATCGGACGCTAGGAATTCTAAAAACCTACGCGCCTCGTTCGGATGATCCGAGTTTTTCAAGACCGCCACGGGATACGAGATCTCTGGTCCTTCGGCGAGGGGAACCTCGTAGGCAACCCTCACAGCCTTGGAAATGGCGGCATCGGTCCGGTAAACGATGCCTGCATCGACATCACCGGATTCCACCACGGCCAACGCCGCCCGCACGTTCTCCGTGGGAATAACCCGATCTTTGATCGCCTCCCACACGCCGGATTTCTCCAAGTATTCTCTCGCATAGATGCCTGCGGGGACGCCTTTGGGATCGGCCAATGCAATCCGCTGGATACCCGGTTGTTCCAACGATTTTGCGGAACCTATTGCGAGTGGACTGGATGATCCAACAACAATCACAAGCGTGTTTCCCAATAAATTTCGCCGCGTTCCGTCGAGAAGAAGCCCGGCAGTTTCCAGCGAGTTCATCTTCGCATTGTCCGCTGAAATAAACACATCGGCGGGAGCTCCCTCCTGAATCTGGCGGGCGAGGGCGTTCGAGCCAGCAAGGTTGAACCGCAAAGTGTCAGCGTTCACAGCTCGGTAAGCGGTCGCGACCTCCGCCATCGCATCTGTCAAGCTGGCCGCTGCAAAGACCTGTATCTCCGCAGCGTGGGCACAAAACGTGCCCGCGAAGAAACCAATGACGGCAATCATCTTCCATGGTACTGGTAGGCAATTGCGGATGCAGAACATGGAGCGAGAATATATTTCAGGTCAGTCAGTGATAGGAAAATTCGACCTGACGTCCCGGTTTTCGGCGATCAAAAGATCGGGCAAGAGTGGGGTTGCGGTCGGCTTACGCGGTGCAAAAAGAAACCGCCGTCTGCTGGTGCGGACGGCGGTTCTTTTTTCGGAACCTCTCCCTAATCCCGATGAAAAAGTCTCATAGGAGAGAGGTATTATTTCGCGAGTGTCTTTTCTCGATTATGGAGTTGGGACGGTTGCGATGGTTTGAAGGATGCGGCTGGCGATTTTGTAGGGATCTCCAGCGGAGTTTGGACGGCGGTCTTCGAGGTAGCCCTTGTATGCGTCGTTCGCGACGAAGCTGTGTGGGATACGAATCGATGCACCGCGGTTGGCGACTCCGTAGTTGAACTTGTCGATCGACTGCGTTTCGTGCAGTCCGGTGAGACGGAGGTGGTTGTCCGGTCCGTAAACCGCGATGTGTTCGTTCCGGAATTTATCGAAAGCACCCATGAGGGCTTCGAAGTATTCCTTACCGCCCACTTCACGCATGTATTCCGTCGAGAAGTTGGCGTGCATGCCGGACCCGTTCCAGTCGCCTTTGATCGGTTTGCAGTGCATTTCCACGTCGATTCCGTAGCCTTCGCACAGTCTGATAAGAAGGTAACGTGCCATCCAGACTTCATCGGCGGCCTTCTTCGAGCCTTTGCCGAAGATTTGGAATTCCCACTGGCCTTTTGCCACTTCGGCGTTGATGCCTTCGTGGTTGATGCCTGCGTCGATGCACAGATCAAGGTGTTCCTCGACGATGTCACGAGCGATGTCGCCGACTGCGGAGAATCCGACGCCGGTGTAGTATTTCCCTTGTGGCTCAGGGTAGCCTTCTTTCGGAAATCCGAGTGGTTTGCCGTCTTTGTAGAGGAAGTATTCCTGCTCAAAGCCGAACCATGTGCCTGGATCGTCGATGATTGTTGCGCGGGCATTTGTCGGATGCGGAGTGCCGTCCGGATTCATGACTTCGCACATCACAAGAACGCCGTTGTTGCGGGTGGCGTCCGGGTAGCATGCAACCGGTTTCAGGACACAATCCGAACTTTTACCTTCGGCTTGCTTGGTGGAGCTTCCGTCAAACCCCCAGTTCGGCAATTCCTCGAGCGTCGGAAATTCTTCGAAATCCTTGATGAGGGTTTTGCTGCGGAGGTTGGCCACGGGTTCATATCCGTCGAGCCAGACGTATTCCAATTTATACTTCGCCATAATATGATAATATGAGGTTTTTCGGTAATCGCTGTCGCACCCGGCAGCTTACCGTAGGGTATGTTGTTTCTCGCGGAGGTTTTCTCTGAAGGTGCGCAAGGTGGCATAAATGAAAGCAGGATGCGTGCCAGATAGCGAAGTTTCTTGGCAGTTTTTCCCGCGAGTCCGAGCTATTTAAGCCGTCAGCCTCGCAAAACAACGACGCTGCTTTGTGCTCCCAGTGATCGTTGAATTAGAGCGTAAAACTGAAGTGCAAACTCATATGGGGACAAAACCGATCCATGATTGCTGGTCTCAAGCCTAGAGACGCGGATGATCTTCCAAACCCGATGCACCTATATCCCTCGTGACTTGATCCGATAGTTCTGGGGTCCATTGAAAAAAATGACCGTTTGCGGCAGAATACCCGATTTGGAGGTTGCCCTCAGCCGCAGCGGCAGCTAAGGCGTGACGGCGTTTCGGAGCATCATGGATATTGAAGAAGCAGATATGCGAGTGATTGTCAGGTTGCTGGGTGAGACAGCCGCTTTGCCTGGTGGGCTCATGAAGAAGAAAGTGCATGTGCTTGACGGCCTTTGCGATCTCGCTGGGTCGATGGAGTGGATATGGATGTTGAGCTATTCAGCCTCTCAAACACGATTTCTTAGGAGAAAACTCGCGGAAAACCTTCCTTTGCAGTTGGATTTGCCGGAAGCCGACAGTCCCACCAAGCTCCTAGAAACGCTCCCGCCATCGCACGTCATCGCTTCGCTTCGGACGCTTGACTCGACCACCGAGAGCAAAATCCTCCTGCTGCGGAATCCTTCGGAGTCCGGCTACAGCAGACGGGAGATCCACCTGACGAATTTGGTGCTCGATGAGATCCCTTGGCTGCATTGGAGCGAGTGGCCGAATCCGCAACCATTGCTCGACAGCCTTCCGCCGCGCCAACGGCTGACTATGGACCTTCTTTTGCTCGGCCTTGGCCGCAAAGCGATTGCTACCCAGATGCGCATCTCAGAGGGCACGGTCAGCGGCTACATGCGCGAGCTTTACCAACAATACGGAGTCAACTCCCAAGCCGAACTCATGCGGATTCGACCCTACCAATCCACGCCCAATTAGTATGTCCACACCTGCGACCCTTGGCTTTGATGATGCTCGTTCGATTGCCTGCTTG